>Ga0209187_1000035_pt1 | contig 310236 bp, 254 predicted proteins | sample BantaG_FD_187430 | JGI IMG/M metagenome (GOLD analysis project Ga0209187, IMG submission 187430) | Marine algal microbial communities from Bantry Bay, Ireland - BantryBay_4 metaG (SPAdes) (version 2) | ecosystem: Host-associated > Algae > Red algae > Unclassified | place: Bantry Bay, Ireland...
GCGTGGAGTCCTGGCGCGGGGAGGGTGATGGAGTGGCGGTGCGTCCTTGCATCTACAACTAACGAACAAAACGCCGCGTCGGGTCGGCGTGAACGGTGTTTAAGAGTTTTGCGTAATGATCAGCCGTAAGGGAGTCGTCCCACGGCTAGTCGTTCGCAAGAAACTGACACTGAGGCCAGGGGCGACTCCCTCGCGGTCGCGGCTTGTGAGGACCAAAAAGCCAACCTGCGTTGTCGTGTGAACGGGCCATCAACCAAGAACGCCCGCCCCGGGGTGGGGCGGGCGTTGGGTTAAGCAGGCCTACTAGGACTTGAACCTAGAATGAGAGAATCAGAATCTCTAGTGTTACCGATTACACTATAGGCCTATGTTGTGCCCGCATTTTAGCGGACCGTTCTGTCAACGGGGCGAGATTCTATCGGTTTTTGGGGGCCGGGGGGTTGAGCGCAGGGGCGTCTGACGGGTTTTTGGGGTTTCGCGGGGCCGAACCAGGTCGATACCAGGCCGCCGCCGGGCGAGTGTGCGTCGGACGGGGCGTGAGCGGGGCTCAGCCGGTGAGCAGCAGCACCCCGAACATCACGATCCACACTGCGTCGAGGAAGTGCCAGTACATGGTGACGTAGCGGACGGGGCCGTGGGCCTCGTGGTCGTAGGCGCCCAGGTGCGCGTTGCGGGTGACCACGGCCAGCGGGATGACGCCGCCGATCAGGTGCAGGGCGTGGATAATCACCAGGAAGAAGACGAATCCGAGCAGCGTGTGGCCGGTGTCGGCGTGGTTGTGCCCGATCAGCAGGGACGCGAGGCTGGGAGTCTGGACCAGCAGGAAGAGGCCGGCGAGAATCAGCGTGGCGACGAGCCAGTTGCGAAACTTCGCCTGCCGCTCGCGGCGGACGTTCTGCAGGGCCAGGTGCATGGTGAAGCTGCTGGCCAAGATGACCAGCGTGCTGAACCACAGGCCGAAAGGCAGGTGCAGCGTGCCCAGCGGCGGGGCGGCGGCGGCGATCACCTCTTTGGTGACCGGGTTGACCAGCTCGCGGGTCTGCTGCACGCGGATCAGCACGTAGCCGAGCATGGAGGCGGCGAAGAGCATGCCCAAGGCGGCCAGGAACAGCCACATGCCGAAGACGCCGGCCCCGGGGGGCACGCGGTGATGCGTCACCGGGCGGTCGGCGGGTGGGGGCAGCATGTCGGCCGCGTCGTAGGGTGGCGGGTCGGCGTCGTGCGGGGGATTCGGGTGGGCGGCGGAGTCCATGGGCTGGAGTCTAGCCCCGGACATTCGGCGGTTCTTCGGCGTCGTGCCGGATCCCGAGCGGGCGCGGCAAGCCCACACCCGCCGGCGAAACCTGAACGCCCCGGCGGGTGGGCCGGGGCGTGGGTACGGCGGGGTGTTCAGGGCCGTGCGTCAGGGCGTTGCGCCGCGGAGGGCGGCGGCTTCGACCACGGGGTTGTAGGCGCCGGTGTCCATCAGCGCGAAGCTGATGAACAGGGTGACGAAGAGCAGGCTGGCGACCAGGATGAACCCGTTGAGCGGGGCGTCCCAGCGCAGGTGCATGAAGTAAAGCCCCACGAGGACGGCCTTCACCAGGGCGATAGCCATGGCGACCATCAGGTTCATGCGGTAGCCGAAGTCGAAGCTCGTCACGCCCACGGTGACGAAGGTGAGGACCATCAGCAGCAGGAAGATGCCCGCCAGCAGCGGCAGCGGCACTGCGTGGCCCGCGTGGTCGTCCTGGTGCTCGTGGTGGGTGGTTTCGTGGGACATGGGGGCTTGGCCAAAAGTGGAAAGCGCAAAGTGAAAAGTGAAAATCAGACGCAAGCGTTCGCGCTTGATCTAAGGATCGATCAGTGGATCAGGTACAGCAGCGGGAAGAGGAAAATCCAGATGAGGTCGACCAGGTGCCAGTAGAGGCCGACCAGATCGACGGGGGTGTAGTAGCCGGGGCCGAACTCGCCCTCGGCGTCGGCTTTGACCCGGGCCACATTGAGGACGCCCCAGAGCACCCCGATGAGCAGCGACAGGACGGCGGCCACCAGCACGGCGATCGGGAACCAGCCGCCGCCGCCACTCACCAGCCACCAGAGGAAGACGAAGTAGATGCCGGTCGCGGCAAAAAGCCCCGGCACCAGCAGGGCACGGGTCATGGGGCCGCCGGCGCGGTAGCAGATCCAGGCGATCAGCCCCAGCCCGACCATGACGTGCAGGCCGTGGAGGCCGGTCATCACGAAATAGATCTGGAAGAAGATGTGGGTGCGGTTGGTGTTGAGCGGGTCCAGTTCGGTGAAGGCGGGGTAGTGGCTGCCGCGGTGGGCGGCCTGGATGGCCCCGATGCCGGTGCTCATCGACTCGCCGGCCGACAGCACGGGGCGGTCGTTCGTCAGCAGGTCGGCGTGAAGCCCCGCGGGGGGCGCGGCGGGGGGGGCGATCTTGGAGGCGGCCGGGGGAGCGGCGTGTCCCGCCGCATGGTCGGCACCGTGTCCGCCGCCGTGTCCAGCGCCGTGGCCCTCGCCGTGTCCGCCGTCGGCGGGCGCGTGGCCGTGGTGTTCGATGTACGCCGCGGCGTATTTGGCTTCACCGGGGTCGGCCAGCTGGCCGCCCTCTTGGTAGAAGGCGTTGGTGGTGCCCGCCCAGAGGGCTTTGTCCCACTTGGCCTTGTACTCGACGGTCTTGATCAGCATGAAGCCGGCGCCGCCGAGCATGGTGGCGACCAGCAGGCCGATCAGAAGTTTTTTCTGCCCCAGCTGAGCGGCCCGCACGCCCCAGGCCATGGTGAACGAGCTGGCCAGCAGCACGGCGGTGTTGATGGCCCCCCAGGTGGTGTCGAGCGCGCGGTGGGCGAAGAGGAAGACGTCGGGGTTGTTGGCCCGGTACACCGCGTAGGCGCAGAACAGGCCGCCGAACATCAGGATCTCGGTGGCCAGAAACACCCACATGCCCAGCTTGCCCGACTCCATCTGCTGGGCGGGGGTCTCGAAGTGGTGGGCCAGGTGCGGCGGGTGGTCGTGGTCGTGGGCGTGGTCGTGGGCGTGCGCGTCAGCGGTGCTCATGAGCGTTCAATCGTCAGGAGTGGGTTTGGCGGAGAAGCCAAAATATCAGATCGGGGGCGGCGCCGACGGTTCGGCGGTGGCGGTTCAGCCGCGGTGGTTTCGCCCCTGCGGGCCGACCACGGACGGGACGTCCGTGCCACTGAAGTCGGCAGGGACTTGAGCGGGAAGGCCCGGGCCCGGGTCGGTGAGGCAGATCAGTCTTCAAGGCCCGCGGCCCGCTTTGGCGGGCGGCGGGCCGGGTCGGTTTCACCCTCCCGGGGTGCGGGGGCGGAGCCCCCGTCTGATTGGAAGCGTCCGGTCGCCGCTTTGGGCGACGGGGCAGCGCCCGATCAGTGGCCTTGATAGACGTAGTCTTTCTTGCGGACATAGCCCTCTTCTTCGCTGACGTAGTCCCAACCGTCGTAGTCGTAGGGCGGCACGCCCTGGGGCTCGTGGCCGTCTTCGAAGTTGGCGTGCGGCGGCGGGCTGGGGGTGTGCCATTCGAGGGTGTTGGCACCCCACGGGTTGGCCGGGGCCTTGGGTCCCTTGCGCCACGACTGCACCCAGTTGTGGAGCACGCCAAACAGGCCCACCATCAGCACGTAGCTGCCGATGGTCGAGATGAAGTGGTACTTCCAGAAGCGGGGGTCGTAGTCGGCGTAGCGGCGGGGGGCGCCCTGGCTGCCGGCGATGAACTGAATGAAGAAGGTGAGGTTGAAACCGGCGAAGACCATCCAGGCCCACAGCTGGCCGGCCTTCTCGGCGTACATCTTGCCGGTCATCTTGGGCCACCAGTAGTACATGCCCGCCAGGAAGCCGAACAGCGTGCTGCCGACCATGACGTAGTGGAAGTGCGCGACCACGAAGTAGGTGTCGTGGTAGTGGATGTCGGTCGAGAGGGCCGCGAGCGGCAGGCCGGTCAGCCCGCCGATGGTGAACAGCCAGATGAAACCGAGGGCGTAGATCATCGGCGTGTCGAGGCGGATGCGGCCGTTGTACATCGTCGCCAGCCAGTTGAAGACCTTCACCGCCGAGGGCACGGCGACGGACATGGTCAGCAGGCTGAAGACCGAGTTCAACAAGGGGCTCTGACCACTCGTGAACATGTGGTGGCCCCACACGATGAAGCCGAACAGGGCGATGGCGAGCGACGAGGCCGCGATGAAGCTGTAGCCGAAGATGTGCTTGCGGCTGAAGACCGAGATGACCTCCGAGATCACGCCCATGGCGGGCAGGATCATGATGTAGACCGCGGGGTGGCTGTAGAACCAGAAGAAGTGCTGGTAGAGCACCGGGTCGCCGCCTTTGGCGGGGTCAAACACGCCGATGCCCAGCACGCGTTCGGCGAGCAGCAGCAGCATGGTGATGGCCAGCACGGGCGTGGCGAGGATCTGGATGATGCTGGTGGCGTAGAGGCTCCAGAGCAGCAGCGGCAGCCGGCCCCAGCCCATGTTGCGCGGGCGCAGCATGTGGATGGTGGCGATGAAGTTCACGCCGGTGAGGATGCTGGCAAAGCCCAGCACGAACACGCCCATGGTGGCGAGGATCACGCCGGTGTTGGTGTCGGTGGAGTAGGGGGTGTAGAAGGTCCAGCCGGTGTCGATGCCCTTGGGGAAGAACCAAGGCATGTTTTCGAGGCCGAAGAGCGTGCCGACCACGCCGCCGCAGAGGATCCAGAGGAAGAAGAGCGAGCCCACGACGTAGCAGTACCAGCTGAGCAGGTTCAGCCGGGGGAAGGCGACGTCTTTTGCCCCGAGCATGATGGGCAGGGCGAAGTTGCCCAGGATCGCCGGGATCGCGGGGATGATGAACATGAACACCATCACCGCGCCGTGCACCGAGAAGAGCTGGTTGTAGAGCTTCCAGTTGGTGTTCGCCTCGGCCCAGGGCATCAGGGTCTGGCCGGGCCAGATGAGCTCGGTGCGGAGCGCGATGGCGAAGATGCCGCCGATGAAGAAGGCGGCCAGCACGCAGACCATGTACATCAAGCCGATGCGTTTGTGGTCGATGGTGAGCAGCCACGACCAGATGCCCTTGCCGTGGGTGATGTAGTTGTCTTCGCCGCCGTAGCCGCCGTGGGGCGACTTGATGACGTCGGTGCCGGGGGCGCTGGGGTTGGTCGGGATGACGGACATGGGTCGGTACCTCTTTGTTGCTCTGCGGGGTGTCGCCAGAAAGCGCTGCCTTCAGGGGACGGCCGCCTTTTCGGCTCTGCGACAAGGGGGCTGTCCCCGTCTTCGCGTCTTCGTGTCGAGAAAAGGGTGTTGTCCCCTTTTCCGGGTGCACTCACTCCGCGGTCAGTGGCGAATCTTCGACGACGTCGGTCTTGCCGTCGTAGCCGTCGGGGAACGCGGCGAGGGCTTCCTGGCCCGAGAGCGTCTTCATGTATTCGACCAACGCCCGCACGTCGCCGGTGCTGAGCTGCCCCGGACCGTAAGCGCTCATCTGCTGCGCCTCGTAACCCACCGCCTTCTTGCGGTTGGGGTAGCGGATCGACTCGTACAAATAGGCGTCGTCGGCGGTGACGACCGATTCACCGTCGGTGACCGCGAGCTGCCGCTGACTGCCGTAAAGGCCTTTCCAGGTGGGGCCGGTGTTGTTCGCGCCATCGACCGAGTGGCACTGGGCGCAGCCGCCGCGGACCTCCCAGACGTGCTTTCCGTACTCAGCCGGGCTCAGGCCGTCCTTGTTGAACTTGTTGACCTCTTCGAGCACGGCGTCCCACTCGCTCTCGTGGACGACGATGCACTTGGTGTTCATCTGGCTGTGGCCCTGGCCGCAGTACTCGGTGCAGTTCAGATCCAGTTCGAGCCGCGGGTTTTCGGCGCTGACCAGGCTGGCGTCGGGCTGGAACCACATGCGGTTGTAGCGGCCGGGCACGACGTCCTTCTTGGCCCGCATGGCGGGCACGAAGAGGCTGTGGATGACGTCCTTGGATTCAAGCGTGAGCTCGACCGGGCGGTCGGCGGGAATAAACAGCTGCGTGCTGCTGCCCCCGTTGGGGTAGTAGAAGTTCCACCCCCAGCGGTAGGCCTCGGCCCGGATGGGGTAGGCGTTGCCTTTGCCGCCGTCGGGCTCGCCGGCCATGTCCAGGAAGCCGGTGAAGCCGACCGCGAAGACGAAGGTGACGATCACGACGATGGGCAGGGTCCACGCGACCTCGATGACGGTGCTGTGGTGCGCCCCGTGGGAGACCTCGGACCGGTCCTTCATCTTGTACTTGATGCAGAACCAGACCATCAGGAACCCGATGAGCCCGGTGAAGAAGTAGCTGACGGCCAGGATGAAGCCGTTGAGGTAGTCGACGTTTCCGGCGAAGCCTCCGGCGTTGTCGGGCATCCAGGGGCCGCTGAGCCAGGTGAAAAAATCGGCGAGTGTCAGCATCAGGTCGCTTCGGGGGAGGTCGGGGGGGGGCGGAACGCCGCGGGCGCAGCCGTTTCATGGTAGCGGCCAACCGGGGTTCGGGCACGCCGGGCGGCGTGAACCGACCGACCCGCGCCCGGGGCGGGATCAGCCGGCAGTCCCGGACCCGGGTACCTCATCGGCATCCAGGCGGAGGCGGCGTTTGCGCTCGAAAAAGAACATGCCCCCGATGACCGCGGCCAGGGTGACGACCGTGACGGCACCCGCGAACTTCATGAGGGTCAACGCGTTGGCGGTGTACTTGCCGGTGCTGTCGTCAAAGTGGAAGCATAGCTGCAGGACCATGTCGAACAGCGACCCCAGCCGGCCCTCGGAGGCCTGCACCAAGGCGAGCCGGAAGTCTTTATCGGGGTATTTGATCCCGGGCAGGTAGCGTGTGATGGTGCCCGATGGCGAGGCAAAAAGAATGACCGCGGCGTGAGCGAAGTCCAGCTGGCCGCTCATATCTTCGGGCAATTGGGCGTAGCCAAAGCCAGCGACGTTAGCCAGGGCCCGCACGTCCCTGGGGTGGCCGGTCAGCAGGTGCCAGCCCTCCGCGGCGCCGGCCCCGAGTTCGGAATCGCCCCCCCCCAGACGCTCGACGATGCTGGCGAGGCGTTCGCGGGCCTCGTCGGGGGTGTCGCGGGGGCTGATGCTGATCGTCAGCACGGTGAAGTCTTTGCCGGGGGTGCGTCCCGAACCCTTGATGCCCCGGATCACACCGTTTTCCACCATGGGGCAGAGCAGCGGGCAGTCCAGGTAGGCGAACTCGATGATGACCGGCTTGTCATCGCCGAAGTAGTCGCCCAGGCGGACGGCGTTGCCGTGTTGGTCGCGGAGTGGGGTGTCGAGCGGCAGGGTGCCGCCAATCCGCTGTGTGACCCCGTTCTGGGCGATCTCCTGCACCTCGGCCGGCATGGGACGCTCGCCGCCGCCCAGCGGGCTGGGGGCGACCCGCGACTGGGCTGCGGCGGGTCCGGCGAGCAGCACCGCGGCGGCGAGCAGAGACGTGAAGAGCGGAACCGGGCGGAGAAAGGCACGCATGGTCAAGCAGGTTAGGCGCGAACGAGAGCGGCCGGCCGCGACGACCCACTGCCAAGCCATCAGGGGGTGATGCCGCATCGCAGCGGCGCCGCGACCAAACAGTCTGGCTTTGAAAAAAGAGAGTCATCCCCGTCGTCCGCGTCGCGCGCTGACTCGAATCCGTGCGTCAGCGGGCCGCGGGATCAGGCTCGGCGCTCCCGTAACGCTCCACCACGGCCTTCATCGCGTCGCCGATGGGCATGCGGCCCTGCGAGCCGTCGGTCAACTGGGCCCGCTGGGCCTGATTCAGTTCGGCCAGGTCGCGGTTGTCGATCCGCACGCCGTATTCGGCGTAGGTCTGGTCCGAGCCGTCGGCGTACTTACGCTCGGCGTCGCGGTGCGCGAAGTACTCGTAGCCGGCGCGGGCGGTGTAGACGATGGCGATCAGCAGGAACACCGACACGGCGGTGACCACGAAGATCGTCTTGACGTTGAGTTCGCGGGTGGTGGGGACGGACATGGCAACCCATTTCAGATTGAGGATTTCAGATTTCAGATTGGGGAGGGGAGCTCAGATCTGAAATCTGAAATCTCCAATCTGAAATGGCTTCAGTGGTGGATCGGAGCCCAGGCGCTGGTGTCCAGGCCGAGGCTCTCGTGCATGCGGGGGTCGTTGTAGGCGGTCAGCGAGGACCGCGCGGCGATCTTCAGAGCGCCGGCGACGAGCACGGCGACGCAGCCCACAGCGCAGAGGATCTCGGGGATCGGGACCAGGAAGTCGGGGCTGACCAGGGCGGGCATGGTGATCCAGAACAGGTCGACCCAGCAGATGAACAGCATCCAGATGGCGATGGCCATAAGGGCCTTGCGGTTGCGCTTCACATGCTTGGACAGCAGGGCGGCGAAGGGCAGCAGCAGGTGGCCGAAGAGCACCAGCCAGGCGACCTTGGTCCAGGCGCTGCCGGAGGTCGGGGCGCTGCCGCTGCTGGTGACGCCGCGGATCTCCCACCAGTAGGTGGTCTCGGGCAGCGAGGCGTACCAGATGAGCATGAACTGGCTGAAACCCACGTAGCCCCAGAAGAACACGAACGCGAACAGCAGCTTGCCCAGGTCGTGGAAGTGCTCGGTGTTCACCGCGGGGAAGTAGCCGAAGCGCTGGCCGACCATCAGCGTGAGGATGATGGTGCAGATGCCGGTGGTGAAGGCGCCGGCGAAGAAGTACACGCCGAACATGGTGGAGTACCACACCGGGTCGATGGTCATGATCAAGTCGAAGCTGGCCAGGGTGACGGTGACCGCGAAGGCCGCGACGCTCAGCGGGGCCCACCACTCGCGCTTGTTGGTCAGCGCGGGGTCGCCGGTCTGGTCTTGCCGGACGCTGTGGCGGTAGTAGAAGGTGCCGATCAGGCCCCATAGGGTGAAGTAGATGATCCAGCGGACGATGAAGAACGGCCGCGTGAGGTAGGGGCCTTTCTTGTAGGTGAAGTAGGGCACCGCGTGGTTGTGCTCCTCCCAAGTGCCGGCGGTGTGGGTCCAGGCGTGGTGGTCGCCGTGATCGGCGTCGTGAGTGTCGCCGTGGCCGCCCGCGTGCGCGTCGCCATGGCCGCCGCTGTGATCGTCGCCGTCGTGATCGTCGCCGCCCGCGGCGGCGTGGGCGCCGGGCTTGGCGTGTGCGTCGCCGTGGGCGGGGGGGTCGTTGGCCGGTGCGTGTCCGTGTTCGTGGTCGTCGGCGTGACCGACGGTCGTCGCGTGGTCTTTACCGTGCCCCGGCGCAGCGGCGTGGTCGGCGGCGGGTTCGGCGGTCGGGACCGACTCGGCCGGCGGGGCGGCGTACAGGGTGTGTTCGCCGGGGGCCGGATTGGCGGCGGGGAGCAGGCGCAGGTCGGCGTAGCGGCCGGCGGCGGCGTGGCCGTCGCCCTCGCCGGCGTGGGGAACCATCGGGCTGGGTTTGCCGTGGTAGGCGGTCTTCTTGCCTTCGGCGTGGATGCCGGGGGTGGTCCAGGGGTAGAGCGTGCCGGGGGTGAAGACGCTGACCAGCACGGGGATGAACAGCACCGCGAGGGTGAGGATGTTGGCCGCGTAGCACTCGGCCACGCGGCGGACCGCGGCGCACCAGCCGGCGCGGAAGAGCGTGGTGATGATCACGAAGAACAGGTTGCCCAGCGTGATGGCCAGGGCGAAGGCAAAGCCCACCGTGTAGGCGAAGGCGAAACGCGAGACGCCGTGCTCGGTGAGCAGCGAGATGACCAGGGCCAGGGCGATGGCGGCGAGGCCCCCGATGGTCAAAATGAACCAGGGGCGGTCGGCCTTGGCGCCAAGCACGGCCTTGTCGGCGTCGGTGAGTTCGCGGGGGGCGTGGTGGGACATGGCTTCGCCAAAAATGAAAAACGGCCTGGCTGTCGTCCGGCCTTTGGCCGGATGGAAAAAGTGAAAATCAGACGCAAGCGTCAGGTGATCATTCTCAGCGGGCGGCGGTCTTGGGGTTGGGGGTGGCGTCGGCCGCGTTCATGGCGGCGACGGCGGCTTCGGGGGCCTGGCTCAGCTGCAGGGCGCGGACGTAAGCGACGATGGCCCAGCGGTCCTGGACCGGGATGGCGTGGCCGTAGGCGGCCATGCCGTTCTTGCCGTGGGTGATGACGTCGAAGATCTGGCCGTTGGGATAGATGTCTTCGCCGTAGGTCAGTGTGCCGTTCTCGCTCTTGACCAGGTTGGCCGACGGCGTCCAGCTGGTGCCATACGACGCGGAGGCGTCCCCGGTCTGACGCAATAGCGCCCGGCGGTTGGTCGGGCCGTCGCCGTGACCGCTGAGGCCGTGGCAGGTGTAGCAGAAGCTATTGAACTTCTCCTGCCCGCGGGCGAGAAAGAACGCGTCGACCTCGACGCCTTCGGGGAACCCGGTGACAAAGGCGGGCTCGGCGTCTTGGTCGGCGTCGTGGTCGGCGTCGTCCTGGGCGTCGTGTTCGACCGTCGCGTGGCCGGTTTCCATCGGTCCGCCCGCGGCGGCGGCGAGTCGGCCGCGAGCAATGGTGCCCGCGACGGGCTGACGCATGGCGCGGCCGTCGTTAAACACCGGCGACGCGGCCTGGGCCTTGAGCTTCGGCTGGTTGTCCATGTCCTGGAACAGGTGGATCCGCGGCCGCTCGTGGAAGATCTGCGTGTAGTGCAGGATCAGCGCAAGCGGGACCCAGGAGCCGACCACGAGCAGGCACGCCGCCGCGATCAGCGGGAGCGGGACACGTTTGGGTAAGAAGAGGCGGAGGTCGAGCATTTTTGAAGTTCGAAGTTCGAAGTAGGAAGTTCGAAGTGTCGGAAGGCGTGGGGTCGTGGTTCAGGTGCTCTTACTTCGCACTTCGAACTTCGGACTTCGCACTTTCGTTAGTCGTAAATCAGTTCGGTGCTCAGGGCGCCGTGCTGCTGCAGGAATGCGGGGGTCTCGTGGGCGTCGAAGCTGCCGTCACGCGACTCGATGGCCAGGAAGAACCGGTCTTGGGTGGCGCGGCGGAAGCGGTCGCTCTTGAAAAACGGGTGGTAGAGCAGCGGCAGCTTGTTGAGCAGGAACATCGCGAAGACCGCGGTGTAGGCGCTGAACATGATGGTGAGCTCGAAGATCACCGGGATGTAGGCCGCGAAGCTGTTGAACGGCTTGCCGGAGATCAGGAAGCGGTAGCCGTGGAAGTTCGCGGGCACCGCGTCGGGCTGCGGCAAAAAGTCGGTCATGGTGAACGTGGTCAGGAAGATGCCCAGGCTCATGCCGGTGAGCCCCATGCCCAGCACCAGCCACGGCAGGATGGTGGGCTTCACGTCCAGCGCGGCGTCGATGCCGTGGATGGGAAAGGGCGAGTGGACGTCCATCTGGCGGTAGCCCGCGTCGTGGGCGGCCTGCGTGGCGTGCAGCACGTCCGTCACGTTGTCGAACTCACCGAGCACGGCGAAAACCTTCTCGGCGCCCGGGGCGTCGGGCGTCGGGTGGGCGGGCAGCGTGGTGGGGGTGTCAAGCGTCGTCATGGTCTTGTCTCAAACTTCCGGGGCTTGATGCCCCGCGGCTTCACGTTCAGGGGACTGCCGCCTTTTCTGCTTTGAGAAAAGGCGGCAGTCCCCGTCTGGATGACTCGCCGTGGCGTACGCGGCGCAGTCGCCTCAGATCCCTCCCGACACGTGGTGCGTTTCTTCGTTGTGGGCGCCGTGGGCGTGCGCTTCGGGCATCACTGTTTTCACCTCAGAGATGGCGACGATGGGCAGGAACTTGAGGAAAAGCAAGAAGTTGGTGAAGAACAGCCCGAAGCTGCCAATGAACATCCAGATGTCGACCCAGGTGGGCTTGAAGTCGGCCCAGCTGGCGGGCAGGAAGTCGCGCGACAGCGAGGAGACCACGATGACGTAGCGTTCGAACCACATGCCGGCGTTCACGCACATGGCGGCAAACATGATGGTCCAGACGTTGCGGCGGGCCCAGCGGAACCAGAGGATCTGCGGGCCGATGCAGTTGAGGAAGAACAGGCTGCCGTAGCTGAGCCACGCGCTGCCGAAGGGGCGGTTGAGGAAGGTGAACTGCTCGAAGTGGTGGCCCGAGTACCAGGCGACGAAGAACTCGAGCACGTAGGCGTAGGTGCAGATCATGCCCACGCCGAGCATGACCTTGCAGCAGTTGTCGATGTGCCGGTCGGTGATGATGTCTTTGATGCCGAACATGGCCCGGCACGGCACGGCCAGGGTGAGCACCATGGCGAAGCCGCCGTAGATCGCACCCGCAACGAAGTAGGGCGGGAACACGGTGGTGTGCCAGCCGGGCAGCTGGGCGACGGCGAAGTCGAAGGACACGACCGAGTGCACCGAGAGCACCAGCGGGGTGCAGAGCGCGGCGAGCAGGATGTAGGCGCGCTCGAAACGGTGCCAGTGCCGGCTGCTGCCGTTCCAGCCCAGGCTGGCGATGCCGTAAAGGACCTGCCCGATGCGGTTCTTGCAGCGGTCGCGCAGGGTGGCCAGGTCGGGCACCATGCCGGTGTACCAGAACAGGGTGGACACGCTGGCGTAGGTGGACACGGCGAACACGTCCCACAAGAGCGGGCTGCGGAACTGGGGCCACATGGCCATCTGGTTGGGGAAGGGGAACAGCCAGTAGGCCAGCCACGGTCGGCCGACGTGGATGCCCGGGAAGATGCCGGCGCAGATGACCGCGAAGATGGTCATGGCCTCGGCGAAGCGGTTGATCGAGCAGCGCCAGTTCTGGCGGAAGAGGAAGAGCACCGCGGAGATGAGCGTGCCCGCGTGGCCGATGCCGACCCAGAACACGAAGTTGATGATCGGAAAGCCCCAGGCGATGGGCTGGTTGTTGCCCCAGACCCCGACGCCGGTGGCGAAGAGGTAGCCGATCAGCCCGAAGAACATCAGCGCGAACGAGGCGGCGGTGAGGAAGCAGATCCACCAGGCGATGTGGGGACGGGCCTCGGTACGCTCGGTGATGACGTCGGTGACGCCCATGAAGTCGTGGCCGCCGAGCACCAGCGGCGCGCGTTGCCGCGGGTCGTCGTGGGTGTTGTCCACGGGGGCGGGGATGGGCGTGTGGGTGGTGATCGTGGCCATGCAGGGTTCTGGCTTCAGGGGCGGTCTATCTCAGATTTTCGATTTCAGACGGGCCCCGGCCCGGGGCCGCGGAGCGGGCTTGAAATCTGAAATCTGAAATGGATTCATGCGTCGGACGGGTTGCGGATCAGCGCCATGTGCCGGGTGCGGGGGCGCGAGTTCAGCTCTTCGAGCAGCTTGTAGCTGCGCTTGCCCCGGGTGGTCTTCGCCACGGCGGCCTCGGGGTCGTTCAGGTTGCCGAAGGTGATGGCCTCGGTGGGGCAGGCCGCCTGGCAGGCGGTGACCACGCCGCCGTCTTCGACGTAGGGGTAGTCCGCCACGTCTTGTCCGGCGGTCTTGGCCTTGGCCCACTCGGCCTTGGCGGTGATCTTGGCCCGCTGGATGCGCTGGGTGCAGTAAGTGCACTTCTCCATGACGCCGCGCATCCGCACGGTCACGTCGGGGTTGAACATCATGCGGCGGATCTGGTCGATGACCTCGACCTGCTGCTGGTCGGGCATCTTGAGCCAGGGCTTGTTGGCGATGCCGCCGGGCTTGCCGGAGCTGCGGAAGCTGTCGGTCTCCAGCTTCGCGTGGTAATCAAAATAGTTGAAACGCCGCACCTTGTAGGGGCAGTTGTTGCTGCAGTACCGCGTGCCGATGCAGCGGTTGTAGACCATGGTGTTCAGGCCCTCGGTGTCGTGCACCGTGGCGGCCACGGGGCAGACCTGCTCGCAGGGGGCGTTCTCGCAGTGCACGCAGGTGACGGGCATGTGCACCGCGTCGAGCCGGTCGCTGGTGACGGCGGTGGGGTCGCCGCGGTAGTAGCTGTCGATCCGCAGCCACTGCATCTCGCGGGACATCATGACCTGGTCTTTGCCGACCACGGGGATGTTGTTCTCGCTCTGGCAGGCCACCACGCACGCGCTGCAGCCGGTGCAGGCGGTCATGTCGATGGTCATGCCCCAGGCGTGCTTGTCGTTGAACTGATCGGCGGGCTCCCAGCCCTCGGCGACGGCTTCGGGGTGTTCCTCCCTGAGAGCTTCCGCTCGCGCGGCGAACTCGGCGGCCAGCGGCGCGTCGTAGAGCTGCAGGGTGACGTCGCCGTGGGCGTCGTCGTTGGCGAACGATTTTGCCTTCGGGTCGGGGTTGGCGAGGTCCTGCTGGTACCGCGTGAAGCTGGTCTGCTTGACCAGTGAGCCCTCGGTCCCGGGACCGCCGGTCCGCACGTCGATCGCCCAGGCCTCGGCGGCCATCTGGCCGTCACGCTGGACGGTGCCCACGGCGGGGATCCACGCGGGACCCAGCTTGTCGGTGTCGATGAGGTGGTGGATCTCGGTGGTGGCCAGCGCGTGGTGCCGCGCGGTGCGGGTGACCGTGGCGGTGGGGAAGCCGCCGCCGGCGCTCTGGCCGCCGACGGTGCGCACGGCGTAGGTGTTGAAGCCCACGCCGGTGCCGACGCGGCCCGCGGCGCGGCGGCCGCCGCCGAGCGTGAGCACCAGCGTGCCGGGGGCCTGGCCGGGCACGACAAAGACCGCGATATCCAGTTCGCGGCCACCGACCCGGAGATTGATCAGGTCGCCGTTTTTGACCCCCATCTGCTGGGCGTCGGCGATGCTGATCCAGGCGGGGTTGTCCCAGGTGACCTTGGTGGTCGGCTCGGGTAGTTCCTGCAGCCAGCCGTTGTTGGCGTGGCGGCCGTCGTAGACCTTGGGGTCGCGGCGGAACGCGAGCTGCATGGCGTTGCTGTTGTCGGTGGACACGCCGGTGGGCTTGACGCCGGACGTGGAGACCGACACGGCGGGGAAGGCGGTGTCGGCGACCAGGCCGTCGTGCAGGGCCTGCCGCCAGGCAGACTCGGTGAACCCGGCACCCATGGCGCTGGTCCACGCGCGCCGCACGAGGTCGCGTCCGGCGGTCTCGTCGTCGTGCGCCAGCCGGGCGAGCAGCTCCAGCGGGCTGACGCCGCCAAAGAGCGGCAGGATCAGCGGCTGCTGCAGGCAGACCGTGCCGTCCCACGCCCGGCCGTCGCCCCAGCACTCCAGCGGGTGGGCCCGGTTGACGTGCCAGTCGCAGGCCAACGCAGTCTCGTTGGCGTAGAGGCCCAGGTGGGCCTTGAACGCGGCGTTGTTGAGCGCGTCCACGAAGCCCAGGTCGGCCGGGGCGTCGTAGACGGGGTTGCCGCCCAGGAAGAGCACGGCATCGACCCGGCCGCCCTTGAGCCGGGTGGTCAGGTCGTAGAGGTCGTCGACGCGGCGGGCGTCTCCGTCGGGGTTTTCGGTGAGGGTGACCGGCGCGTCGGCCCCGCCGAGGTTGCCCAGGAAGTCGTTGATGGCGAAGGCCAGCGCGTGCACCGAGGCGGGCTGCGCGGGGCCCGCGGCCACCACCGAGGCGCCGCGGTGCTGCTTCAGGTCGGCGGCCAGACGCTCGACGAACGACTTCTTTTCGTCGTTGAGCAGCGTGGTGGCGTTGAAGCCCGGCACGCCCAGCGCCCGGGCCAGGCCGTCCAGCATCGCGGCGATGTCGGTGGGGCGGGCCTGCAGGTGCACGTCGGCGTTGGACGAGGTGGTGCTGAACGCCGGCGCGGTGGCGTAGACGCGGCTCATGCGGCCCTCGTCGCAGGCCTTGCGCAGCTTGGACCAGCCGCGGGCGTGACGCAGGGCGGCGGGGTGCTCGCCCAGCAGGTCGGCGTCGAAGCTGGCGACGACCATGGCCTTGGACAGGTCGTAGTGCGCCCGCACCGGGCGGCCGAAGGCGTCGATCCCGCCCTGGGTTTCGGCGTCGCGGTGCAGCGGTTCCCAGGTGGTCCAGGTGGCCTGCGGGAACTTCTTCAGGAACGCGTCGCGGGCGGCGACCGACGCGGGGCCGCTCTGCGCCTCGCTGACCACGGCGATGCGGGGGCCCGCAGCGTCGAAGGCCTTGACGAAGGCGTTAAGCGTGGACGCGGTGCCGCGTCCGGCCTCGCCGTCGTAGCGCACGACCGACCGCGAGCGGTCGGGGTCGTACATCTCAAGAATGGACGCGAGGGTGAACGCGTCGGCCGCGCCGCCGTGCAGCTCGCCCGCGGCGTAGCGGGCGGCGTCGCCCGAGTCGGGGTGAAGCGGGCTGCCCGCGACGTGGATCGGCCGGCCGTCGAAGCTGGTGACAAACGTGCCGTAGGCCACGCCGCCGCGCTCGTGCATGCTGGCGTACTGCTCGGGCACGCCGGGCAGGGTGCCGGCGGGGCGAGCGCCGTGGGCCAGCACTTCTTCGGAGGGCCAGCGGCGGCAGCCGGTGAGCGTGAGGCCGGCCAGGGCCATGGACGCGCCCGCCAGCTTCATGAACTTGCGGCGCGACATGCCCAGCAGCTCGTCGGGGTCGTACTGCGGGAACTCGCGGGCGATCTGCTCGCGGAGCGCGGGGCTGTCGGCGTGCTCGCTGAGGCTGCGCCAGTAGGCGCGGCCGCGGGGCTCGCTCTCCGAGGTCGCCGGGCTCTCCGGGCTTGAGGTGTGCTTCGGGTCCATGGCGGGGCGCGCGCTGGGGGGGGCGGAACAAGTGGCGGTGGCGGAGAGTGCCGGGTCGGCAGATCGGGCGTCGGTCATCGGTGGCACGTCGAGCAGCTCTGCATGTAGGCGGCGTTGTGCACGTTGTACTCGGCTTTCACGCGGCGTCCGACCAGCAGCTGGGCCTGCTTCAAGTCGGTGATGCCCTGGGCCACGACCTCGGGGTCGTCCAGCGGTGTGTAGGCCATGTTGGTGACCTCGGACGGCGGCCGCAGGTGCTTTTCCGGCTCGCGGTGGCAGTCGATGCACCAGCCCATGGAGAGGTTGGCGTGCTGGTGCACACCCTCTTCACCCATGCGGTCGACGCGGCCGTGGCAGGTGTTGCAACCCACGCCCTTGGTCACGTGCGCGGCGTGGTTGAAGTAGGCGTAGTCGGCGATGTCGTGGACCTTGACCCAGCGCACCGGCATGCCCGCATCGGGGTTGACCGCGTTGGGCTTGTCGGGGGGGCCGGCCTCGGGGGTGGGCTTGCCGGTGGCGTCGAGGTAGCCGTAGGCGCTGCGGAACAGGGGGGCCAGCTTGGGGCTGTTGGGCTTGACCGCGGTGTGGCAAGCCAGGCAGGTCTCGGTCGGCGGGATGGCGGCGAAGCCGGCGTCTTTCACCGACGTGTGGCAGTAGGTGCAGTCCATGCCCAGCTGGCCGACGTGTAGCGCGTGGCTGTAGGGGATCGGCTGCTCGGGCCGGTAGTTCTTGTTCAGCGTGTTGGGGTTCAGCCCGAGGCCGATGAGCACCGGGGCGTACATGCCGCCGCCCAGGCCGCCGATGAGCAGCAGCGGCAGCAGGTAGTTGGCCCACCGCGGGAAGACGTAGCGCGGTGGCGGGGTCGACGCCGGCGCCCGAGGCGTGGCGGAGGTCGGTGCGGGGGGTGGGTTCACGTAGGCGGGTCCGTGGCGGGACGGAACGGGGGGCGGAAAGTGTGCGACACGTCGTGCGTGACAACCTGCCGAAGCGGCGGGGCATTCTGGTCATCGCGGTCCGAGAGGATCGGCGTGGGAAATGCCCGGCAGCCCCGGCAGGTTAGCCGCATTTTCCGGTGGTGACAAAGGCAACCGGCCGCACCGGCGCCCGATCCCGCGGACGATCCGGGGATCGTCCGCCAGGCGCATTTAGCGCCGATGTTTTCGGACAGGCCTCGACGCGCCGTTCGTGGTCGGGTCAGGCCGCGCGGCCGGGGCGGGCCAGGATCAGCAGCATAAACATGACCGCCCCGGGCCAGACCGACGGCGAAACCGCACCCGACACCCGGGCGGCCACCAGCGACAGCACCACGCCCAGGAGCAGAACGCCCCAGACAGACCGCGCGGCGTTCAAGGTGGTGTCGTCGTCGTCGGCGCGGACCGCGGAGTCGCCGGTGGCCGAGAGGGCGTGCCCGTGAAGCAGCACGGCCCCGGGCACCGCGAACATCAGCCACAGGACCGGAACCAGGAACCAGGCCGCGGCGGGGGCTGCCGGCCGGTCCGGGGTGACCAGTATCAGCAGAAGAGCGCCGGCGGCCACGGCGACCAGCAGCAGCCAGGTGGCCCAGGCGGCGGGGGTGTGAAGGAAGTTTTTTGCCATAAATATAAAATATTCAGAGGTTTGTGTCTTGCTTCGCGACCCCTTCCGGCGTGGTGATCGGCCCGGGCCTGCGTGTCCGAAGGACGCCGGACAGTCTAACGCAGCCGGGTTGAGATCGGGCCCGGGCAGCGGCGTGGGCCGATGGTCGCGGTTTTCGCGTGGTCCGGGCGGGGCCCGTCGGTGGGGTGTCGACCGGCCGACACCCGGCAGAGGCACGTCGTTCGCGGCCCGCTCCGGGCTATCATCGCGATCATGCCGCGTGCCCACCCCGATTTTGCCCGCTGCTCGGCCTTGCTGCTCGCCGCGGCGGCGTTGACCGCCGCCACCGGTTCGGGCGGGTGCGACGCCCAGGCCCGCATCGCGGCCCGTGAGGCCGCGCGGCCCCGGCCGGTGGTGACGCGGATCGAGCCCGCCGAAGCCGCCCACTCCGCCGAACCGGTGCTCGCAGTCGGGTCGGTGGCCGCAGAGCCCGACCCGGCCGCACGCCCCGTTGCGGGCCTGGTGGGGCAGGTCGCGGGGAAGCCGATCTACGCCCACCGCGTGCTGGAGGGCCTGGAAGACCAGCTTGCGAGCCTGAGCCGACAATCGCCCACGGCCTTCCGCCGCCAGGCGCGCGAGCTGATCCTGGGCCGGATTCAAGGGCTGGTGCAGGACCGGCTGTATCTGGACGAGGCCAAGGGGGCACTGACGCCAGGCGAGCGGGCGAACCTGGATCGCTTCGTCGACTTGCAGCGGCAGGAACTGGTGCGGCGTCACGGCCGCGGATCGGCCGCGCTGGCCGACCAGACCCTGCGCGCGACCACCGGCCGCACGCTCGAAGAGACCCTGCGCGACGACCGAGACCTCTTGATCGTGGGCACTTACCGCAGCCGCGCCATCGAGCCGCTGGTGAACGTGACGCGGCGTGACGTCGAGCGTTACTACCGCGACCGCGAAGCCGAGTTCAACCCGCCCGACCGCCGGACGGTGCGGCTAATTTACACCCGGCGCCCGCAGGACAGCGCCGAGATCGCCCGGCGACTGGAAGCGGGCGAGGACTTCGCGCAGGTCGCGGGCGACCCGCTGAACCAGAACCCCCGGGCCGGCGCGACAATGTCGGTGGCGGGCGAAGACGCCTTCGGCGACGCGCTGGCTCCGGCGCTGGCGGGGCTGGACGAGGGCGAGTGGGTGGGCCCGGTGCGCGAGCCGGTCCGCGGGCGTGACTACTTCGTGCTTCTGGAAAAAATAGAACGCGGTGATCGGCGCACTTTGGAAGACGCGCAGCTCGAAATCGAGCGGCTGCTGCGCGACCAGCAGCGCGAGCGGCTGGCGCGGCAGAGCTTCGACAAGCTGCGCCGCAACGCCAGCGTCACCGAAGAGCAGCGCATGGCCGACGCCGTGCTGGACATCGCCGAGTCTCGCTACTCGGCGGGGGGCTGAGCGCGTGGTCTGGTGGCGCCGCGGAGACCGCCCGGTGCCCGACCCCGAGCGTGTGGCCGGTCGCGCGGCGTTGGGGCGCCGCGGCGAGCGGCTGGCCGAGCGTCACCTCAAGAAGCTGAAATACAAGCGGCTGGCGCGGAACCTGCGGAATCGTTTCGGCGAGATCGACCTGCTGATGCGGGCGCCCCGCGAGCCCGGAGAAGCGGTCGGCCCGGTCGTGGTGGTCGAGGTCAAGAGCGGCACGCGCAACGACAGGTATCGGCCCGAAGACCACGTGAACCGAACGAAGCAGGCGAAGTTGGTGAAGCTGGCCGCGCAGGCGATGCGGCGCTACCGGCTGCAGGGCCAGCGGTTCCGCTTCGACGTCGTCGCGGTGGTGTTCGACGGGCCCGACGATCCGGAGCCGGAGATCCGGCATCACGTGGGGGCGTTCCGGTCGGGGGTGTGAGTTGGAGCCGGGCTTGTGGTTCGTGTCGAGTGGTTCTGGGATGGCGAGTCTCAAAACCCATCGCTCTCGCGAAACCACAGAGAAGCGCAGAGGCCGCAGAGAAAGGCAATAAGACGCAAGCGGTCCAGAGAGCCGCGGCGGGGCGGATGCCGTGCGGGTTCAATCAGTTTGTTTCCTCCTGAACGCTTGCGTGCCTTGCTCAGCGCCCTCTGCGTTCTCTGCGCTACTCCGTGGTCCGCGAGAGCGGTGTCTTGGGGTTGTGTGGCCGGTCATCGATAAGATGCGTGTTGCTTCCGAACTCGAAAATGACATGGGAGCCAGCGACTCGTAGAATGATGCTGGCGGTGACCTGAGTCGTTGGTTTGTCTTCACCATGTCGCGGCGAAATGCTTTATGGCACCATACAACTATGACAGGCAATTTGATGAAGACGAACGCCGCAAGATCGAGAGCTTGAGGTCTCTCGGCGACAACAGCCTGTTGTACGGTTGGGCGACAGGGACTGGGGTGTTCCTTCTCATATTTTTCGTTCAATTATTCTTGCCATCGACATGGATGCTTAGAGGGATTGCGATCTACGGTTGCGTTCCGATTGGCGTTGTAAGCGGATACGTCCTGTGCCGGCGGATAGATGTGTATGTGAATGCCGAGTTCAAGGGGAAGTGGGATCCTCTCTACTACGAGAGGACGGGGTCAAGCCCGGCGATCGAAGCCGCTCGGAGCGAGATACTTGCTCTTACCAATCGGCCGGATTTTATTGGCTTGCCTGAGTCCACCCAGAAGGCGATAATGAATTCGATTAATCAGAAGTACGGGATTTAGGTCTAGTGATTTTTGGTGCGATAGTCTAGCCTTTCTTAATTCTCGATATCGATCAAGCTATTTCGAAATTCCTGCTAACACCTCACGAAACACCTCCACCGGCGGCTCGTGTCCCGTCCAGAGCGTGTACTGCGCGGCGCCCTGGCGCACAAACATCTCCAGCCCGTTGATCGTCTCGCAACCCGAGGCTTTGGCTTCGCGAAGCAGCTTCGTTTCGGCGGGGTTGTAGACGGTGTCGAAGACAAGGGGCCGGTGAGCGCTGTCGGTTGCGGCGAACGCGGTGGGGGATGCGTCCACGTGCGGGTGCATGCCGAGGCTGGTGCAGTTGATGACCAGGTCGAAGGCGTACACGTCGAGGGTGTCGAGGGGGGCGGCTTTCGCACCGAACTCGGCGGCGAGGGCTTCGGCTTTCGCGACGGTGCGGTTGAAGAGGGTGACGTGCGATCCTTCGGCTGCGAAACCCGCGACCGCGGCGCGGGCGGCGCCGCCGGCGCCGAGCACGGCGACACGCTTGCCCGTCAGGTCGTCGCCCAGCTTGTCGCGGGTGGCGCCCAGGATCGCGGCGTAGTCGGTGTTGCCGGCGTAGAGGGTGCCGTCTTCGCGCCGATGCAGCGTGTTGGCGGCGCCGATGGTTTTGGCGAGAGGTTCGATGTCGCCCCCCTGCTCTTCGACGAAGCGCAGCAGGTTCTGTTTGTGGGGGATGGTGACGCTGGCGCCGCTGAAGTGCAGCGGTGCGTAATCCAGCCATCGCAGCACGGTGGCTTTGAAGTGCTCGTACTCCGGGGGGATCGGCATCGGCAGGTAGACGCCGTCGTACCCGGTTTGCGTGAAGCCGGCGTTGTGGAAGGCGGGCGAGGCGCTGTGGCCCACGGGCCAGCCGATGACGCCGTAGACGCGGGTGTCGGGGGTCTGGGCGTCCCAGCGGTACAGGTGCTTGAGCTCGTCGAGCGTGGGCTGACCGGGAGCGGAGCTGGACTCGGCGTCGAGCGCGGCGAACGTCAGGTGGGCGCCGAACTTCTTCGCGAGCACGCGCGACGGCAGGCCGGTCTCGCCCATGCACAGGGCGATGGTGGGCTTGAGCCGTCGGGCGATCAGCTCGAAGGCGTCGACGTTGTCGCGGAGTGAGCGGGCCCGCCACGCGGCCTTGATGACGCGGCAGGCGGGGGCGTCGGCCATGGCGAGCACGCGGCGGTCCAGGTCCGGCGGCATGGTCTCGAAGTCGTGGGTGGACAGGATCAGGCCGGTCGAGACGTCGGGCCGCGGCTGGTCGGGGTGGTCGACGACCAGGCCGATCTTCTGGCGGAGGTTGGCGGATTTTTGGTAGGCGGCGAGTTCAAGGTCCAGGTACGCCGGCGTGATGCCGTCGGCGCCCAGGCCCGCGTGTTCGAGCAGGCTGATGCGGTCGGTCTCGTCAAGGTCGCAGTGGCCGCCTTCCCAGGCCGCGCGGGCGGTGACCAGGCAGGGCAGGGGGCTGCCGGCGACCAGTGCCTGCACGGCGGCGGGGCCGGGCTCGGACTCATGCAGCGTGTCGATGCGGTACTCGACCAGGTCGGCGCCGTGCTCGGCGGCCCGGGCCGCCCGGGCGTGGGCGGACGCGGCGTTTTCGACGGAGATGGGCACGGCGATCAGGGTCATGCCGGCCAGCGTAGCTGGGGGGGCGGGCGGGCGGCTCGGCGCCACCCACGCCGCCGCCGAGCCGGCGGCGTGGGTGCCTTCTTGTCCGCCCCCGGCCTGCGGCCGGATTCCAAGGGCAGACCGAACCGTCCCGGAGGCCGCGGCGTAACAACGGGCAAGGCAGGTGGCGTCCGCGCTCCAAGCCCCGGTGGAGAGACTTCATGACGACGCTGAACGCCTCCCAACTCGGATCGCTGCTCGCCCGGAGCGCGGTGAAGGCCGAGAAGATGGGCAAGGCGACGCGGGCTACGGCTCGGGGGCCTTCCGGCCCGCCTCTACAATCGGCCCCGATGGCCACGCCGACCGATCCACCCGCCGACGCTGCTTCCAACGGAGCTCCGCTCAAGCTCGCCGGCGACGCCGATGCAGCCGAGACCGACGCCCAGCTGCTGGAGGCCCACCGCAACGGCCGGGAGGATGCCTTTGAGACGCTGGTGCGCCGCTATCGGCCGGAGCTGCTGCCGTATCTCATCCGCTTTGTGCGGGGACGGGCGGCGGCCGAGGACGTGTTTCAGGAGACGTTTCTGCAGATCCACCTGTCGGCAGACAGTTTTGACGTCTCGAAGCGATTTAAACCGTGGCTTTACACGATCGCATCGAACAAGGCCCGGGATCTGCTGCGTAAGAAGAAGCGACGCCACACCGTGCCGCTGTCGGCCGGGGTGGGCCGTGACGGCGACGGGCCGGCCTTTGTGGACCTGATGGACTCGGGCCTGCCGCGGCCCGCGGACCTCGCGGCGGACCGCGACATCGCCGAGCGCGTGCGCGAGACCGTCGAAGACCTGCCCGACCACCTGCGCGAGGTGCTGCTGCTGGCCTACTTCGAGCATTTCGCCTACCGCGAGATCGCCGAGATGCTCAGCATCCCGCTGGGCACCGTGAAGAGCCGGCTGCACGCGGCGGTCGGCACCTTCGCCCAGAAGTGGAAGGTCCGCCGCGACCGGGGCGACGGGGTGGACGACGGTCGGGACGGGCCGCCGCGGCCCGATGACGGTTGACGCGAGCCGACCCGATTCAGATTTTTATCCTCACGCCTGACTTCTTTTAATCCATGAACGACACGACCCCCGACGTCTTCACGCTGCCCCCCGACGATGCCGCCGCCCTCGACGCGCGGCTGGAGCACGGCGGCGGGGGGGGGCTGTCGCGGGCGGTGGCGGGCGACGGCGACGGCGCGGTGGACCGGTGCCTCGCATTGATTGCGGCCCTGCCCAACCCGTGCGTGGACGCGGACGACGACGCGGCAGTGACGGCGACGCTGGCGCGGGTGGCGCGGGCGTATGTGTCCGATCCGGACCACGACACCCGTACGCTCTCGGACGCCGACGCGGAGGGCCTAGACCGCGTGCTCGAGCACGGCGGGCCGCGGACCGACGCCGCCGACACCGGGGTGCAGCGTCTGCTGGGTGCGCTGGGCACGCTCGACGACGCCCGGGCCGATGCGGATCGGGACGCGAACGACGCACTCGTGCGGCGGACCGTGGCCGCCGTGGCGGACCGGCAGCAGCGTGAGCGTTTTGCCGCGCAGGTGGTGCAGGTGGCGGCCGCCCCGGTGCCTCGCGGCCTGAGCGCCAGCTGGTGGCAGATGGCCGGCGCGGCCGCAGTGTTCCTGGTGGGCTTCTCGCTGCTGATGCCCGCGGTGTCGCGGGCCCGCGCGGTGGCTCAGCAGCAGGCCTGCGCCACCAGCCTGGCCACGGCGGGCATGCAGCTCGGCGCGTGGGCCGCCGACCACAAGGGCGCCCTGCCCCGCGGGCCCGTGGGCGACTCGTGGATCAAGGTCGGCCAGCCCGACGCGGTCACGGCCGACGGGCGCTTCAACAGCAACTCGGCGCACCTGTACCTGCTGATCCGCGACGACTACCTGGCCCCCGAGTACCTCGCCTGCGCGAGCAACGCCTCGGCCGCGACCACGCCGGCCGTCGCCGGGCAGATGGACTGGGCCGTGCCCGCCGCGGTCAGCTACAGCTACCAGAACCAGCACGGCCGCGGCCCGGTGCGGCTGGACCGGGCCCGGCCGGGCCTGGCGGTGCTGGCCGACAAGAACCCGTTGTTCGTGCCCCAGGGCGGCCGGCTGGTGTTCGACGCCGACACCGCCCGCGACGCCGCCAGCCGGCAGCACCGCGGCGTGGGGCAGAACATCTTGCGGATCGACGGGGCCGCGGGCTGGAGTGAAGACCCGTCGGCCGGACGCGACAACGTGTGGACCCGGGCGGGGCACCGTGGCGGGTACGTGGGCCACGAGACGCCGGCGGATCCGAACCGCGACAGCTTCCTGGTGCCGTAGGCCTTCGGGGCGGCTCGTCGGCGGCGGCGTGCGGCGACCGCACGCGGCCGACTCCTCGACCGCCGCGGGCGGCGCCCGCCCGACGCCGTGGCCCGTACCCGAGCGTAGCAGGCACGCTCCGCGTGCCGTCTGCCGTGGTGTTATGTCTCTTGACGAGGTTGAGCGAAGAGGGGGCCGAGAGCAACGGCAGGCGAGCGTGCCTGCCACGCTCGCCTGCCGCACGTCCCGTCAGATCACCCGCAGTTCCGCCGCCACCCGTCGCGACACCGCGGCGGGACATCCCGCGTCATCCGCGTACGCCGGCCAGTTGCTTACGGCGGTGTTCACCGCGTCGATCGCGGCGTCCGCCTCCGCAACCCGCACGCCCGCAGCCTCGGCCACGCGGTGACAGTGGTCGCGGTTCGGCGAGTGTCCTTCGCCGGCCACAGTGGTGCTGTGCTCGCCGCCGGGGCCGGGGGCCGGGACGATGTCGTACGCGGGGGTCAGGCGCCAGCCGGCATTCGGATCGTTTGGGGCGAGCAGGAAGGCGAAGTTCTTGGCGTGATCATCGCGGTTGTTGATCGCGACGTTGAAGACCATCTGGCGGAACGCCGCGACGACATCGGCGTGGTGACGCGTGAGGGTGGAGGTGACTTTCAGCAGGTCGGTGTAGTCGAGGCTCGGCACGCGGAAGTTGGCGTGGATGAGGTTGGCCAGCGTGTGCATGTGTCGGCGTTCGCCGAGCGGGCCACGGTCGAAGCGGGCGACGCCGAAGAAGTGTTCGGTGCGGCGGCCAATACGGGCGGGAAACAAGCGCGTGTCGGGCATGGGGATGCCCGCGGCGCGGGCCATGAGCGAGCAGGCGTATTCGATGCGGCCGGTGTGGAGATCGTCGCCGTTTCCACGGAACTTGACCAGCCAGGGGGTGTGGTCGGGCGGCAGCGTGTCGTCGCCGCTGACCAGGCGGTCGCCGTGGACGCCGACCAGCACCTTGGGCCGGGCCCCGCCGGGCGAGCCGCCGGCCCGGGCGAGTTGGGGCAGCAGTTCGGCTGCGTCGCCGGCCTGCACGTCGGCGGCGTTGGCCGCCAGTTCCGCGAGGCGCAGATCGGAAGGGTCGTTGGACCGGACGTCGGCCGGCGGGTGGTAGGTCAGGGCGCCCATCGTGCGGCGGCCCAGGTGGTGCAGCCGGTCAAGAGGGTTCAGCGTCCGCGGATCGACGCCGCGCTGCTGCAGCTCGCGGTCCATCAGCAGCAGGCCCCAGCCGTCGGGCAGCGAGTCGTCGAACACGCCCGGCAGCGGGCCGAAGGCGTGGTCGCGGTGTTCGATGAGCCCGGGCCGGACGGGGAGCTTGAAGGGTGAGAGCGGGAGCGGGTCTTCGAGGAACGCGGGGTCGTACTCGAAGTAGCTGCGGCCATCCCGCCACCCGAGGCGGCCCACCGGCCGCGGGCTCTCCGGGCCGGCCGCGGGGCCGCAAGCGAGACGGACATCGAGTTCGTTCAACGCCGGCCCCGCTGGGGCCGGTTCATTTTGGAGGCCGCTTCCAGTTCTGCCATGGTGCGGGCGGGGGGTTCACGAAAGAGTTCTCCGAAGGCGTCGAGCTCGCCCAGTGCGTGGGCCATTCGCAGGAGGTTTTCGACCGAGGTGTTGCCCCGGGTTTCGTAACGCTTCACCGTGCCCAGCGAGATACCGGCCCGCTCGGCGAGGGTGCTCTGTTTCCACCCCAGTCGCAGCCGGGCGGCGCGAACGCGGTCTGTCAGCCGTCGGGCGGCGTCGGGCGGGGTGGTGAGGTTCAGGGCGGGTTCAGGCATGGAGCTACTTGGCTTTATCGTCAATATTGTAACTTTTAGTGCCATATGAAGCAAATAAAAGCTAAAAAAATAGCTGTAATTTTCATCGCCTGCGGGGCTGGGGCTATGAATCGCGGCGTGATCACTTCCGATGGACGTGGTGGAGGCCGGCAATCGGCCGGCGGTCGCCGGGGAAGACGGCTTCGAAGGGCTGGCCGGGGGCGCTGCCGGGGTCGAAGGTGACGCGTGGCCTTGGCTTTGGTGTCAGCGGTGGGTGGCACCCGACGCAGAGCAGAGATGCAAACGTCGAATCCGCCCGCAGGGCGGGGCGGTCGAGAAGGCACGCCTGCGTTCCGGCTTTTCGGAACGTGGGCGTGGCGCCGAGCCGCCTCAGCCGAACCCCACGATGCGGTGGGCATCCTCGTAGCTGCACTGGCCCGCCAGCACCCGCTCGGCGGCGTGGTCGCTCAGGGTCTTGAAGCCGCTCTCGATCAGGCTGTTGCGCAGATCGACCAGGCTGGGCTTGCTCAGGATCAGGTCGCGCAGCTTGTCGTCGGTGGCCAGCAGCTCGAACACACCCACCCGGCCGGCGTAGCCGGTGCCGAAGCAGGCCTCGCAGCCGATGGGCTGGTGAATCAGCGGGTGGTCGTCGTCGGGCAGCTGCAAACCCTGCCGCTGCTCGGCGGTGGGCTCGACGGGCTCTTTGCAGTTTTCGCACAGCTTGCGGAGCAGCCGCTGGGCGAGCACGACGTTGAGCGTGCTGCTGATGAGGTACGGCTCGACGCCCAGGTCCAGCAGCCGCAGCACGGTGCTGACGGTGTCGGTGGCGTGCAGGGTGCTGAGCACCAGGTGGCCGGTGGTGGCGGCCTGCATGGCGGTCACGGCGGTGTCCTGGTCGCGGACCTCGCCCAGCACAATCACGTCCGGATCCTGCCGCAGGCAGGTGCGCAGCAGCACACCGAAGGTGTGGCCCTCGCCCGCGTCGACGGGGATCTGGGTGACCCCGTCGATCTCGTACTCAATCGGGTCTTCGATGGTGATGACGTTGCGGGTGGTCGCGTCGATGCCGCGGAGCGCGGCATACAGGGTGGTGGTTTTGCCGCTGCCGGTGGGGCCGCAGACCAGCAGCATGCCGGTGGCGGCGTCGGCGGTCTCTTCGAGGGCTTGCTGCACCTCGGCGGGCATGTCCATGTCTCTGAGCTGCTGCGGGCTGGACTGGGGGTCGAGCACCCGCACCACCATCTTTTGGCCGTACATGGCCGGGGCGAAGCTGACCCGGTAGTCGATGCTCCGGGGGTGGGCGCCGCTGCGGCCGGGGGCCTCGAGCGAGAAGTGGCCCTCCTGGATCACGCTCTTGCGCGAGATGTCGATGCCGCAGAGCACCTTGATCATGCTCATGAGCCGGCGAGCGGCGTCGGAGCTGACCGAGCACACCTCCAGCATGGCGCCGTCGACCCGCAGCCGGATGCCGGCGGTGTGCTGCCGGGGTTCGAGGTGGATGTCCGACGCACCGCAGCGGATGGCGCTCAGTGTGAGCAGCTGCAGGTGCGAGAGGGCCTCGTTGGCGTCGGACAGCTCGGCCCCGGCGGCGTGCACGGTGTGTCCGCGCGAGTCGATGAGCGACAGGCTCTCGATGCCGAAGCCCGGGTCGGTGCCGATGCGGCCCAACGCTCCCATGTTGCTGGCGCCGCCGCCCATGCTCACCGAGGCGGGGGGGAGCGAGCCGGGCGTGCCGTCGTCGCCCGCCAGCGCGATGGCGGCCGGGGCGTCGTCCACCAGCTCGGCCACGTCGTAGATCTCGTCGTCGTCGAAGAGGGTGGCCCCCGCCGCCGAGCCGCCGAGCAGGTCCTCCATCGACGGCGGCGTGCCGGTGGCCGCGCGGGCGCGAGGCACCGCGGGGCGGGCTGCGGTGGTGCCGGGGTGGCGGGCGGGTTCGGCCGCGTCGGCCGAGGCCTGCGTGAAGAAAAACCGCACGTAGGTGTTGCCCAGCTGGAACACGCCGCTGTCGATGAGCTTGACCGCCTCGACCGGCTTGCCCAGCACGCGGGTGCCGTTGCGGCTTTTCAGGTCGTGCAGGAAGTACGCGCCCTGGCGCCGGACCAGCTCGCAGTGGTGCCGGCTGATGAGCGTGTCGTCGGTGATGACCGCGGCGCAGTCGGGGCCGCGGCCGAGCACGAACTTGTCGCCGGGGAAGGGGTAGCGCCTGGTTTGCGTGCGGGAGATGACCTCAACGACCGGCATACGATGAGTTTACCTTGGTCGGCGGAGGCGGGGCCCGCGGGGGCGGGGGGCCGCCTGGGGTGGGGCGGGTTATGGGGCGTTGCGGGGATCTGCTGGGAGCGCGGGCTGCGGGATGAAGGCGGGGGGGCGGCCCCCCGCCCCCGCGGGACCCGCAACAGCAGCGACCTGCGGTGAGGCCGTCCGGAGGCGCAGGCTTCTCTGCGCCGGGTCATTCCGCAAACAATTCACCCAGCTTCAGCTCAAAGCCGGGCAGCACGTCGGCGCCGTCGAGGGTCTGGTCGTCGGTGAGCAGTTGGGCGGTGCCGTCGGGGCGGTAGGCGGTGACGGTGCGGGTGTCGGGGTCGACGACCCAGACCAGCCGCACGCCGTGGGCGAGCCACCACCGGACCTTTTCGAGCACCGCGTGGGCGCGGTCGCTGGGGGAGTTGACCTCGGCGGCGAGGTCGGGGGGGATGGGGATGAACTTTTTGGTCTTGGCCTCGGCGAGGCGGGCGGTGGCGATGAACGCGACGTCGGGAGCGCGGACCGAGTCGGGGTTGCGTTCGAGGACGAAGCCGGTTTCGGCGGCGTAAGCCTTGCCAAGTCCGTTCTCCTTCACGAAACGACGAACCTGATAGTTCAGCTCGCTGGCGATATCGCCGTGGCTTCCGCCAGCGGAACTCATCATCTTCAGTTCTCCGTGGATTAACTCGCAGCGTCCGATGGAATCGGACTGCTCGGCGAGCTGCTCCGCGGTCATGACGCGGGGACCGGAGGTCGGGGTGGGGGCGGCGGACATCGCGTTCATTGCAGCTGGCCAGCCCTAGAATCCAGGTATGGACCGCATCTACCTCGACAACAACGCGACGACGCGGCCCGACGACGCGGTGGCGGCGGCGGTGGACGCGGCGCAGCGCACGCTCTGGGCCAACCCCTCCAGCGTGCACCGGTTCGGGCAGGAGGTGCGGCAGCGCGTCGAGCTGGCCCGGCGCGACGTGTCGGAGCTGATCGGCGCGCCGGCGCGGGGGGTGGTGTTTACCTCCGGCGGGACCGAGGCGAACAACCTGGCCCTGCACGGCGTGCTGGACGGGGGCGGAACACTCATCACCACGGCCATCGAGCACGCGGCGGTGCGCGAGCCCGCGGAAGCGTTGGTCAAGGCGGGCGTACGGGTGGTCGAACTCCCGCTCGGCCCCGGCGGCGTGGTGGACCCCGACGATCTGTCGGCCGCGCTGGCGAATGCCCGCAACGCCGGCGTGAGCGGACCGACATTGGTGAGCGTGATGTGGGCCAACAACGAGACGGGGGTGATCCAGCCGGTCGCCGCGCTGGCCGCGGCGGTGGCCGACGCCCGGCGCACCGCTGCCGCGGCGGGGGGGCGGCCGCAGATCTGGCTGCACACCGACGCGACGCAGGCGGTGGGCAAGCTGCCGGTCGGCGTGGCGGCGGCGGGGATCGACCTGCTGAGCTGTGCGGCCCACAAGCTGCACGGGCCCAAGGGGGTGGGGGCGCTGTACGTGGCCCCCGCGGTGCGGCTGCGGGCCGTGCAGCGCGGCGGCCCGCAGGAGCGCGAGCGGCGCGGCGGCACCGAGAACGTGCCGGCGGTGATCGGGTTCGGCGTGGCGGCCGCGCTGGCCGCGGCGTTTGTCGTCGATGCCGATCGCGTGGCACAGGTGACCGCGCTGCGGGACCGTCTGGAGCAGCGCGTCCGGGCGGCCCGCCCGGGCGTGGTGGTGAACGGCGCCGGCGTGCCGCGGCTGGGCAACACCAGCAACCTGGGCTTCCGCGGTCTGCAGGCCGAGGCGATTCTGCTGGGCCTCAGCGAGCGGGGCGTGTGCGCGTCGGCCGGGGCGGCGTGCAGCAGCGGCAGCCTGGAGCCCAGCCCGGTGCTGCGGGCGATGGGCGTGGAGGAGGCGGTGGCCCACGGCAGTGTGCGGCTGAGCCTGTCGCGCGAGACCACCGAGGCGGAGGTGGACGCGGCGGCCGAGGCGCTGATCGCGGTGGTGGGACGGCTTTCGAAGTACGAAGTACGAAGTTCGAAGCGTGAAGTCTGAAGTCTGAGAATGTGTTTGTAAACCTCGTGGAAGCCGAGGGCGAGCGAGCATCGTCGCTCGCAAGGCGGCGAACCGAGCCCCAGCCGTAGCTGCGGGGAGGTGAGCCAACGAAGCGAGTGGTGATGCTCGCCGTCCCGCAGGCCCGCGAGGTTTACAAACATATTCTGAACCAGCAGATTCGCAGGTGAACGGGTGCGGGGCCCGGCCGTACACTGGGGCAAGGCCCGAGCATCTGCCGGTCAGACTCTCGGGCGCTTCACTTCGAACTTCGCACTTCGAACTTCGGACTTTCCCGCCATGCAGCTGATGACCTGGAACCTCGGCCGGCTGGGCAGCCGCTTCGGCCTGCAGTTCGAGCCGTACAACCGCCGGGTGATGCACTCGGGGCTGGGGCGTTTCCTGGACCGGCCGCTGGACCTGTCGGTGGGGCTGGTGGAGCCCGACGGGCAGCAGCGGGTGCTGCCGTTCACCACCGACAACGACCACCCCGGCGTCGAGCAGTTCAGCAACTGCGAGCAGTTCGACCGGTTCAACTCGGTCACCTTCCGCGGGTACAGCGAGCGCTACCGCCTGCGGTTCGAGATGAACGTGCACAGCGTGTTCTACCCCCAGAACGAGCTGCTGAGCACCATGCCCGCGTTCTACCTGGAGCTGCGGGTGAGCCCGGAGGAGAACTTCCGCAACCTGGAGCCGGTGGGCCCCACGCCCGACGAGGTCGAGCTGTTTATCCGCGTGCGGCGCGGTGATACCGAGGTCACCGCCGGCGACGACGGCCTGCGACTGAACTACCAGGTGCCCCTGGCCCCGCTGGACCCGTGGGCGTCGCCCGAGGCGTCGGCGGCCCGCGTGGCCCAGGCGCCCGCGGTCGACGTGCACGACCGCCTGGTCTCGCTGAACACCGAGGCGGTGCCGGTGCCGACCGGCAACGGGCTGACCCTGAAGCTGCCGGTGACCGAGTCAAGCTCGGGGGTGAAGTGGCGTCTGGTGTGGGCCACGCACTGCGCTCAGCCGGTGCTGACGGTCCGGCACCGCGGGGCCGTGCGGCCGGTGTGGCTGCGTTACACCGAGCACTGGGCCGACGTCGACGCGGTGGTGGAGGAAGCGGTGCGGACCCGCGACAAACGGCTGGCGCTGTCGCGCCGGTTCGAGAAGCTGCTGGAGCAGGCCCCGCTGGACGCGGCGGAGCAGCACCTCAGCCACTTCTCGTACCAGAACTTCCTGTGCAACACCTTCTGGTGCACCACCTCCGAGCCGGTGAGCGGGCTGACGCCCGAGGGCGACGCGCCGCCGCGCGGGCCGAACCGCGAGTGGTTCAGCACCTGGGACGGCTCGTGCTTTTACCACGGCGTGGTCGACGTGGAATACAACGCGAGCATGTTTTACTTTGCGCTGTGGCCGCGGCTGCTGCGGCTCCTGATCGACCAGTGGGCGGACCGCATCGCGCCGCACGCCGAGTCGGGAGGTGCGATCGTGCCCCACGACCTGGGCTTCGCCTGCACGGCCACCGACCAGGCTTACCCGCACGACATGCCGGTGGAAGAGAACGGCAACTTCCTGCTGCTGCTGGAGACCTACGCGCACTGGACCGGCGACGTCTCGCGGGTGACCGCGCTGGCCGACACGATCGAGGCCGTCGCCGACTACCTGATGTGGGCCGATGGCAACCGCTCGGGCTTCCCCTCGCGGGGCGTGGCCAACGCCATGGACGACGCGGGTCCGGCGTTCCAGTTCGCCCGCAAGCAGACTTACCTGGCGGTCAAGCGGGTCGCCGCGCTCCGGGCCGCGGCGAGCCTGCTGGCCCGCAACGGCCGGCCCGAACCCGCCCGGCAGATCGAAGCACGGGTGGAGGGCGACCTGAAGAAGATCGAAGACGCCGCCTGGCTGGGCGACCACTACGCCGTCGCGGCCGACAAGTCGGCGCTGGAGCTGGTCGACCCCGACACCGGAGAGCCGCTGGCCTACGACGAGCTTCCGGGCTGGGACGCCTACAGCATCTTCACCGGCAACGGGCTGCTGCTGCCCGAGATGATCGGCCGCGCGCCGCTGCTGGACCGCGACCGGTTGACGCTGGATTGCTACCGCGCCAACGTGGAGTGCAAGGGGCGTTACGGCGACGGCCACACCAGCCACGAACCGCAGAACTGCCGGATCAGCCAGAATCTGTGGCGGGACATGCTGGCCCGCTACCTGGGCATCGGCGGCCCCGGCTCGGCGCAGGACTACTGGGACCTGCAGGTGATGAGCAACACCCACCGCCAGAGCCTGGGCTACACCGACACGTACATTCACAACCGCCTGCACAACTACCCGCGCGGCATGGTGACGCTGGGCTACTTCCTCAGCTCGCCGAAGCTGATGATCGATCGACTCACGCCCGGGGGCACGGGCACCTACATCACCGTGGACCCCGACCGCCACGTGCAGCAGCGCTGGCCGCTGCTGCCGCTGGCCGACTGGCAGGCGGGCAAGATCCCCGTGTGCGTGGTGCACGAGGACGGGCGGGTGACGCTGGAAGCCATCACCGACCCGGTGGTGGTGCGGCGGTCGGAAGAGGACCCCGGATCAACGGTGTCGGGCATCGAGTTCATCGGCTAGCGCCGGGGGCGGCTCGGCGCCCCGGTCGCGTGTTGCCGGGCCAACACGCGACCGGACCTTCTCGACCGCCGCGGGCGTTGCCCGCCGCGGCAGAGGCTCCAGGGTCTGTCGCGTCAGCTGCCCCTTGTCCCATTGCCGCGGTGCACCCCCCTCACCGCATCTCCGACCCCGCCTCGCTCACCCAGCGCGTGACCACGCGTACGCGGCAGGGCTCGTCGTAATGGGCACGCAGCAGACCGGCGAGGTCGCCGGCAAGGCGCGCGTCCACCGGACCGGCGGCGTCGCGGAGGATTTCGAAGGCCAGGGCGTCGCCGACTTCGGTGGGGATCGACACGGCGGCGAGCGTGGCCCCCGACCCTTCCGCCACCCGCGCGGCCAGCGCGTCGCGGACATCGCCCGGCACCGGGCGGTGGGGCAGCGACGCGTAGAGCCAGAGCGACAGCGGGATCGCTAGCGCGAGGGTGGCCGCGGTGAGGCCCGCGGCGGCGGGTCGGCGCCAGGACTTGCCCTTGCGGCCGGTGTCGGCGGGCTCCATGCCCACGGCCCACAGCGCCATCGCGGCACCCAGCACGATGGCCACAATGTTTACGCCGAACAGCGTGGCCGCGCCCAGTCCCGTGTCGAAATGACCCTGGGCCATCGACACGCCGGAGGTGCAGATGGGCGGCACCAGTGCCGCGGCGATGGCCACCCCCGGCAGGGCCCCCGAGAGGTTGGGCCGCGCGGTGGCGTAGGCGGCGGCCAGGCCGCTGGCGAAGGCCACGCCCAGATCCAGCAGGTTGGGGGCGCCGCGAGCCAGCAGCTGCGCGTTGGTGCCCGCGTGCGGCACCACCAGACCCATGAGCAGGCCGATGCCGAAGGCCAGCAGAAATCCCAGCAGCACGGCCTTCACCGCGTGGCGCACCAGGTGCACGTTGCCCTGCACGATCGCCAGGCCGCAGCCGATCAGCGGGGTCATGAGCGGGGCCACCAGCATGGCGCCGATCACCACCGCTGCGGAGTTCTGCATGAGTCCGAAGGTGGCGATCACCGTCGAGAGGCTCATAAGCGCGACGAAGTCCACGTCCCACCGGCTGGCGCCCTGGATGCGCTCGACCAGGTCCACCCGGTCCTCGCGGGTGAGCTGCGGCACGAAGCGCTCGAAGAAATCCCGGGCCGCGTGGGCCGCGTGCTCGGCCAGCGCCGGCGCGGGGCGGACCACGCCGATGGACAGCCGCCCGTTGGCGTCGGCCTTGAGCAGCCGGTCGGGCACCGAGCCGAAGAGCGCGCGGCGGGCGTGGTGGCGGTCCGGGGCCCCCAACAGGACCAGCCCGTAGTCGCCGGCTTCGGCCACGCGCAGCACGCCGGCGCGGTAGTCGTCGGACAGCTCGACCACCGGGCGCACCGGCGGCGGCCCGGCCTGCGCGGCGGGCACCCCCAGCGCGGCGCGGATGGCCTGATCGAGGCGGCGCTGACCCACCGCCCGCGCGTCGGGGCCCAGCTCGGGCTCGACGTACAGCGCGTCCACCGCGTTGTGCTCCGGGTTGGGGTCGGCGCCGGCCAGCTGCACCGCCAGCTTCAAGGCCTCGCGGGCGTGCGGGCCGCCGGCGGTGGGCACCAGCACCCGCAGCGGGGCAGACACGTCGTCTTCCTGGTCGGCGGTGTCGTCGCGGCCCTCGGCGTTCGCGCCCGGCCGCAGGGCCAGCACCGCGCAGCGGGCGCGGCGGAACATCACGGCGTCGAGGGTCTCATCGCCCGCCCGCGGCGGCTCGTGCTTGCCCAGGATCAGCAGCGAGGTGTCCAGCTCCTGCAGCACCGCCATGGCTTCATCCGCCGGCTGATCCTCGCCGGGTTTGACCGTGTGGACCGTGACCGCGTCGGATCGGTCCGGGAAGGCGTCGTGGGCCGCGTCGGCCGCCTGCCGCGCGGCGATCAGCAGCCTCTGCCCGGCCGCGGTCTTGCCCTCGGGGACCACCGCCATCACGTTCACGTCGGCCTGCCGGGCCGCGCCCAGCCGGGCCGCCAGCGCGATCAGCGGGGCGGCTTCGGAGGGGACATCAACCAGCACGGTCACGGTCATGGGCACGACGGTAGCAGCCGCCGGACTCGACCGGCGGTGGGCGGGGAGGGCTCAACGGCCGTCGAGCCGGTCGCAGGCGGCGAGAAACCGGGTGGCGGCGGCCTCGTCCGCCGTGGTGATCACCGCCCGCGGCGCGCCGTCTTCATTGAGGATCAGCGCGACCCCGTCGCCGGCGTCTGCCCGCGCGGCGGGGGCCCGGCGGCCGCGGAGCCAGACGATCAGCAGCCAGCCGATCGGACCCGACAGCAGGCTGACCAGGACCAGGCCGGCGGTCAGCAGGCCGGGCACCGCGGCGCCCGGCGGCCTGCGGGTGACCGCGGCAACTTCCCAGCCGGCCCGTCCGAGCGGGACCTCGAAGCGGCGACGCGTGAGCCCGAAGAGCCGGGAGCGGACCGTGACAACGCGGTAGGCCGTGTCGACGACGACCGTAAACCGATGGTGCAGCCGGAAGATCACCATCACCACGAATACGATCAGCGTGAATCCGGCAGCGATAATCAGCGACCCGCCGACGACCGCCCCCGGGGCGGGGCCGGGACCCGATGCCGGGACCGGGCTTGCGGGCGGGGTGAGCAGGGCCGTCACCGAAACGATCCACAGCGGTGCGAGCAGGAGCCCGTAGACGCCGAGCACGCCCCACGTCGCCCAGGCGCGCGACCGACTGCGATCGGTCAGGCGAACCTGACCCGCGGGCTCGCGGCAGTACAGCACCTCGGCCCAGCCGCGAAGGGGCAATCTCAAGAACTCCCCCTGCCGCCTACTCATCGATGCCCAGGTCGGCTTTGGTGAACAGTGCGGCGAACGCAAACCCGGCCGCCTCGATCGCTTCGCGGGCGCCTTCCTGCCGGTCGATCACCACGACAATCTTCGCCACGTCGCACTTCATCTCGTCGCGCAGGAGCTTCGCGGCCTCGATGCTCTGTCCGCCGCTGGTGGCGATGTCCTCGGTGATGAGCACACGGTCGCCGGCGTCCAGCTTGCCCTCAAATTGCTTGGCGGTGCCGTAGTCCTTCTTCGCGTTGCGGATCAGCACCATGGGCTTGCCCGTGGCCAGCGCCGCGGCGGTCACCAGGGGGATGCCGCCCAGCTCGGGCCCGGCCAGGCGGTCGATCGAGTCGTCGACGTGCGTGGCGAAGAGCTTCCCCAGCTCGGCGAGCAGGGCGGGCTGCGTGGCGAAGAGGTATTTGTCCAGGTAGTACTTGCTCTTGCGTCCCGAGCGGAGCGTGAAGTCGCCGCGCAGCAGCGCGGCGTCGGCGATGGCGGCGGCGAGTTGGGCGTGGGTCATGGTTTGCAGTTTATGGGGTCGTGGGCGACGCGGAGTCGAAGGGGTTGGCTCGGTTTTAGAGTGGGCCTGGCGAGGTTTTAGGTCCTAGGTGTTAGGTCTTAGGTAGACGCAAGCGGACGATCGCGTTCAATGGGCGGCCTGTACTCGCGCCAGCGCTCTTCCTAACACCTAGGACCTAACACCTAACACCTCGCCGGCAGCGCTCTGACGCCGAGCCGATCTCACCGACACCGCGTCGCTAAGCTTTCTCCACCATGAAGCGCGACCTCAAGGGCAAATCAATCCTCATCACCGGCGCCAGCTCGGGCATCGGGCGGGCCACGGCCATGGCCTGCGCGGCGGCGGGCATGCACGTGTCGATGATGGCCCGCCGCGAGAGCAAGCTGCGCGACGCGGCGTCGGCGGTGAGCGCGCTGGGGACCAAGGCCCACTACTTCGTGGGCAACGTGGCCGACCCAGGTGCGGTGCGGGCGTGGATCGAAGAGGCGGACCGCACGCTGGGCCGCGCCGACGCGGTGCTGGCCAACGCGGGCTACGGCGCGTCAATCCCCGTGCTCGACATGGCCGACGCCGACGTGCGGGGCATGTTCGACGTGAACGTGCACGGCACGCTGCACGTGCTGCGGGCGGCGCTTCCGTACGTAATGACGACCGACGGCGGGCTGAAGCACCTGCTGGTGACCAGCAGCTGCCTGAGCGAGCTGGGCCCGCCCGGGGCTGGGGTCTACGCGGCCACCAAGGCGGCGCAGGACTCGATCGCCCAGGCCCTGCGGGCCGAGCTGGCCTCCGAGGGCGTGAGCGTGAGCAGCATCCACCCGGTGGGTACGAAAACCGAGTTCTTCGACGTGGCGGGCTCGCAGGGCACGCCCGGCTCGCGGATGGACCCGCCGGAGATGTTCATGCAGACCCCCGACCGCGTGGCCAGGCGGATCGTGGCCTGCCTGCATAAGCCCAAGGCCGAGGTGTGGCCGATGCGGACCGCCCGCGTGGCGGCGGGGCTGGCGACGGTTTTTCCCGGGGTCACCGCGTGGGGGCTGCGGCGCGGGTGGGCGAAGCAGCAGGCGAAGGCGGGGCGGTGAACGGGTGACGCGGGGCGGGTTGGGTTGGCGTGGTGCGAGAGCGGGTCTGGTGAGGTGCTAGGTCCTAGGTGTTAGGTCTTAGAGATGACGCAAGCGGCAGACGTCGCCGCGGGTAGGTGCGCCGCTTGCGTCGGCCCCTAACACCTAGGACCTGACACCTGGCACCTCGCCGGCAGCGCTCTGAAGCGCCACGTACCCCTCCACGCGAACCGCTCCTCGCTAGGCTGGGGCGATGGACGTTGCCGGCACTCTGAACACCAACCTGACGGCGCTGCGTGAGGTCGCCGAGGCTGCCCGGTCGCTGGCGATTCCTCTCGCTGCGGCCGGCGAACTGCTGCGCGACGCGCTGCTCTCGGGCCGCAAGCTGCTGTGCTGCGGCAACGGCGGCAGCGCCTGCGACGCGGCCCACTTCACCGCCGAGATCGCGGGCCGCTACGCGCTCGAGCGGCGCGGCTTCCCCGCGATCGATCTGACCGCGGACCACTCGATCGTCACGGCGCTGGTCAACGACTACCCGCCCGCGGAGCTGTTTGCCCGGCAGGTGGTCGCCCAGGGCGCGCCCGGCGACGTGCTTTGCGTGTTTTCGACCAGCGGCACGTCGGCCAACGTGGTGCGGTCGCTGGAGGCGGCCCGGGCGCACGGGCTGAAGAGCGTCGCCTTCCTCGGGTCCGGCGGCGGGGCGTGCCGGGGGCTGGCCGACGTGGAACTGGTCGTGCCGTCCGACGTGACCGCGCGGGTGCAGGAGGTCCACCTGGTGCTGTATCACACGCTGTGCGAGGCGCTGGATCCGGTGCTGGCGGGGGTCTGAGTCGGGGTCTGAGACGGGGTCTGAGACGGGATGGTACGGCACGCAATCGCTGCGAAGGCGAACGCGTCGGGCGTTTTTCGTAGGGTGGGTCAAGGCTTTGCGGACCCACCGCTGACCGAACTCGCGGGGCCTTCGGCGGCGGGTCTTCGGCGGGCGCAGGCCGCGGCACGGTGGGTCCGGCGGCCTTGACCCACCCTACGAAGACGGCCTTGTCCGCGGCCAGAACAGCGCGAAGAGCAGCAGCAGCGATCCGAAAAAGCCGGTCAGCCCGGCGCGGCGCATGGTGCGCGTCTGCCGGCGCGTGGTGTCGATCATCGGGGTGAGGCGGTGATCCAGTTCCTCGATCGCCTCGGGCGAGACGCCGCTTTCGATCAGGGCCCGGCGCTGGTCATCGCGCTGGGTGATCTGCCGTTCCAGTTCGGCCTGCCCCGGCACCGGGCGGACCAGGCCCGAGCCGACGAGCAGCGAGAAGACCGCCAGGCCGCAGAGCGCGGCGAACACGGCGTGGCGGATCGGCGGGGGCAGGGGGCGGGCCGACGCGGGCATCCACGCATCGTAAGGGTGCTGGTCGGGCGTCGCGGATAGGATGCCCGCCATGGCCAAGGAACGGATCGTGCAGGGCGGCAGCGGGGGGGCGGAGGAAGAAAAGTTCAACCTGTCGCTGCGCCCGCAGTCGCTGGACGACTACGTGGGCCAGCCGGCGCTGGTGGAGAAGCTGCGGATCACCCTGGAGGCGGTGAAGCAGCGGGGCGAGCCCATGGAGCACGTGCTGCTGCACGGGCCGCCGGGGCTGGGCAAAACCACCTTGTCGCACATCATCGCCAACGAGATGGGCACCCACGCCACGGTGACGGCGGGCCCGGCCCTGACCAAGGGCGGCGACCTGGTGGGCACGCTGACCAAGCTGCAGCGCGGCGACGTGCTGTTCATCGATGAGATCCACCGGCTGCCCGCGGCGGTGGAGGAGTTCATCTACCCGGCGATGGAGGACTTCAAGATCGACTTCACGATCGACACGGGCATGCACGCCAAGACGATCCCGATCGACCTGAAGCCCTTCACGCTGATCGGCGCGACCACGCGGGCGGGGCTGCTGAGCGGGCCGATGCGCTCGCGCTTCGGCATCGCCCACAACCTGGAGTTCTACAACGAGGCCGACCTGCTCTCGATTCTGCGGCGCTCGGCGGACCTGCTGCAGATCGACGTGGAGCGGGCCGCCGACGCGCTGCACGCCATCGCGCGACGCAGCCGCGGCACACCGCGCATCGCCAACCGGCTGCTGCGGCGCGTGCGCGACTACGCCCAGGTGAAGGCGGACAACCGCTTTGACGACCGCGTGGTCGACGCCGCGCTGAAGCTGGAAGGCGTGGACGACGCGGGCCTGGACGAGATCGACCGCAAGTACCTGAAGGTGATCGGCACGACCTACGAGGGCGGCCCGGTGGGGCTGGAGGCGGTGGCGGCGACCCTGGGCGAAGACGCCGGCACGCTGGAGAGCATGGTCGAGCCGTACCTGCTGCAGATGGGCTTGTTGGCGCGGACCCGCAAGGGACGGATGCTGACCCGCGACGGCGCGGGGTATGTGGGCGTGGCGTGGGCGGGGGAGGACGACGCGTTGTTCGCGGGTGAAAAGTCGGGGGGGTGATGCGCGTTCCATTTCTATTTGACGTGCCACAGATTCCGTGTCAAACCAAGTCGGATGCGTATGACACCTCGCCCGATTCGTCTCGGTATTTTACTTCGGGTGCCACTTGCGGCTTGGTCGCCAGTGCCGCCACGGGTCGCGAGCACTGGCGGGCAAGCCGCCAGTGGCACCCATACGCGTTCCTTTAGGTGTGTGTAGTGCCACGGATACCGCTCAATCCGGGCGGAGGGCGGATGAGTCGGGCGGGTCGCGGCAGGAGTCGGGCGCAGGCGCGACAAAGAGCCCCGTGTGTGGAACGCGGGGCGGGGCGAGGGCGAGCGGGGTCTGGCGCCCGGGGAAATAGATCAGAAGGAAGCCGACGAGGAGCGCGGTGACGGGCGTGGCCGCGGTGAGGAGGCGTTTGACCGTCTTTCGGCGTCCGCGGGGTCTTCATCGATTACTTGCTTTCACGCTGAACGCGGTTTATTCGGGCGGCGGACAACGCCGTGGGTGCGGGGTTGGGGCGAGCCGCGGCGTCTGGATTCCCGCCGGCGCGGGAATGACGGAATGGGGTGGGCGGCGGCACGGGGAGGGTGTGTATGTCGCGCAGCGCACGGGCGCAACGCAGCGGTGCGACGCTCCCGGGGTGCGGGGGCGTCGCCCCCGCGGCGGACGAGAAGGCACGCCCGCGTCCGGGCCGCCGACCGTGGGCGGGACGCCGAGCCGCCCCGCGTCGCGAGGGGCTACAATCCCCGCCCCTGTTCCCGAACCCCCCCCAAAGGCAACGACGATGAGCACCCTGATCCCGATGGTGATCGAAAAAACCGGCCGCGGCGAGCGGTCGTACGACATCTACTCGCGTCTGCTGAAAGACCGGATCATCTTTTTGGGCGGCGCGGTGACCGACGACTCGGCGAACCTGCTGATCGCCCAGCTGCTGTTCCTGAGCAACGAGGACGGCGACGCGGACATCCACTTCTACATCAACAGCCCCGGCGGCAGCGTGAGCGCGGGCCTGGCGGTGTACGACACGATGCAGTTCATCCGCCCCAAGGTGGCGACCTACTGCATCGGCATGGCGGCGTCGATGGGCAGCCTGCTGCTGATGGCCGGCACCAAGGGCAAGCGGTATTGCCTGCCCAACGGCCGCGTGCTGCTGCACCAGCCGCTCATGGGCGGGGTGATGCAGGGCCAGGCGACCGACCTGGCGATCCAGGCCAAAGAGATCATCAAGACCCGCAAGCGTCTCTACGAGATCATGAGCAACCACACGGGCCAGACCGAAGAGAAGGTGGCGGAGGACTGTGAGCGCGACTACTGGATCGACGCCAAAGAGTCCGTGGAGTACGGCGTGGTGGACTCGGTGCTCGAGCACCTGCCCGAAGCACAAGGCAGCAAGTCGGACGACGACTGATGCCGCCCGCACTCCGGCTGGCGGCGTGGGTCCTGCTGACGCTGGCCGTTTTCGGCGCAGCGGGCTGCCGCATCGGCGGCGACGGCAAAAGCTTCAAGAACGAGAACGACGAGCTGCGGGCCGAGAACCTGAAGCTGTCGCGCGCGATTGACGGGTTCAAGGACCGGGTGCGGCTGCTGGGTTCAGAGTTGTCTACGCTGCGGGCCGACCGCCAGGGCGACGCGCCGCTGCCCGGGGCGATCCCACCGGTGCTGTCGGCACTGAAGTTTGCCCGCTACACCGGGCCGATCGACACCGACGACGACGGGGCGGACGACCGGGTGGTGCTGTACATCCAGCCGGTGGACCAGCTGGGCCGCATGCGGGTGGTTGCGGGGCGGCTGAACGTGCAGGCGGTGAGCCTGAAGGCTCAGACGCCGCCGCGGGTGGTGGCCGACCGCACCTACGAGCCGCGTGAGTTCGACGAGCGCTGGCGGACGGGGCTGACCGGCGACCACTACAGCATCGACCTGGACCTGCCGGCGGGCCTGCCCGACGACGTGCAGTCGGTGACGGTGCAGCTGACGCTGACCGAGGCGGGCACGGGGGTGGTGGTGGAGGCGCAGGAGAGCTTTGTGCTGCGGCGATAAGCGGTAAGTGGCGACGCGTCATGCGGGGCGTCGCGATGCGGATAGAGCGTTGCGAGAAAGGTGTTAGGTGTTAGGTCCTAGGTGTTAGGGCGGACGCAAGCGTGTGCCGTCGCCGCGGAATGGCAACCCGCTTGCGTCTGCCTAAGACCTAACACCTAGGACCTAACACCTCGCCGGGCCCGCTCTATCCCGTCGCCCACCCCGCTCGCTCGAAGCAGACTAAGAACGCCGCCGCAGCCACCCCAGCTCCGGCATCCGCAGCGCCCACGCGCCGACAAACACGAACGCGACCGAGCCGGCGATGGCGGCCGCCACCAGCCCGGCGCTGGCGGTGCGGCTGAGGGCCAGGGGGTCGATGCCGCGGACGGCGAGCCAGAGGGCAGCGGTCATGGCGGCGACGAGCAGGACCGTGCGGGCCCACGAAGTAAGCACGGCGCGATCGACGGGGGTTTCGACCCGGCGGCGCAGCAAGACCAGCAGCAGCGCGACCTGCAGCGCGGCGCTGATCGCGGTGCTCCACGCCAGGCCCGCGACGCCCAGGGGCCACACCAGCGTGAGGTTGAGCGTGAGGTTGAATCCCACCAGGCCCAGGCTGACCCGCAGGGGCGTCTTGGCGTCGTCGAGCGCGTAGAACGCTCGCGTCAAGACGTGCGTCAGCGTGTAGGCCCACAGGCCCGCGGCGTAGCCGGTAAGCACGGCGGCGGTGCGGGCCGCGTCATCGGTGGTAAACGCTCCGGCCTCGAAAACCACCCGGCACACGGGGGTGGCCAGCACCACCAGCCCCGCGGCGGAGGGCAGGCCGATCAGCAGCGACAGCCGCAGCCCGCGCCGCAGCGTGTCGGCGAAGTCCGAGTCGCGCGGCGCGGTGGTCTTGGCGGGGAAGGCGGCGGCGGCCCGCGCCAGGGCCGGGAAGATGGCGGTGGCCAGCGCGATGCCGAAGACGCCCAGGGGAAACTGGTACAGCCGCTGGGCGAAGTTCAGCGGCACGACGGCGGCGGTCTGGATGGGGTACGCGGCGGGGGCCCAGCCGGTCCACGCGGGGAAGTGCAGCAGGGTGTCGGGCCCCGCGTCGGCCGGCGCGGCGAGGGTGTAGGCGATCAGCTGGTCGAAGAGCGTGTTGATCTGGAACACGCCCAGCCCGATGACCATCGGCACCATGGTGCGCAACATGGCGCGGACGGGGGCCGACGTGGCCGGGTCGCGCAGCGCGACGCCTTCGCGGCCCAGCGGGGCGGTGGTGCGCACGGCGCGGCCCAGCCACGCCAGCTGCACGACACCGGCGACCAGCACTGAGAGCGCGACGAGGGTGACGCCGTTCCGCCCGTGGGTCCCGCCGGTGGCGTCGGACAAGAAGCCGGCGCCGATCGCCGCCGCGATCATCGCCACGTTGAGGATGACTGGCGCGGCCGCGGCGGGCCCGAAGCGGTGGTGGACCTGCAGCACCGCGCCCAGGAAGGCGACGCCGCAGACCAGCGGCATGTAGGGCAGCATGAGCGCGGTCATCTGCAGGGCGGACGTCGCTTTTTCGCTGCCCGCGACCGCGTCGTTCTGCAGCGCGAACCACAGGCCGGTTTCGCCCAGCAGCGTGAGCCCGGCCAGCGCCACCGCCAGCCCCGCGACGCAGCGCGAGGCGAAGCGTCGGGCCAGCGCCGGATCGGTCTCGACCAGCCGCGCGTAGTGGGGCACGAAGGCGGCGGCCAGCGCTCCCTCGCCGAACAACCGGCGGAAGAGGTTGGGCACGATAAAGCCGATGACAAAGGCCGCGTGCCACGGCGAGGTGCCGAACACGCTGCCCATGACCCGGTCGCGCACGAGCCCCAGCAGGCGCGACGCAAACGTGAGGCCGCTGACAACCGCGGCGTGGCGGAGGAAGCCGTGGCCGCCTGCGGCGGCGAAGGGTTCAGGGCTTAGGGTCTGGGGTTTGGGGTCGGAAGGAGCGGGGGTCATGCTTCCTCCGAGGCCGGGGTTCTCGACGTGCGGGGGCCGTGGGGGAGCTTCCAGAGCAGCGCGGCGAGCGTCGCGCCGACCGCCAGGCCCAGGGCGTCGGCGACCAGGTCGCCGGGGTCGTTGGTGCGGCCGAACCACGGCTGGGTGAGTTCTTCGAGCACGCCGTAGGCGGCGCCCACGCCGAACGCCAGCCCGGCGTTGGGCCACGGGCCAGCGGGGCGGAGGAAGCGTGACCAGCACAGCAGACCCGCGAGTCCGCCGAAGGTCAGGAAGTGCATCGTCTTGTCAAAGGGCAGCAGCTCCCACTGAGGCACGGTGTGCTGGTTGATCTGCGGCAGGTGGGTGACAACGAAAAGCAAGCCCCAGTAGAGGGCCAGCGCGATCCGCCAGCGTCGCGTCGGGGTGGGTGTCGGCGTGGGTGGGGGCGGGGTGGGCACGGGCGGGCAGGGTAGCGGCGGGGGGCCTTTGTTTGCGCGGGGTACGCGGGGTCGGCGGCGGTGGAGAGCGGTTTGGGCGAGGTGTCAGGTCCCAGGTGTCAGGTCTTGGGAAAACGCACGCGGCAGCGATCGCCGCAAGGGTGCAGACCGCTTGCGTCGGCCCCTAACACCTGGGACCTCACACCTAACACCTTGCCGGTAGCGCTCTGACGCCCCGCCGACCCCGTACTCGCGGCGTCTCTCGACGCCCGAACCCGACTGGACGCGGCCCCGTCCATCGGCGACCCTTGCCGCCATGGGAGACTCCACCAAACCGTCGGCGAAGAAGGTCCTGGTCAGCGGCTGCTTCGACCTGCTGCACGCCGGCCACGTCCGCTTCTTCGAAACCGCGGCGGCCTACGGCGACCTTTACGTCTGCCTGGGGGCCGACGACAACATCGTGGACCTGAAGAAGCACGCCCCGCACTTCACCCAGGAGGAGCGTCAGTACATGGTCGGTGCGCTGGCGACCGTGCACCAGGCCCGTATCGCGGGGGGGCGGGGCTATCTGGACTACGAGCCGGACCTGGACGAGATCCGGCCAGACTTTTTCGTGGTGAACGAAGACGGCGACCGCCCCGAAAAGCGTGAGCTGGCCGAGAAATACGGCGTGAATTACGTGGTGCTGCCGCGCACCCCGCGCGAGGGCCTGCCGGTCCGCTCCTCGACCGCGATCAAGGAAAAATCGCTCGATCAGCCGCCCTTCCGGCTGTGTCTGGCCGGCGGCTGGATCGACCAGCCCTGGGTCAGCGGCTTCCACCGCGGCTCGGCCGTCACCGTGCAGATGATGCCCGACCGGCCCTTCATGAAGCGTGCGGGGCTCGCCACCAGCACCCGCGACATCTGGAGCCGGGTCTGGCACACGGGCATCATGAAGGACGACCACCTGGAGCTGGCCCGGCTGCTGTTCGGCTACGAGAACCCGCCGGGGTCGGCCTACGTGTCGGGCAGCCAGGACGCCATCGGCCTGACGCACCCCGGCGTGAACCGGCTGGAGTACGACGGCGACCACTGGCCCGACGCCATCACCACCGACCAGCGTCCCGAGACCGGAGCCTGGCTGCAGGACCACCTGGTGCTGGTGCCCATGTGGGAGCGCCACGACGGCTACGACCCGCTGAGCAAGCAGCGTCTGGCGGCCGACGCGGTCCGCCGGCTGGGACAGGCGGGCGACAACTGCTGGCAGGCGATCCAGGAGCGCGACCTGGCGGGCCTGGGCGACGCGCTGACCAACACGCACAACGCGTGGCGGGAGATTCTGCCGCTGACCACCAGCCCCGAGATCGACGACTTCCTGAACGGCTTCAACGCCAAGGGCTCGGGCCGCATCACCAGCGGCTGCGGGGGCGGCTACATGATTCTGGCGACCGAGCTGGACCCGGCGCAGGTGCACGCCGACGCGTTCAGGCCGACGCTGCGGTTCGGGGGGTGAAGCGGGTCCGGTGCAGCGGGGTCGGCGGCGGTGCAGAGCGGTCCGGGTGAGGTGTTAGGTGTTAGGTGTTAGGTCTTAGGAAGACGCAAGCGGAAGCCATCGCCGCGGGGGTGTGCAGCGCTTGCGCCGGTCCCTGACACCTCGCCGGGGCCGCTCTATCGCGCCGCGAACGCTTGGGGCTAAGCATCAGAACGTCAAGACGTCGCCGCGTGGTCCCGCGGCCGCGCCGGCACCGACGCCCCCTCGTCGATCAGGGCCTCCCACTGCCGGCAGCGGAGCAGGGCCGAGTGTTCCTGCTCGACGGCCACGCGGGCGTGCTCGCCCCAGCGGCGGGCCAGCGCGGGGTCGTCGGCGATCTCGACCAGGGCCGACGCCAGGGCGTCGCTGTCGCCCAGCTCGACGACCCGGCCCGCGTCGGTCTCGCGGATGATCTGGCCCACCTCGGCGATGGCCGGGCCCACGAACAGGCTGCCGCGGGCGGCGCACATGATGCCCAGCAGCTTGCTGGGCACCACGACCCCGGTGAAGGCGGCGCTCTGACTCACCAGGTGCACGTCGGCGCAGCCCAGCAGGTCGTTCAAACGCTCACGGGGCTGGTAGGGCTGGAACACGGCGTGGGTCAGCCCGTGGTCGGCCACGAACGCCTCGACCTGCGGGATCCGCTTGCCGCCGCCCACAAACACAAACCGCAGGTCGTCGCGGTTGCGCAGCGTCAGCATCGCCTGCAGGATCGTGTCCACGTCGTGGGCCAGGCCGAAGTTGCCCGAGTACATCACGACGCGCTTGCCGGTCAGGCCCCACTCGGCGCGGTAGGGCGAGTCTTCGGGGTCGGCCGCGGGCCCGGGCACGTTCACCGGCCAGATGCCGATGGTGGCGATCTTCTCGGCCGCCACGCCCTGGTCCAGCACCCGCTGCTGCATGCAGCGGCCCAGCACGACCACGCGGTCGGCGCGGCTCATGCAGCGGTGGTTGATGCGTTCGAGCAGGCGGGTGGTCGGGGCGCCCTCGCGCAGCACGCCCGCGGCGGTGAGCACGTCGGGGTACAGGTCCATCGCCCAGTAGACGTGCCGGCAGCCGCGGAAACGACGCATCATGCCGCCCACCACGCCGATGAACGGCGGGGTGGTGAGGGTGATGACCACGTCCGGACGCCGCGGTCGGGCGCCGGGTTCCGCGGCCAGCCGGGTGCGCAGCGCCGCCCAGGTCGCGGCGGCGTAGAACAGGCCGAAGTCGATCAGCCGCAGGGCCAGGCCCTGCTTGCCGAACAGCGAGGTGCCCACCCGCAGCACGCGGACCCCGCCGCGGTCCTCGCGGCGGGGCAGCTGGGCCCCGCTCTGGCCGTAGATCGACCGGGAGGCGATGACCTTGACCGTGTGCCCCTGCCCCGCCAGGTAGCGGCAGAGGTCCTCGCTGATCTGCGCGGTGGCCGCGATGTCCGGGGCGTAGGCCTGATTGATCAGCAGCACGGTGAGCGGGGCGGGGGCGGTCCGCGTCGAGCCCGCGCCGGTTTGCCCGGCCGCTCTGGCGCCTGCAGAGACTGCGGCAGCGATCGCCCGCCCGGGCGTCTCTGCAATCACATCCGCCAGCAGGCGTTCCCAACGCTGGGTCCGGTCGGCCAGGCTGTGGTGCGTACGCGCGGCCGCCAGGGCGCGACGGCCCCAGCCGTGGGCCCGGGCGGGGTCATCGGCCGCGGTTTCGATGGCGTCGGCCAAGGCCTGGGCCGCGCCGATGGGCAGCACGACGCCGCAGTCTTCGTCGGCGATCACCCGCGCCACCTCGGCCTCGGGCGGGCCGACGTAGAGGGCGCCCCGTCCGCTGGCCATGATGCCGAACAGCTTGCAGGGCACCACGACGCCGGTGAAGCCGACGTTCTGACTGATCAGGTGCACGTCACCCAGGCGCAGCAGCTCTTCGAGGTGTTCGCGGTCTTCGTAGCCTTTCTCGACCACGTTGGTGAGGCCGTGTGCTTTGATGTAGGCCGCGACCTCGTCGCGCCGCCGTCCGCCGCCGGCGAAAACGAACACCACGTCGGCGCGGTGCCGCAGCCGACGGGCGGCATCGCAGAGCGTCTGCGCCTCGTGGGCCAGGCCCAGGTTGCCCGAGTACATCACCACGAACTTTTCGCCCAGCCCCCACGTGTCGCGGTAGCGGCTGGGCGGCCCGGGCACCGGGCCTTCGAGGGGGCCGCTCACCGGCCACACGCTGGCGATCTCGACCTTCTCGGGCGTGACGCCCTGGGCGATCACCCGGTCCCGCATGCAGCGGCCCAGCACCACGACCCGGTCGGCCCGGCGCATGCACGCCCGGTTCAGCCACGCCATGGTCCGGCCCAGTCGCGACGTCTTGCGGACCACCCCGGCGGCCGTCAGCACCTCGGGGTAGAGGTCCATTGACCAGTACACGTGCCGGGTCTGCCCGCGCCGCAGCCGGCGGATCATCGTGCCGATCAGCCCGATGTAGGGCGGGCTGGTGAGGGTGACGATGACCTCGGGCTTGCCGCCGGGCAGCCGGGTGCGCCACGCCGCCCACAGGGCCGCCACGTAAAAAAGCGCGGCGTCGAAGCCGCGCCCCAGGATTCTGCGGGTGCCGAACCACGCCGCCCCCACCCGCCGCACCCGCACGCCGTGGATCTCCTCGTAGGCCACGTGGGTCGACCCAGCCTGGCCGTAGAGCGACTTGGACGCGATCACCGCCACCTCGTGCGCCGTGCCCCCCTCGGCGGCGGCAAAGTGCTCGGCCATGTCCTGCAGCAGCTGTGCCGACGCGGCGACGTCGGGGGCGTAGACCTGGTTGACGAAGAGAATGCGCACGCGGGGTCCGGCAGCGGGGGGGGCGGGGGGAGTTCGGGCGGCGGCCGGCCCGGCGGCGGGACGGGGGGGCGCAAGGGGCCGTGATTCTATGAAGCCTGCCACCGGAAACCGCCGCAGCCGACCGGGTCGCCTCCCTCTGCCGGTTCAGAGCCGATCGGCGCGGGTCGTATCCGCGCCAGACGGTGCATCCGGCCGGTCCGCCGCGTTCTTCCCGCCCGCCCCGCCTCCGCCGGACAGCACCGCCAGGCCCCCGAAGAGCCCGTAGACCAGCAGGAACGCGCGGTAGGCCATCAGCATCGCCACGATCTGGTTGAACGTGGTGCCGCTTCCCTCCAGCAGCGCCGCGGCGGCGGGCTCCATGACGCCCAGCCCCAGCACCGTGATGGGCAGGGCCCCGGTGAGGAATACGATCGGCAGTGCCGCCACCAGGGTGACCAGGGCCGTCGGCACCCCGATGGCGTAGCCCGCCAGGGCCGTGGCCACCGCCAGGCAGACGTGCACCGGCACGCTGAGTGCCACCGCCGCGGCCAGCGCGCCGCGGTGGTGCCGGTACCCAACCACCGCGCGGTCCAGGCTCTGCACCGCGCCCACGCGGGTGGTCAGCAGTTCGATGCCCAGGGCCCGACGCGTCCACGGGTTCAGGTACACAAACGCCCCCGCCGCCACCGCGCCCAGGATCACCCACACCGTCAGCGTGACCCGCCGCGCGACCGGGCCGCCGCCCGCCAGCGGCCCGGCCACCGCCGCCAGGATCAGCAGGCCCAGCAGCCCGGCGATCCGGTCCAGCACCACGCTGATGACCGCGGTCGTTTTGGCCCCCGGCGGGAGGTCGCGCTCGCCCGCCTCCGCCTCCGCCCCCGCGCCGCGGACCGCACGGGCCGCCCCGTAAGCCTTGACCACGTCTCCGCCGTTGCTGCCCAGAGGCACGCAGAAGTTGAAGAACAGCCCCACCAGCGTCAGCCGCAGCGTCGCGAAATAGCCCACCGGAAGTGAGCGGCAGCGCATCAGCAGCCACCAGCGCAGCGCCTGCAGCGGCACGATCGGGGCGGTCAACGCCAGCCCCGCGGCCAGCCACCCCCAGCGGGCCTCGGCCATCAGCGAGCGCAGCCCCAGGTGGGTCACGGCTTCAACCGCCCCGGGCGGCACCGCGGCGTAGTCGTTCCACCGCACCGTCCACAGGATGTAGCCCACCCCGGCCGCGATCAGCAGCAGGCGTGCGAGGAGGAAGAGGTTTTTTCGGGGGTCGCGCCGCACGGGGCGGGCATCCTACGGGGGCGTCGGGTGACGGGCGGGGCGAGGGGCCGGCAATGTGCGAGAGCGGTCCCGGCAAGGTGTTAGGCGTTAGGTCTTAGGGGTTAGGAAGACTCACGTCGTGCTCGCGTTTGCTGGCGGCTGAACTCCCTAGGCTTCGCCAACCTTGCAGAACCCCAATGAACCGGAGCCCACCGCTTGCGTCTTCCTAAGACCTAACACCTAAAACCTAACACCTGCTACGCGTTGCTCTCACCCGCCGGCGCCACCCTCACGCCCGCACCACGTTCGACCGGTCGCCCGCCACGCCGCGCGTCGCCCCGCGGGTGTCGATCACCAGCGGGGCGTGGGTCACGATCTGCTCCCAGTCGCAGGCCGCGTGATGCGTCGCGATCACCACCGCGTCGTAGCCGCGCAGCGCCGCGTTGCTCAGCTCGATCGAACGCTTGCCCGCCAGCTGTTTGTGGTTGCGGGTGTTGGGCACCACCCCCGCGTGCGGGTCGTGGAAATCGACCGCTGCCCCCAGGTCCTGCAGCTGCTCGATCAGCTCGAAGCTGGGGCTTTCGCGCACGTCGTCCACGTCGGGCTTATACGCCAGCCCCAGGATCAGCACGCGGCTTCCCTTCACGGCTTTGCCGCGGTCGTTCAGTGCGAGCATCGTCCGCTGCACCACCCACGCCGGCATCTTGGTGTTCACCTGCCCGGCCAATTCGATGAACTGCGTGGTCTCACCGAGCTCGCGCGCCTTCCAGGTCAGATAAAACGGGTCGATGGGGATGCAGTGCCCGCCCAGCCCCGGGCCGGGGTAGAAGGCCTGGAAGCCGAAGGGCTTGGTGGCCGCGGCGTCGATCACCTCCCACACGTCGATGTCCATGCGGGTCAGGATCACCTTCAGCTCGTTGACCAGCGCGATGTTCACCGCGCGGTAGACGTTCTCCAGGATCTTGGCGGCCTCGGCCACCTCGGCGCTGCTCACCGGGATCACCTCGGCGATCGCGTGGCGGTAGAGCGCCGCCGCCGCGGCCCCGCTGGCGTCGTCCAGCCCGCCGACCAGCTTGGGGATCGTCTGCGTGCTGGCGTCTTTGCGGCCCGGGTCTTCGCGCTCGGGCGAGTAGGCGACCAGCAGGTCGTCGCCGAGCACCGGGGTGTCGCGGCCCGCGTCGCGGGCGGCCGCGAGCAGCGCCGGCAGCATCACGTCCCGGGTGGTGCCGGGGTAGGTCGTCGACTCCAGCACCACCAGCTGCCCCGGCCGCAGCCGGCGGCCGATGTCCCGCGCGGTCTGCTCGACGAAGGACAGGTCCGGCTCGTGGTGGGGGCCCAGGGGCGTGGGCACGCACACCAGGATCGCGTCGGCCTCGGACAGGCGGTCGAAGTCCGCGGTCGCCTCAAACCGGTCCGACCCGGACATTTCGGCCACGAAGCCCTCCCCCAGGTGCTTCAGGTAGTTCTCGCCGCGGGTCAGGGCGTCGATCTTGGCCGGGTCCACGTCGAAGCCCAGGCAGCGGAAGCCCGCCGTCCAGAAGGCCCGCACCAGCGGCAGCCCCACGTAGCCCAAAGCAAGCACGCCCACCACCGCGGACCGGTCGGCGATCCGAGCTTCGAGCGTCTGGCGGGGAGTGGCGGGCATGGCGGGGTCCAGCTCGGGTCCGGGGGGCAGGGGCCGATCGGGCCGGGTACAGGGTACGGATTCCGCGGGGACGTCCGGTGGGGGGGGGCGCGGCCGTCGGCCCCCCCGGTCCAAAGGCCACCCACTACGCTTTATCCTGTCCTGCGATCCGGCCCCGCTCCCGGCGCGGCCGCCGTTCCCCCTGGCCCCACCCCGGTTCGCGTGGCACGCTGAACCTCCGCCGCGCCGTCGTCATCCGCCCGCCTCATGCTCAACTACGCCACCGATCGCATCATCGTCACCGGCGGGGCCGGCTTCCTCGGGCAGCACGTCTGCGCGTTGCTGCGAGAGCGCGGCGTGTCCGACGACCGCCTCTGCGTGCCCCGCAGCGCCGACTGCGACCTCACGGCCGAGGCCAATGTGGCCCGGCTCTACGCCGGCTTCCCGGCCGACGTGGTCATCCACCTGGCCGCCGAGGTGGGCGGCATCGGGGCCAACGCCGCCCACCCCGGACGCTTTTTCTACGCCAACTGGGCCATGGGGCTGCACCTGATCGAGCACGCCCGCAAGACCGGCGTGCGCCAGTTCGTGCACTGCGGCACCGTGTGCGCGTACCCGGAGCACACCCCCCTGCCCTTCACCGAGGACCGGTTCTGGACCGGCTACCCCGCCCCTGTCACCGCCCCCTACGGCATCGCCAAGCTGTCGCTGTCGCTCATGCTCGAAGGCTACCGCCACGAATACGGGTTGAAGGGCTGCACCCTGATCCCCGTCAATCTCTACGGCCCGAAAGACAACTTCGACCTCGCCACGGCCCACGTGATGCCCGCGCTCATCCGCAAGTTCATCGAAGCCCGCGACGCGGGCGCCCCGTCGGTCGAAGTCTGGGGCACCGGCAAGGCGTCGCGTGAGTTCCTCTACGTCACCGACGCCGCGGCGGGGCTGCTGGCGGCGGCCGAGAAGGTGAACGACCCCACGCCCATCAATCTCGGCAGCGGGGTGGAAACCCCCATCGCCGAGCTGGTGCAACGCATCGCCGCAGAGGTGGGTTATGCCGGACAGGTCGTCTGGGATACGACCCGCCCCGACGGCCAGCCGCGCCGCTGCCTCAGCACCGAACGCTCGCGGGCACTCCTGGGCTGGGAGTCCGCGGTGCCACTCGATGAGGGAATCAATCGGACGGTCTCCTGGTATCGAGACCACCCGGGCCGCGGTCGCGGGATCGCCGCGGGGTAGGGCGGCGGCCCCCCCAACCCTCCCTGCGGGCACCAAAGTTCGGGAAGAATCCAGAAACTCACCCGACGCCGATCCTCGCATCGGGCACAATAGTCCGGCCTTCCGTCGCTCTGCTCCAACCCGCTCGAACCCGCTCCTCCTGCCCACCGATCGCCATGAACCCCAACCGCGCACTCATCACCGGCATCACCGGCCAGGACGGCTCCTACCTCGCCGAGTTCCTGCTCGCCAAGGGCTACGAAGTCCACGGCATCATCCGCCGTGCCAGCACCTTCAACACCGACCGCATCGACCACATCTACAGCGACCCGCACGCCACGGGCCCGAAGATGACGCTGCACTACGCCGACTTGACCGACGCCAACAGCCTGCTCAAGGCCATCAACGCCTGCAAGCCCACCGAGGTCTACAACCTGGGCGCCCAGAGCCACGTCCGCGTCAGCTTCGACCAGCCGATCTACACCGCTGACGCCACCGGCGTGGGCACCATCCACCTGCTCGAAGCGGTCCGGCAGTTCCAAGACGCCAGCGGCGTCAACGTCCGCTACTACCAGGCCAGCACCAGCGAGATGTTCGGCGGCATGGCCGAGACCGCGCCCCAGAGCGAGGCCACGCCTTTCCACCCGCGTTCGCCCTACGGCTGCGCCAAGCTCTACGGCCATTGGATCACCATCAACTACCGCGAGAGCTACGGCATGCACGCCAGCTGCGGGATCCTGTTCAACCACGAGAGCCCCCGCCGCGGCGAGACCTTCGTCACCCGCAAGATCACCCGTGCCGTGGGCCGCATCAAGCACGGCCTGCAGGACAAGCTGTTCATGGGCAACCTCGACGCCAAGCGCGACTGGGGCTTCGCCGGCGACTACGTCGAGCAGATGTGGCTCATGCTCCAGCAGGACACGCCGGATGACTATGTGGTTGCCACCGGCGAGACCCACACCGTCCGCCAGTTCTGCGAGCGGGCGTTTGGCCGCGTGGATCTGGACTACAACGACCACGTCGAGATCGACCCGCGCTACTACCGTCCCGCCGAGGTCGATCTGCTCTGGGGCGACCCCACCAAGGCCAAGAAGCAGCTGGGCTGGGTGCCCAAGGTCGGCTTTGAAGGACTTGTGGACATGATGGTCGACGCCGACCTCGAGCTCGCCGCCCGCGAGAAGACCCTGATCGACGCCGGGCACACCGTGCCCGCCTCGCTGACGCAGCACTGACGCCGTCGCTTGCGACTTGAACGCGGCGCCAGCTGCGCGAGATCGTCGCGCCGCAGAGCGGTTCCGGCGAGGTGTTAGGTTTTAGGTCCTAGGGGTTAGGAAGTCGCAAGCGGCAGCCCGGGTTGCCGGGTATGCCAGCCGAAAGGTTTTGAGAATGAATGACTTGGGCTACCGCAAGCTGAAGGTCTGGGATCGCGCGATGGAGCTCTCCGTCGAGGTCTATCTGGCGACCGACCTGATGCCGGACAGCGAAAAATACGGGCTGGTAAGTCAGATGCAGCGTGCCGCGGTGTCCGTGCCCTCGAACATTGCCGAGGGCCACTCACGCAGCCACCTCGGCGACTACCTCAAGCACCTCAGCTACGCCCGCGGCTCGCTCGCCGAGCTGGAAACGCAACTCGAAATCAGCGTCCGCGTGAAGCGGCTGTCACGAGACAACGCCAGCGAATCCTGGCGGCTCGCGCAAGAAACCGGCCGGATGCTCACCGGCCTCATACAGAGCCTCCAGCCCGATACCCCGCCTGCGTCTTCCTAGGACCTAACACCTAAAACCTAACACCTCGCCCGCAGCGCTCTCAGGCGCCGCCAACCCACCATGCTAGACCTGACGAACAAAAAGATCACCGTCACCGGCGGCGCCGGCTTCCTGGGCCGCTTCGTGCTCGCCGCGCTGAAGAAGCGCGGCGTCGAAGACGCCAACGTTTTCGTCCCCCGCCGCAAGGACTACGACCTCACCGTCGAGGCCGACGTCGTGCGCCTCTACGACGACGCCAAGCCCGACGTGGTCATCCACCTCGCAGCGGAGGTCGGCGGCATCGGAGCCAACCGCGACCACCCCGGACGCTTCTTCTTCGCCAACGCCGCCATGGGCATGCACCTCATCGAGATCGGCCGCCAGCGCGGCATTCAGAAGTTCGTGCAGACCGGCACCGTGTGCGCCTACCCCAAGTTTGCCCCGGTGCCCTTCAAAGAAGACGACCTCTGGAACGGCTTCCCCGAAGAAACCAACGCGCCCTACGGCGTGGCCAAGAAGGCGCTCTTCGTCATGCTCGACGGCTACCAGCGCGAGTACGGCCTGAACAGCAGCGTCGTCGTGCCGGTGAACCTCTACGGCCCGCACGACAACTTCGACCTGCACAGCAGCCACGTGATTCCCGCGCTGATCCGCAAGTGCGTCGAGGCCCGCGAGAACGGCGACGACCACATGACCTGCTGGGGCACGGGCAGTGCCAGCCGCGAGTTTCTGTACGTGGAGGACGCCGCCGAGGGCATCGTCGTCGCCACCGAGAAGATGGACGACCCCACCCCGCTGAACCTAGGCACCGGGGCCGAGATCACGATCAAAAACCTGGTCGAGCTGGTCGCCAAACACTGCCGTTTCGAGGGCGAGATCCGCTGGGACGCCACCAAGCCCGACGGCCAGCCGCGACGCTGCCTGGACACCACCAAGGCGAAAGAGGCCATGGGCTGGACCGCCCAGGTCGGCTTCGAGGAAGGGCTGCGGCGGACCATCGCGTGGTTTGAAGCGAACCGCCACGACATCCGCGAAGTGACGTACGGGTGAGGCCGGGCCGTGTCGGCCCAATAGCGCAGAGTGAAAAGCGCAAAGTGAAAATCGGAACGGGTGCGGGAGCGGCGCGGCAGCGCCCCGTCTGACGGGTGCCACTGGCGGCTGGCCCGCCAGTGCGGAGTCGCGACCTCGTCAGGCGGTTGAAAGCAGCTCCCACCCCGGCAGCTTCGACGCCCGGCGGTCAAAGGTGACGGTCCGCGTCACCCCGGCGTCCCGGTGGATCTGAGCGATGAGGTGATCCGCAAACCCCGGGCCACCGTCGGTGTAGCGAACAATCGCCTCGTCCACGAGGTCGGCTCTCTCCATGACGATCTCCGGCGCTGCGCGTAGCTCACGCAGTACCCGCGCAACGCTTTCCCGCGGGTAGCGGTAGCCCCGTCCGATGACCCAAGTCAGTTCGCACAGCACCACCATCGAGATCCAGCCTGGCGATTGAGCCGAGCATCTGTCGCGGACAAACGCATCGGCGCGTGTGGCCTGATCCGGGTCATCCCGCAGGATGAAGCGGGCGAGCACGTTGGTGTCGAGCCCCGTCACGCCTCGGGCTCATCGGGGTGGAGCGGTGCGCCGGCCGCGCCCTCGGTGATTGCCCGATCCATCTCTTCGGGTGTCAGTGCGCGTTCGGGTGGACTGCCCAGGCAGCCCCGCAGATCCCAAATCGACCCGGTCGCGTCTCGCACCGGCCGCATCTCGATCCAGCCCTGGTCATTCAGCCGCAGATCGAGTTGGTCGCCCGGACCAAGGCCCAACCGGTCACGAATTTGGGCGGGCAGGGTGAACTGGCACTTGGAAGTCAAGGTCGCTCGCATCGACCCACCTTACGTCTTGTAAGGCAATTCGGCAAGGTGTAGTCTCGGAGAGACAAGCGTCGGCCCCCCGCAAACCGCTGGGCATCGCAGGGATCGGCGGCGGTAGAGAGCGAACCCGGCGCGGGTATGGGGTATGGGTCTTGGCCGGACGCAAGCGAGTGATCGGGCTGGAGACACGTCGCGCACGCCATAAGGCGCGAGCCTCGGCTCCATACCCCAAGACCAATACCCCATACCCTCGCCCGCAGCGCTCTACCGCTCAGCCAACCCTTGCCGCGTCGCGTCCCAGACCTAACCCCTAGGACCTAACCCCTAAACCCTCGCCCGCAGCGCTCTGACGCCCAGCCAGCCCTCGGCCAACGCGTCCCCAAGCTACTCCTCGCCCACCGGCCAATCCCCCGCCCGCACCTGCTCCCAGTCCGGGAAGCACGCCATGATGTCCGGCAGGTAGGCGTCCAGGAAGCGGGCGGTCCCCTCGGCGACGTCCACCGGGTCGCTCACTCCGATCAGCGCCACCTCCACCTTCGCGTAGTAGCTGTACGGGTCGCGGATGTCGAAGCCCTGGAGCCGCACCGCATTGGGCGAGGCCAGGAACTTGCCGTTGGCCGCGAAGAAGTAGGTCACGTGCTGATCGGGGTCCGTCGGCTTGGCCCGGTAGGTGAACCGCTTGGTCGCGATGTCGCGCTGGGGGACTGTGATGCGTCGGCGTTCTCCGTCCGCCGTCGCCACCGGGGCCCGCAGGGTGGATTCGGCCACGTAGCCGCTCCCGTCGTCCGCGGCGGTGAACACCGACGGCGACAGCGACACCACCTGGTCGTCCAGCACCACCGAATCGATGCCCGCCGCGGTGAAGCAGCGGTCCGGCACGTGGGGCACCGTGTCCACCATGCCGGTGTAGTACGTCACGTGCAGGCGGATCAGCCGACCCGGCTCGCGCTCCTTCACCGACGTGTCCTCGTAGATGCGGCTGATGAACTCTTCGGTGCCCAAGGCCTCGATCTCGTCCGACGAGATCGGCAGATCCTGCACAAAGCGGTAGGGGCCCAGCTCCAGCGGCAAACGGCTGAGGTTGTGCCGCGCCGGGACCTCCTTTTTGAACAGCACCGCCTCCTGCCAGGCCAGCACCGAGTGCTGGCCCGCCGCCGACACGCCCAGCAGCCCGGCCGCGACCGCCGCCCCGAAGGTCAGCCCCGCCGCGCCCCGCCGGGCCGGCGCCAGCCGCGGCAGCAGAAAAAACAGCCCCAGCCCCAGCACCACGCCGGCCGCCATGAGGGCCTTGGACACGCCGGGCGTCAGCGACTCCACCAGCGGGGCCCCCGAAAAGCTGTTGAAGAACATCGCGTAGGTGCCCGCGGTGACCAGCGCCAGCACGCCGCCCAGCAGCAGGCCCTTGACCAGCACCGCCGCCGTAGCCGGCTTGTCCAGGCCGGCGCCGGCGATTGCCGCGTCGGCGGGTTTTGCTTGCACCGGCGGCGGCCCGCCCCCGCCGTCCTCGTCGCGGATGATGATCTTGTCCATGATCCACCCCAGCAGCAGGAAAATGCCCGCCGCCGGGATCAGCATCAGCAGCCCCACGAACACGTGGAAGTCGCCCTGGGCGTACTCCTTGTTGTAGGTGTAGATCACCCCCAACGCCGCCACCCGCCCGATGTTGACCAGCACCGCCACCGGCACCGTCACCGCCATCATCACCACCCGCTGCCACCACGGCCGGTCAAACAAAAAAGCCAGCGCCACGCCCAGGGCCACGAAGGCCATCAGCATCCGCAAGCCCGCGCACGCCTCGGCCACGTTCAGCCCCTCTTCCACCCACGCCCCGTCGCGGAAGAAGCGCAGCGTGATGTTGTTCCCGTCGTTGGCCACCGTCACGTTGGTGAAGGCCGCGTAGACCTCCAGCACGATCGTCGCCCCCTTCGCCGCCACGTCCTGCAGCCGCTCGGCGATGCGCGACCAGATCGCGTCGCTGATCTTCACCGCAAAGCCCAGGTACAGCACCGGGAACCACAGCACCCGCATCGCCCGCCCCCCCAGCACGAACCACAGCAGTGCCCCCAGCCCCAGCACCGCCGAATAGCCCCGGAACATGTCGTTGCGGCCCGGGTAGATCCACCACAGGTACAGGTAGATCGCCCCGACCAACACCGGCAGGGCCGCCCAGCACAGCCGCTTGGGCGCCGCGGCCAGCCGGTCCTTGTGCTGAAACACGTAGTACGCCGAAATCAGCGGCACGATGATGATGTGCGACCAGTCCGGGTCGCTGCTGAACATCGCGCTGCGCCGCAGGATCTCCCAGAACATGCAGATGAATCCCGCCGCCACCGCGAGGGCCGCCACCCAGCCCACCGGGGTCAGCAGCGGGCGGGGGGGCGACGGTTCGGCGGTGGCGGAGGGGGCGGACACACGGCTCATGGGGGCGGTTCGCTCAGCGCGTGGGCGTGGTGGATAAGAAGGCAGGGCCGGCGGGGGGGGGCGTGCGGTAATCGCTCGGAAATACCCCCGCCGGTGAGACAGCCACTTTACGCCACCCATCGGGCCCGGGTTCCCGTGGATATCGGCCGGATTCGGGGCCGTCTGTGGATGTCGCCCGCGGATCGTCCGCGGCCGGACAGGACGCGAAGAGCCCGGTTTCCGGCCTGCGGCCCGAAACCGGGCGATACCCGACGCGGGCGGGGTGGGAAAAGGAAAACTTTGGCCGGAGAACCACCCCGTGCAGTCTTGGGGCCACGCAGTCTTGGGGCCAGGCCCCCAAAATTGCGGCTATCGACACGCACGCCCCCGTCGCTCATACTCACACCATGGAGAGCATCGACGAAAAGGCCGTTCAGCGTTTTGAGTCGTCGGCCCGGGAGGCCCAGCGGGAGTTCCGCCGTGATCCCCAGAAAGCCCGCGACTTCCTGATCCGAGCCGGCATCGCGCAGCTGGACCCCGCCACGGGGCGGATCGAACTGGTTCCGCAGCTGCGCCCCGCTGAATCGTGAGTCTGTATGCGGTCACTCATCCCCGCGTTTGTATGGGGTTATCACGGGTGCGACCGACCCATCGGCAAACGAAAAACCATTGCGGGGGAGGAGTTTGCAAGTTACTGTGGTGAATTATCCCACTCGCCTCTCAAGATCAGGGGCGGAGGTCTTTTTCCGCAGCTGACCGGAGTTGTCATGGCGCACCTGGATATTTCGGATGAGCTGGATGCACGTCTTAGGTTACGCCTCGCAGATCAAGGCGGCGATGTCCGTGCGTTCGTCGAGCGGCTCATTCAGAACCAACTCGACGATGAGGACGATTCTCAGTTGCGCGCCGAACTGCTCGACAAAACCCGGCAGGGAATGGCCGAGATCGACGCCGGCCTCGGCCTGGATGCCCGCGCGTCGATGCGTGAGGTTGCGGAAGAGTTTGGGATCAACCTTAAGCGATGACGTACCGCGTCATCTACGGCCCGGTTTTTCGGGATGATCTGCGCGATCGCGTCCGCCGCATGCGTGAGGATCGCGTATCGCAGGATGTGATGGATCAGTGGTACGGCAGGCTGTTTGACCTGATCGACAGCTTGAATCAATGGCCGCGTCGGTTTCCGATTGACCGCTTTCTGACCCGGGAAACCGGGCGGGAAACGCGAAAGCTCAACTTCGGCCGTTACCTCGTCTCGTACCAGATCGATGAGGAGCGCCGCCAGGTCAACCTCACCGGCTTCGTACACGGGGCGTCACGAAAGAGCCGGTGAGCCAACTTCGTGGAGTTTCCACCGTCAGTTTCTCGGCCCGGGCTCCCAGATTCCCGCGGTGCGGCGTCCGGGGTCAATCAAAGGTTATTTCCGCCCGCTGGGGCAGGACGGAAAACCAATGTCGTTCCCGGCCGTATAGGCCGCGTTCAGCGGGGCGGGTGATTTTTCAGCCAGTCATACGCGGTGCGCACCGTGTCGTCGAGGCGCGTGTAGCGTGCCTCCCAGCCCAGTTCCGCCTCGATCCTGCTCGCGTCGGCGTACAGGGCCGCGGGGTCCCCGGCCCGCCGCGGGCCCAGGGTGTGCGGCACCGGCCGGCCGGTCACGCGCTCGACCGAATCGAGGATCTCCTTCACGCTCACGCCTTGTCCGGTGCCCAGGTTGTAGGTCAGCGCGCTGTCGGCCGTCAGCGCGTCCATCACCCGCAGGTGAGCCGCCACCAGGTCCTCGACGTGGACGTAGTCGCGGATGCAGGTGCCGTCCGGCGTGTTGTAGTCGTCGCCAAACACCGTCAGCGGCGGCCGCTGCCCCAGCGCCGCCTGAATCGCCAGCGGGATCAGGTGCGTCTCGGGGTCGTGCTCTTCGCCCACCTCGCCCGCCGGGTCGCTGCCCGCCACGTTGAAGTAGCGGAGGTTCGCGTAGCCGAAGCCCGGGTCGGTCGTAGTTTTAGGGCCAGTCCGTAAGATTCCCTGGCTTTAACGCTGCTCGCGCATCAAGTTGACGCACGCGGCTGATGATGCGGCCAGAGTCCTGTTGCGAGTACACTCCGGGTCGATTTGGATGCGGTTTTTGCGCCCAATACAGGACGATCGATGGACACTGAAGCTTCGGAGCTACACGAACCCAACGACGGGGCAGGCTGCCTCTTGTGCGACGCACCCACCACGGACGGCGGCGTGATTTACCATCCGTCGGATCCCCAGGTCGCCGGGGTGCCGATCAAACTGAGGCACGCGAGCTACAGCTTGCGCCGGTGCTCTCGGTGCAAGTTCGCTTTCAAATGGCCGCGAATTGATGAGCAAGACCTGTTGGATTGCTACGAGGCGGCGCCGGGTGATCAATGGGGTGAGGACGTGGATACCGAGCGCAGGGCCTACGGCCTGCTCGCTTCGCTGATCGAGAAGCACCGCTCCGGAGATCGGATACTCGATGTGGGCTGTTTTACGGGCACCCTCTTGGCTTATTTGAAAGGTGATTGGGACCGCTACGGCGTCGAGCCCGCGTTGGCGGCCGCCGAGACGGCGCGTGGCCGGGGGATCCGAGTTTTGGGGCCAACGATCGAGGGGCTGGACGCGGAGGCGGGTCGTTTCCACACGATCTTGTCGGTTGACGTGTTAGAGCATCTGGATGATCCAGCCACTCACCTGAAGGAGATGGCCGATCGTCTGGAGCCGGGCGGGTGCTTTGTGGCAGTGACCGGTGATACGTCGACTTGGCCGTGGCGAATGCAGGGAAGTCGCCACTGGTATTCAGCAATGCCGGAGCACGTCAGCTATTACTGTCCGCAGGCACTTCGGAAGGCGGGTGAAGGCCTTGGCTTGGAGATGGTGGACCGCCTTGTGTTTCGGCACACGCGGTCCTCGTTCATTGATGAGTCGATACATTTAATTAAAGCGTTTGCCTATTCCTGTGGGGTCGCGGTGCATCGGTTGATTCCAAATCCGATTACAAAGGTGGCCTACCGCCGTGCTGCTCCGGTATGGATGTCAGCACCAAACCATATGGCCGTAGTGTTGCGGAAGCGAGTTTGAACAAAACGAATACTCCAATAGTCGCAGTGTTCGATGTTGCCGGAGAAGTCAAGTAGGCGTGGTATTGGCTGACTTGAGGATAGGTGCGGGAAACCTAGAAGAAAAGCAGGGGCGTAGTACGTTCCCGTATTGCCCCATGTGGGAGTGGTTGCGATTCCCGGAGGTTGAGGCCGTGATTACTGTAAGGATAGGGCCAAAGTATTGAGAAATTAAGGGGACCTCTGTTTCAGGCCCGCAGAAAGCCATATCTGATATAGTTTCATGTTTACTCTCGGGACCGGATTTCCTATGAAAAACGACAGCACGACACCAACCAACCGCAGTGTTCCGGAAGGACTCAGGGAGCACGACAAGCTTACGTTTGATGAATTTGAATCGGTTTACAGTTTCGACCAGACCTCGGACCGCCGAGGAATTTTCACCAATTTTATTCGGGATGAAATCGAGTGTCGTGATTCCGGACCAACGGTCCTGGACATTGGTTGCGGGAGCGGTATGGGGGTGGGTCCGGATCGCTACAATTTTGTGCGCAGGGTAAAAATAAATGATTGTCGCCTCATAGGAATAGAGCCGGACGTTGGAGTTAATCCGCCGGAGGGTCTATTCGAAAGCGTTGAGCGATGCCTCTTTGAAGACTCCAAACTCGAGGACGACAGTGTCGATATCGCGTATTCACACTACGTGATGGAGCACGTCGCAGATCCGCAACGGTTCTTGACGACGCTGTTTCGCATCTTGAAACCGGGTGGCGTCTACTTCTTCATCACGCCGAATGGACAGCACTATTTTGTAAAAACGGCGTCTTTGCTGAATTGTTTCAAGGCGGACGAAATGATGCTTCGCCTGCTTCGTGGGAAATCAACGGTGGAGGAGTACCACTACCCCGTCGTCTACGGATTTAATCAACCGCGGCAGATCGATCCGCTGTCGACAAAAGTTGGATTCGCGGCACCGCGTTATGTTCGGTTTGAGCAGCGCGGGGGGGCATCGTATTTCCCTGGTCCTCTGAGGCTTTTCTGGTGGTTTCTCATGCAGAAACGTCGCTGGATTCGGAATCCGCGATGTCTGGGGAACCTGATCGGACGGATCGAGAAGCCGGCCACGGACGCCCCGTCTTCAAGTGCCTGAAACCCTTTGAGCCGACCGCAGCGGGCGTTGCGGCTGTGGGAAAGGTGTGAGAGCTACCGTCAGTTGACGCACCCAGTGTCTGCGTTGGCCGGGCGGTACGACCTCGTCGCAAACGGTGGCTCGCGAGTGCCGGTCATCACACACGATTTTCGTCGCCGAGCTTGGCGTAGCCCAGCCATTGTGCGGTGGGTTCGGTCCAGCGTTGAATCAGTTTCAAGTGCTCGGGGTCAGCGCTGGCCTGACGTGCGGTGGGGTCGGCAGGGCGAAACTTGGCGCGGAACGTCTCGATGACTTCCGGGCTTTCGTCGAGCCTGCTGAACTGAAGAATATCGTGAAGTAGCTTTTCGCTCAGATCTTCAAGGCGTAGTTCCATGTACTGATCAGCCGGAAATGTGCGACCGGCCTGGCACGCGGCCTCAACGCAACTTCGCCATTGCAGGCAGGCGGTTTCCAGTGGACCCAGTTCGTTTGCGAGGCCCTTCATACCCGGGAGACGGGGTCCCCATGCGGGTACCGTGCCGGTGAAGTTGAGCCAACCAGGCAAAATTCGGGCGGCCGCTTCCTTGCCGTAGTGTGGAAGTTGGCGGAGTCGGATTTCTTTAAGTCGCCTGAGTAGTGCGGCCTTGGGTAAACCCGTCGCGTGTTTAGCGGTAAAGGACCGGATAGACAGTACCGTGTCAACCGGGTTCCGCATGACATGGATGAAGATGCCGTCCGGATAGACGGCCCGCATGAAGTCCATACGCAGCGCGTTGCTCGGCGTTTTCTCGAGAAGCCTTTCCTTATTTTTGGTCGCAACGAATTGGTTGAAACTTTGGTGAATGCTGGCAATGACCTCGGGTCGGGCGTCTTGAGCGCGTAGATAGTCCGACCGGCGGTCGTTCCCTCGTCGCCAGATCAGGCGCGGTTCTTCTGAATAGGCGAGGGCTGGGTGCTCCGCCAGAACATTTCCCAGCAGCGTGGTCCCCGAGCGCGGAGAGCCAATAATAAAGATGGGGCGGGAAGGGTTAGACATAAGCTGGAGGTCTGATGGACAGGGGGCTGATTTCGTTAGGTACGGATTTGAGCGGAAATATCACGGGGTCGCCTGGTATAAATTGCGCCATCGGTCTGCCGCGGTACGGAGCGAAAAGTGTTCGCGGGCGTACCGGGCCGCGCGATCTCCGGTCTGGCTCAAGCGGGCGGGATCGGAAAAAGCGTCCGCGATATCGGCGGCAAGTCCTTTGGGGTCGCGCCGGCAAAAGAGGGCCGCTTGCTCCGCCACCGCTGGAGCGGCGATTGCCACTTCGCGTGACAGGAGCGTCGCGGTTCCGCAGCACATGGCCTCCGCCGTGGCCATGCTGAAGTTTTCGTGATCACTGGGCAGGCAGAACAAAGCGGCGGAGCGGAGGGCCGACGCAATATCGGTTGGTTCGAGCGGGCCGGTAAAAACGAACGGAGGACCCGTCGGGCCGATCCGATCTTGTAACCCTTTCGCCCACGCCGAGTCCGCCGGCCCGGCGATCACGAAGGTGCATGTTTTGCGGGGCAGGTGGGCTGCCGCCGCGACGAGGTGTTCGACGCCTTTGCCGGGATGAACCCTCCCCACGAAGAGAACCGACGGGCCGTCTATTCCAAAGCGTTCGGCAAGAAACTCAGGGTTGGCCGCGGTCCCAAAGGATTCGGTGTCGATACTCAGCGGAACAACGCACGTGCGATCGAGCAGGGCCACGCTTACCGTGGCATCGCGTTCGGCGGTGGAGGCAAAGTGCTGGACCGTCGTTGCGGGAAGCGACGGGCGCATGGCTAAACGCCAGTAGAGACCTTTCTTAAGCTTCGACTGTGACATGGCCCACTGGGTGACCATGCCGTGGGGTGTCCAGATGACCTGTTTTCGGGCAGCGCCAGCAGAGCGGGCTGCGCTCCGTAGCAAGCCTTCCCAGACGCCATGCAGATGGACCACCTGAACTTCGTGCAAGGCCTGCTTGAGCCGGCGATTGCGTAATTTTCGATCGACGGACGTGAATCCGGGGGAAAGTGTTTTTTCGGCTTGATTCCCCGAATCAAAGGTTTCGTAGAATCCTTCCGCACCGTTGAGCGATACATTCGTGACGATTCTTGGGTCGATGTCTGCGAGTTGCTGGGAGCGGCAGATGTTCTGCAAAGCGCTCACGGGGCCGCCGGTGGATGCAGATAGATCTCGGATGACGTGAAGAGCTTTCATGGCTGATGACGCGACTTTCACGTGAATGGGGTAGATAATCTTCGTCGGCCGAAGATACGGGTGTCAAAATCGATCCGACTGATTCTCCTCTGAGCGATCCGCGTTTCGACTGCTTTTATACCGCGCACCGGTGAGTTATCCCGATTCGTACGAACTTGTGCGGCGGTTTTTGATCGGACGCCGATCATCGTGCAGCGGGTCTTTGGGAAGCACGAGCTTGCTTTATGAAGCTTGCACACCGCTCCTGACAATGGTACGGATGACAATTGTCTGATCACCTTTGACCTCCCGGGCGCCGAGCGGCGAGGCGATTGAGAAACTTCGAAAACATCGGCGTTAATTCATGCCACAGCATGGGCCAAAGCCATCGGATGGCGAGAGGCAGCATCGCGGTCGAGACCACGGCAACGGTCAGGACGTAAGGAAGATCGTGATTTGACCAGAGCAATGCCATTAAATAGCCCGCCAATACAGCGGTGCCTACGGTAAAGGAAGCAACCAGTAATGCCCTTGCATAGAGTTTGACAATTTGCCGCAGCGCATCGGGGTGTCGTTTGATCGCCCAGGCAGCCATGACGGGGCCGTGTAAAACAGACCAGCCCGTGACGGCCCACGCCACCCCGATTCCTTCGCCGCCGAGGACCGCAGTCAATACGACCATCAGCATGAAGACTGCTGCATTGACGAAGGCGACAAGATTCAATTCCCCGAATCGACCTTGAGCCCGAAAGAGGCTTACTGATAAGACTCCACCTAGCCGCGGACCGATCCCGATACTTAGGACGGTGGCGATGTGAGCCGCTCCCCAGTATTCGGCCGGAAACACAAGGCGAGTGATGCCGGCGATGGTGGCGGCTTGAACGAAGCAGATCGGGATGCCGCAGCCGAGAAGGATCGTTAAAAGACGTAAATACGCAGCGTTTTGACGGGCGATGTCGTCTTGGATTGAGCTGAGCACCGGCATGGCGACCTTCATCAGGTTGACCGCCAACAGTTGTAGCGCCTGAATAGAGAGATTGAAGGCAAAAAAGTAGACGCCCACGGCGGCGGTCGTTTCGAACCAACCGAGCGCCATGTAGTCGCCCTGCGTGATGATGGTGAAGAGAAAGGCGGTCGCGAGTACGTACGAAACCTTAGCGGCCAGCGCCGGCCATCGGTGAAGACGAATTCGGCGCGGAACCGAAAGTCCCGACAGCTTCCAGAAAGCGCAGCTTCGAATGACACTGGTCGCCAGTCGCGGCACGATGATTGCGTACGGTCCAAATCCTGCGAAGGCGAGGCCCAGAGAAAAAATGCTGATGAATACCACGACCGCCACCTCGACGCTGGCAATCGTCCGGAAGGCAAGGTCAGCTCGCAAACGCGCCTGGGGTAGCGGGAGGGTGCTGGAAATAACGATATCAATCGCCAGCAGCGCTAAAAGGCCCGCCAGCCTGGGTTCGTCGTAGGCCCGCACCGCCAATGGAGCAGCGATCAACATCGCCGCGGCGCATAGCACACCGATCAGGATGGCCAGATAGAACACCGGGGGAGCCCAGGTCGCCCAGCGACGGGCCCGCTGCACAAGCACATCTTCGACGCCCCCGATGCCGATCGCCTGAATGAAGGCCGCCACCGTGTAAGCCAGCGCGACGAGACCGAAGTCTTCGGGGAAAAGGAAATAAGCCAGGGCAAATTGCGTGATGATGCTGGCAAAACGGCTGATGAGGGTCTGCCCCAGCATGAGCGCGAAACTGCCCGCGGTCTTTCGTCCGAGCGAAGCGGTTGGTGGTGACTGCGGGGGCTCGTCGGGTCGTTGATCAGGCGAGTCGCTGGGCTCCAAAGTCGATAAGCTTTCCGCCGGCGTTGAACGCGGTCAATCGGATTGGGTTCGCTGAGTAGTTGGAAGGCGAACCGTGCTGGGCCAGAGTTGTCTTTGATCGTGCGGTGGCTGAGCAAGGGCTGGGTGTCTCTTCCCGGCGTTCTACCGCCTGACTACCAGGAGGCATCATTTTCAAGCCAAGCGCCCCCGCTTGATTGTGGGTTGGCGGGAGCGCGTTGTCAGGCTGAAATCACGTGTTTTTTCTCGCCTGCGACCTGCCGGGTGGCTCCGCGGGTGTCGATCACCAGTTTTGCGTGCTCCACGATGTTGTCCCAGTCGTAGGCGGCGTGGTGGGTGGCGATGACGACGGCGTCGTAGCCGGCCAGGGCGGCGTCATTCAATGCGATGGAGCGTTTTCCGGCCAGCAATTTGTAGTTGCGGGTCGGGGGGACCGCCAAGGCGTGAGGATCATGGAAGTCGACCTCGGCCCCCAGGCCCTGCAGTTGGGTGATGAGCTCGAAGCTGGGGCTTTCGCGTACGTCATCCACATCGGGTTTGTAGGCCAGGCCGAGGACGAGGATGCGGCTGTTCTTCACGGCTTTGCCCTCGTCGTTGAGTGCGAGCATGGTGCGCTCGACGACCCAGGCGGGCATCTTGGTGTTGACCTGGCCGGCCAGTTCGATGAACTGCGTGGTCTCGCCCAGCTCCCGCGCTTTCCAGGTGAGATAGAAGGGGTCGATGGGGATGCAGTGGCCGCCCAGCCCGGGGCCGGGGTAGAAGGCCTGGAAACCGAAGGGCTTGGTGGCGGCGGCGTCGATGACCTCCCACACGTCGATGTTCATACGGGTGAGGATGACCTTGAGTTCGTTGACCAAGGCGATGTTGACGGCGCGGTAGACGTTCTCGAGGATCTTGGCGGCCTCGGCGACCTCGGCGCTGGAGACGGGGATGACTTCTTTGATGGCGTGGCGGTAGAGGGCGGCGGCAACTTCGCCGCTGGTCGTGTCCAGGCCGCCGACGAGTTTGGGAATGGTCTGGGTGCTGGCGTCTTTGCGGCCCGGGTCCTCACGCTCGGGGGAGTAGGCGACCAGAAAGTCTTGCCCGGAAACGAGGTGACCCTGCCCCGCCTGCTTCGCGGCGTCCATCATGGCGGGCAGCATCACGTCGCGGGTGGTACCGGGGTAGGTGGTGGATTCGAGCACGACGAGCTGGCCGGGGCGCAGCCGCTTGCCGATGTCGCGGGCCGTCTGCTCGACGTAGGACAGGTCGGGCTCGTGGTGGGGCCCCAGCGGGGTGGGGACGCAGATGAGGATGGCGTCGGCCTCGCCCAGCCGGTCAAAATCGGTGGTGGCCTCGAAGCGGTCCGAAGCGGCCATGCCCGCGACAAAATCCTCGCCGAGGTGCTTCAGGTAGTTCTCGCCCTTGGCGAGCGCCTCGATTTTGGTGCGGTCGACATCGAAGCCCAAGCAGTTGAAGCCCGCCGACCAGAAGGCCCGCGCCAGCGGCAGGCCGACGTACCCCAGCGCCAAGACGCCGATGACGGCTTGGCGGTTGGAAATGCGGTCGGCTAATTTTGCGAGGGCGGTCTGCGACATGAGTGAGAGCCTATCACGGGTCTGGCGTCGGACCGCCAGGGGTGGGCGGGTTCGTCACGGTAAGAGGCGGCTGTTAACAGATGGCGGGGGTGGGTAAATCGATCGGGTCGTCCGGAGGGTTGCGGCCCCCTTTGTCAATTCACTGCCCGATCGGGTCCGCCAGTGTTGCGGCAGGCAAAACGATTTCCTAAAACCGCACGGTGTCCCCGTTGGGCGGGGGGACGTCGGCAAAGACCTGTTCCCAACGCAAAGGTTGGCTCGCGGTCTGGGCGTGGGCCTCTGTCGCGGTGAGCTCCAGCAGGTGGGCGGTTTGGTTGGCCTGGGTGTGATACTGCGCAAAGCGGTCCGGCCCCGCGTGGGACAGGGTTGGCGGGCTTCGATACAGCGCAGAGACCGCGTCGCGGTAGGCCGCGGGGTTCTCGACGTCGACGGTCCGGCCGAGGCCGAAGGTCGCGGTCGCCCAGCCGATCCAGCCGAAGTTGGAGGCCAGCACCGGTTTTCTCAGGGCCGCGGCGCGGACCAGCAGACCGGACGACCCGACGGCCCGCACGTGCGGAGCGACCACGAAGTCGGCGGCGTTGAGGGCGAGGTCGTGCTCCTGATCGGTGAGGTACCGGTCGATCAGGCAGACCCGTCCGGAGGCCGTCCAGCGTTCGCCGTGGTCGTTCAGCCACCGTCGGACCCCCTCGCTGACGCGGCCGGCGAGCAGCAGCCGGGCGTCCTCGGGCAGGTCGGCGGCGGCAAACGCGGCCAGCAGGCGGTCTGAACCCTTGCGTTCGTCCTGGGCGCCGGTGACCACGGCCCAGCGTCCTTCGGCCGGGAGCCCCAGCTGGGCGCGGGCCTGGGCGGGGGGCACCGGCGCGATGGTTTCGACCGGCTCGGGGATCAGGCGGAACGTTTCGGGAATGCGGCCGAGGGCACGCGTGAGCCCGAAGTAGGCGAGCGGATCGAGGATGTGGAGTCGCTGCCAGGGGACGCGGAGCAGCAGACGCAGGTTCAGCTGGGTCTGCAGCCGGGCCTTGGTCGAGCCGGCGGGGTAGGCCCAGGCACCCCGCATGACCAAGCCTTCGAGGGGGATGTCGTGGAAGGGCCAGGGCCGCAGGCGGCTGCCGAGTCCGGCGGGCACGCCGCCGGTGTAGGGCAGGATCACCCGCTGGGGTCGCAGCTCGCCCGTGATCTTGATCAGGTCTGCGGCGACCCGGCGCCACTGTTTAAAAGAGGGCGGGGCCGGGCCGGCGACGGTTCGGGTGAGTTGAATGTCGCTGAGCAGGTCGCCCATGTGGACCTTGAACTCGTCGCGGTCCGACGCGCCCGGAGCCAACGCGAGCGCGAGGGGTTGGCCCAGACTCTGCAGGCCTTCAACCAGCACGCGGACGTACTGAAAATGGTGGCCGCCGTACAAGGGCTCGTGGATCAGGACGGGGCGGGTCATGGTGAAACCATCGGGGTAACCGCTTCGATCGCTTCAACCATTCCCTTGACCATCTGCTTCACGGTGTACACCTCGCGCACGGTCTGCGTCGCGTTGTCGCCGAGCTGCCGCCGCAGGCCGGCGTCGGCGAGCACCGCCAAGACCTTGCTGGCCAGGTCGTCGACGTCGCCGTGGCGGTAGAAGAGCCCGTTGGTGTGGTCGACGAACGCCTCGATTTCCGGGCCGTGGCCGTCGATCCGGTCGGAGGTGATCACGGGCAGGCCGAAGGCGAACGCGTGCAGCAGGCTCAGGCCCATGTGCGCGGGGTAGCAGAACACCTCGGCCATCGACATGAGGCCGCCCACCTCGTGGGGGTCGTAGACGGCGCCGGGAAAGACCACGGCCTCGGCGACCCCCAGTTCGGCGGCGCGGTTGGTGAGGCGCTGGATTTCGGCATCGCCGGGGCCGGCCGCCAGCAGCACGGCATCGGGGCAGGCCTGCAGAATCCGCGGCAGGGCCTCCAGCAGCAGGTCGAGCCGGTTGGCGGGATCGAGCCGGCTGACAAAGAGAAGGACGCGCCGGCCATTCACGCCGTAGCGGGTGCGACAGGCGTCCAGCTCGTCGGGGTTCTGCTGCCAGCGGGCGTGGGACGCGAAGTTCTCAGACTGATCCAGCGCGTTGGGGGCCACGAAGACGCGGTCGGCGGCGAAGCCGTCTCGCCGGAGCTGGTCGGCGTGGGTGCGGCTGTAGATCATCAGGGCGTCCGCGGCTTGACCGATGCGGTTGCGCATCCACCGGCGCCAGCCCGGGCCACGCTTGGAGTAGCCGTGGCCCCAGAGGATGGAGGCGATGCCGCGGCGTTTCAGCTGGGCGAGGATCGGCATGAGGTCACGCTGCCGGGCGTTCCAGGGCAGGATGACCACGTGGGGTGAGTGCTCATCGACCAGAGACCAAAACGTCGGATCCGTGTAAGACTCGCCAAGCAGGGGGCGGTGGCGCATCGCGTACGGAACTTCAAATCCGTCAATTCCAACCGGTTGAACGTTCCGGATGCTGTCGGATCGGCCGTAAGCGACGCGAAGGTCGTATCCCTTAGTCTCGGACAGGCACCTGAACACGGGTAGCCGGTACTGGGGCAAGGCGGGTTGTCGGATGAGTACTGTGGTCGTCACGATCGGCATACCAGCGGTTGGCAGGGGGTGGTGTTGTAGAGCATCCCGTACGTTACTCTATTGGCCTTCAACGCTCTTCGGGACGCGTGCCGCCTTCCCGGGTCGGGACGATCGATTGGGTTTCGCACCGACGCGCCCGAATTTTTGCAGGAAGCCCGATGCGGAGCGTGCACCAGATTTGCGAGTCGCTTGATCCTGCTGACGGCGGGGCTCCGGTCGTCGCCGTTCATATTGCGGCGGCCCAGGCGGCGGCGGGATCCTCGGCCGAGATCGTTCTCCACGGCATCAGACGGCGGGCTTCCGTTGCGTCGCCTCGGGACTTAGTGGAAATTCACCACTCCCTTCCGGGGATGGGCAACGTGCGGGTCGAACGCCACGCCTCAGCCCGATCTCTGGGACGGTTCCTTCGAGGGACAGTGAGCGCCCAAGACGTGGTGCATCTTCACGGTGTCTGGGATCTCTCGCTGCTGCTTGCGGGGGCGGCGAGCCGGCGGTGCGGAGCCGCGTACGTGGTGACTCCTCACGGCATGCTGGATCCATGGTGTCTTCGTCAGAGCCGATGGAAGAAGCGGCTGGTGCTGGCGGTCGCGGTGCGGCGCTTTTTGGATCGCGCGGCCTTCATTCAGGCGTTGACTGGGGATGAATCGCGGTTGATGGGCCCGCTGGGGCTCAAGAGTAGGGTGTGCGTCGTTCCGAACGGGGTTGAGCTGCCCGAGGTGTCGGACGGCCCGGGGTCGACGGAGCCGGTCGAGGTTGGCGGGCAGAAGGTTGTGGGGCCCTACTTTCTTTTTTTGGCCCGGCTGCACCACAAGAAAGGCGTGGACGTTCTTTTAGAGGCGTACAGGCGTGTGGTGTCGCGCGGCGGAGCGGTCTGGCCGCTAGTGGTTGCCGGACCTGACGACGGCGGCGCGACGCAGCTCCGCCGGGAGGTCGAGGCGTGGGACCTGCCGGGAAGGGTGGTCGTGCCCGGGCCGGTCTACGGCGATCAGAAGGATGTGTTGCTTGAGCGGGCCGGGGCGTTGGTCCTGCCCAGCCGGCAGGAGGGGTTCAGCCTGACGATCCTTGAGGCGATGGCCGCCGCGAAGCCCGTGATCATTTCGGATCAGTGCCACTTTCCGGAAGTGGCCGCCTGCGGGGCCGGTCTGGAGGTGGCGGTGGATGGAGCGGCGGTCGGGAAAGCCATGGCGGCGGTGCAGTCTTGGTCGGTAGACAAGCGTGGGGCCGCGGGTGCGGCCGGCAGAGCGCTCGTTGAACGGTCGTTTACCTGGCCGCGAGTCGCCGATAGGCTGCTGAGCGAGTACCGAGCTGGGTTGCGTTCACTTTCCCCTGACTTGAAGGTCTAGATCGATGCTGGTCAAGCTAATTTACGCAGCCCTAATGGGTGCCCAAATAGGGTTGATATTGAAACGGCCCGCGGCACTGCTGGGGCTGGGGATATCGGTCTACGCAGTCGCTTTCTGGTCGGCGTCGTTGGATCCTTTTTTTGCCAAAAGTTACGGTGTGACCAACGTTACTTTTGTGCTCATTGGCTTGTTTGCGGTCGCGATTCATATTCAGCGTGAAGGATTTTCTGACCTGTTCAAAATTGGACCGGCAGCCTGGCTTCTTGTCTCGCTCTTGGTACTTTCGTTCGCGTCGGTTTTCTGGTCGATAAGCACGGATTATGCATTGGAGCAGTTTGGTAAAACGATGCCGAAACTGCTGGCTTTTTCTATTTTACTGCCGATTGTTCTTGCCAGACCGTCACAAATTCATTTTGGACTCGTGGTGGCGGCTATTTTTTCGGGAGTCGTGTTGTGGCTTTATATGGCCATGGCTTTCACCAGCGGTCGGTGGGTGGTGTCTAACTCAGGGCAATCGTTTGGGAATCCGTTGGCCATTGCCAGCCTTGGTGGTGTCGTCGCCATCATCGGATCGACAGTACGGGTTCGGCGCGTCGGAACGCTGGTGATCCCCATACGGATCGGGTTGGTGATTTTAGGGCTGAGCGCGATCATTTTCGTGGATACACGCGGTCAGTTGATCGCAGCGGGCATCGTTATCCTGACCGTTACGCCCCTTGCGATCGGTGGCACCAACTTTAAGGCACTAGCAGGTAAAGTTCTGGTCCCCATATTATTTATTGTCCCAACTGCACTGGTCATTCTAAATATCACCAGCGAGTCGGCACGGTTTGATCCTCTGAATATGATTCAAGAGTACGGCGGGAGTCGTCTGGTTTTTGTCAAGCTGGCGTTGCAGTACTGGGTGAACGCTGGGCCTGCCGCATGGTTGATCGGTATTGGGAGCACGGCGTGCTTTTCGCCCGAAGTGGTGGGCTTTTATCCGCACTTTGTGATCGTGGAAGTTTTGGTGGAACTGGGGCTGCTGGGGTTGGCGATTTGGTTGACCGCGCTTGGCTTGACGGTCCGATCAGGGTTGCGGCTACTGCGGGTGACGGCAGCGCATCCGGAGTATCGTTCGGCGATCGCGGCGTTGGGTGGACTGTTCCTTTTCTACTTTATTCTTTCTTTCAAGCAAGGGAGCCTCTTAGGTAGCCACGAGTTGGCATTCATGATGATCCTAGTCAGCCGAATGGATACTTACGGGCTCCAACGCGATCTGGAATCGGGATGACGGGCCCTCCGCCTCAGATCGTTCGGCGTCCAACTAAACGGTCTCGGGCTTGTATGGCGGGGCGCTCGACCGTGAGGTAAAAGCCTGCGCCTGCCGTAGCGATCAGGGCGGGAATGATCAGGAGGCAAACGACCGCGCTCTTGGTGATGCCCGCTCGGGACTCGAGCCTCTCGGCCAAGTGCAGGGCGAGGGCGTGGGTGAGGTAGACGGAGTAAGAGGTTGCGGCAAGCGCGTAGACCATTTTTGACCGTGCGAAACGGGTCGAAGGCATATCCGCCACCGCGGTCAACAGCCACCCCCAGGCGATCGCGGCGAGGAAGGGCTCCAAGACGTAGCGGGGCGTGCCGTTGAGCATCCAGAGGAGGGTGCCGACGGCGACCGCCGCGGCGGCGTAGCGGCGGGCCAGGGCTTGCAGTCGGGCCCAGGCTGGGGGCGAGCGCACGCAGATTGCGGAGAGGACGACGCCCAGGGCCATGCCGTCCGCGTTGAGGTGGGTGGCGGTCTGGTAGTAGCCGTGGGCCAGAGGATCGCCGGTCCAGACCGACGCGAGGCGTAGCAGCAGGGGGGCGGTGCAGGCCGCGATGGCCAGGGGTTTTTCGAATCGCGGCAGGCGTCGGGTCAGGTAGAGCAGCAGCGGCAGGGCGATGTAGAAGTGCTCCTCGACGCACAGCGACCAGCTGACCGAGAAATAGGCCGGGAAGGGGAAAGCGTAGTTCTGGAGGAACACGAGGTAGCGCCAGTCGAAGGGTTCGCGGCGGCTGGCGTAGACGGCGGCGTAGGCCAGAACCAGGCCCCCGAAGTAGGGGGGCAGCGTGCGCAACCAACGGCGCCCCAGGAAGCGGGGGATGTCGACGTTGCCAAACCGGCTTTGTTCACGCCAGTACAGCCGGCCGATCAGGAAGCCGCTGAGCACAAAGAACAGATCGACGCCGAGCGGGCCCAACTGGACCAAGCTGTCGAGCAGGCCGCCCGCGGGCACCCGCGGGTTGAAGGTGTGGAAGACGACGACCAGTACGATCGCGAGCGCACGCAGCAGGTCGAGGTTGGGGTCGCGCTTGGACATGCTTACCGGTGGTCAGACGGTTCCCGCGTCGGCCGGGGCGCTTTCGTGGATCAGCGAGACGTCTAGGCCGTGAAAGCTGCTGTGAAAAATGCGGTAGCCCGCGTCGCGCAGCCGCGCGAGGGCGTTTCGGGTCTGTTCGACGCTGATCGAATCAAAGAAATGGTGAAACTCGATGAGTAGTTGGGTGGGGCGTAGCTCGCTGGCGATCAGGTCGTCGACAACGGCGTACTCGGCGCCTTCGATGTCCAACTTAATCACGTCGATCCGGGTATGGCCCAAGTCTTGCATGAGGGTGGAGAGCTTTCGGACGGGGCAGCTCACCTTGGTCTGCTGGCCCGTGGTATCGACGCGGGTGAAGGAGACGTAGTCGTCCCGCGGGGGAAGGAAGAGTTCGAGGTTGCCGTCGTACTCGGCGACGCCCAGAGGATGGAATTGGAGTGAAGCGGGAAGCGTTTGCTGCTCGACCCAGGCCAGGCTGCGGGGGGTGGGGTCGAAGGCGTGGACCGTGCATCCGAAGCGGTCGATCATCGCCAGGTCCCAGCTGAGGTCGGTGCCCACGCCGATGCCGTAAACGACGGACTGGGCGTTGAGGCCTGTGGTGGCGGTGGTCCAGCCGCCGTAGGCGTTGCCGAGCCGGGCGACAGGGCCTTTGGGCCGGGCGTAGACCCAGCGTTGACCGCGGCAGTAATACACCGCTCGACGGCATTCGCGAAAAATCATTTTTAGAAGCATGGATTGATTGTGCCGCAAGTCGTGGCGTCCCGACGGAGTCAATCGCCCGCGGGGGGGCTTATTTGCCAGTTAAGAAATTTTACCGTCTCTATCCACCAAGGTGCTTTCGGGTCAAAACTTCGTAGGTATCCCCCCCAGATGACGAGGCCGTCGGCTTCTTGTCGACACACAAGCAATTGTTTGGCCCAGTAGTCGCCATCGATTAGCTGCCCGCCCAAATCCGTACTGGTGTGGTACTCAAACCAAAGAAATGGGATGACCGGTTTTCCGTACTTTCGAGCCTCCGCGATGTTTGCCCTAGCATACACGGCCCATTCGGCGTGGTTGTCATAAAACGTGTAGAGGGATGGGAATATGATATCTGCAACGTCAGCCAGTTGGGCCATTTCGAGGTTGCGTACCCGCCACGCGTCAAGAGCCTCCATCCTTTCGGGCATCTTGAAAACGTCGCGAACTTCGGGCCGAGCGTTGAGGCGCCAAGTGCCCTCAATCTCTGCGTCGGAGGTTGCTTCCGGAGCGTAGATGCTACCCCAGCTAGTAAGACTCCGATGGGCCAGAACCGGCGTCCAATAGTCACGCGCGGGGGCCAATGCGTAGTATCCGATTCTTGCGGAAGGCTGTACCTCTCGAACAATTTCAATGACTCGAATAAGTTTAGGAATCGATACGGCCCGTTCTTCCGGAGTATCGAGTGGCCAGTGTTCTAAGTTCAAAAACACAACTTCATCGGGCATGAGTTGTCGCGCGGCGAACCGGACGGCACGTTCATCGGGCTCGACACGATCAGACCCAGGAGAGAAAAGGTTCGAGGAGAGATGGGTAATACGCGGGAATAAATCTGGGAGTTGAGCGGGCCACGTCAGCTTGGGAAAGGATAGGGCGCTGTATGAGATGAATGGACGCGGAGGACTCGACGGTGTTTCTGCGCGCGTGATCTCCTCGGTCTCAATTTCTTTGGGGATGGTCGGGGCTCCAGAAGCTTGCGGAGTTTCTGGGCCCGCGGTGGCAGGAACAGTTTGGACATCTGTGGTGGATGAAGTGCTGGCTCTGGAAAGGGCGAGGTAGTCGCGGCCATTGCTTTCGCTCGACGCAGTGGGGGTGGGCGAGACGATCGAGTTCGCCGTCGTGCTTGAGTTCGTAGCCGATGGGTTGGCCACGGGCGCGGCCGCGAGCGGCGCCCCGGGGTGATTCGCGGGTTCTTCGCGGGGGGGCGTGACGGGCCGATCCGCCGCGGCGGTGGTAGGTGATGCCGTTGGGTCGGAGGGTCCTTTTTCCGGCGTGGCCAAGGGAGGTTTGACCATTGCGACGGGAGCTTCGGGTTGGTGGGGAGTCGTCGCGACCGAGGATGTCGGAGTCCATGGGGGGCTTGGGGCGAGGGTGGGAATCGCAGAGGGTTGGTTGGCGACGTAGACGATGCCGAAGGAAGCGGATAGCAGCAGCGCAGCGGCGGCAGACAGGGCCAGAAGGACGCGTTTTTCCATGGTCAATACCCTGCCGGACTGGGTTATGGCGACCGACTTAAGCCTGCTGCGGGCCGGGACGATCGATCGCGCGGTCGTGTTTTCGTTATTTAAAGTGTAACTGCTCGTGCCCGCGAGGCGTCCCTAAAACCATCTGGCGACGGTCGGATCAAAACTCAGTTCTTTTGCGGAACTACACGGTTACGAAGTGGCTTTGCCGGATTTCCCCCATAGATCGTCCACGCCTCTAGGTCTTTGAAGGCGCAGCCACGTGCGCCGAGGATAGCGCCATCACCGACGGTGACCCCCGGGCCAACGAAGGCGTCGGCCGCGATCCAGGCGTCGTCGCCGATGACGATCGGGGGGCGGAGCAGCGGCAGGTCGGGTTGGTTGAAATCGTGGGTGCCGGCACACAGGTGGGTCTGCTGGCTGACGGTGGCGCGTTCGCCGATCGTGATGGGCCCGAGCGCGTAGAGGTTGGCGCGATCGCCGGCGACGCTGTTGGCTTGGAAGGTCAGGTTCCAAGGGCACTCGATGCGGACGCTGGGGCGGATGCGGGCGGTGGGGTGGACGGTGGCTCCGAACGTGCGGAGGATGAGACGGCGCCAGCCGTACCAGGAATGCCAAGACCAGCGGAAGGCGGTGGCTTGTATCCACCACCAGAGCACGCGGCAGATTTTTCGTCGCGTGGTCCACGGGCTGATGTGGCGGGCCTCGGAGGCCGGGTCGGTGGCGGGCGCGTCACTCATCCGCGGCCTTCCATCCGGCTTTCAGCACTTTGATCTTGGTCACGGTCATCTGGTCGTAGAGCCGCATGAGGTTGGCGTAGGTGAAGGCGGCTTTGCCGTCGAGGAGGCCGCGTTGGAGAAACAGCGTACTCGCCCAGCGCAGCCAGGGACGCCCGGGGAGCCGGTAGCTGAGGGCTTTGAGGGCCCGCCTGCGGGTTGTGCGGTCTGCGGTGAAGAGGTCGGCGATGCGGGCGTTGCCGCCGTCGCCGAAGACGACGGCTTCGGCTTCGCGCTGGCTGTGGTGGTTGTGGCGCTGGACCCAGTCGAAGACGCCGCGGCGGTAGGCTTCGTGGAGGTAGGGTTCTTGCAGGGTGCCGAGCTTGGCGTCGTCGGGTTCACGCTGGCCGTGGCCGTGATCGACGAAGCGCATGCGTTGCGTGTGAAACAGGCGGACTTGGTAGACGGGATAGCCCTCGCTGCGCTTGAGCCAGGTGCCCATGAGGAGCATTTTGTGGGGGCAGCGGAAAGCGTCAAGTGGCTGGTGGTGCGGCTGGTCGCGGGCGCCGAAGAGGGTGACGAGTTCGGCGACCAGTTCGGGGGTGAAGCGTTCGTCGGCGTCGAGGTGGAAGACCCAGGGGTGTTGGGTGGGGATGTGGTCGGTGGCCCAGTTGCGCTGCTTGCCGAAGCTCTCGAAGGCGTTGACGTGGACGGGGACGCCGGCGGCCTCGGCGATCTCGGCGGTGCGGTCGGTGGAGCCGGAGTCGAGCACGTGGACGTCGTCGCACCACGCGCAGCTGTCGAGGCAGTCGGGGAGGTTGACTTCCTCATCGAGGGTGAGGATGACGACGGAGACGGGGGGGGCGGGGGGGAGCAAAAGGGTAAAGGGTAAAGGGTGAAGGGTGAAACGGAGGGGGCGGGGCGTCAGGTTTGGGTAACCCGATGCGGGAGCTTTACGGCTCGGGCGGGGCGGCGGTTTTGTCTGAGTTGCCGGAAGTCTCCGGGGCGTTGGGCTTCAGGACTTTGGATGTCGCCCGGTCGGTACGCTCGGCACGGAGGTGTGCGGCATCGGCGATGCGATCGGTTTGACGTTTGTACAAACGCCATGCTGCTCGACCCGTGGCGTAGATCCAGTGGTGGCCGATGATGCCCCAGAAGACGGCTGCGGTGATGGTCGTAACGGCGACGAGGCCGAAACCCAGCCCGATTCCGGGCTGCCCATCGACGAGGCGGATGACGGCCTGAACCAGCAGAACGATCGCCGCACCGGTGACGAGGTTGCGGGCTCGGTTTGCCGCTTGCCGGGTTTCGGCCCAGTTGACGTTGGGGTTGAGGAAGAACTCGTTTTCGAATCGGTCGCAGAGTAAAAACACGTCTTCCCAGAGCTTGAAAGCGGGGATCGCGTCGTCGCGGTCGGTGAGGCCTTCTTGATGACGGGCCTGGGTTGCGTCGGTTTTGATTTGGTGACGGAGGCGGTTGAGATCCCCGGAAAAACTTCCGTTGTTGACGACGCTGAGGTCGATGCGCAGGAGCTGCTTGTATTGGACGGCAACCTGATTGACGCGGAGTTTGAATATATCGAGGCAGCTACGCTTCAGATGGCTATACGCCTTCTTGCAGGCTTCTTCTTCGGGTTCGCCCAGGACGGCGATTCGGGTGAGGTGATCAAACGCAGCGTTGAGTTCGAAAAGTGTTTCCTGGGGCAGCTCGTTGGATGCCTGGATGTAGGCGTAGAGCTTTTTGACGTAGTTGTTGTAGAAGCAATACACCTCTTGGACCGTGACGGGGGTTCCGCCGCGCCACCGATCGACCGCAGGTTCTGATTCGTGATCGTTGGACGCGGCCTCGGTTGGATTGTCCGGGCCGTCAGTCAACGAAGCGCCTCGTCGAGGTGAACCTCAACATCGTCGCGGCTTTTGGTGCGTCCGTGCATGATGTTGCCCCGGCCGATGAGCGGCCAGAACGATCGGAAGCGCGTCCGAAACCCGTGGCGGCGCTCGGTAATGCTGCGAATTTCGGCGATCGGGGTCCGGGCGATCTGGCTGATCGTCATACCCGTGCGGGCTTCGATTGCTCGGTTGAAATCGGGTGAGTGGGCCATGATGGCAAGGGGGAAAAGGTGGTGGGTCTGAGCGGGATCGGTGGGCGACGGGGTTTTGCGTCGGGGTCATCGGTCAGGAATCCGCATCGAGTGTAGCTCAACGCCGTCAGGAAGGTGGTTTAAAGTCCGCCGCAGCGGCGGGGCCGTGGTGGGTGAAGCACCCCGCAGGTTCCATCACCGATCGGGTTGTCGGCTGCGACTTGTGCTGTTGCACTGCTTTTCTGACGGGTTCGCCCAGCCTTGCTTCGAGTCGAGCGACTTCCGTGGGTCCGAGTGCGCTGAAGCCTTCGGTGGTGGGGATGGTGATCGGTTTCACGGGAGGGCTCGGGAGATGCGGGGGCGGCGGAAAGGGTGAAGGGTGAAGGGTGAAACTGAGGGGCGGTGGGGCGGGTTTTTGGTTTGTTTTACCCTTTCCACTTTACCCTTCACCCTTTTGTTTGGTGACGGGGGGGCGAAGGGGCGGTGAATCAGAATCCGAAGATGTCGGCGAGGTCGGCGGTGAAGCCGGGGAGGACGGTGCCGCCGTCGAGAGCGTCGGCGGGGGAGTGGACGCGGGCGGTGCCGTCGGGGTGGTAGGCGGTGACGGTTTTTGACGTGGGGTCCACGACCCAAACGAGGCGGACGCCGTGGGTGAGCCACCAGGTGACTTTCTCCTGGACTTTGCCGGCGCGGTCGGTGGGGGAGTTCACTTCGACGGCGAGGTCGGGGGGGATGGGCGCAAACTTTTCGGTGTCGGCTTGCTCAAGCCGTTCGGTGGCGATGTAGGCGATGTCGGCGGCACGGACGGTGTCGGGGTTGTGTTCGAGGAGGAAGCCGGTTTCTGCGGCGAAGAGCTCGTTTCCCGTGGTTAAAAGCCCGTTGGCTTCGAGAAACCGGTCAAGGAGACGGGTGAGGCGGAGGGTGACCTGGCCGTGTTTGGCTCCGGCGGGGCTCGTGACCACCAGTTCTCCGCCAATGAGCTCGCAGCGTTCGGGGGGATTGGGCAGGGCGAGCAGCGCTTTGGCGGTGAGTGGGCCGGGGGTGGGGATGCTGCTCTTGATGAACTGATTATATGCGTCGAGAGGCTGGTTCTCGGTTCGGCTCGCCCGGGGCCACGCTGGCGTGGGCGAGGCGGGGCGGGCACACTTGGGCGATGGGAACCGAGACCACGTCGAGGCCGTCGGGCAGGTTGACTTCCTCATCGAGGGTGAGGATGACGACGGAGACGGGGGGATGGGCTGGCAAGGGTGAGGCTTAGAAGGGAGGGCTCGGAGGTGGTACGTCCGCGTGGGTGGGCGGATTTGGGGGACGTTCAGATCGGCAGCCGCCGGTAGATCGGGCCGGGGACGAGCCGGAGGATGCCCATGACGTACCGCCAGTGGAAGGGGGTGTAAACGGCGGACCTTCGGGCGTCGATCGCCGCGGCGGCGTCCCGGGCGATGCGGGCGGGCGGGGCGCCTTTGCCGGGGGGGACGATGCCCCAGGTCATGGGGGTTTCGACGGGGCCGGGTTTGATGATGGTGATGGTGGGGCCGCGGGCGGGGCCGCCGGTCTGCCCGGCGCGGTGGCGGGCGAGCAGGGTATTGAGGGTTTGCTTGCTTTCGGCGTAGCTCTGCAGGGAGGGGCGGGGCCGGTCGCCGGCGACCGAGGAGACGACGGCGGCGAAGCCGGTGGGGGCAACGCGGGGCAGAAGCGCGGCGAGCAGTTCGTCAACGGCGTGGGCGTTGATGCGCTGCATGCGCGCGTGGAGGGTGGGGTCTTGGGTGACTTCGAGGGTGCGGCCGAAGAGGCCGAAGGCGACGACCACGCCGTGGAGGACGGGGGTGGCGGGAGTGGCACCGTCGTTGGGCGAGACGGCGGCGTGGGCCTGGTGGAAGGCGGCTTGCCAGCCGGCGGTGCCGGCGAGGCCGGGGGGTTCGGCGTCGTAGGCGAGCGTGGTGGTGGGGACGCCGAAGCGGAGGGTGAGATCCGCGGCGGTCGATGCCGCGTCGGCGGGCTGGCGTGCGGTGAGGATGAGGGGGTGGCCGCGCAGGGCCCAGACCTCGGCCAGGGCTCGGCCGATGGCGGAGGTGATGCCGGCGATGAGGACGGGGGCCTTCGCGGTGGCGTGGTCGGCGGCGGGGGGCGGCGGCGGTTTCATGCGCCGTTGAGTCCGAGGCGGCGGGCGAGGGAGGAGTTGATCCGGCGGTCGGGGTCGATGTGCTGCCGAAGGGCGCGGAAGCGGTCGGCGTGGGGGTACATGCGGTCGAAGGCGGGGCGCTGGAGAAAACTGTCTTTGGCGAGGTAAACGCGGCCGCCGTGGTCGAGGGTGATGGCGTCGAGTTCCCGGATGAGCCGGTGCAGGCGGGAGCCGCGGTTCGGGAGGTCCAGGGCGAGGGTGTAGCCGGGGTGGGGGAAGCTGAGCCAGCCGCGGCTCTGGGCGCCGAACCGCTTGAGCACGCTGAGGAAGCTGGACTGGCCGGAGGCGGCGATGGTCTGCAGCTGCTTGACGATGCCTTCGCGGCCGCCGTCGTCGGGGAGCACGGTTTGGTACTGGACGAAGCCGCGGCGGCCGTAGCCGCGCATCCAGTGGCGGACGGCGTCGAGGGGGTAGAAGAAGGCGTCGTAGCGTTCGACGGCGGTGCCGCTGGCGTGCTTGCGGTAGTAGGCGGCGTTGAAGGCTTTGACGCTGAGGCGGTTGAGCGCGAAGCCAGGAAGGTGGACGGGCAGGGTGACAACGCGGCGCGGTGGGGGAGTGAGTGGGGCGCGGGCAGCGGGGCCGGTGAGGGTATCAGCGGCGGCGTGTTCGCCTTCGATCAGGACGCCGCGGCCCAGGCGGTCGCCGGTGGCCAGGCAGTCGAGCCAGGCGACGGAGTAGGTGGGCGTGGGGTCGGCTTCGAAGGCGTCGAAGAGGCCATGGACGTTGGCGGTTTGCCGGTAGCGGACGTCGAGGTAGGCGGAGGTGACGGGCTTGAGCTGGAGGGTGACGCGCTGGATGAAGCCGGTGAGGCCCATGCCGCCCAGAGTGGACCAGTAGAGGTCGGGATTGGTATCGGGCCGGCAGGTGTGGGTCAGGCCGTCGGGGGTGAGCAGGTCGAAGGCGACCACGGATTCGGCGAAGCCGCCGTCGACATGGTGGTTTTTGCCATGGACGTCGGCGGCGACGCAGCCACCCACGGTGGCGAGCTGGGTGCCGGGGGTGGACTTTGGGAACCAGCCGTGGGGGAGGACGGCGGCGATGAGGCGTTCGAGGGTGAGGCCGGGCTCGCAGGTGGCGGTGCCGGCGGCGGTGTCGAAGGCGAGCAGGCGGTCGAGCCAGACCTGCTCGGCGACGGCGGCGTTCTGGTTAAGGGCGGCGTCGCCGTAGGAGCGGCCGGCACCGCGGGCGACGACGCTGGTGACCGCGGGGTTTTGGAGCAGGGCGGCGTGGTCGGCGGGGCGGGCGGGGCGGTAGACGGCGCAGCGCTGGCGGGGGACGAAGTTGACGCCGGAGAGGGTGAGGTCGGCGTGGCGCATGGGGAGGGGGAGGTGGGAAACGACGTCCGGGGTACGGGTTCGTACTATAAGGAGGCGGATTCTGTGTGTTCGGTTGTCAGGCTGTGTGTGCGTGTCTTGTGTCGCTCGGGCGGGCCCGTTGTGAAGATGCCTGAAATCGACCCGCCATGCCCCGAGACCGAAGGTGCTGTCGCGGGCACATTGGCGCGGGTGGGTTGTGGGCTATTGGGGTTGGTGGCGCTGGCGGCGATGGTACGGGCGGTATGGATGGGGGTGACTCAGAGCCACGATCTGGAGATCGTGTTGACCTCGGCCAGGGCCTGGCGGTTGGGGCTGGATCCCTATGACCCTCAGGTGTTCCGAGAGGTATGGCAGCAGACCCCCGGACACCACGACCGGGCGTGGCTGGGTGATGAGACGCACGCGCTGTATCCGCCGAGCACGTACGTGCTGCTGGCGCCGCTGACGCTCGTGCCGCTGGGGGCGGCGAAGTTGGTGTGGGCGCTGGTGAATGTTGCGGCGTGGGTGCTGATGATGGTGGGGCTGAAGGCGCTGGGGGGCGCATCGGCCGGCGGGGCCAGGGGGGTGCAGAAGGCGATGCCTTTCTGGTTGGTTCCGGCGGCGGTGCTGCTTCTCTATCCGGTGCAGACACATTTTCGTTTTGGTCAGACGGCGCTGGTGGCGGTGGCGCTGGTGCTCTGGGCGCTGGGGGCCTGGGAGCGGGCGACGCCGTGTCCGGTCCGTTCGGGGTTGCGGCGTGCGGCCCCGGCCCTGGCCGCCGGGGTGGCATTGGCACTCAAGCCACAGCTGGCTTTGCCGTTGCTCGGGTTTGCGGTGCTGCGCCGGCGTGGCGTGGGGGTACTGATGAGTGGGGCGGTTGCGGCGGGGTTTTTGGCGGTGGGGGCGGCGTGGACCGCGGGACACGGGCACAGGGTGTGGGCCGGGTTGACCCACAATGTGAGCCGCTTGGCGGCTTCCGGATTTCTTCGGGCCGATGGGGCCGGCGAGTTGCGGCACCAGCTGATCAACCTGCATGTGGCGTTGCACGCGTTCACGGACAACCCGGCGTGGGTACGCGGAGGCGTGTTGATCACGGTGGCGGCGTTGAGTTACGCCGTCGCGTGGCGCGTGGGTTGGCGTCGCCAGCGGGTGGACGTGCTGGCAGCGGTGGCGGCGATCGGCGTGCTGTCGCTGATGGTGACGTATCACCGCGGTTATGACGCGGTGGTGTTGGCGCCGGCGGTCGCGTGGGTGATACGTCAAGTGTGGGCGGCGCCGGGCCCGGCCGGCGTGCCGCGGTGGTCGGTGGTCGGGGTGGGGCTGGGGCTGTTGGCGTTCCTCTCGCCCGGAGGTTCATGGATGGTGACGCTGGCCAATCGCGGGTGGGTGCCCGGCCCGGTCGAGGCGTGGGCGGGCTGGCACTACGTGATTGTGCCGCATCAGGCGTGGGCGTTGTGGTGGATGGCGGTGGTGTTGACGTGGGTGGTGGTCCGTGGGGCGGGTGATGTAGAGAGCGAAAACTTGGACGCGGGTGGGTGAGGTTTTCGGGCTTTGTGGGCGTGGCGCGTAGTGTCGGCGTGGGGGTGGGGCCGGCGGCGGCGGGGGTGCTGCCGTGGGTGCTGGGGGGGGCGGCGCTATGCGCGGTGGCGTGGTCGGGGTGTGCGCGGCGCCGCCAAAGTGAAAAGCTGGCTCATTCAAGTGCGGCCATGCGGCCACAGGGGAAAAGTGAAAATCAGACGCAAGCGGATGGCGGCGGGTGGGGTGGGGGCGGGCCGCGGCGCGGTGGGTCCGCAAAGCCTTGACCCACCCTACGAAAACAGGTGGGGGCGTAAAAAAGCCGGCGTCCCGGGGGACGCCGGCTAAACAGCAGACGGTGAGTGGCGCTTCCGCGGTTCGCGCTTCGCGAACCCGCGTCGCGAGTGACCGGCGGGCGGCCCGCCGGTCGGCGAGCGATGCGTCGACGCCTACAGGGCGTCGTTGTCGGCTTCGCCGGTGCGGATGCGGATGACTTTGCCCAGCTCGTAGACGAAGAGCTTGCCGTCGCCGACGTTGCCGGTTCTTGCGGCCGTGGTGAAGGCGTCCAGGGCTTTGTCGAGGTCTTCGGACTTCACCGCGACCTTGAGCATGACCTTGGGCACGAAGCCCACGTCCATGCGGCCGCCGCGGTAACGCTCGGTGTGGCCTTTCTGCTTGCCGAAGCCTTTGCATTCCAGGGCGGTCATGCCGAGCACGCCGATCTGGGCGAGGCGGGCTTTGATGCCGTCGATGGACGACGGCTTGACGATGGCCTCAATCATGTGCATGAGGGGGTTCCTTTTCTTGGGGGTGGTCGCGGGCGTGGATGGCCGGCGGTTTGATTGGGGTTCTCAGAGTGCGTCTGCTGGCCACCCCGGGGCCCCGCCCGCGGCCGGGGTCAGAGACCACCGGCCGCGGGAAGGAGAAGGTTGTGGGGGGCGGGCCATTGCCGGCCGCGATCAGATCTCGCGGGCGTGGTAGCTCTTGATGTAGGTGCGCTGGAAGTCGGGGTAGGCCGACATGTCGTGCTCGCCCAGGTCCAGGCCTTCGATCTCTTCGGCTTCGCTGACGCGGAGGCCGAGGGTGGCTTTGAGGGCCACGAAGAGGATCAGGGCAAGCACGAAGGCGAAGCCGAAGCCGGCGACGGCGCCGGTGGCCTGCACGCCGATGTTTCCGATGTTGCCTTCGAAGATGCCACTGAAGGCCACTGCGAGGGTGCCGTAGATCCCGCAGACGCCGTGGACCGAGATCGCACCGACGGGGTCGTCGATCTTGATCTTGTCGAAGAAGAGCACCGAGAAGTAGACCAGCACGCCGGGGACGGCGCCGCAGATGAGCAGGGCGCCCACCCAGCTGGGCACGTCGGGGCCGGCGGTCACACCCACCAGGCCCGCCAGGATGCCGTTCAGCGTCATGGACAGGTCGGGCTTGCCAGCGAAGATCCAGCTGCAGATGGCCGCGGCGATGCCGCCGCCGCACGCGGCGAAGCTGGTGGTGACCAGCACGTAGCTGACGCCCGCGGGGTCGGCCGACAGCTCGGAGCCGCCGTTGAAGCCGAACCAGCCGAACCACAGCAGGAAGACGCCGATGGCGACCAGGGGCATGTTGTGCCCGGGGATGGGCTGCACGGTGCCGTCTTTGGCGTACTTGCCCAGGCGTGGGCCGAGCACCAGGGCGCCCGCGAGGGCACCCGCTCCGCCGACGCCGTGGACCAGGGTCGAGCCGGCGAAGTCGGCGAAGCCCATCTGGTCGAGCCAGCCGCCGCCCCACTTCCAGCTGCCGACGACGCAGTAGCCGAAGGCGATGAAGACGGGGCAGAACAGCAGGAAGGGCAGCAGCTTGATGCGGCCGCAGACCGCACCGGACACGATGGTGCAGCAGGTGGCGGCGAACATGGCCTGGAAGAAGAAGTCGGTCCAGACGGTGTAGCCGGTGTTGTACGCGGGCGAGATGCCTTCGTAGAAACCGTTGCTGTAGACCCCGCCGCCGGCGATCCCGAAGCCGAAGCTGAAGAAGCCGTTGAACTCGCCGGGGTACATGATCAGCCAGCCGCACACGCCGTAGGTGACGATGCCGATCATGACGATCATCACGTTTTTGAACAGGATGTTGACCGTGTTCTTGGCGCGGGTGAGGCCGGTTTCGACGCATGCGAACCCGAGGTGCATGATGAACACCAGGCAGCCGGCGAGCATGATCCACAGGTTGTTGGTGGTCCACATCTCCGGGGAGATTTCGGCGGCGGTGAAGGTTTCGTCGAACTGGGCCGCGAGGGCGGCGGCTTCAGCCTCCTCGGCGGCGGCGGCCGCCGCATCTTCGGCGGACACCGCGACCTCCTCGACGTCGGCGGCGGCCGATTCGACCGTGGCGGTGGCTTGGGCGGCGGCGGGTTCAACGCCTTCCTGCGCGAGAGCGCCCGGGGCGAAGAACGCCCCGGCGAGCAACGCCAGCATGAGGACCGTTCGGATGCGTGATTTGCCCAACATTCCCATGGGATTGAACTCCGGGTGCTAGAGGTGGGCCCGCCGGCGGCGGGCTTCGTGGCCCCGCGCCCCCGGGCGGGGGGAACGTTCGCGGGGCGGGAGAGGTCTGAAAAACGGGCGCCCCACAAGGGCGCCCGCGGTGGTGCCCCCCGCGAACGACGCGGGAGGCGGCCTGCTTCAGGTTGAGGCCCCGGCGGCGGGGCAACTCACCGGGTTGCAAGGTCCGTGCCGCCGGGAGGCGGGCTCGGCGCCTTTGGACATGGGATGCGACGCCGGAGGCCATGAAACACCGTTTTTGGGGCCTTGTGGCCGCTTTGGGCGAAGCCGACGGCCTGAGCTTCTTCGCAGGCGATTTTCGGGGGCGGCGCCGGGTGCCCGTCCGGTGCGCGTGGCGGGGGCGGTCGAGACGGTATGCCTAAAAAAGAGGCATTCGAATTCGATTCACCGGCGGGTCGTCGGGGGGCTCGCGACCGCGGCGGGGTCCGGCGTGTGCCGGGTGGAGGTCGGCTTGCTTTGCCGAATACCAAGGGTGCGGGGGGCGACAGGGCGGGGCGACTTCTTTAAAGTGGGTGGTCGTGCGGGGGCATGCCGATCCGGGCGGGGGCGGTCGGCCCGCGTGCCCCGGTTCAACGCCTGCTCTGGAGCAATTTCGTGATGACCCTTCTGCTGTCTTATCCGTTTTTTTCGACCGGCCGTCGGCGTTCCCGGGGTGCCGGGGGTTGGCGGACCGCTCCGGTGGTGGCGGGGGTGTTGCTGATCACGCCGGCGGCTTGGGCGCAGGACGGCGGTCCGGCGGTGGGCGAGGCGGTGGCCCCGGCGGTGGCGGCCCAGTCTCTGCGTCTGGACCGGCTGCTGGGTGACCTGACCGCGGCGCGGCCCGCGACACTGGACGACGCGGTGTGGACGTTTGCCCCCGCTCCGGGCCGCGAGCTGGTGGTGCTGCCGGTGGCCATCGATGCCGGTGTGTCGGGTGTCGCGCTGGACGACCCGGCGTTTTCGGTGCAGGCGGCGCGTTTCCTGGCGTGGGTGCTGCCCGATGAGTCGCCGGACGCGGGGCGGGCGGGCGGGCGGTCTGGCGACACCGGCCCGACCGAGGAAGAGCTTCTGGATCTGGGCCGGCTGCTGGCGGACCCGGACGGCGAGGCGGCGGCGGCGTTGAGCGCCGCCGAGCCCGGGGCGTTGTCGGACCCGTCGGACGGGCTGCCCGAGGGGGTCCCGCGCGCAACGCGTTCGCTGGAGCTGCTGCCCGGGGGCCGGGTGGCGTGGGTGGCGGACCGGTCGCTGCCCGGGACGGTGCGGGCGGCGGCCAACCCGCCCACCGAGGCGGACGTGTACCGGCTGAAGCTGGACCCCGAGCAGGTGCGGGCGATGAAGCCCGAGCGGCCCGAGCGGCTGGCCCGCACGGCGGGGGAGGACCGGCGGGTCTACGACCTGCGCGTGCGCGAGGCCAACGAGGCGTACCGGTCGCAGAGCGAGGCGTTCCGCACGCTGACCGACGCGGTCCGTTCGCTGCCCGAGCGATTTGAAGCGCCGCGACCCGCGGTGGTCTTCGCCGTGTTCGAGGCCAACGCCTCGGGGGACCTGATCCTGCGCGGCCACCCGGCGGGCCGCTGGGCGGTGTCGCGTGACGACCTGGAGACGCTGGGCCGCCTGGCCACCGGTGGCGGCGGCGGGGGTGGGTCTCGCGGCGGGGGCCTGGCGGTGGGTCTGACGACCGAGCAGGCGTCGGACATGGCGACGCTGGCCCGGCTGGCGGCAGACGGCCACCCCTGGGCCCAGCGCGCGGCGGCCCTGGGGTTGGCGGGGTCGGGCTACCTGGCGGAGGCCGGGCCCGACGCCAACGACGTGGTGGGCGGTGTGGCCCGGCGGCTGCTGGCCTCGGAAGACGCGATCGCCCGCAACCGCACGGTGTTTGCGTTGGCGCAGCTGGAGTCGGCGACGCCGGCGGTGGCCTCGCTGCTGGCCTCGGCGTCGATGGGAGCCGGCGACCCGGCGGTGGACGCCGCGGCGGTGCGGGCGCGGCTGGCGGTGGAGGTGGCGGGGCCGGCGGGGGCAGACCCGCGCGGTGGGCGTGGCGGCGGCGGGCCGGTGGACATGCCCGCGGTGGGGCGGGTGGTGAACGCGGCCAACCAGATGCTGCAGGCCGCCGACGGCCCGGACGCGGGGGCGGTCGTGCGCGAGCTGCTGGCGGCGACGGGCGACGCCTCGTCGGGCGGGCGGGGCGGCGGCGGGGCGGGCGACGTGGAGGCGGCGCTGATCGGCGGGCTGAGCTTTGACGGCCTGCCGCCCGAGCGCTTCGACGCGGCGGCCCAGGCGGTGATGGAGTCGGCGGACCTTTACCCTGCGGTGGCGGGGGGCTGGCTGAACCGGCAGCTGCTGGGCTCGGCGGACCGCGGGCAGGTCGAGCAGACGCTGGACCTGCTGAACGCGGTATCAGAGCCGGCGCCGGTGGTGGGCGCGGTCGCGACGCGGCTGCGGCGGCTGGTGCTTGGCGGCGGCGATGGCGCGGCGGCGGGGCGGAAGCCGCGGCTGAACGGCGGCCTGCCGCTGGACTCGGCCAACCATGCGCTGTTCCGGGTGCTGAGTTCGGGCGATCCGGGGCTGCGGCAGAAGGGGTGGCGGGCTCTGCGCTGGTTCGCACTGCCCGGCGACGGCCCGGGGAGTGGGGGCGGCCGGGCCGCCGCGACGGACGACAACCCCGACGTTCTGCTGGAGGCGGTGTTGTCCGCGGCCCTGTCGCGGGCCGCAACGCCCGAGTCGCTGGTGCCCTTCCTGACCCGGCAGCCCGGGGCCGAGCCGGTGGGCAGCGCGGTGACCCGGGCCCTGCTGCGCGTCACCGCCCAGGGCGACACGCGGTCGGCGCGGCGGGCCGCACGAGCGCTGCTCGGCGCCGAGCGAAGCGTGGCCGAGGCGCTGGACGCGCTGGACGCCGACGGCCGGGCCCGCTTCGCGGCGCGGCTGTACGACCGGCTGGCGGGCAGCCTGTCGCCGGTGACCGGGCTGATCCGGGCCGAGGGATCGACGCTGACCCGCTTCCTGGGCGAGGCGCTGGCCGCGGGACGGCTGCCCGACGCGGCCGAATGGGCCGACGCCGCGGGACGCGAGGAGACGCTTTACGGCCACGCGACGGGGCCGGACGACGCGCTGGCCCGCGCCGCGATCGCGGCGCTGGCGGCGCTGGCGGGAGCCGATACACCCGGGCAGCTGGCGGCCGCGGGGGCCTTTGAGGACCGCCGCCGGGGGATGCGTCCCGAGGCCTTTGGCGAGGCGTGGGCGGGCGTGCGGCAGGTCATCTTCACCGCACGGCTGGCCGAGGCCGCGGGCGACTACCGCCTGGTGGTGACGCTGCGCGGGCGGGTTCCCGCGGTCGCGGACGGCGGCGGGCTGGCGTCGGACCCGGTGCTGGGCACCGACCCCGCGGCGTACGGCGGCGACGGCGCGGGCGGGCCGTACGGGGCAGACCCCGCGGCCGCGGGCGGTGTCACGCCCGAGGCCGCCGAGCACGAGCAACGCTTTGTGCTGGGCGTGGTCGAGTTGATCGCCGACGGCGGCACCGTGCGGCTGGGCGCGGGCACGCCGGAGATCACCGTGCCCGACGACCAGCTGGCGATCCGCCTGCCCAGCCCCGGCGACCTGAAGAACCTGGAGGTGGAAGAGCTTCAGGACCTGCCGCTGGAGCGGATCGACGGCCCGCTGGACCTGCTGCCCGACGGGCACGGCGGGTGGTCCGGGGCCGCCGACCTGGCGGATGGCCGGCGGTTTGAGCTGCGGCTCGAGCCGCACGGGCGGTAGGTTTCGTCTGGGACGCGTGGGGTCAGGGGTTGGCTGGGCGCGAGAGCGCTGCGGGCGAGGTGTTAGGTGTTAGGTCCTAGGTGTTAGGCCTGGGACGCGAGGTGTCTCGGAAAGGCGTTGTCTTACAGGTGGAGATGGGCCGCGGCGTGGCGTCGCAAGCGGGTACGGTCTTGAAGGCTAACACCTAGGACCTAACACCTAGCACCTTGCCAGGCCCGCTCTCACACCACGCGGACTCAACAGGCTCAGCGCAATGTCGCGCTACAGCAGCAGCTCGGCGCCGGCTTCGACCTTGCCGGGCAGCTCGACGTCGGCCAGGTCTTCGGGGTAGATGGCGGTGGTCTGCTTGATCTCGATCGTGGCGTTGACCACGCCGTCGGCGTCGCGGGGCACGGTCACGCCGCGGGATTCGAGCCAGCGGGCGGCACGCTCGGTCTGCAGCTGCTTGCTGCTGGCGGGCGAGTCCGTCTCGATGGTCCCTTCGACGTCGGCGTTCTTGATGGGGCCGAACTCGTCGGTGCGGTCGGTCTCGTAGATGATCGAGTTCTCGGTCATCGGCAACGCGTCGAAGACGAAGGTTTCGAGCTTGACGGCGTTGGGGGTGTCGGGGGTGGCGGTCGCGCCCGCCTTTTCGTCCCAGTACGCGACCTTTTTTTCGGCGCGGTTGAACGGCAGGCTGAACCCGTCGGCGCCGGTGTTGAGGGTCTCGACGAAGTCCACGCGGATGGCGTGCAGCGCGATGGAGCCGGCGCGGAACTTCAGTTCGCCCGCTTCGTTTTTCTGCTCGGCCAGCTCGTCGGGCAGGTTGCTGTATTCGATGACGGTCATCTTGCCGTCGACCAGGCAGAAGTTGCCGAGCTTTTCTTTGGCGAAGGCCTTGGGCAGCATCTTGCTGGACATCTGCGCGTGGTCGAGCGCGTGCAGCCCGATGAACAGCGGATCGAGCATGCGGACGACGGGGTTGTCGACCTGGGTGTAGCTGATCTGCTCGACGCCACGCTTCTTCATGTCGGCGATGGCGCCGCTGGTCCAGAGCGCTTTGAGCGATCCGCCGTGGCCGTTGGGGCTGAGGGCGAGCTCGTGGGGGGTTTTCAGCAGGACCTTGTGCGTCGCCATGTCGATGGCGGGCATCATGGCCTGGGGAAAGATCATGATGTTTTTCGGGTCGAGGCCGAAGTGCTTGTTTTCTTCGAAGAACGCGCGGGTGGGGGCGTCGTTGATGGGGCTGGTCATCACGTACCAGGGCACGGGGGCGCCGTACTTGTCTTCGGCCTTTTTGAGGTATTCCGCGAAGCAGGCAAACAGCGTCAGCCCACGGATCGGGGTGGCGGGGAAGGTGCCCTTGGGCCCGTCCCAGCCCAGACGGGTGCCCTGGCCGCCGGCGACGGTGAAGGCGGCGACCTTGCCCTCGGCGATGAGGGTCTCGCCGTGGGTGCGGGCCTGGGCGTAGCGCGGCTTGTGGTTGTCGCGCGGGACGTGGGGGTACCAGGGCGCGGGCTCCAGGTTGGCCGGCATCTCGAACTCGGGCTTGTTCTTGACGTGGGACCCGATCAGCCGGGTGACCTCGGGCCAGTCGATGCCCTCGATCTCGGAGAGCAGCGAGGCCTTCTGGTCGTCGGTGAGCGTGTCGTAGTGGTCGAGCACGTGCGACTGGTGGGCGGCGTCGAGGGTGGCGCGGGCGGCGGCGTGGCGTTGGTCGAGGGTTTTCATTGGGGGTTGTGGTGTGAGGGGTGGGCGGGGGGTGAGAGCGCTGGTGGCGAGGTTTTAGGTGTTAGGTCCTAGGGGTTAGGTCTGGGACGCGGAGCGGCTTGGGAAAGCGTTGTTTGACGTGTGGGGGGCGCCTTTTGCGTGGCGTCGCAAGCGGGCGCGGGCTTGCAGGCTAACACCTAGGACCTAAAACCTAACACCTCGCCGGGTCCGCTCTGCGACGCGACGATCTCTGACGGGTCACGTCGCAACGGAAGGCACGCGGTGGACGGCGCGGCCGACGAAGAAGGGGCCTAGTTTTTCGAGGTACTGACTCGTCTGCACGGTGCCCCGCATGGTCTGCACCAGCTGGCTGAGCGGGGCCAGGGCCTTGCCGGTCAGCCCGATGACGAAGTCGTTGTCGTTCGGGTCCAGGCCGTGGCAGGCCAGGCGGATGTCGTGGGCGTGGTCGCTGCCGCCGAAGCGCATGCCGATCGTGCCGTGCTCTTTAAGGATCTCTTTCTGCTCGTCGTCGGGCAGACGGCTGAAGGCGCCGGCGCGGCGGAGGGGGTACCAGACGGCCCAGGGCCAGTCGGGGTTCAGGGCGGTGCGGACCGGACGCTGCACGAGTGTTTCGTCGAGGTCGCGCTCGTAGCCGATGGTGTAGCTGCGGCCGAGCATGGTGAAGGCGGGCAGCGGGGTGAGCGCGGCGAAGGCGTCGGCGCGCGGCGGCGCGCGGGTGGCGGCGACCAGATGCGCGGGGTCGGTGGACCAGGTGAGCACGGCGACGCCGCGGGGGTCGTTGACGGCCTCGTAGAGCACGGCGCCGTGGTCGGGACCGGCGGCGGCGTCAAGGGCGGCGGGCAACGCGCCGGATCGCGTATCGGTGCCGCCGGACGGGGCGTCGGTCCAGCACAGCAGCTGCATGAACAGCCGGGTGTCGGAGGTGGCGCCGCCGGCGCCGCGTTCGGCGAGGTCGAGCGGCTGAGGGGCGGCGGGAGGAACGGGCTTCACGGGGGGCAGGATACCGGCGCGGGTCGTTGTGGTGTGCGGTCCGCGAGGAGTCGAGCGACAAGAGACCGTCGCGTGGTAGAGCGGGCCCCGCGAGGGTATGGGGCAGGGGCCTTGGGGTATGGCCGGACGCTCGCGGGGGTTCGGAGCCGCGGGGCGTGGGTCGTGTCTTCAGTCCGACCACTCGCTTGCGTCCGACCAAGACCCATACCCCACACCCCATACCCGCGCCGGGAACGCTCTATCTCACGGCAACCCTCTCGCGCACCATCCCCAGAACGACCCCGTCGTCAGGCGGTCGCGTAGCGGATCAACGCGGCCGCCGCGGTCGCCGCGGTCTCGATCCGCAGCACGTGGGGGCCCAGGCGCCAATGCGGCACGCCGTGGCGGCGGGCGGCGGCCAGCTCGCCGTCGGAGAAGCCGCCCTCGGGGCCGACGAGCAGCCAGACGTCTTCGGCGGCCGCCAGGTCGGCGGCGAGCGCGGCGGGCGGCCAGGCGGCCGCGTCGGGGTGGAGCAGGCGGGCGTGGGTGGCGGCGGCGGCTTGCGCGGCGGCCGCGTCGACGCTCAGCGGAGGGGCGATGCGCATGAGGTGGGCCCGGCCGCACTGCTTGGCGGCGGCCAGGGCGGCGCGTCCGAGGCGCTCCAGCTTGTTGGGCTTGACCTTGACGACCCCGAAGTCGCAGGCCAGCGGCACCAGCGTGTCGACGCCCAATTGGGCCAGCTGGTTGGCGAGGTCTTCGGCGCGGGGGCCCTTGGGCAGCGCGACCGCGACGGTGAGGTGCGGGCGGGGTGGGGGCGCGGCCGCCGTGCTTTGCAGCCGGCAGACGGCCCGGCCGCCGGCGCGGCCGACCAAGGTGGCCTGCGCGGTCTGACCGACGCCGTCGAAGAGCTCGACGGCATCGCCCTCGCCCAGGCGCAGCACGCGCAGGGCGTGGTGCGACTCGTCGGCGTCCAGCGTGACCCGGGCGTCGGCGGGTTCGGGGTCGGCGGCGGTCAGGGGCCGGCAGAGAAAACGTGGGGGCATGGCGGAGGAGTGTAAAGGCGGCCCGCGTCCGAGAACCCACGCCGGGGCCGTGGACCGGGGGGGGCGGACCGCCGATAGGAGCGTGCGTCGCGGCCCTCCTGCGGGACCGTTGCCGCCTTGTTCTGACCGACGCCGTCCCGCGATGTCTAAGCCCCCCTCCCCCGAGCAAGCTCCGCGCGAACCGGTGTCCGATGCGGCGGCCGACGCGCTGGCCGCGGTGGATCAGGCCGGCGACCGGGCACGCCGGCTGGCCGACGAGCTGGCGGGGGGCTTTGACGACATCGAGGCGGTCCGGGCGTCGGCCCCCGCGGGCGAGGATGCGGCGCAGGACCTGGACGCGCTGCTGGCTGCCGGGGCCGACGCGGCGCTGGTCGGGGGCTTCGAGCTGACGCACGCGGCGCCGGCGGCGGAGCCGCGGGAACCGTCTGCGGCCGCTCGGCCCGCGGGCGACCACGAGCTGTTGGGGGCCGCGTTTCTGGAGCCCGGGGCCGCCGAGACGGAGGGCCCGGGCGGCGGCGGCGACGTGCCCGCGGACGACGCGGCGGCCTTTGCCGCGGCGCTCGCCGAGCCGCCCGCGGCGGCGGTGGTTCCCCCCGACCCCGCCGCGGAGGCCGACCCCCCGCCGGCCGACCCGCAGCGGATCCAGGACGCGATCGGCGAGATGGAGGCGTTGCTGGACGACGACCCCGAGAGCGAGGACGACGACCCCCCGGCGCCGCCCGAACCCGAGCCCGAGCCCGAGCCCGAGCCCGAACCCGAGCCCGAGCCCGCGCCCGCGCCCGCGCCCGACACCGAGCCCACGCCCGAGCCGACACCTGCGTCGGGGGCGGCCGACGCCGACGCGGAGGACGACGAGCTGGCGGGCTTGTTCGCCGCCCCCGACGTTGGAGCGTCGCTCGCCCCAGAAGTCCAACCCGGCCCGGAAGGACAACCTGCCCCGGAAGTCCAACCCGGCCCGGAAGTCCAATCTGCCCCGGAAGTCCAACCCGCCCCGGAAGTCCTATCCCACCCGCAGACCGACCCCGAAGCGGCCACGGCCGCGCCGGGCGTGCCGGCCCCGCCGCTCCACCCCGAGTCGGCTGCGGCCACGGCTGAAGCGACCGAGTCGTCCGCCCGCCCCGCCGGCGGCGGCCGAGCCCCGTTGGGGTGGTTGAAGTCGGTGCTGGTGCAGATCCACCGCCCGCTCGATCGGCTCGGAGATCAGTGGCGGATGACGGTGGGCGCGGTGGCGCTGGCGGTGGCGATCCCCGGGGGGCTGCTGCTGGGCTACGCGCTGCTCTTGAAGTGACGGGGTGGGGGACGCGTCGTCGCAGCGGTTGGCTGGGCGTGAGAGTGCTGCCGGCGAGGTGTGAGGTCCCAGGTCCCAGTTCCCAGGTGTGAGGTCTGGGACGCGTTGTGTCTTGGGAACGCGCTATCTTGCGGGTGGGGGCGGAACGCGGCGTGGCGTCGCAAGCGGGTACGGGCGCGGAGGCTAGCACCTGAAACCTGAAAACCAACACCTCGCCCGGCCCGCTCTGCGACACGACGAGTTCGCACGCCCCGCGCTACCCCTCCGGATGCAGGAAGCGCCGCAGGATGTTGGCCGCGGCCAGCGCGTCGCGGCGTGCCTTCTTCTGCCCGCGGGTCAGGCCGCTGCGGGCCATCTGGTCATTGGCGTCGGCCGAGGTCAGCCGCTCGTCCACCAGGTGAACCTCCAGGCCGAAGGCGGTGCGAAGTGTCGCGGCCAGCTCTTGATTGAGTTTCGCCGCGGGGCCGGGGGTGCCGTCCATGTTCAGCGGAAGGCCCAGCACGAGCGCGTCGGGCTGTTCTTCTCTCACCGCCAGGCCGATCTGACGCAGGCGTTCGGCGGCGCTGGCGGTGGTGATGACGCCCCCGGGCGAAACGATGCCCGTCTCGTCGTCGCCGGTGGCCAGCCCGGTGCGGCGGGCGCCCAGGTCGATGGCCAGATATCGCATGGCACACGTGGGTCGGGGCGGGGTCGGGGGGGCGTGGTGTTGCCGATCACCGCGTGAGCGCGGCGGCGATCCGCTGCGCGTTGAAGCGGTCGAGCGAGGCGTTGATGACCGCACTGCGGGCCATGGGCGCGATAATGACCGGCACGCTGACCAGCTCGTGGTCGACAAAGAATGCGACAGGCTCGTTGAGATTCGCCTCGGAGTGGTCGTGGAGGCGGCGGGCTCCGGCGTCGTCAAAGTCCAGCCTCAGGGCGGGCTCTCCGTCGGGGTCGTCGACCAGCGACGCGGTGACCACGTCGGCCTCGGTCAGCAGGGCGTCGGGGCCGACGTAGACCAGACCCTCGTCGGTGCCGGGGGCCTCGATCATGCGCCAGCCCGCAATCGGGGTGAACGAGGCGGGCCGGACGGTCAGCGCGACCTCGGGGCCGGAGGCGGCGTCCGACGATCCCGACGCGCCGCCGGCGCCACGCGGTCCGGCGGTGCAGGCGGGCAGGACGGCCGCGAGAGCGAGCAGGAGGGCGACGGGTAGGATTCGCTTCATGGGGGTTCGGGTGTGGAGGGGTTGGCGGGGGGTGAGAGCACTGGCGGCGAGGTGTTAGGCGCTAGGTCTTAGGTGTTAGGTCTGGGACGCGGCGTGTCTCGGGATGGCATTGTCTTGAGGGTGGAGGTGGCCCGCGGCGTGGGGTCGCAAGCGTGCACGGCCTTGGAGGCTAACACCTAGGACCTAACACCAAACACCTCGTCAGGCCCGCTCTGCGACACGACGATCTCTGGCGGCCCGAGCCTCTCTCAGCGCATCGCGCCCAGCACGACGATCTCGTCGGGCTTGATGAGCCGCAGCTTCAGCGACGGGTCGTAGCTGGACGAGCCGCTGATACCGACCAGCTGGCCCATCATCCGCACGGTGTCGATGTCCGCGTTGGGTTCGAGGTAGGCGATGGTGCGCTGGCCGCTGGGGTCGAGCAGACGCAGCAGCTCGGGCTGGTTTTTGCCGGTGTGCACGGTGCTGACGGTCAGCACCCCCACGGCGTCGTAGCCGGGGCCGACCGGGCCCGGGGCCGGCGCGGGGGCCGGTGCGGGGGCCGGTGCGGGCGCTGATGCAGCCGGGGGCGCGGCGGCCGGGGCCCGCGGCGCCGGGGCGACGGCGGGCGGGCCCGACGGCGTCGGAGCCGGGGCGGGCCCGCCCGCATCGACCAGCGCGCCCGAGGGCACGCCCTCCGCGGCGGAGGCCGGTGTGGGATCGGGTGCGGCGGGGGCCGGCTCGGCCCGCAGGGCGAGCGCCATCTCGCGGTTGCGTTCCAGCTCGTCCAGCCGGCTCTCGATCAGCCGCCGGTCGCCGTCGGTCAGCGTGTCGATCTCGGCGACGCCGGCGTAACCGCGGGTCATGTGGGCCAGGGGCTGCTCGTCGACGGGCAGGGTGAAGTAGGGCAGCATGACGGCCTCGACCGCGACCACCCGGGGGTGGGCGGCGGGGCTGCTGACCGGGACGTCGGGCCTGGCGACCACCGCGTTGGGGTCGGTGAGCAGGTCGCCGCTGCCGGCGGCCGGGGCCGGGGCCGCCGGCACGGCGGCGGCTTTTGCGGGGCGCACCACCGGCTCGCCGGCGGGCGGGTACATGGTGGCGACGCGGCGTGGAGCGGGTGGCGCCGCCGGGGCGGCGTCGGCGTCGGCGTCGGGGGCGAGGGCGGGGGCGGGGGGCGTCGCCGGGGCGCTCTCGGCCGCGGGCGGGGCGGGCGCCACCGGCACCGGCCGGGGGCGGGGCGGCTCGGTCAGGGCGGGCCCGACGGGCCCAGCGGGCTGGGCCTGCGTCGGCGGGGCGGCGGGCGGATCGGGGGTGATGACCGGGGCCAGGCGGGCCTTCTCGGGCTGGGTCTCGGCGACGGGTTCGGCGGGTGCCGGGTCCGACGAGGTGGCGGGCGGGGTCGCCGCCGCCGGCGACTCGGTCACGGCCACCGCCTCGGCGGCGGCCAACGCCTTGGGCGGCAGGAACACGAAGGCGGTCTGCGGCGGGATGATCTTGTAATAGTTGTCGACGGTGGCGACGATCTCGACCACGTCGCCGCGTTCCAGATCCAGCAGCTTGCGGTAGCTCTCGGCGGGTGATCTGTCGGCGTCGGCGTGGGCGGCGTACACCGACGTGCGGTCGGTGTTGACCTCGCCGCGGCTGCCGTCGCCCTTGGCGTTGACGTTCTTCGCCTCGACGTAGCTGAACACGCCCTCGGGGCAGCGGATCTGGTACCAGCCGAAGAGCTCGGTCTCGACCTGCACGCGGTCGCCGCGCTCCAGCTCGCCCACGGGGTAGTAGGCCCGGCCGGCGCCCGAGCGGACCTCGACCGTCGCGTCGGTGATGACCGCTTCGTAGGCCGCGGCCCGCGGGGTGGCGAAGACCGCGGTCGCGACGCCGGCCAGCAGCAGGGCGGTGAGATGGCGGAACAGGTAACCGGGGCCACGGAGGGTCATGGCGGCTCCCTTTCAGGGGTATACGGGTCAGAATGAGGGCGTCGCCATGATAGCGGGCTCGGCGTGCGGGCCCCGGCCTGCAACGCGGTAGGCTGCGTCACGAACCCCGCGGCCCGCGGGCGCGTAACGCCATGGTGTCAAACCCTTCTCCAAACCGGTTGGTGCTCACGCTGCTTTCCGGCGTGCTGGCGGGGCCGGCCGCCGCCCAGCAGGTGGACCACCGTGTGCCGCCGGCGAGAGTCAGCGGCGCCGTGCCTGCGCGGGCGGTCAAGCCCGACGCGGCCGCCACGGCCGCCACGCCCGCGGCGGTCCACGAGCCTTCGGTCCGCGACGTGATCGGTTTCACCGCGGCCCGCCGACGGCTGCGCGATGCGATGCCCACCGGCCGCGGCGTCGCCTTCGGCCACGTCGAGGGCGCGCCGGGCAGCTACGCCCCGTCGCTCGAAGGACCGGGCTACGGCGGCGTGGTGCTTTCGTACGCGTCGGGCCCCAGCACGCCGTCCGGACACGCCACCGCCACCGCTCGGTTCATCTACGGCGACAAGGGCCTGGCCCCGGGCGTGGAGGTGGTGCACTGCCTGACCGCCGGCGGCTTCCTGGGCGAGAAGGTGCTGCGGGCCGACACGCCGGGGGTGCCCCCGGCGACCACGCTGGGCACGCACGACGCGGTGAGCCCGCGGGTCTACACGCATTCGTGGGTGGGCGACCCGCCCGCGGCCGCGGCCGCCCGGGTGCTGCGGCGGCTGGACCACCTGATCGACACGCAGAACGTGACGGTGGTGGCGGGCGTGAACAACGGCCGCGCCACCCCCGTGCCCGCGCTGCTGGCCAGCGCCCACAACGTGATCGCCGTGGGCACCACCACCGGGGCGAACTCGGGCGGCTACACGCGCGTCGAGGGGGAGGGCCGGACCAAGCCCGACCTGGTGGCGCCGCGCGGGCTCACCAGCTACACCACGCCGGTGGTCGCGGCCTGCGCCGGGCTGCTGATCGAGCGGGCCGACGCGCTGGCCGCGGCCGGTGCGGTCAACGCGACCCGCAGCGAGGTCATCAAGGCCGCGCTGCTGGGCGGCTGCACGCGGCCCGAAAGCTGGGCCCCCGAACCGGGCCACGCGCTCGACGCGTGGAGCGGGGCGGGCGTGGTCAACCTCGACCGCTCGCTGCGCATCTTGAAAGAGCCGGCGCTGCCGCCCGGCGGGGCGCTGCGCCGCCGCTTCGGCTGGTCACTCGTCACGCTGTCCCCGGGAACCGTGGCCGCGTGGGACCTGACGCTGCCCGCGACGCCGGGGCCGGTCACGCTGACGGCCGTGTGGCACCGGCGCATCGACGGCCGGCAGGCGGTGCTCACGAACAACGCGACCGGCGAGACGGCGCCGCTGTGGATCGACGCCCCGCGGTCGGCGGATCTCGATCTGGCGGTGGTGGCGATCGATGACGCGGGAAACGCGACCGACGTGGCGGTCAGCGCCAGCCGGGTCGACAACGTGGAGCTGCTGGTGCTGGAGGGGCTGGAGAAGGGCGCGTACCGCATCGAGTTGCGGCGGCAAGGCGGCGAGGCCGAACCGGCCGAGCCCTGGGACGCGGCGCTGACGTGGGCGATTGATCTGCCGGAGCGAAAAGCGCCGAACCGCGACACTCCATAGACCCCGCGGCCGCCCAACTCGAATCCACCGCGGCTGAGCCTTCAGGGTCCGATTCCCGCCTTCCGGCGGAGCAGGATCTCAAACGAGTGGCTTTGAGAAAAGGGAGTTGGACCCTGAAGCCTGCGCCGTGGTGGGTTCCGGGTCAGGCCGACTCGAGAAACCGGTCGACGTCCGCGTCGATCATCGCGTCGTCCTCTGCGCACCCGCCGCCCGAGATCGCCGAGGAGGTCAACGCCCGGGCCCGGTCCAGGATGTGCTGCGACACCTCGGGCATGGGGTAGTGGTCGCGGAGGAAGCTGCGCAGCTGGTGGCTCTCGGCCACGCGGAAGAAGACGGCGTGGTCGATGCGGTTGGTGGCGAAGGTGACGGCCCGGGCCAGCCGCTCGCGGCTGGCGGCGACCAGCAGCTCGCCGGTGGGCTCGAAGCCCAGGGGGAGTACCTCGAACTGCCAGGCCTGGCGGCGGCTGATCAGCCGCAGCGCCGAGGTGTCGATGTCGCGTTCGGCGAGGTTCAGCGTGCCGGTGAAGCGGTGGTACTGCTCGATCCAGGCCGACTCGATCGACTCGATGGTGACGTCGAACATGCGTTCAGCCAGCACGCCAAAGGGCAGATGCAGCCGTTTCTGGGCCTGGGCGATCTCGAAGGCCTGCTGCTCGCTGAGGACGCGGTTTTCGATCAGCAGCTGGCCGATGCGGATGGGCTGGTTCGGGGCGGTGAACATGGGCACTTTCTCCTGCGTCGCCGGGAGAAAGACACCCACGCGGGCGGCGGTTCCGGGTCGCTTGACCCTGAGCCATCGACGGGCCGGCGGTGGCGCATGAGCGGCCCGACCGTGGGTTCGCGAGCCGGTGCGGGCGAGCCCGCACAGCCGGATCAGCTTGCCCGGCGGCGGGGGGGTTGTGCGGGTTGGGGGGGGCAAGCGGGGATCTGGACGCGTCGCGTCAGAGATCGGCTTGACGCGAGAGCGCTGTCGGCGAGGTGTGAGGTGTCAGGTCCTGGGTCTTAGCCGGAGCGCTGACACGGGTACCGGCTTTATCGGGAGGGCGAGGCTCCGACCGAGCCGGGGTCCCCTTGGAACGGCGGCTCGGTCGGAGCCTCGCCCTCCCCGGCCCCTTCACCAATCCGCTTGCGTCTTCCCAGGACCTAACACCCAGGACCTGACACCTCGCCAGGGCCGCTCACGCAAGAAACAACTTCTGCGACATCGCGTCACAAATACTCGGCCCCCGCCTGCTCGCCCACCAGGCCGTGCAGCTTCTTGATCTCTTCCGCCCGGTCGGCCTTGCACACCAGCGTGGCGTGTTTCGTGTGGATCACGATCAGGTCCTCGCAGCCGATGGTGGTGACCAGGTGGCCGGGCTGGTCGTTCACGGTCAGCACGTTCCTGGATTCGTGGTGGATCGCCGCGCCCCCCGACGCGCGGTGGCCGGCGGCGTCGGGCGTGAGTGTCTCGCCGAAGCTGGGCCAGCTGCCCACGTCCAGCCAGTTCAGCGGCATGGGCACCGCCGCCACGGTGAAGTCGGGGTCCGCGCTGGCCGGCTCCATGATCGCGAAGTCCACGCTGATCTTTTCAAGACCGGGGAAGACCCGGTTCAGCGTGGCGTCCTGGTCGCCCCCCCCCCAGGCGGCGGCGATTTCGGTGAGTCCGGCGTGGTTCTCGGGCGCAAAGCGGGCGATCGCGTCCATCACGGCCGACGCCCGCCACACGAACATGCCGCTGTTCCAGAGGTACTTGTCCGCGCCCGCGGCGTGGTAGGCCGCCGCCACGTCGGCGGCGGGCTTCTCTTTGAACTGATCGACGACGAACGCGTCGTGGCCGGGGATGGCGGCGCCCAGCTGCAGGTAGCCGTAGCCCGTGGCGGCGTGGGTGGGCGCGATGCCGAAGGTGACCAGGGTGCGCCCCCCGGCTTCTGCGAGCGCAAACCCGCGGTCCACGATCCGGCGCAGCTCGTCCTGCGGCTCGATCAGGTGGTCGGCGGTGAAGACCGCGACCACCGCGTCGGGGTCTCGGGAGTGGATCGCCGCGCAACCCAGCCCCACGGCGTTGAGTGTGTCGCGGCCCGTGGGCTCGGCGATGAATCGGTCGGGGGTCAGGCCCGGCAGCTTCTCCAGCATCACCTCGCGCGTGGCGGCGCCAGCGCAGACGTAAACCTGCTCGGCGGGCAGCAGCCCCTCAAGGCGGACGACGGCTTCCTGCAGGAGCGAACGTCCGCCGCTGCCTTGCGGGTCGGACCCGATGAAGGGGATCAGCTGCTTGGGCAGGCCCTTGACGGACATGGGCCAGAGGCGGGTGCCGGACCCGCCGGCGATGATGAGGGCGTATCTCATGAAAGTGTGAAGTTTGAAGTAGGAAGTGTGAAGTTCAGATCCCCCCCGCGTGCAAGGATAGCCTCGGCCGTGCGCCGGGGGCGGGCGCTACGGAACGTTATATTGTCGGGTCCCGAACCGTTTGCCGTCCCACCCGCCCCGGAGCCCCCACCATGGCCAAGTCCTATTTTTCTGAAGTATCCTCGCCCGTGAAGTACGAGGGGGCCGACAGCAAGAACCCGCTGGCCTTCAAGCAGTACGACGCCGACGCGGTGGTCATGGGCAAGTCGATGAAGGAGCACCTGCGCTTCGCGGGCTGCTACTGGCACAGCATGCGGGGGGCCGGCGCCGACCCCTTCGGCCCAGGCACGCGGATCATGCCCTGGGAAGACGGCGGGGGCATGGAAGCGGCCGAAAACACGATGCACGCCATGTTCGAGTTTCTCTCGAAGCTCACCCTGCCCTACTGGTGTTTCCACGACCGCGACATCGCGCCCGAGGCCAAGACGCTGACGCAGACGAACAAGAACCTGGACCAGATCGTCGCGCTGGCCAGGAAAAAGCAGGACGAGACGGGCATCGAGCTGTTGTGGGGCACGACCAACGCCTTCAGCAACCCAAGGTTTATGAGCGGCGCATCGACCAGCCCCTCGGCCGACGTGTTCGCCCACGCCGCGGCGCAGGTCAAGAAGGCCATGGAGTGCACGCAGGAACTCGGCGGCAGCGGCTACGTGTTCTGGGGCGGGCGTGAGGGCTACGAGACCCTGCTGAACACCGACCTGAAGCGCGAGATGGACCATCTCGGGTTGTTCCTGAATCTCGCGGTCGATTACAAGAAAAAGATCGGCTTCAAAGGACCGTTCTGGATCGAGCCCAAGCCCAAAGAGCCCACCAAGCACCAGTACGACTTCGACGCGGGCAGCTGCCACGCCTTCCTGCAGAAGTACGGCCTGATGGAACACTTCGGTCTGAACATCGAGGCCAACCACGCCACGCTGGCCGGGCACACCTTCCACCACGAGATCAAGTACTGCGTGGACAACGGCCTGCTGGGCAGCATCGACGCCAACGCCGGCGACCTGCTGCTGGGCTGGGACACCGACCAGTTCCCCATGAACCTGTACGACACCGCGCTGGTGATGTACGAGGTGCTGCGCAACGGCGGCTTCACCCAGGGCGGCGGGCTGAACTTCGACGCCAAGGTGCGTCGCCAGAGCACCGACCCGATCGACCTGGTCTACGCCCACATCGGCGGCATGGATGCCTTCGCCCGCGGCCTGAAAATCGCCGCGAAGATGCACGACGACGGGGCGTTCGCCAAGATCGTGAAGGAGCGTTATTCCAGCTTCGACTCGGGCATCGGGGCGGAGATCGAGAGCGGCAAGGCCGACTTCGAGAGTCTGGCCGCCCACGCGGAGAAGACCAACATCGAGCGCGTGCCCAGCGGGCGGCAGGAGCTGTTGGAGAACATGCTGAACGATTACCTGTGAGTCTTTGACGGCATCGACGACATCCAAGCGATGGACGGCCGGCCCGCAAGGGCCGGTTTTTTTGTTGGCGACGAATGGTCGCTTGGGTTGGCTTGGGTTTAGAGCGCTGCAAGCAAGGTGTCAGGTGTCAGGTCCCAGGTGTCAGCCAGAGCGGAAGCGAGCGCGGGCGTTTGGAGAAGGTGTGGTGTTCCGCTTGCGTCCTGCCAGGACCTCACCCCTCGCCAGGTCCGCTCGCGCACCGCGCCAACCCAGCGGCTTTCGTAGGGTGGGTCAAGGCTTGGCGGACCCACCGTGGACCGATTTCGCGGGGCCTTCGGCGACGCGTCCCGAGCAAGTTCAAGCCGCGGCACGGTGGGTCCGGCCGCCCTTGACCCACCCTACGGGGCCGCGTTTTGGGGGGTATGCTTGGGCGATGGCGGTTTCCATTGCTCTACGGAACGCGGCGCTCCGCATGTTGACCGACGACGACCCGCCCATTCGGGAGACGGCGCGGCGGCTCCCGGCTGAGAACGAGGGGGGATTGGTCTTGCTCTCCTCAAACCCCAACCCCTAAACCCCAAACCCTTTCCCAAAACATGCCTCAACTCATCAACGGATGCGGGACCTGGTACTACGGCAAGAGCCAGCTGAACCAGCACCAGGGGACCTGCGGGAAGTGTGGCCGGTCGGGCATGCTCCGCACGTACGACACGACGAAGTACTTCGTGATCGTGATGGTGCCGCTGCTGCCCCTGGGCAAGCTGAAGATCCTGGACGAGTGCCCCAAGTGCTCGCACCACCGCGTGGCCAAGCTGAAGGTCTGGGAGCGTGAAGGCAAGGCGGCGGTCGAGGGGGCGCTGGGCGCGTTCGAGGCCGAGCCGGACAGCCGCGACGCGGCGCTGCGGGCGCTGATCGCGACGATCGGCTTCTTCCGGCGCGACGACTTCAACGAGCTGTCGGGCGCGCTGGTGGAGGCGTTTCCCGACGACGCGAAGATCCGCATGCTGGTGGCCGACGGGCACGAGCGGTTCGGGCAGCACGAGCAGTCCGAGGCGGCCTACTACGAGGCGGTGGCGCTTCCCGGCAGCGCCGACGCGCGGCACAACCTGATTTTGTATCTGTGCCGCAAGGGCGACCCGGACGCAGCGCTGGAACTGCTGATGCCGCTGGGCCCCGCGCCGACCGCGGACCCGCCGAACGATGACGAGCCAGCGGCCGAGGCGGTGGCGCTGGACCGCGACGTGGCGGGGCAGACCGTGGCGGTGGCCGAGGCGCTGGGCGTGGCGGCCCGCGCGGACGAGGCCCTGGAGCTGCTGGACGAGCGGTTCGCGGGCCGCCCGGACATCGCCGACGACGCGGCGTGCACCGGGCTGCGGACGCGCTTGGAGAAGGCGGCCAAGAAGGGCAAGGCGGTGAAGCCCGTGTTTCTGGGCGCCAACTCGAAGCAGAAGGAGGGCAAGGGCCTGGCCCGCTACGCGGCGGCCGCGGCGGTCATCCTGGTGCCGCTGCTGGCCCTGGGCATCTTCGCGGCGGTCAGCCTGAACAAGGCGAAAACGCGCACGGTCCATGTGGTGAACGGGTCGCCGGCGGCGTACTCGGTGTCGATCGACGGCGAACCGGGGTTCATGGTGACACCCGGCCACCCGCCGGCGGTCCCGATGGCCGAGGGCGATCACACCTTCCAGATTGAGTTGCCGGGGGGGCAGAACACGGCGGGGCGCACGCTGCCCGCGGGCAGCTTCCGGGTCAGCGGCAGCTTCTTTGGCCGGCCGTTCTCGAACACCGCGTTCGTGCTGAACCCCGACGGGCTGGGGCTGATCATCCGCGAGGTGCATGTGTGGGGCAACGTGTCGACGCAGCCGTCGGCCGAGGTGCTGCCGCCGGCGTTCTTCCACGAGCAGCCGGGGGTGCGCCACGCCTTCACCGCGCCGCCGCAGCAGATCAGCACGAAGGGAAGCGGCGAGGTGCGGGTGGGCCTGGCCCAGGAGACCCCGGCGTTCGGCGACGGGCTGGGCTGGGTGTTTGACGAGATCGGCCCCGAGGCGGGCACGACCCACGCGCTGCGCTACCTGGCCTACGACCCCGACGACCCGGTCGCGATGGCGGTGGCCGCGGGCGTGGACGACGACGCGGCCTTCGACGCGGTGCTGGGCCCGCTGCTGGCCGAGCGGCCGGTCCGGGTGAACGCGCACCGCACGGCGCAGAACCGCCGTGAGGCCGCGGGCGAATCCGACACGCTGGTCGCCGAGTACGCGGCGCTGGTGGACGCGGAATCCGAAAACCCGGACCTGCACTACCTGCTGGGGCGGGTGAGCGGGGCCGCCGGTGTGGCGCACTTTGAGCGCGCGATCGGGCTGGACCCGCGGCACCCCGGCGGGCACCTGGGGCGGGGCTACCAGCGGCTGGTGCGCGGCGAGGCCGCGTCGGCGTTGGACGACCTGGAGGTCGCGGCGGCCGCAGACGGCGACCCGCTGAGCGCGGCGGGGGTGCGGGACCTGGCCGCGTGGGCCACCGGCGAACCGCGGGCGATCCGCGGCGTGGCCCCGCGGCCGACCGGCGTGGAGAGCCTTCGAGAGCTGCGGATCGCGCTGCAGGCCGAGGCCGTCCGCGCGGGCGACGCCGGCGGCGCAGCGCGGGCCTTCGGCATCGGCTTCGCCGCGGCGGACCGCGCGGTGGAGTGGGACCTGGCCGAGGACCTGCTGGAGACCGAGGGCTGGACGCCCGACCAGTTGAAAGAACGCTTCGTGGCCGACGCGGCCTACGCGGCCGGCGACCCGCAGCCCATGCGGACGGTGTTCGGCGCGGGCGACGACCCGGCGGGCGGCCTGTACCCGGCCCCCGACGCCTGGTACGCCGCGGTGCTGGCGGGCGACGCGGCGGCGGCGATGTCGGCGCTGGCGGCGGGCGGGGGGGCGGAGGTCTTCGGCCTGGACGTGCTGCTGCCGACCGTCGCGCTGGCGGCGACGCGGGGCGTGGACCCGGGCGCCGCGGGCGAGGCCGCCGCGGAGCAGCTCGCGTCCGACCTCGACACGGCGCCGCTGGCCGCCGCGCTCGACCCGTCCGCCGGCCTCGACTTCGCCACGTTGTTTGACGCCGAGGTGCTGCCGGCGGGCAAGCTGCCGCTGCTGCTGATCGCCGCGGCGCACCACCGGTCGCTGTCCGACGAGGCCCGGGCCCTGGCCCGCAAGCTCAACGGCGACCCCCGCTGGCCGCACCTGCTGTACGCGGATCTGTCCAAGTAAGGACACCCGGCCCATTGCCGGTTGCCGCGGTCCCGAAACGGCCGATGGAGGACGCGATGGAGACCGACCTGCCCCCGATCGAGCTGGCGAGCGACCCGGACGCGCCCCCATCGCCGACGGTCCGCCATGCGGCGTCCCCGTCCGCGTCCCCAGACCCTCGGGCGCGTTGCCGGCGGGGGTGGCGCGGGTGGCTGCTGCGGGCGCCGGTGCTGCTGGCCGCGGCCGGGCTGGCCGCGGCCAGCGGGGCGGCGGCGCTGGGCGGGTGGCACTGGCGGCTGGACTACTTCGCCAACTTCCCGGTGCAGTATGTGGCGTTGGGCGTGCCCGTCCTGGTTCTGCTGCTGCTGCTGCGGGCCTGGCGGGTGGCGGGGGTCTGCGTCGTGATGCTGCTGTGGAACGCGTTTCTGGTCCTGCCCCTGCTGGTCGGGGGTCCCGATCCCGCGGCCGGCGCTCCCGACGCGACCCTGCGGGTGGTGCAGAAGAACGTGTGGCACGGCAACCTGAACTACGGCGACACGCTTGGCTGGCTGCGGGATCAGGAGGCGGACGTGATCGTGGTCCAGGAGATGAGCGACGCCTGGCGGGCCGAGCTGCTGAGGGGGCTGACCCTGAACCGCGGGTACACGGCGTACCTGCCCGAGCGGCACGCCCGCGAGCGCCACGGCGTGGGCGTGTTCGTGCGGACCGGGCTGGAGGTCGTGAGCCACCGCTACTGGGGCGAGGCCGAGCCCCGCAAGCCGATGGTCGAGGTGGAGCTGAAGGTGCCGGGCTTCGACGCGCCGGTTGTGCTGCAGGGCGTGCACACCCGCGCCCCGGTGAGGGCCAGCTGGTCGTGGCTGCGCGGCCGGCAGCTGGCCGAGCTGACCGGCTGGGCCGCGGCCCGCGACCCGCGGTACGACGGGGCCACGGTGGTGGTGGGTGACCTGAACGCGACGCGCTGGTCGGCCCCGCTGCGGTCGCTGATGCGCCACGGCGGGCTGCGCGACACCGCCGAGGGCGGCGGGCTGTCCGGCCTGTGGGGAACGTGGCCCGATTTTCTGAACTTCGCCGGGATCAACCACGTGCCACTGCACTGGACGGGCATGATCACCCTGGACCACGTGCTGGCCAGCGGGCATTTTGTGGTGGCCCAGCGCACGGTGGGCCCGGGGTTGGGCAGCGATCACCGCGGCGTGACGGTGGAGCTGCGGCGGCGGAAGTCCCCCTGACCGGGGCGTCGGTCGCGAAGCGCGGCCGCCGCCCCGGTCAGGGGGACCACAGCACGCCGGCGCAATGGCGGCTGTGTCGGGTGCTGGGTGCGTCAGGCTGGGTTTCGCGACGCCAAGCGGTCCGGTTCAAGCGGTAAATCGCCGGTCACTTTTGTATCCGATGAAAGTGAGGCTTCGCGGGCGCCGGTGCCGTCCGCTACTCGGCGCTCCCCGCCCGCAACGCGGCCAGGTCGATCACGTTTTCGGGCGGCAGCCCCAGCACCCGGTGGCGGGGCCAGTCGCAGGTGGCGAGGATGATCTGAAGCGGGGGGGCGCAGTGGTCCAGCACGCGGGCGATGCGTTCGAAGCGGGGGGCGTCGGTGGCGACAAGGGTGTCGTCGAGCAGCAGCGGGAGGCAGCCCCCGTCGGCAAGCACGCGGGCCATGGCGAGGCGCAGGACGAGACCGACCTGCTCCTTAGCGCCGGCGCTGAGATCGTTAAACGCGTGGGCCTCGGTGGGGGCGTGGCCGGCGCCGCCGGGGCGGGTAATTCGGATCAGGTCAAAGGATTCGTCGAAGCCCGGGTCGGCGCCCGGGAAGACGAGTTGGAGCAGCTCGATCGCCTGGTCGCGGAGCGGGGCGAGGTGTGCGGCGCGGGCACGTTCGCGGGCGGCGGTGAGCGTGGTGGCCAGCCGGCGGGCGGCTTCGGCGCGGCGGGTCTCGGCGGCGAGCGTGCGGCGGGCCTGGGCGTGGCGTTCGCGGGCGGCGTCGGCGCGTTCGCCCAGGCCCAGGTGGCCGCCGCTCTGCAGCAGGGCTTCGAGCGAGATCTGTTCGTCGCGGTGCTTGCGTGCTTCTTCGTCGAGCGCGGTGAGGACACGCCCCAGGCGGTCGGCGTCGGCGCGGGCCACGTCAGCGGGCGTGGCGGCGGCGTTTTTCCTGGCGGCTGCCAAGGCTTCCTCGGCGGCGCTGCGTGCGGCGTCGGCGGTTTCGGCGGCGTCGGCGAGATCCGCGTCGGGGCCGTCGGACGCGAGTGATGCGTCGAGTTTGTTCTTAGCGGCGGCGAGGTCGTCGTCGGCGCGTTGGGCATGCACGTCGGCGATGCCGTGGTCGTGCTGGTGCTGCTGGGCGGCGTCGCGGTGGGCTTGCCGCCGGGCCCGGGCGGTCTGATCGGCTTGCTGCCGGGCGTGCTCGGCCGCTTCAAGTTCTGCGACCTGAGCCTCGGCTTCGGCGGGCGTGGTGCCGGTGTCGGTCTCACCGGAAGTATCCGGTTCGGCGGCGGCGAGTCGGTCGCGGAGGGCGTCGAGGCCGTCGGGGGCGTGCGCGCGGAGCAGGTCGGCGTGGATTTTGGCCTCGGCGGCGCGCTCTTTCGCGGTGGCCACGCGCCGGGCGGCGGTAAGCGCGTCGGGCACCCCGGCTTCCCCGAGGGCCGCGGTGAGCGCTCGGTCCGCTTCTTCAACGGCTTGGCGGAGGTTGGCGATCTCGTCGCCGCCGGGGGTGACGGTGATGCGGAGCTGTCCGGGCAGCTCGACACGGAGCGGGGCGGTGGCGGGCAGGTCGCGTGCGGCGGAGAGTTGTTCTGGCTCGTCGTCCACGACGAGCGGCAGCGGACCGCCGAGCGGTTCGAGGCGGACGGTGGCGGCGGCGCTGCGGAGGGCGAGCAGCGCGTCTTCGTGGGCGCGGGTGAGTTTTTCGAGCCGCCGTGCGGTGCGGTCATCGAGCGTCTCGGCCTCCGCGGCGCGCCGGGCGGCGCGGCGTTTCGTGTCGAGGGCCTCGGCCTGGTCCAGGGCGGCGCGGAGGCGTTGGGACTCGTCCCGGCGGCGGAGGCGTTCGAGACGTTGGCGGGCGTGGCGGATCTGTTGGGTGATTTCGGCCAGGCCGTTGCGGGCCTGCTCGGCGGCCAGGGCCAGCGCGTCGTGTTGTTGGTTGTGCTCGTTCGCGATGCGGGCGGCTTCCGCGAGGGCCCGATGCCGCGTCTTCTGTTCGTTCGCCAGATCGGCGACCGCCTGCCGGGCTTCGCGGCGGGCGGCGACGCGTCGGCTCGCTTCGTCGTGCTGGGCGGTGGCGATCGCCTGCTGCTGACGGGCGGATGCGACTTGCTGCTGCATGGCTTCCGCTTCCCGCGCTTTCTCTTCGGCCCGCTTGGCCTTCAACATGGCTTCGGGGCGTTGCGTGTCGAGCTGGGTGAGTTCGGTGGCGAGGTCGGCGTAGCGGCGGGTGGTGTCGGCGTGCTCGGCCTCGCGGCGATCGAGTTCCTCGGATTCAGCCTGGCTCTGGGCGGCGGCGTCCATGGCCTGCTTGAGCGGGCCCCGGGCGGCGGGCTGGCCGGTGGTGGTGTGGTAGCGCTGGTGTTCGGCCACGGCCGTATCGACGAGGGCGTCGCCGCCGCTGCCGGCGAGTACCGAGCCCGACAGCTCGCTGAGTTTCTGGCCGAGGGTGCCGCGGGCCCCCTCGGAGAGACCGGCGGTGGGGGAGTGGTCGGTGCCGGTTTGTTTGGACCAGAGCAGGGGCCAGATGCCCAGGTGCTCGGGTTTGGGGGCGCCGCGGGCGACGTCGTCGACCTGGAGCAGGTCGCGCAGGCGGACCTCGGCATCGAGGGTGTCGGTGATGCTCTCGGTGCCGGCGGGGGTCATCAGGTCGAGGGTGGTGGTGCCGCTGGCTTTTGCGAATCGCTTGCGGAGGGTGCAGGTGGTGCCGCCGTACGCAAAGACAAGCGTGACGGCGGGTGGGTCGCTTTCGGGTCGCGACACGATGTGCCTGCGCGGAGCACCGGTGGCCTTGCTCTTGAGGGTGAGCACGGTCTGAATCGCCTCGAAGAGGGTGGACTTGCCGGTCTCGTTGGGCGCGTGCACCACGTTGAGTCCCTCGCCAAAGACGACGGTGGTGGTGCCGCGGAGGGTGCGGAAGTGTTCGACGGTGACGCTGATGAGCCGCATGGGTGGGGTTGCCGTGGCGTCAGGCGCGGGGCGTGGTCGTTTCGGCCTGGAGGCGGTGGAGGAGGTGGAGGGCGTCGGCGGCGGCGCGGGCGTCGTCGCCCTCCGCCCGGGCGGCGGCGCGGAGCTCGGCGACCGCCTCACGGAGGTAGCCGTCGGGGGCCAGGGCGTCGATCTCGTCCTCGGTGGGCTGGGCGTGGACGCCGGGGCCGCGGCGCCGCAGGTGCAGCAGGCGGTGCGACTGGGTGTCGAGCAGGGCTTCGAGGGTCTGCAGATGCGTGAGCGGCAGGCCGCCGCGGGTGTCGAGGCGGACGAGTGTGTCGGTGGGGCGGTCAAGTTGATCGAACCAGGCGGCGAGTTCGCTCAGGTCGTCGGGCGTGGTGAGTTCGGCTTCTTTGCGGAGCCAGCGCGTGGTCGTGACCGGGAGGGGGTGGATCGCCGGGGGCGTCCGGTGGGCGCCGAGGGTGACCACCAGGGCGTTGCCGGCACCGTTGTCCCGGAAGCCCGTCGGTTCGGGTGCCCCGGCGTAAGCGGTGCGCGGATTGACGATCTTCTGGCCGTGCCAGTCGCCCAGGGCGAGGTAGTCGATCCCGGCCCGGTCGGCGCGGTCCTGGGCGAGGTTGCCGGGGACGCCGTCAGGGTTTGCACCGAAATCGACGACGCTGCCGTGGGCCAGGCCGATTCGGAAGGTGCGGTCGGTGACGCCGAGGAGGTCGCGGCCGAGGTCTGCGGTGAAGTGGGCAGTGGGGTCGCCGGCGACGCTCTTGTAGCGCAGCGGGGCCGGGAGGATGACGGCGTCGTGGCCGTCGACGCGGACGGGGGCCGGGTCGGTCAGGACGTGCAGGGTCTTGGGCTGGTGGTCCACGAAGGCTTTGCGGCGCCAGACGCTGCCCGACCCGGGGCCGGCGTCGGGGTCGTGGTTGCCCGGGAGGATGTAGACGGGTACGGCGAACTGCTTGAAGCGCTCGCAGGCTTGGATCAGCACACGGTCGTCCACGGTGGGGCTGTCGAAGGTGTCGCCGGCGATCAGGACGAAAGCGGCGTGGTGCTCGGCGGCGAGATCGGCAAGGCGGGTGACGGCGTCGAGCCGTTTTTGACGCAATCCCGCCCCGGCGTCGCCTTCGACGAAATTGAAGGTCTTGCCCAGGTGCAGGTCGGCGGTGTGGAGAAACGTGAGCGGCACGGGCGCAGTCTACGCCGTGCCCGTGGACGAACCGGGGGGATTCGAAGCTCTCTGAAACGACAAGAACCGGCGGGAGGAAACGCCGGTTCTAGTCGTCTTAGGAGGTTTTTGGGGTGCGGTCAGCAGTCCTACGCCGCCGGGTTGGCGGTGGTTCGCGTTGTCCCGAACTTTTTTTAAAAGTTCGCGGCTCGGTCCCGCCGTCCCTCACGCCCGCCCCGGCGGAGGCCGCCCGGAGGCTCAGGCCGCGGCCGTGTCCTTGCCGCCGCGTCCGTTGACCGACCCGGCAACGGTGTCGCAGCTGCCGGGCGCTTCCAGGTGCCGCCCCTGCTGGGCGTCGGCGTTCAGGGCCGACGCGGCGGCGGCCTGCGCGGAGGTCTCAATCCCGGTGCCGATAACCTGGATGCCGCGGTGGTGGGCGAAGGCGGCGAGCGAGCTGGACACCTGCAGGGCGTCGTTGAGGGTGTCCTGATTGCCGTCCACCGGCCCATTCATGCCGATTTTGACAAAGCTGATGGGCAGGGTGGCGAGCAGGTTGAGCGGGGTGTTGAGGCTGTCCAGGCGGTCGATGCCGAACTTGACGCCCTCGTCGCTGAGCGACCGGGCCAGCAGGGCAAAGGCGTCGGCGCCGCGGTGCAGGACCGACTGGGGGCATTCGAGACACAGCCGGTTGCGGAGGCCGGGGTGGTCGATCAGCAGGCGGCGTACGCGGCCGGAGAAGTCGGGGTGGAGCAGCTCGGGGCGGCTGACGTTCACGTGGATGCGCAGTCCCGCGAGGTTGGGGTCGGACCCCCACCGGTCGCCGTCGGTGGCCACGCGGGTGAGCACCCACTGGCCCACCGCGTGGATGAGGTCGCTGCGCTCGGCGATCTGCAGCAGCTCTTCGTTGGGCACCAGACCGAGCTCGGGGTGGTCCCAGTGCAGCAGGGCTTCGACGGCATCGGCCTCGCCGTTGGCCCCCACGATGATCTGGTAACGCAGCTGCAGCGCGTTGCGCTCGACCGCGAGCTTCAGTTCGGTTTCGATGCGGTGCTGCCGCTGCGCCAGCTCGTACATGGAGCGGTCGAAGAGGACGTACCGGCCCTTGCCCGCTTCTTTGGCGTGGATCATGGCCATGTCGGCGTCGCGCAGCAGGGCGACCGCCTTGAGCTCCGGGCGGTCCGAGAGGGCCACGCCGACGCTGGCCGTGCAGCTGAGCTCGTAGCGGCCCACCCGGTGGGGCAGGGCGAAGGTTTCGAGGGTGGCTTCGGCAAACGTCCGGGCGTGCACGTGGGCGTTCTCTCCTTCGAGCAGCAGCACGAACTCGTCGCCGCCCAGGCGGTAGCCGGTGAGCCGTGCGCCGTCGGTGTCGGGGTGCAGTTCGCCGATGCGGTTGGCGATGTTGCACAGCAGCCGGTCGCCGGCGTCGTGGCCCAGGCCGTCGTTGATGGCCTTGAAGCCGTCGAAGTCCATGAAGTACACGGCGAAGCGTTTCGTGATTTCGGTCTTCTGGGCGTTCACGCAGCGGTCGAGCTCCTGCATGAGCGTGCCGCGGTTGGGCAGCCCGGTGAGGATGTCGTGGCGGGCCTGCCACGACATGATTTCGTTGACCTCGGCCAGCTGCTTGATCTGCCGGCGCATGGCGCGGCGGGCGGGTTCGAACACCAGCAGGGCTTCGGCGATCAGGGCCATCAGGGTGGCGACCAGCAGCCACCACTGGGCCCGTTCAAGACGGTGAACCTTGGCCCGCGCCAGGTTCTCGAAGGCGTTGACGATATCGTTCTGCTGGGTCAGGAAGGCGGACTGGTGGGCCAGCAGCTTGCTCACGTTCGCGTCCAGGGCGGCGCTGGCGTCGGGGTCGCCGGCCGACGACAGGATGCCGCGGGTGGCGGCGTCCATGAGCGCGAAAGGCCGGTCGAGCTCGACGAACGACCGCCGCATCGCGGCATTTTCGAGCGCCGGCAAACCCAGAGCGGGATCGCCGTCCTGCAGGGCGTGGTGCGATTGGATCCAGAGATCGTGGGCCGCCTCGAGCTCGGCCCGGAACGCGGCGTGGCTGCGGGGGTCGTCGCTGAGCGTGGAGAGCGCAACCGCGGCTTTGGACATCCGCTGGCTGAGCATCCGCTGGCGGCCGGCGACGTTGATCACCGTGGCGTCGGCCCGCTGCTGGGTCAGCATGGCCGAGACCACGCCGTGAGAGACCAAGGTCATGACCGCGATCAAGGCCAGGGCGATGAGGTAGCTGCCGCGGAGTCGCCGCAGCGGACGCGGGTTGATCGAGACCGTGGTGGGTGGGCCGGGTTGGCCCGGAACGTGTGGTGGCAGCTCCATCCCCGTTCTTCGTCAAGAACGGTCCACGGGATCACCCACACCGATCGCCAGCGCAAAACGGCCCGAATCGATCGGAAGCATATTATCAATAAGGCCTTAGAATACGTTTGAAGACCTCGTGGAAGTCCAGGGCGAGCGAGCATCGTTGCTCGCGAGGCGGCGAACCCCCATGTCGCCGGCGGCGGCGTACTGCGCCGCAGCCCCAGACGTCGCTGCGGGGAGGTGAGCCCACGAAGCGAGCGGCGCGGGTCGCCGTCCCGCAGGCCTGCGAGGTTTTCCAACACATCTTTAACGAGCACGACCCGGCAACGCATTGCCGGGCCGCACTCGATCAGGGGCAGGTTAAAATGGTTGAATCGGGGTCGGGTCCGCCCGCCGGAGACCACACCCCGCCGGCAGGCCCGACCCTCCTCGGGCCCGCGGCGACGGGGTGTGGTGTCCGGGTGGCGGGCCCGGTCGTGTCGGTATCCCTCCGGACGACGGACAAAGAAATACCCCGCCCCCGAGGCCGGGCAAATGAACTTCGTACATTTTCTTTATCTCCGGGGGCGGGTGAACCTTGCGGATATCCGATCGTGGCCGATCCGAAACGCCCCGGAACGGGCCCCGGCCCACCGGGACGGATTGGCGCCCCCGCGGGTCCGTGCTAACCTGTGCGGCTCGGCGTTTGGCGTCGAGCCCCCTTCTTCCACCCTCCCCAACCCCGAGCGGCCATGTACGCGATCATCGAAGACTCCGGCACCCAGATCAAAGTCACCCCGGGTGACGTCATCAAGATCGACCCGCGCGAGCTGTCCGACGACGCCGCCACGGTCACCTTCGACCGCGTGATGATGATCGGGGACCCCGAAGACGAAACGGGCGGTTCGACCAGGGTCGGCGAACCGCACCTCGCGGGCGCGACGGTGACCGCCGACATCCTCGAAGAGGGCCGCGGCGACAAGATCATGGTCGTGAAGTTCAAGCGCCGCAAGACCTACAAACGCATGAACGGCCACCGGCAAAACTACGTCAAGGTGCAGGTCACCGCGATCAACTAGCCGAACCGACGTTTGATCTGAACCCAGCCCCCGCGGATGGCCGCGGGGGGCTGTCGTGACGCCCCGGACTCCCGGGTGTCGTCCACGCGATCCAGGCGTCGGGCTGCGCCGACGTCCAGTTTTTTTCCGCCCGTCCACTTGATCACTCGGCCGCTCTTCTCCCGCTACATCCGCCCCGGCCCTCTCGGCTCAAGGCCGAAGCGGCCGAGCTGCTTCTGGTCGTCGTTGCCGCTCTGGCTCCAGTAGGGCACGCGCTCGACGCCGCGGAGGTCGAGGGTGTAGCCGTCGCTGCGTTTGAGCCGGGTCAGCATGCCATCCCCATCGAGGGTGAACACGTAGCTGCGGTCGCCGACGTCGGACCGGATTTCGGCGGTGGCCCGGGCGGTGGAGTCGCGGGTGAGCGTCGCGGAGTCCCAGGCGGCGGGTGTGTGCCGAAGACGCTGGATGGCGGCCGACCGGTAAAGGGGCACGGTGACGCTCTCCCCCGCGCGGGGCTGCGGGCCGGCGAGGCCGCGGGCCCAGAGGATCAGGGCGTCCTCGGCGAAGCCGCCGTCGGGGTGGGGCAAGGCGGTGACAAGATCGCCTTCGGATTCGAAATAACTGCGGATGTCGATGTGGACCTTCGAGGGGTCGCGGGAGTGGCGGAAACCCGCCTGCTGCCAAGTCTGGCCGCACCACTCCTGGCTGCTGAAGCTGACCTTGACCGGGTCGCCGGGCCCCAGGAGCCCCCTCGGGCCGGCCTGCTCGGTGGCCACGAACACGCTGGTCATCAGGTTGTAGTCGTACACACCGGTGGGGAAGTCTTCGGCGAGATTGAGCTTGAGCACGCCGAAGCTACCGGGGCCGCCGGAATCACTTTTAACCTGGCGGTCCGCGTTGAACGGCTCGGTGACGATGACGGTGACGGCGGTACCGGTTCGATCTTCGCCGTATCGGGGGTAGGTCAGGTCGTAGCTGGCGAGTTCGGCCCGGCCGTCGCGCCACCGGGCGTCAAATGACGCGCCGTACGCGGGCGGGGCGGCCCGCGCGGCGGCGGCGTAAACGACCAGCAGCAGGAGGGCCGCGGCCGCGGCGCGGGCGCGGCGGGGGTGGGGGCTCATGGGCCGTGCGGCCATGCGGACGCGGGGGTGGTGTCGCCCGGGGTGGCGCAGGTGAAGGAGGGGGCGGCGGGTCACGGGCGGTCTCCGGGGGGGTGAGTGCCGATTTCTGAGCAAGCCTAGGCCGCGCGGCCCGCACGGCCGCTACAGACCGGCGCGGGGCGGGGTCATCCGCAGGAAAAAGCAACGCCCGGGCTTCCGCATCGGCGGAACCGGGGCAGTTTTGGATCGTGTCCGGCCTGTCCGCGCGGACCCCTTCACCCCCCATCCCTTCTTTCCAACAGGACACGCCATGAACTTCTCCACCGCCTCGCTCTCCGCCGCTGTCGTCGCCCTCGCGGTCGCGGGCCCCGCTGCCGCCGGCGACGTCGAGGTCCTTGACCTTTCGGGCTTCTGCCACGCCGATATCGCCAGCGGTCACAACCTCAACGGCGTCACGATCGCCGCCGACAACTGGCACAACGACCTGGACCTGGCCGTGGTCTTTGACACGACCGCCCGCCGCACCGCCGACCGCGACCTGGAGGGCTTCAACGCCCGCGGCCGCGGGAACTGGGGCGGCGGCAACCTGGCGGCCGACTGCACCAACGTGGGCAACGTGCTGATTATCCAGGAGCAGAACCGCAATACCCGCATCATCAACAAGGGTCGCTCGGTCAACATCGCCGACGACGAAGGCCGCCGGCCCGCCGGCGAGCTGTACTTCGGCTTCGATGACGCCATCACCAGCTTCGGGTTCGACCTGATCGACGTGGAGGGCACTTCCGAGTTCCGCAAGGGCTCGGGCTTCTTCGCCACCTTCACCGGCCTGACTCAAACCGTCAGCGTGGCGTTCAAGGACCTGATCGACCCCTGCAGCAAGTTCTACGACAGCACCGTGAAGTTCGGCAACAACTCGGCCAACCGCATCCAGCCGATCACCGCGGCTCAGCTGGGTCTGAAGTCGTTCCAGGCCGTGACCGTCAACCTGGGCGGCTCGGGTGCGGTGGGCAACATCAACTACGTGAAGGACTGCCCGCCCGTGGCGGCCCCCACCCCCTCGGCCGCCGTGGCCGGCCTGGCGCTGCTGGGCCTGGTCGGTGCCCGCCGGCGTCGCAAGATCTAAGTCAGATCCAATGCATCAAGTGAAGTGCAGCCCCGCCCGCGGAAACGCGGGCGGGGCTGTTTTTTCGATACGACCGGTCGACACGCGGTGTCGGATCGCCTCAGCCGAACACGATGCGGTAGCCCAGGTAGAAGATGATGACGTCGGCGTACACGTGGCTGACCCAGCCCGCGTACACGTTGCGGTAGCGCAGGTAGAGCAGCGACCAGGTGAGGCCGCCGATGAACACCCCGACCGAGGCGAGTGCGGTGGTGCGGGCGTCCACGAGCATGGCCAGGGCGATGACGTGGTGCGCGGTGAAGAGCAGGGCCGATCCCACCGCCGACACGAGGTCGCCGAATGTGCCGCGGGGCAGCACGTCGCGCAGCCGCTCACCGATGAACCACCGCCAGAAGTACTCTTCCAGGATCGAGTTGATGGTGCACCAGTAGAGGGCCCCCAGCAGGAAGAGTGCCGGCGTGGCGAGCCCGCCGGCCTCGATCTGCGCCCGCATCGCGTCGGCGTCGATCCAGTGGCGAGCGACCGCATGGTAGGCCGCGGCGATGATGACGAAGATCAGCGCGCCGGTGGCGTGCGCGGCGACCATGCCGCGGTGGCTCCACCGCGGGACGCGGGGGCGGCGGCCCTCGACCCGCACCAGCCAGACCAGCGGCACCAGCATGAGGGTGACCTTGGCCGCGGCGAAGGCGGCCTTGGCCCAGCCCGCGTCGGGGAAGGCGACCATGGCCAGCCAGGTGCCCGCCAGCTGGACAGGGGCGGCGGCGAGCAGGAACCCAGCGGCCGTGCGGCGACGGGGCCGCGCGGCGGGGGCGGGGTCCGCCGGGAGTGCGTCCTTAGGGTTTTCGGGGGGGGTGGTGTGCGTCACGGGGGCTCAGGCTACAGTGGCCGTCCGACCGGGTGGGTCGGCGGCGGCTGCCGAATGCCTGTCCGAACGCCTGTTTTTCTCTCGCCGTGTCGTTCGACCCGGCAGATGCCCCTGCTTTTTCCGGGCACCCTATGACCGATCAGCCAGAGATCACGTCCATCCTCGGCGCAGACCCGACCGCGGCGTCGGCGCTCTGGGAGTGCCTGACCACCGACCCGACGGCGGGGGTGGCGTTGTTCTCCCGCGCGTTCGAGGTGCTCTTTGTCAACGCCCGTTCGGCCCGGGACTTCGGCGGGCCGCACGCCACCCCGGCCGACTACGTCGGGCGACCGATGGACGCCTGCGGGATGGATCCGGCCTACGTCGCGGAGCGGCGCGCGTACTGCGCCGCGGTGCTTGAGGACGGGCGGCCGCGGCTGGTCCGCTCGATCTGGCGCGGCTTCCAGTATCTGTTGTGGTACACCCCCATGGGCCGGGTGGAGGGCGGCGGCGCGGAGCGGGTGCTGGCGGTCGGCCGACGGGTGGCGGGGATCGGGATCGCCGAGACGCTGACGGGCCTGTCGACCCCGCTGATCTTCGCCGACGCGGTGGAGCTGGGCCCGCTCAACCGGCTGACCACGCGGGAACTGGAGGTTCTGGCCCTGATCGGAGCCGGCCGGACGATCAAGGAGGCGGGGGCCGACCTGCACCGGTCTCCCAAGACGGTCGAGAAGCACCGGCTGGCGGCCGGGCGGAAGCTGGGCCTGCACGACCGCGCCGAGCTGATTGAGGTGGCCCACCGGGCGGGCCTGCTGGTCAGCGACGCGAGGCGGACGCGGATCGAGCTCCACGACCAGAAGGCGGGCGGCGGCGGTCTCACGAACCACCGCAGCTCGCTGGGCCGCCTCTGCTCACCGTAGCTGCGGCGGGGCTCGTTTCGTCGCCTCGCGAGCGGTGGCGACCGCTTACCTCCAGTTTGTGGGAAGTTTCAGCACGCTGTTTGCCGGACGCTCCGGGTCGCGCAACGGAGGCCTCCACACCGAGCGAGGGTTGCTGAACCGCCTTCATGGACGTGGCCACGGCCGGCGTTCGCGCCGGCGTCTTGCGGGTGGCAATCGACGCCCGGTTTCGCTCGCCTCCGGGCCTTGCAGCGTCCTCTCCGCCGGGTTTCAGCCAGCGGGGGTGGGGGAATGCCCCCCAAGGAAGTCCCCCGTGGCCGAGCCGCAATTGAAGCCGTTCTCGCCATCCGCTACCGTCCTCTCCGCCGTGCTGAATGGCATCAAGCTGCGGTTGCCGGCCGGGTCCTGCGGGGCTCGCGGCGGGGTGGGCTCGGGGGGGTCAGCCCACCCCCGTCAAAACCGCGAACAAGGGGCCGCTTCGGCGGCCCCTTGTTTTTTCGGGCCGGATCCGCGCCGCACGCGGGAGTCTGGTCAGGCTCCGAGCTTTTCGGTCAGGTAGGCCTCGACCCGGTCCAGCCCGACAATGACCTGCTCGGTGGTATCCCGGTCGCGAACCGTGACGGTCTGTTTCGCCACGCTGTCGCCGTCGACGGCAATGCAGAAGGGCGTGCCGATCTCGTCCATGCGGGCGTAGCGTTTGCCGATGCTCTGCTTGGCGTCGGTCTCGACGGGCATCTTCTCGCGGAGCTGGCGGAAGAGCTTCCGGGCGATTTCGGGCATGCCGTCTTTGTTGACCACCGGGAAGATGCCCGCCTTCACAGGGGCGAACTTGGGCTTGAACTGCATGACGTAGTCCGAGCCCTGGCGGTCGGGGGTCGGTGTGAAGGCTTCGCAGAGCAGCACGAGCACGGCCCGGGTGAGGCCGCTGGCGGGCTCGATGACGTTGGGGGTGTACCGCGACCGCTTCTTGATCTCGTCTTTGTCCACGCCTTCTTTCTGGAGCTTCACCTGGAGTTCCTGGTCGAAGTAGTCCAGCTTGGTCTTGCTGTGGGTGGTGTGCTGGGTGAGGTCGAAGTCGCCGCGGTGGGCCACGCCCTCCAGCTCGCCGTAGTTCGGCGCGGTGAAGGGGTAGAGGTATTCGACATCCACGCAGGCCTTGGAGTAGTGGGCCAGCTCGTCGTCGGCGTGGTCGCGGAAGACCAGGTTGCTCTCGGCCACGCCGAGGCTGCGCCACCACTTCATGCGTTCGTGCTTCCAGAAGTCGTACCACTTGAGCGCGTCTTCGGGCGGGCAGAACCACTCCATCTCCATCTGCTCGAACTCGCGCGAGCGGAAAATGAAGTTGCGCGGGGTGACCTCGTTGCGGAAGCTCTTGCCGATCTGCGCGATGCCGAAGGGCAGCTTCACGCGCATGGTGTCCAAGACGTTTTTGTAGTTCAGGAAGATGCCCTGGGCGGTCTCGGGCCGCAGGTAGGCCTTCGCGTCTTCGTCGCGGATGGGGCCGGGGTAGGTGTCGAGCATCAAATTGAAGGCGCGCGGCTCGGTGAGGGTGCCGGCGGTCTTCACTTCCGGCCCCACGACCCGTGCATAAGCGTCCAGCGGCAGCGTGGTCAGCTCGGCGGCGTCGTACTCGTCGGGGCTGCGCTTCGCGTCGCGCTTGATTTTCTTCTCGGCGGCGTCGCGGTCGTCGATGAAGGCGTAAGACATCCCCGCGCCGTCGCGGGGCACCAGCACGTTCACGTGGTCGGCGCGGTAGCGGCCCTTGGACTCTTTGCAGTCCACCATCGGGTCGTTGAACCCGCCCACGTGGCCGCTGGCCTCCCAGGCCCGGGGGTTCTGGATGATGGCCGAGTCGAGGCCCAGGATGCTGACCGGCTCGCCATCGGGGCCCAGCGGCGGGCACTCGACCATCTGGTGCCACCACCAGTCGCGGATGTTGTTTTTCAGCGCGGTGCCCAGCGGGCCGTAGTCCCAGAAGCCGCGGATCCCGCCGTAGATCTCGCTGGCGGGGTAGACGAAGCCGCGGCGCTTGCACAGCGCGACGATTTCTTCCATGGACTTGTCGGCGGGGGGGACGGGGGTGAGCATGGCGGGGCCGTGGGTGCGGGGAGTGGACGGGGTGGTGTCGGACCGGGGAGTTTACCGGCTGGATCCGCGGGCTACCCGGGTGGCGGACCGGGCAAAAAGTCGGGTGTCGCGAAGGGCGCGAAGATCGCAGAGGAAGAGCAGGCGGGTCGAAGTGCAGGGACAAAAACGCAATCGACCGGTGGCGGCCGGTTTCGATGGCCTTTCTTCGCGATCTTTGCGCCCTTCGCGCCCTTCGCGCCCTTCGCGCCCTTCGCGATTCCTGCCTTGCGCGGCCACCGTGGAATCACTGCGGAAACAGCGGCTCGCTCGCGGGTTGCTCATAGGCGGCGGCGAGCTGCGCGCGTTCGGATTCATTCAGCGGGGAGATGTCCGCGGCGGCGTGGCCGACGGCCATCTTGTAGATCTCCGGCTGGCCGGGGGGCAGCGCGGCGATCACGCCGGGCTGGTTGAGCGCGTATCGCAGCTGCAGGTGCGCGAGCTCGGGCTCGTCGGGGCCGCAGACGTCGTACCAGCACTTGTCGTGTTTGCGGTTCTCCCAGGGGGTGGTGATCTTGCCCTTGGCGAGCGCCTTGAGGCTGATGAGCGTGAGGTTGGCGGCCTGCGCGGCGGGCAGCAGGCGCCGGCCGAAGCCGCTGTGGTTCAGGTTGGCGTAGTTGATCGGCAACATGACGCTGTCGAAGTGCCCCGAGGCCACGGCGGCCAGGGCGGCGTCTTCGTCGTGGGCGCTGACGCCGATCAGCCGGGCCTTGCCCGAGGCCTTGGCGTCGAGAAGGGTCTGCAGGGCGCCGCCGTCGCGCTCGGCCTCGCGATAGTCGTCGACCGACTGCAGGCTGTGCAGCTGATAGAGGTCGAAGTAATCCGTTTTCAGTTTCGTAAGCGAGTCGTCCAGTTCGGCCTGGGCGGCGTCGCCGCCGCGTTCGAGGGTTTTGCAGGCCAGGAACACGCCGTCGCGGAACGGGGCGAGCGCAGGGCCCATCAGCTCCTGGGCGTTGGCGTACTGCGGGGCGACGTCGAAGTAGTTGATGCCCTGGTCGATGGCCCAGGCGACGTCGGCGTCGCATTCGGCCTGCGGGCGACTGGAGAGCACCACGCCGCCGAAGCCGACGGCGGAGACCTGGATGCCGGGGTGGTTGGGCAGGGGGCGCTGGTGCATTTCAGATTTCAGATTGGGGATTTCAGATTGAACAAAATCTGCCTGCCCGGAGGATACGGCCGTCTCGTCTGCACGTTTTTCGGAAATCTGAAATCATCAATCTGAAATCTGAAATGGACGCTCGTTGTAGTCGGCCGCGGCGGCGTCGGGCAGCGTGCCGCGGCGGTGCTGCCGCAGCAGCCGCCAGTCTTTCAGAAGCTGCGTGACCACGCCGTGGTCAAGAAACCGACGCGGGCTGGTGGTCATGCGGTGGCGGGCCAGGCGGACCGGACCCAGGCGGCGCAGGGCAAGGCACAGCTCGACATCTTCCATAAAGGGCAGGTCAGGCACACCGCCCGCGGCGTCGAGCGCGGCGACGCGGACGAAGAGCCCCTGGTCGCCGAAGTAGACGCCGCTGCGGCGGTAACGCAGGCGGTTGACCATGCTGGCGAAGTGCAGCTTGTGTCTGGTCCACGGGCCGACACGGCGGCCGCGCAGCGTGAAACGCAGCGGGAACGCGCCGGCGACCACCGAGGGGTCGGCCAGCACGGCGGCGAGGTCTTCGGGCCAGGTACGCGGCGGGTGGCCGTCGGCATGCAGCAGCCAGAGCACGTCGGCGTCGGGGTGGCGGCGGCGGGCCCCGGCGACGCCCGCCCGCAGAGCCCGCCCGCGTCCGTCGGCGGGGTCGGTGGGCACGACCGCGGCGCCCGCGGCACGGGCCCGGTCGGCGGTGGCGTCGGACGAGCCGCAGTCGGCGACGGTGACGCCCCGCAGCGCGATCCCCGCGTCTGCGACCGGCGCGGCGAGCAGCGACGCGACCAGCGGACCAATGTGGCCGGCTTCGTTGCGCGCGGGGATGACCACGGCGAGCTTCAGGGCGACGGGCTCCCGGACTTGGAACCCGCCCCGGCCGCCGGCGGGGCGAGATTGATCGACCAGTCGTAACCCTGGAAGCCGACCCGGTTCTCCTCGATCGCACGGATCACGTCGCGTTTGCGCGGGTCGGCGTCGTCGAGGTATTGACGCATGACGCCGGCGAGCCCGCCGAGGTCCGACTTGGGCTCTTCGAAGTCTTCGCGGTACCAGCCGAGGATCTTGGCCAGCCGCACCTTGCCGCGATCGTTGATCTCGATCGCGTTCTCGGCGGGGTCGTTCAACCAGGTCCGCATCTGGTCGTCGAGCTGGGCGTCCAGTTCGGGCCCGCGGAACGGCTCGTCACGCAGGGGCGGGCAGTCGATCGCGCCGCACACCAGCGCGGCGTGGGCGCGGGGCTCGTGGTAGGTCGGCCGGATGAGCCGCTGCTCCAAACCGTCGAGGGTCATGCTGCGGCCGTCGATCTTCCAGCGGTCCAGCGTGAACCAGATCAGCCACTGAACCTTGTCACCGGGCTCGGCGGTGCGGGCGCCGCTGTCCAGCCACTTCCGCAGCATCACGGCGTTGTAGGCGTTGAGGTGGTACGCCAGCCGGTCGGCCTCGGTGGGGAACTGGTCGGGGGTGGTCTCGGGGCCGAAGCGGGCGAGCGTGTCCAGGTAAATGTCCAGCTGCACGTCCAGGGCGTCGGGGTCCGCCGCGGCGCGGTTCTTTTTCGCCACGCCGTCGGGGGCGTCGGGCAGCCGGATCGCGGCGTAGTCCACCAGCCCGCGGCGGACGCTGCCGGCGAGCACGCGGGCGTAGGGCGCGTCGTCGTAGGCGTCCTGCTGCAGAGAGGGGGCGACCTTCGGCGCGCCGTGGCAGCCGGCCAGCAGGGCGGCGAGGGCCAGAAGAGCGGACGGCAGCAGGGGCAGCGTGCGGTGGGTCGGGCGGGGCATCGGGGAGGGCATGGCGGGGTTCATCATGGGGGGCACCGGTCAAGAATGGTTTCTCCGGCTGCGGGAATCATAGACTGGCCTGAGCGGTTCTCCCCGCCCGATCGCTCGAACCTCCCCGCCCCGATGTTTTATCGCCCAGGCCACTGCCCATGAGCACGCTTTCCCTCCCCGTGGTCGACGAACAGGCCTTCTACCGACACTTCGAGACCGACCTGCGTTCGGATGCCGTCATCACGACGTTGCAGATCAACATCGGCCTGCGCTGCAATCTGGCGTGCGCCCACTGCCACGTGGACTCGTCGCCCGCCCGGGTGGCCGAGGGCGAGAACATGACCGAGGCCACCGCGGCAAAGGTCATGCAGTGGCTGACCGACAACCCCACGATCAAGACGGTGGACATCACCGGCGGCTCGCCGGAGATGAACCCGAGCTTCCGCGCGATGGTGACCCACGCCCGGTCGTTGGGCATGGACGTGATCGACCGGTGCAACCCCACGATTCTGACGTTCACCGAGAACAAGAAGTTCGGGGGTGGCGACTACCGCTGGGTGCCGCAGTTTCTGGCAGACCACAAGGTGATCGTGACGGCTAGCCTGCCGTGCTACACCGCCGACAACGTGGACGCCCAGCGCGGCCGCGGCAGCTACGACGCGAGCGTGGAGGGGCTGCTGCTGCTCAACGACGTGGGCTACGGCACCGACCCGGACCTGCCGCTGAACCTGGTCTACAACCCCGGCGGGGCCAGCCTGCCCCCGCCGCAGGCGGGCCTGGAGGCCGACTACAAGCGCGAGCTGGACGAGCGCTTCGGCATCAAATTCACGCAGCTGTGGGCGATCACCAACATGCCGATCAAGCGGTGGCGCCGCGACCTGGAGAAGCACGGCAAGCTGGAGGCGTACATGGACCTGCTGGTGGGCGCGTACAACGAGAGCACGATCGAAGGCCTCATGTGCCGCCACCAGATCCACATCGACCCGCAGGGCCGGCTGAGCGACTGCGACTTCAACCACGCGCTGGAGATGCGGACGCCGGGCTGCGAGGAGAAGTTCTTGTGGGACACCACCGCGGCCGAGCTGGGCGACCGGGTCATCGCCACCGGCGACCACTGCTACGGCTGCACGGCGGGCAGCGGCAGCAGCTGCACGGGCAGCCTGGCGTGAACGCAGCCCCCGGTCAGCCGGCCGGTTCGTAGAGGCGGTCGCCCTGCGTAACGGCGGTGTCGAGTTCGGTCGCCAGCGTGCGCAGCGCCTCGGACGCCCGCCTGGCGGCCTGCTCCGCATCGAGCTCGTCGGGGTCTTTCTTCAGCAGCTCGCGGAAGTGCGACTTCACGGTCTTGACCCCGCGCTCGGCGGCGGTCAGCACGTTGGCCAGGTTGTCCCAGCCCTCGCCGCGATTCGCGCTTCGGATCGTATCGGACAGGGCGTGGGAGGTCACGGCGTTCAGGTCGGCCTGCAGCAGATGGAACACGCTGACAAAGCCCCTGGCGCTGGTGTCGCCCATGCGGCGGGCGTCGAGCACGCGGGCCAGCACGCGGGCGACCTCCGCTGGCTCGCCGGCGAGCTTCAGCCAGCGGGCGGTGGGGGTGTCGGCGGCGGGCGCGGTGTCGGGGCGGATGGCAGCCGGGGCCGCCGCGTCGCGGAAGTCCGGGTCGCCCGCCAGCAGCTCGCCGGGGTGCAGGTTGAGCACGGTGGCGAGGCGCACGCCGACCTCGTGGGGCAGCAGCACCTTGCCCGACTCGTAGGCGTAGATGGCGTCTTTGGAGACCGGGCTGCCGCCGCGGGTCCGCTCGTTCACGCGGTCGGCCAGCTTGGGGGCGGAGAGGCCGGCGAGGTTGCGGGCCGCGCGGAGGGCCCGGCCGCGGACGGCGCGGAGCGCGGCCTGGTCGGTGGCGGCGGGGGTGGTCGGCGGGTGGGAGGGGGCGGGGGGCACGCGGAGATTATCGACGATGGGCGACGTATTTCCAGTGTTTCCGCCAAAATGTCCCGATAAGTGTGAAAAACCTAAAGTTATGTGGGCAATTTTGAAAAATTTTCGAGAGGGATCGTTGACAAATCGTTGAGAGACCCTACACTCTGCCCCGGAAGCAAGACGGATCTGCTTTCTTCCCGTGGAGGCTGCTGACGCAGGGATGCCGAGGCCACAAACGGATTTACGCCGCTCAGGGATGGGGGGCGAACCGCGAGCGGACACAAGGATGTGTCCGCTCGCGGTTTTTCTGCGCTCCGGGGTGTGGGGAAATGAGCGGGCTTCGCCGAGCGGGGATGCGCCATCTGCGCCATCTGCGCCATCTGCGCCATCTGCGCCATCTGCGCCATCTGCGCCATCTGCGCCATCTGCGCCATCTGCGGCGTCGGTCTGCTTCGACGGCCCTAAGGGGCCGCCTGCATCGACCTCCTTGCATCTGCCGCATCCCCGCTCGGCTCGGGCCGCGCTCATTTCCCCACACCCCTGCGTTGTGCGATCGACACCAGCACCTCTGGGTGGGCGCATGGGGTGGCGGGCTAGCGCCGCCGACCCACAAAGAGTTCCCACGCGGCGTCTTTGGTCGGCGGGGCGGGATGGATTTCGAAGCCGGCTTGCTCCATGAGCGAGGTCCAGGTTTCGCAGGGGAACAGGCCCAGGGTGTGGCGGTCTTCGATGACCTCGACGGCGCGGGTGTTCAGGTTGCGGATGAGGTACAGGAGGATCATCTCGAAGGTGCAGTCGCTCGGGTCGGGGTCGTGGACGTAGGTGAAGTAGGTCAACTGGTTGTCGTCCACGGTGGTGCCGTCGTCGGCGACCTCGTTGTCTTCGAAGGTTTCTTTCAGGTAGGTCGGGGCGACGAAGAGCAGCCCGCCGGGACGCAGGTGGGCGTGGGCGGTCGCGAAGGTCTGGCTTAGGTCGTCTTCGGTCAGCAGGTAGTCGACGGCGTCGTGGATCAGCACGGCGTCAAACGTTTCGTTCAGCCGCAGGGTCCGCATGTCGGCGGCGTGCGTGGTCAGGCCGGGGATCAGCTCGCTCGCGTGGGCGAGCATGGGCGGCGAGAGATCCACGGCGACGGTGGGGTGACGCCCGCCGCGTCCCCCGCGGGCGTCGAGGTGAACCAGCGTGTGGCCGCCGCCGGCGCCGAGTTCGAGGATGCGCTGCGGCCCTGGGCCCAGGTGCTGGGTCAGCAGCGCGTCAAGGTGGGCGGCTTCGGCCGTATAGTGGTCCGGCGGGCTGAGGTGGGGCCAGAGCCAGGCGAGGTCGGTGTAGAGGCGGGGGGGATCCATATTAGATTTCAGATTTGGGATTTCAGATGTGCAAAGGCGGCAGTGGCGAAGGGGCGGGCTCGGAACATCTGAAATCTGAAATCACAAATCTAAAATGGATCCTGCCAGGTTGTGGCCGCTGCGCCAGGCCTGCTCGATGTTGGGCCGCGGGCCGGTGCAGAACACGTCGCCGCACACCGCGAGTTTCTGGTCGGGGTCGTGGAGGTAGGGCGCGTCGAGCGGGCGGGTGACGTGGGCAAACCGCCAGCGGTGGGCGGCGGCGTAGGTTGGCGCGGGCGGGGTGATGCCGGTGGCGGCGGCGAACGCATCGATGAGCTGCGGCAGGGCGGCTTCGGGGGTGAGTTCGACGTGCCGCTGCGACCACTCGGGTCCGGCGTGAAGCACCCAGCACGCGCCGGCGCCCGAGTCGGCGGCCGGTCGGCCGGGCTTGGCGGTGTTGCGGGCGATCCAGCTGAGCGGGCCGCCGCCCTCGACAAATGCGGCGTCGTAGTCCAGGCCCAGCGGAGCACCGAACGACAGCATGGCGGCCCAGCAAGCGGCGGTTTCGGTCTCCGCGAGTTGCCGGGCGAAGGCGGGGTGGGGGGCGGCGAGGATGTCGCGGGCCTGAGCGCCCGGCACCGCGAGCACCACCCGGTCGAAGGGCCGGTCGTGGGCTTGGGTGTCGCCCGACGCGACCGCGCGGAAGCCGGTGCCCCCGCCGGCCAGCGCGGCAACCTGCACATTGAAGTGCGGGCCGTCGATCCCCGGGTGGGGGCGGCAGAGGTCGGCGACGACCGCCTCCATCGCGGGGGTGCCCACGTAGCGGACCGCCTTGCGTTGGGTGGGCACCGCCCGGCCGTCTTCCAAGTCAACCATGTCGGCGTGCCACTGGGCCGCGACGCCACGCTGGACCCAGTCGTGCACCTGCGCCCGGAAGGCGTCGAGCCGGGCGGTGAAGAACTGCGCCCCGTGGTCGAACACCGGCCCCGACCGCGAGGTGCGGGTGGAAAGCCGCCCGCCAGGACGACGCCCCTTATCGACCACCGTGACCGCGTGGCCCGCGTCGGCCAGGCGGCGGGCGCAGGTCATGCCGGAGAGGCCGGCGCCGATGACGAGGGTGGAGTCGGCGTTGCTCATGGCCGGAGCATAGCCCGGGCTATTTCCAGAGCGTGGCGAGGGGGATGACGAGTCCATGAACCGGCGGCGGAGTGACTTCAACGTCGTGCCCCGCCTCGATCACCCGTTGTCCGTTGCCGCGACGCAGGTCGAACACTTCGAAGCTGCGTTGGGCGGGGTCGACAATCCAGTAAAACTTCACGCCGTGGTTCAGGTAGAGCTTGAACTTGACGTCGCGATCGATCTCGACGCTCGACGGGCTCACCACTTCGACGGCAAGGTCTGGAGCCTGGTCGATGGCCCGGTCATCGGGAATCGGGCCGCGTTCGGGGCCGAACCAGAAGAGGTCGGGGCGGCGCACGTTGTGCTGGTCGAAGACGACATCGATGTCGGAAAAAACTTCGCCGCCGCCGTGGAGGTCGGCGTGATCCATCAGCATCCGGCTGAGGCGCAGGATGGTTTTCGAGTGCCGGGGAAGGGGGCTGGGTGACAATTCGATTTCTCCGTCCACGAGTTCGAGACGGATACCCGGCGGGTCTTCGCCCAGATCCAGAAACTGACCGGAAGTCATTTTGGCGGTTTGGATTGCGGGCATGTTTCAATTATAGAAGCCGGCGACATTGCACCAAGGCTTTTCGCCCCTGCGGGCCGACCACGGACGGGACGTCCGTGCCACTGAAAGTCGATTAAAGAAGCCGCGCCTCGGCTATTGGCGCGGGAGGCTGTGACGCGTCGGGGGCGGGGAGGGAGCGGCGGCCGCCGCTGCTCCCTCCCCGCCCCCGACGCGTTTCCGCACGACTACGCCCGGGAGAGGTACTCGTTGGTGTCGGTATTGATCTTCACCGACTCGCCCTCGCTGATAAACGGCGGCACGCGGACCTTGAGGCCGGTGTCGCACACCGCTTCCTTCATCACGTTGGTCGCCGTGGCGTTCTTGATGCCCGGCTCGGTCTCGGCGATGGTCAGGGTGACCGCCTGGGGCAGCTCGACGGTGAGGCAATTGCCTTCGTAGAAGGCGCCCTTGATCGTTTCGTTGGGGCGGATGTACTTCAGCGCGTCGCCCAGGATGTCTTCGGCGATGGTGAACTGGTCGAAGGTCTCGGTGTCCATGAAGATGGCGCCGGTGCCGTCGCTGTAGAGGTACTCCACGTCGCGGCGGTCGAGGGTGGCTGAGTCGACCTCGTCGACGCTGCGGAAGCGCTTCTCGGTCACGTTCTGGTGCTTGATGCTCTTGAGCTTGGCCTGCACAAAAGCGCCGCCCTTGCCGGGCTTGACGGTCTCGGTTTTGGTCACGAGGTAAAGCTGGCCGTCGAGGGTGAGCACCTGGCCGGGTTTGAGGTCGTTGGCTTTCATGGCGTTTCGTGGGTTGGGGGTTCGGAAAGTAGCAGGCACACTCCGTGTGCCGTCCGCCGGGGGTGAGTGTCGCAAAAAAAGGGGTGGCAAGCCATTCGGCGGGGTTGTCCGTGCGTTTGACTGGCGGGCGCAGACCCGTGGCGGTCCGGGCGTCGATCGGGCATGCTGCGGACGGCATACGGAGTATGCCTGCTACTTTTTCATGACCTCCCGCATGACCATGGTGGCGAAGCTGCCCCGGGGCAGGGTGAAGGCCACCTTGAGGTAAGCCCCGCGCTCGTCCACGCCGCCGGAAAGCTCGGGGTTGTCGATGAACTCGCGCAACGGGCGGCGCCGGCCACTGGTACGCAGGTCGTCGTGCGGAGCAAAGTCGGCTTCGGTCAGGTCCAGGGCCGCGAGGGCGGCGCGTTCAGCGGCGAGCACGTCGCCCGCGGGCTCGGTCATGCCCGGGCCCCACTGCGGGCCGGAGGGCGACACGACGTTCGCGGCGACCCGCCCGCCGGACGCGTTCTCGGCGTCGGCGGTGGCGGCGTCCACCGGGAAGACCGAGCGGTTGTCGTGCTTCCAGGCCAGGTCGCCGGGCAGCAGGCGGTCCAGCGTGCCGGCGCGGACGCGGTCATCGACCACCGAATTGAAGACCGCCGACTGGGTCGCCGACACCAGCAGGTCACGCTGGGTGCGGTCCACCGCGCGCGCGGCCTGCGCGGCGCTCTTGCCCTGACGCAGCGCGTCGAGCGCCTGGCGCTCGGCCCGCAGACTTTTGGGCATGTGGTCCAGCGCCGTGTGCAGGTCGCCGCACTCGTAGGCCGCGCGGGCGGTGTGTGCGCTCTCGTGCTCGTCGGCGTGGGGGTCGCCCAAGAGCGCGTCCAGGAAGGCCTGCGGCTGGTCGAGCAGAAGGTGCCGACCCAGCCGGTGCGCGTTGTGGCGGTAGCCGAAGCGCTGCTCGCCGTAGTAGTTGGCGAAGCCGGTTCTTGCGAGCCGCTCCAGCACGGGCCGGGCGCGGATGACCGCGGTGGGAGAGACGTCGCGGACGGTCAGGCCGAAGCGGTTGCCGCCGTGGTGGCCCGGGCGCAGCTTGTTGGTGTGGCGGTCCACCCACAACACCTCGGCGTGGGGATACGACTTAAACCGTTCGAGCGCCTCGGCGTCCTCGGCCTTGGTGGTGCCCGCCAGGTGCACCGAGAGGTGCTGGCGGGTGACCGCGTGCTTGTCTTTGAGCCCGGCGTGGCCCACGCTGCCGCGTTTGACGCGGAAGGCCTTGGCCACGCGGCGGATCAAATCATGCGTGGTGGCCGACTTCTTCTCGATGAAGAGGTACAGGTGCTCGCCTTCGCCGCAGGGCTCGTAGAGCGGCTGCTCCTCGACGAGGAAGTCCTCGGGGGTTTGCTTGAGGACGCCACCGGTGCCGGGGAGGTCAGGGGTGGCGAAGGCCATTTCAGATTTCAGATTTTTGATTTCAGATTGAACCGCCTTTGCCATGGTGCAACCTGTTTCAAATCTGAAATCTGCAATCCGAAATCTGAAATTGATTCAGTCTTCCGGCGCGTGCTTCATCAGCACACGAAACGCCGTGATCAGCCGCTTGGTCACCGGCCCGGGCTTGCCGTCGCCCACCGGGCGGCGATCGATGGTGACCACGGGCACGACCTCGGCGCCGCTGCCGGTGAGGAAGAACTCGTCGCAGGTGTAAAGATCGTGCCGGGTGATGTCTTCTTCGCGCACCCGCAGCCCGGCGTCGCGGGCCAGGCCGATGACGAGGTTGCGCGTCACGCCTTCGAGGCAGCCGGCGGACAGCGGGGGGGTCCACAGGACCGGGTCGCCGGTGGTGGCGTCGGGGCGGACGATGAACAGGTTGTCGGCGCTGGCTTCGGCGACGTTGCCCTGCAGGTTGTACATCACCGATTCGAGCACGCCGGCGTCGAGGGCCTCGATCTTGGCGAGGATGTTGTTGAGGTAGTTCAGGCTCTTGATGCGCGGGCTGAGCGCCTGCGGGTGGTTGCGCACGACTGAGCTGCTGATGACGCTGAGGCCTTCGTCGTAGTAGCTCTGCGGGTACAGCTGGATGGTGGCGGCGATGACGAACACGCACGGCCGCGGGCAGGGGACGGGGTCGATGCCGAGGCTGCCGGGCCCGCGGGTGGCGACCAGGCGGATGTAGCCGTCGGTGAGGCCGTTGGCGGTGACGGTCTCGCGGCAGGCGGCGTCCAGTTCGGCAGGGGAGTATGGAAGGTGCAGACGGATCGCGCGGGCCGACTGGTCAAAGCGCCGCAGGTGGGTGGCGAGTTTGAGGATGCGGCCGCCGTAGATGCGGATGCCCTCGAACACGCCGTCGCCGTAGAGCAGGCCGTGGTCGAAGACGCTGACGCTGGCTTCGCGTGCTGGAACGAGCGTGCCATCGACCCAGACCTGGCGGTCGGCGTAGGCGGCGAGGGGGTCGGCGGGGGCTGGGGGCACGGCGGGGTTCCGGGGTTCCTGGCGGGGACAACGATGAGTGTACGCGGCTGACGCGGCTCGGCGCCCACCTCGCTCCCGCAAAGCCGGGAGCAAGGTGACCTTCTCAACCGCGGCGGGCAGCCCCCGGTTGTCGGCCGGTGGCCGAACCACGGACGGGACGTCCGTGCCACTGGGGTCGTTCCGGGGGCCGGCCCCAATGGGTGTCGCCGAGTTGCGGCGAGGCGCACAAAAACGCCCCCAAGAGCAGGGGGCGTGAGTCCGCGGTGAACGCGAGGCGGGCGCCGCCCGCGTGATCCGGGAAGGTCCGGTTGCCACTGCTTGGAGTGGCGACCGGGGCGCCCCCGGATCAAACCGCGAAGCGGGCGTAGGCGAGGATTTTGCCGCCCTTGGGCAGGTAGTGGCTGATGGGCTTCTTGGCGTCCATCTCCTTGATGTAGATCTGGCCGAGCAGGGTGTGATCGCTGACCCACTTTTTCATCTTGCCGCCGGCGATCTTGGCGGCGATCTCTTCGGGCTTGCCGGTGTCTTTGGCTTCCTGAGTGAACTGCGCCAAAGCCTCGGATTTGGCTTCTTCGCTGAGGCCGGCTTCGTCCAGCGCCAGGGGGGTGGGGCACATCGGCGGCGCGGCGGCGGTGATGTGCATGCACAGGCCGCGGAGCAGCTCGTCGCTGAAGTCGCCTTCGGCGGCGATGATGGCGCCGCTCTTGCGGTCGGTGTGCACGTAACTGGCCACCTTGGGGCCGGTGAGCCGGGTGCCGCCGCCGTAGGCAATTTTTTCTTTGATGGTGATGCGCAGGTCTTCAATGGCCTTCTCGGCGTCGGGGCCGGGGGTGACCGAGCCGGTGGCGTCCTGCGCGGCGACGTCGTCGGCGACCTGCTGGGCCTTGGCGAGAAACTCCTCGTTGCGGGCGGCGAAGTCGGTTTCCGAGACGATCTTGACGATGGCGATGCCGTCGCCGTCCTGCGCGACGGCAAGCGCGCCTTCGCCGGCGTCGGCCTCGCGGGTGTCCATCTTGCCGCCGGCCCATTCGCGCAGCAGCTCGATGGCTTTGGCCGAGTCGCCGCCGGTCTCAGTAAGGGCTTTCTTGCATTCCATCATGCCCATGCCGGTGGTCTGGCGCAGGTCTTTGACGTCTTTGGCGGAAATTGCCATGGCGGTATTCTCCGGGTACTGGTGAAAAAAGTCGGGCAGCGCGGGGCGCGGCCGGGATGAATCGCACCGGCCGGGCGAGGGCCCGGCCGGTGCGGTGTACGGGCATTCAGAAAGATCTGACTCGACGGGCGGGTCAGGCCGTGGGGGCGGGCTCGGCCGCCGGATCGCCGCCGGCCGCGTCGTGGCCGGGGTCCGCGGGCGCGGAACTGTCGGCGCTGAACTGGGCGCGGCTGCTGCGCTTGCGGACGGGCTCGCCGTTGCCTTCGGTCTTCATCGACTCGGGGGCGGTGGCCCGGGCCTGCTTGCCTTCGTTGACAGCCCGGCACAGCTGATCGACGACGATCTCGATGGCCCGCATGGCGTCGTCGTTGCCGGGGATCGGGATGTCGGCAAACTCGGGGTTGCTGTCGGTGTCGATCAGGCACACGGTGGGGATGCCCAGCTTGCGGGCTTCCTTCACGGCGTTGGTCTCGGCGTTGACGTCGATGATGACCATGGCGCCCGGCAGCTTCTTCATGTTCCGGATGCCCGAGAGGTTCCGGTGGATCTTGGACTTCTCGCGGTTCAGCTGGCTCTCCATCTTCTTGGAGTAGCTCTTCATCTCGCCGGATTCTTCGATGTTTTCCAGTTCTTCAAGCCGCTTGAGGCGGGCGCGGATGGTGGTGAAGTTGGTCAGCGTGCCACCGAGCCAGCGCTCGGTGCAGTGGTGCATGCCGCACTCGGTGACGTGCTTCTCGATGATGCTGCGGGCCTGGCGCTTGGTGCCGACAAAGAGGATGTCCTTGCCTTCGGCGACCGTCTTGGTGATGAACTTGCGGGCGAGCAGCAGGCCCTTCACGGTCTGCTTGACGTCGATGATGTGGATGCGGTTACGCTTGCCGAAGATGTAGGGCGTCATCTTCGGGTTCCAGTGGGTGGAACGGTGACCGAAGTGGATGCCGGCTTCGACGAGGTCTTTGACGAGCGTGGACATGGGCGGGAGCCTTTCTGAGGCGGGGGGGACGCTTGCTTAAGTGGAGCAGTCCCGGGGGAGAAAAAGCGTGCTCCGGATCGGACGACGGCCGAAGGGCCGGTCCGCGGAGCATCGGGGTGGATCGGAGTAAAAAAGCCGGCACGGCGGGGGGCCGCGGGCGGGGTGGTCCGAATCGACGATTGTAACCGGGGGGCGCCACGCCGCAACCGCGGCGGGCACGGGAGGACGGGCAGATCAGCCGGCCGGTGCGGGCCGTTCGGGCTCCGCGGCGACGGTGGCGGGACCGGAGGCGTTGGGGTTCTCGCCGACGGGGTCGTCTTGGGCGAGATCTGAGGCGGTGGGCTCGGGGCCGTCGTCCGCGGGGGCGGCGTCCTGGCGCAGACAGTACGCCCCGTAGCGGAAGGCGACGAGCATGATCGTGGCGTAGATGACCGCGACGATCAGCAGGCTGTACCGCCAGCGCAGTTCCAGGGCAATGATGGCCAACCCGACCAGGCCGAACACGACCCCGCCGCCGTACATGGCTAGAACCGATTGTTTGACCGACAGCCCCGACCGCCGCAGCAGGTGGTGCAGGTGCTGGCTGTCGGGGGCGAAGATGCGCTGTCCGCGGAGCTTGCGCCGCACGATGGCCAGCGAGGTGTCGGTGATCGGGACCGCAAAGACCACCAGCGAGGCGGTGACCAGCTTGAGCGAATAGTTGCCCACGTCGCCCATCAGCAGGATGGCCGAGACCGCGAGGAAGCCCAGCAGCAGCGAGCCCGCGTCGCCCATGAAGATGGTGGCGGGGTTCCAATTGAAGGGCAGGAAGCCGGCGATGGCGCCCAGGGTGGCCAGGGCCATGACCATGCGGTTGGGGTGATCGGCCATGAGGGCGCCGCCGTTCTCCTGGCCGGCCGCCACCAGGGCGATGGCGAGGAAGCTGGCCATCGCGATGGCCACGACGCCCGGGGCCAGTCCGTCGAGCCCGTCGATGAGGTTGACCGCGTTGCAGCCGCCCAGCACGATGAAGGCCACCAGGAACGTGGCGGTGAAGTAGATGACGGTGGCGGAGGGGTAGAGGCCGAGCATCCCGTACAGGGTCTCGGTGAGGTCGATGCCCACCCGCGTGGAGGTCAGGGCCGCGGCGGCGAAGAGCTGCCCCCCGATCTTCTGGCGTGCCTGCACGTCGGGGATGACGTCGTCCACCAGCCCGGTGAAGGTGATGACCGCGGCGCCGATCACGAACATCAGAGGGAAGCTGCGCACCGACAGCAGCTGGTCTTCAAACACGATCCGGTTGGGCGCCAGCAGGTATGACACGCCGACCCCAGCGATCCAGCCCAGGAAGATCGCGAGGCCGCCGAGGTACGCGATGGGCCGGGCGTGCAGCTTACGCGTGAGGTCGGGGTGGTCGACGATGCCGTTGCGGCGCGCGACGCCGCGCATGAGCGGCGTGGCAACCAGCGCGGCGGCGAAGGCGGCGCCGAACACCGCGGCGTAGGTGGGCAGCCACCCGGGGGCGGCCAGCACGGACAACAAGACCGGGGGGAGCGACACGTTCACGCGGCGTGACCTGGATCGGCGTTTTTCGCGAGCGAAACCAGTTCGTCCAGGGTGGCGTCGAGGGTCCAGGCGGGGCGGAAGCCCCCGATCGCCTGGTCGAGCCGATCGACGGCGGGCAGCCGGTCGTGGGGGTCTTCGAAGCCGGCGCCGTAAACATCCTCGTAGGGCAGGTGCCTGAGACGGTCCGCCGGCGCATCCGCGGCGCGAAGCACCCGGGAGGCGAGATCGCCGATGGTCACCGCTTGGGTGGAGCCGACGTTGAAGACGCCGCCGACCGCCGCGGGCACGTCCAGCAGGCGCGCGAGCGCGTCGGTGACGTCGCGGACGTCGCAGAAGGCCCGGGTCTGTTCGCCGTCGCCGTAGACCGTCAGCGCATCGCCGCGGACCGCCTGCTCAACAAAGCGGGGCACCACCATGCCGTAGTGGCCGACCTGGCGGGGGCCGATGGTGTTGAACAGCCGGACGACCACCGCCCGCAGACCGGTCCGGTGGGCGAGGTCCAGCGCCAGGTGCTCGTCGAGCGCTTTGGCCATGCCGTAGCTCCAGCGCGACGCGGTGGTGGGTCCGTAGACCAGCTCGGCGTCCTCGGTGAGCGGGAGCACCGGGCACCGGCCGTAGACCTCGCTGGACGAGGCGATCAGCACCGCCGCCGACGCCCGGCTCGCGGCCCGCAGCACGGCGTCGGTGGTGAGCACGTTGTTGCGCATCATCGCGGCGGGGTCGTCCACCACGCGCTGCACACCGACGGAGGCGGCGAGGTGAAACACCCGGTCGATGTTGGCCCAGACCCGGGGGTCGTCGGCGGCGTCCAGGGCGTCGGCCTCGATGAGCTCGCAGCGGTCCGCGTGGTCGCGGAGCAGGCCCGCGACGTTGCGGCGGCTCCCGGTGGACAGGTTGTCCACCAGGCGCACGCTCCGCCCGGAGTGGACAAGCCGCTCGGCAAGGTGCGAGCCGATAAAGCCCGCGCCGCCGGTGATCAGGGTGGTGTGGTCCTGCGTCATACGATCGCGGCCAACGCAGGTTCAGGCCCGCGGGTTCGCCCCCCCCCCCGGGTCAGGCGTGGGGGGGCGTGTCAGGGCTCAGTCCTTGGGGTTGTCGAGGAACTGCGCGTCGTCCTCGCCGAGCAGCTCGGCTGCCGAATCGTCGTTGGGGTTGGCGTGGATCAGCGTGTCGTCATCGTCCAAGCCGTTGCTCTCGGCGGGCTCGGTCGGATGGGCCTGGTCGACGCCGCGGTCGGCCTTGGCGGACTTGCGGGCCTTCTTCCTGTCCGCGGGCGTGCCGTCCTCGCGGTAGCGGTAGAAGTCCTCGTACGACTTGCGGAAGTAGCCGCCGACCGAGGCCTGCACCCCGCTGAGGATGATGCCCAGGATGTCGGCCCGCTGGCCGTCGAGCTGGCCCAGCACGCGGTTAAGCATGCCTCGTTTGTCGTTGCCAGCCTTGATGACCACCGCGATCGCGTCGACGTGCTTGGAGAGCAGCTGGCTGTCCGAGGTCAGCAGCGCCGGCGGCGCGTCGATGAGGATCAGGTCGTACTGGGTCTCGAGCTGCCCCAACGCCCCGCGGAAAATAGCGCCCTCCAGCAGTTCAGGCGGGGCGTCGCTGGAGCGGCCGGTGGGCAGCACCGAAAGCGAGGCGTCGGGGTGGTTCACGATGACGTCGGCGAGCTCGGCCGACTCTTTCAGCACGTCCACCAGCCCGCGGTCATTGTCGACGCCCAGCAGCTTGTGCTGGCCCGGCCGGCGGAAGTTGGAGTCGATGATCAGAACGCTCCGGCCGTTCAAGGCCAGGCTCATGCCCAGGTTCTGCACCACGGTCGAGGTGCCCGACTCGGGCTGGGCCGCCACACAGACCAGCGTCTTGTAGCCGCGGCGGTCCATCTTCGACAAGAGCGCCGTGCGGATCTGGCGGTAGCTCTCGGCCAGCAGGCCGGTCGGGGCTCGCTCGACGGCCCGCTCGGCGGTGCCGCCGGACGAGGCGTCTTCTTTGGCATGCGGGACCAGGCCCAGCAGCTGGGCGTCGGGGATCAGCTTCAGGTCCTGCGGGCTGCGGACCTTCTGGTCCAGCATCTCGCGGAGCACCAGGAAGCCGCCGGCCAGGCCGGTGAGCAGGAAGGTGACACCGGGGACGACCACCAGGAGCTTGGGGAACGTCAGCTCTGCCTCGGTGGGGCTGACCTGCCGCTTGACGCGGGTGGAATCGGGGCGGGCGGTCAGCAGGGTCTGCTGGTTGAGGGCCTCACGCGCCTGGTTGACGTTGAGCCGGGCGGTTTCCAACCGCTCGTCGAGCGTGCCGTATTCGGTGAGCTTGCGGTTGAGGTCTTGCAGGCTGGCCTGAGACTGCTCCAGCCCCGGCCGCAGGGCCTCGAGCTGGCCGGTGAGGCCCTCCGCCGTGCGGGCCGCCATCTGGAGCTGCAGGGCGCGGTACTCAGTCAGCTGCCTCTCGACCTCGCGATCCAGCTCGATCTGCACGGCGTCGCGCTGGTGGTCCAGCTGAACCACCTGGGTGTGCTGCTCGCCTTTTCCGCCCGCGAGCAGCTGCCGCCGCCCCTCGCTGAGCTGCCGCAGGATCTCCTGTCGCTCGGCGACCTGCTGCACCTGGTTGATGTAAAAGTTTTCCTCGTCGGTCATGTCCGGCGCGTCGGCCGAGGCCTGGAGCGACGCGTAGTTGCCGCGGGCGGCATCGAGTTCGAGCTGCAGGGCGAGGCTCTGGTCCAGCAGCGTGTTGTAGGTCCGCTGCTCGTCGGACTGAGCCACCTGCAGGCTGTTGAGGTTGTTCTCCTGGATGAACCGCTCGCGGGCCCGCTGGATACTCAGCATTTCGTCCTCGGCCCGGTCGCGGGCATCGAGGAAAACTTTTCGCAAGCCGGAGTTATCCGTCTGCCTCTGGATCTGCTTCAGATTCAGATAGGTGGAGATGATCGCCTCCAGCATCGTGGTTGCTTCAGCGCTTTTTGAGGTGCTCATCGTTAGATTCATGAGCGTCGTGCCGCGGATCATGCTCGCCCGCAGCATGTCGGTCTGCATCTCTTCTCGCGCTTTGCTGGTGTTGCCCTTGAAGGACCCGAACCACCCGGTGCTCTGAATCTCTGGACGGTTCAAGGCCTCGCGGATCACCTCGTCGGACATGATGAGGTTCACCTCGTTGTTGATCATGTTGGTGATGTCTTCGCTGCTGCCACCGACCCGGGTCGCCGCGGCGTACCCTTCGGTGACCTGCGTGTTCTCGATCAAGATCTGGGCTTCAGAGGTGTACTGCGGTGCCTTCTTCAGCAGCAGGTACCAGAGCCCGGCCCCGAGCGCGGCGGAGATAATCCCCACCGCCAGCAGGATCTTGAAGTGCCGGCGCAGCAGGATCACCGGGTCGATCGGCTTGAAGCGGCCCGGAGGCGGAGGGGCGGACATGCCGGTCGTGGGACCGATGGGCGGGATCGTCGAGAGGGGATTGGCGGTCATGGCAAATACAGGGTGGAGCGGGGCGGGCAGAGGCGGTGGATCGGGGCGGCGGGGCGGTCGGCCGGCCGGGCGGCGTTGCGGAGGGACGATCAGCGGTCGGTCAGCCGGTCCAGAGCGCGGCGGGCCTTAAGAGCCGTGTCTCGGTCTCCGGCGGCCTCGGCGGCTTCGACAGCCTGTTCAAGCCGCGTCTGAGCGCGTCCCGTCAGGGAGATTTCGGCGTAAAGCTCACCCAGGTGAAGCAGGTTACTCGGCCGGGCCGCAAGCCCCACGCTGGCTTCCAGCTGCTTGCGGGCGTCTTCCAGACGGCCGACCTTCTGCAGGGCCACGCCGTAGGTGTCGAGCACGTCGGGGTTGCGGCTGGCCTGCCGTGCGGCACGTTCGGCGAGCGGCAGGGCGGCGGCGGGGTCGTCCAGGGTGGTCAGCAGCAGGTACGAAAGGTTGTTGAGCGCTTCGATGTCGTCGGGTTTTTCCGCCAGCAGCGTCTCGTATGCAGCGCGGGCCTCGGCGGCTCGCCCGCTCTGGAGGAGGCTTAACGCTTCGAAGCGCAGCACCCGCTCGGCCAGAACCGGTTCGGCCGTGGTCAGCGGTTTCAGCTCGGCGAGCCGGTCCAGCGCAGCGGCGTAGTTCTTCGCGGTCAGGTCGACGGTGACCAGCCCCAGCCCGGTCCAGAGCGGGTTGGCCCGCCCGCCGACCTCGCGAACGACCGTGTTCGCACGGTCGCGGCCCAGGGCGGCGGCGATCTGGCGGACCACTTCTGACGCGGTGGCGGGGGAGTCAGCCCGCTCAAGGGCGAGCCCGAAGACGCGCTGCGATTCGTCCGACCGACCGCCGGCCGCCAGGGCGCGGCCCCGGAGGGCCTGCATGATCGGGAAGCGGTTAAGCATCACAGGGCGTTCGTTCAGCAGGGTGTCGGCCTCGGCGTCGCGACCCGAGGCAAGGTAAATCTCGGCCAGCTGGGCCACGGCGCCGGCGTTGTCGGGCTGGGTCTCGACCAGCCTGACGAGGCTGGCTTCCGCCGCGGCGGGGTTGCCGCTGCCGCGGGCAAGCTGCGCATCGAGCTGCAGGAGTCCGGGCCGGTCCGGGGCGAGACGCAGTCCTTCGCGAACGACGTAGGCCGCCCGATCGGTGTCCCCCTTGGCCATCAAAGCCTCGGCCAGCATCTCCCGCGCACCGGCGTTGCCGGGCTGGGTGTCCACCAGCACCTGGAGCGTGTCCGCCGCCTCGTCGGGACGACGCAAGCTGCTCAGAACCCTGGCCTTGAGCGTCAGCGCCTGCACCGAGCCGGGCTGGCCGGCCAGCACGCGGTCAAGGTCGGTAAGCGCCGAGCGGGCGTCTTCGCCGGGGATCTGCAGGCGGATCTGGGCCCGCTGCAGGTAGATCGTGGTGTTGTCCGGATCCTTTTCGAGAGCCCGATCGACCATCGCCAGGGCGTCACGCGGCTCGTCCGATCCAAGCGCCACCATCGCCCGCAGCGCGTCCGACGTGGCGTCGGCCTCCAGCGTGTCGAGGGTACGCTCGGCCGCCTCGACCTCGCCCGCCCGCACCTGGGCTTCGGCGAGGCGAAGCCCGATACGCTGGCGGTCCTCATCGTCCGCGTCGGTGAGCAAGGCGGTGTAGAGCACGGCCGCCTCGGCCGCCCGGCCGTTGTTGAACATCACGTCGGCCAGCTCGCGCCGGGCCGCCTGAGCGTCGGTCGACCCACTGGGCGACGCGTCGGCGGCGACGCGGTAGGCCGCGACGGCGTCGTCGAGCTTCCCGACGCTCACCAGATAGCGGGCCAGGAACCGCCGGTCGGCCGGCGTGGCTTCGTCGCCGCGTTCCGCGACCCACGCCCGGATCAGGTCCGTGCCCTCGCCGGCCCTCCCGGCGATGCCCAGAACCCCGGCGCGGGCCCCCACCGTGTCCCGGGTGACCCCCAGTTCGGTCTCGACCGCGTCCAGCGACGCCAGCGCGTCGTCTACCCGCTCATCGCGGGCCAGCAGCAGGGCGAGGTTCAGCCGGTTGTTGAGGTTCTCGGGGTTGGCTTCCGCCAGCCGTTCGCGCATGGCCAGCACCCGCTCGCGCCGGCCGTGGAGGCCCTCGTAGTTCATGTACTGCTCGACCACCGCGGCGTTGCCCGGGGCGTAAGCCACGGCCGACCGCAGGGCGTCGAGCGCTCCGTCGCGGAGACCCTGGCGGTCCTGGGCGCGGGCGAGGCCCAGGATAGCCAGGAGGTTGTCGGGCCGCTGGTCGAGGGCTTTGCGGTAGGCGGTGGCGGCCGCTTCGGCCTCGTTGTTCTGCAGACGCAGGTCCCCGTACTGCCGCCAGCCTTCGTCGAAGACCGGCCGCTCCTTGAGCCCCAGATCGAAAGAGGCCAGGGCCTGACGCAGGTCCCCTTCCGCGGCGGCAAGCTTGCCGCGCAGCAGGTGGCCGTCGGCCAGGTCGAGGTTGCGGCGGGCGGCGTCGGCGACCAGCGTGCCGGCCCGGTCAAAGTCCTTGTCTGCGATGGCGTAGTCCAGGCCCATGACGACCACGCGGTCGTCGTCGGGTCCCAGCTCGCGGGCCTGCTCGAAGTAGCGCCTGGCTTCGTCGCCGTCGCCACGCCGCGCGTAGGCCGACGCCTTGGCCAGGGCGATTTCCAGCGGTTTCGCGTCGGCTCCGGCGGCCTGTTCCACCTGCTCGCCGGGGTCCCGGCTCGCGGTGCCGTCGATGGCGACGCGGAACTGCGCGATCACGTCCGGGTCGGCGCCCGCCGCCAGGGCCTCGTCCAGCAGCGGCCCGCGGTCGCTTTCGGTGGCCGCAGCCAGACGCTGCCGCAGCAGGGAAAGGTCGGCCGGCTGGGCCGCGGAAAGTTCGTTCAGCAGCGCGTCGGCGCGGCCGGTCTGACCGGCCTGCCGGTAGAGGTTGACGAGCGTCCGGGCCGCGGCGGGGGACCGCACGCCCGCGTCCTGGCTTTCGAGCAGGTCGATGGCGTCCTGCGTCTGCCCGCGGTTGGCCAGGCTGCGGGCCTGCAGCGTGACGGCGATGCGCTTCTGGTTCTGCAGCGTGGCAAGCTTATCGCCCTGCAGGTCTTGCTCGGGGGTTGCGAGCACACGCCGCAGCTCGCGGTCGGCCTCCTCAAACTGCCGCGTGCGGACCAGCATCTCGGCGAGCTGCAGCCGCACGTTGGCCGAGGTCGAGAGCGTGGCGCCCCCGCCCATCAGGCCCAGTGCCTGACGCAGCCGCTCGGCGGCGGCTCCCCATTGCTGCTGCGCCTGGCGGGCGCGGGCCGAGAGCAGCAGGGCCTCGAGGTTGCGATCGCCGTAGAGGTCGCTGGCTTTGTCGATGGCGATCATGGCCTGCGTGGTGGTGCCGCGCAAGAGGTGGGTCTTGCCGCGCAGCATCAGGACCTGGGTCGACTCGCCGGTCACCGTCTCCAGCACGTCGATGGCCTCGTCGGCCTGCTTGAGCAGCTGCTCGCGCCGGTCCGAGTCGGTGGCGGCCTCGGCGCGGATGAGCTCGATGTTGGCCACCTCGTAGACAGCCTGCCGACGCAGGCTCTCGTCGCGGAGCGCTTCCTCAAATGGACCGTCGATCTGGTGCTCGCGGGCGGCCAGAAACACGGCATGGGCCTCGTCCAGGCGCAGCTGGTTTTTCAGGTTCTCGGCCAGCAGCAGGCGGAACATCAGCACGCCGGGCTTCTGCTCCACCGCCCGACGCAGAAGGTTTTCGGAGCGGCGTATGCCGGTCGTCACCAGCGCGTTGGGGACTTCGGACTCGATGCGCTCACGCTCGAGCATCGGCAGCAGGCGGGTGACGCGGGCGACCAGGGCGGGCGGGTCGGGGTTCTCGGTCAGGTACGCGACCAGGCCCTCGAGCACCGGCCGGGCGTCGTCGGCGGCGCCGACGATCGGGTCGAGCAGGACGGTCAGATACTCGATCGCGACCTCGCCATCGTTGGGCGCGGCCTCGAACGCCCGCTCGGCGAGGTCGCGGGCGCGGCCGACGGCCGCGTCCACCACCGAGAGCTCGGCCTGGGCCCGCTTCAGGCGTTTGGCGTCGAAGAGGTGCCACCGCGCGAGGAAGTGCATCGCGTCGGTGTCGTCGGGTTTGGCCTCCAGCACGCGCTCCAGCCCCTCGCGGATCTCGTCCTGCTGGTCGCGGTCGACCGACTCGGAGAGGGTGAGCGAGCGGGCGATCCGGTTGAACTTGAGCGCCACCAGATTGGTGGGGTCGCTCTCCAGCTTCGAGCTGCTGAGGTTCAGCAGCTCGCTGAAGAAGGAGGGGGCGCCGAAGGTTTTGCCCCAGTGGTAAAGCTGCTGGTAATACGATTCGAGCATCGCGTCGTCGTCACGACGCAATTCAGTGGCCTCGCGGGTCAGCCCCGATATTTCGCGGAGCACCCGGCCGGCCTCGGAGCCGTCCTTGACCGTCATTTTGCGGCGGGCGGCGATGTACTTCGCCAGCACGTCGGCGTTGCTGCGGTCGCGGTTGTAGGCCATGCCGTAGCTCTCGGCGGCCAGGCGGTAGTTCATGCCGCTTTCGGTGCGGGCGGCGGCGAAGTCGGCTTCGTCGTCGAGCGACGCGAGGCTTTCTGCTTCGGCGCTCTGGGCCAGCTGCAGGTGCTTGTCGCCGGCGGCCATCAGGTCGTCGTTGCTCTTGCGGACAAACAGGGCGTAGAACGCGCCGGCCCCGACGACGCACACCACGATGGCGACGGCGAGCAGGGTGACGAATCGGGTGTTGACTTTGCCGGCCATTGAGCCGTGCTCCTTGCTGGATAGGTCGCCGGAAATCGGCGTGAAGATGGTCTGGGCGTTGCCGCCGGATCAGGCGGTACGCTGGTGCCCGGGGGGGGGTTCACGCGGAGGCGGTGCGGCGGCGGGGAACTCGCCGCGCTCCCGACACCTGTTTAACTCCGGCACGCGGGGCCGCCAGCGGGGCGGCTTGGGGATGCGGATGTTTGCCCATTATGACGCGGTCTGTGACGTCTGCGTGGATCAAGGGGAAATCGGGCGAAAAAAAACACCCGGCCGCCGGCGGCCGGGTGTCGGTGAGGGCCGCGGGGCCGGCTGGCGCCGGCCGCGGCGTCAGTTGCCGAACCGCCGCTCGCCGAACACGTCGCTGCCGAAGTTGCGGTCCAGCACGAAGCCGAAGCCGTAGCTGGCCCGGAAGCCGTTGCGGATGACCGCCAGCGGCGTCGCGACCCCGCTGGAGCCGATGTTGAGCATGTCGTCGGGCTTCAGGAAGATGTCCGGCTCGGTGCCGTGAAAGATCGCGGCCAGGTTGATCCGCAGGGTGACCTCCTGGTTGGTGTCGGTCCGACGGATCAGGTCGGTCCGCTGGGGGTTGGCCAGCCCGCCGAGGCCGCCGGAGCTGGCGATCAGCTGCTTGATGGTCAGGTCTTTCTCGCCGGGCACGGTGTAGGCCCCGGGTCGATTGGACTGACCCATGACGTAGACGAAGCCGGCGGACTGGTTGGGGATCCGGATGACGTCGCCGGGGCGGACCACGACGTTGTACCGCATGTCGCCGTTGATCAGCTTCTCGTAGGGCACCTCGATGATGCGCTGGGCAATCATGTTGCTGAGGTTCACGTCGTCCTGGGTTTCTTCACCGCCCGAGCCCTGGACCTTGACGAACTTGTTGTCCACGTAGACCCAGCGCGGCGAAGAGTCGGTGCGTTCGAGTCCCGACTCCACCCCGGCGGGCGGGGCGTCGCGGTCTTCGGCGTCGGAGTCTGAGCCGCCGGCTTCACCGGGGTCCAGGATGCCGTCGAGCAGGTCATCGGTGCTGGAGGGGGCGGGGGCCCCGCGGCGCGACCGGCCGGGATCACCGGGGGTTTCACCGGCGGTGGCGCTGGTGAGCGGGGTTTGACGGAAGATCAGGATCCGCTTGATGCGGTTGCTGACGCCGCCGGCCAGCGCGATGGCTTCGAGCAGACGGAACTCGGGCTGCGGAATCAGGTAGGTCCCGAAGCGGGTGCTGCCCTCTTCGGGCGCGCCGATGATGCTGTAAAGGTTCTGCCGCGACTGCTGGACCACGACGCTGACCGTCGCGTCCTCCATCACGCCCTTCTCCTGCAGGATATCGATGACTTCCTGCTCCAGCTGGCTGGGGCTGAGGCCCGCGGCCTTCACCCGGCCGATGACCGGCAGGCGGATGTTGCCGGTCTCGTCGATCACCCGCTCCTGCACCTCGGTGACGCCGACGCTGATGAGCTCGAAAACCGAGATGCTGATGAAGTCACCGGCCCCGATGACGTACTCCTGCACGTCGGGCTGCAGGTCGGCGGGGCGCACCGGAGAAATCGGCACGTTGCCTGTTTCAAAGTTGCGGGCCAGGTCGATCTCTTCGAGGATCGGCATGGTGATGGGGGTCCGCTCCCAACGACCCACCAGCGTGGGATCGAGATACCCGTCGGACTCGCAACCGGTGGTCGCGGACACGCTGACGAAGAGCGCCGCGCCAGTCAGCAGGGCCGCACCGGCCCGCGGGGCGAACGGGTTGCGGCACACGCTTTTGAATGAGTTCTGCTTCACCGAGGTCGACTCCTGTCCAGCGTCCCGCGTTGGCGTCCCGTTGCTGCGGGAGGCCGGCCGCGGGGCGTGAGCGGCATGGGGAATAAAGAGGCCGCCCGGCGTGGTGCCGTCGGCGACGCATGAGGCGGGCATGGTAAACCATCCACCAAAAGTCCGCACAGCGGTCCGCACGGCCCCCGCGGACCGATCCCCGCTCCCCGCCCGACGAGACCACCGCCATGTCCGAACCCTTCAACCGCGTCGCATTCGTCGGCAACGGCGCTATGGCGACGGTATTGGCCCTGCTGCTCGAATCCCGTGGGGTGGGCACCACCGTCTGGGGGCCCAACCCCGAGAACATGGCGGAACTGATCCGGACGCGGGAGAACCGGCGCTACCTGGCCGGACACCGGATCCCCGCGGCCGTGCGGCTCACCGCGCGCGACGCGGAGGCGTTCCGCGGCGCGGAGGCGGTCGTATCCGCGATCCCGACGCAGTTTGCCCGCGGGGTCTGGGCGCGTCTGGCCCCGCACCTTCCGGCGGGGGTGCCGGTGGTCTCGGTGGCCAAGGGGATTGAAAACGAGACTATTTTGCGGCCCAGTGAAATCATTGCCGATGTGCTGGGCCCCACGTTGCGGGGGGGGGCTCCGCCGCTGGCGGCGCTCTCCGGGCCTTCGGTGGCCGAGGAAATCGCCCGCAGTCTGCCCGCGACGGTCGCGGTGGCGTCGGCCGACCAGACGCTGAATCAACGGGTTCAGTCAACTTTTACGACCGATTGGTTCAGGGTTTATACAAACGAGGACCTGATCGGGGTTGAGCTGGCCGGCGCCCTTAAGAATGTCATTGCGCTGGCCGCCGGCATCCTGGACGGTCTTCAGGCCGGCATCAACGCCAAATCGGCCCTGCTTTCGAGAGGCCTGGCCGAGATCACGCGGCTGGGCGTCGCCATGGGGGCCCGGGCCGACACGTTCTTCGGGGTCACCGGGGTGGGCGATCTGGCGACCACCTGTTTTTCGCCAACGGGGCGGAACCGCAGTTGCGGCGAGTTGCTGGGCCGGGGACAGACGCTCGAGGCGGCCCTGGACGGCGTCCCGGGGGTGGTCGAAGGGGTGCCCACCGCCCGCGCCGTGGTGCAGCTGGCCACGCGTTACCGCGTGGAGATGCCGATTGCCACCGCGGTGAACGAAGTTCTTTTCGAGCGGCTGGACCCGCGTGCGGCGATCGCCCAACTGATGTCACGCGAGCCCAAGCCCGAGCGGGTGAGGTGATCAGAGAACGATCGGGCGGTGCTGCGGGGTGACGCCGAAACCGCGAGACGCCGTCCTCGCCCGGAGCTTCGGGGCCGCACCAAGGAAAACGCAACGCGTTTGAGCCGGTGGCTCGGCCGGCAGGCGGCGGCCGATAAGCGGGGGTGCACCGCGGCGTCTTCATCTTGACCGGCCTGCTGACCATCGCCGCCTGGCTGGGGGGGTGCAGCGCGATGAGGCCGGTCGCCCGGACGGGCCCGATCGAGCCTTTCGCGACGGTCGAGTCGCTCGACGGGGGGTCGGTGTACCTGGAGGTTGATCCGGTGGCCCACCACACGGACGGGGCGGTGATGCGAGTCAACGACCTCCCCTGGGCCACCGAGGCCGTGGTCCGCCGGGGCGATTGGATCGAGATCGGCTACCTCGTGTCACCGCACGCCGGGCGTCTCGCCTACCGGACGATCGGCGCCAGCCCCGCGGGGCGGATCCACTTTGAGGCGTCTCGGTGGTTCGACGACGGGTTCCCGGCGCAGACCCGGCGGGTTGCGGTGTGGCCCTATCGCGACGGGACACGGACGTCGCGTGTCCGTTAGTTCGGGCAGGAGAACCGTTCTGTAACGGCACGCGGGGGGCGCGTTTGTGGTTGCGGGGGGAGGTCGCTCAAGCCCGCCCCGGACGCGGACGATCCCCCGATCGGTCGTGTCGCGGCCCCGTGTCTGGACCCCCTCGTGCCCGCGGCCACTCGGCCGGGAGACCCGCCGCCATGCTGTCCCTGAGCCCCCCACCCCAAGACGTGACGCCCGATCGACCGTTCAGTGACACCGCCCGGCTGTGGCTCTCCGAGCAGCAGTGGATGGGGTTGCTCACGCGGGTTCGAACGGGGAGCGCCTGTGAAGACCGCCCCGGCGGGCTGAGCGAGGCGACCGGCGACCGCGAGCACGCCCGCCTCGCGCCGGACTTTTTCTGCCTGATCCGCCTGGGCGCCGGCGGGGTGTCGGCGTCGGGCGAACACGGCACCTACCAGGTGTCGACCCGCAACATCTCCGCCGGCGGGATTGGCTTCGTCCACGACCGTGAACTGGAACGCGGGATCCGCGCCACGGTCGCGCTGCAGCCCCGCGAGGGCCCGGGGCTGATTCTCTCGGCGCGGGTCGCCTGGTGTCGACGCCTGCCCAAGGGCTCGGGAAATGACGGGGGGCTTTTCCAGGTCGGCGTGCAGTTCGACCAGCCGGTCGACGTGCACCCCTTCATCTACGCCGCTTAGCCCGTGCGGCCCGCACCCCCTTGCCCCGACCGAGAACGCCTGCCGATGACCCACCCCGCCCGCCACTCGCCCGATGAGCACGCCGCTTGCCCCGGTTCCAGTCCCGAGCCCGAGTGGCCCTGCGACCCGGTCGAGTCGGTCTTTGCGCGGACCCGGGACGGGCAGCTCACCGAGAGCCAGTGGCGTCACGCGATCGAGCGGATCGTGGCCACCACCGAGCCCGAGCTCGAAGCACGATTTTCCGGTCGGCGAGACGACGGCGAGCGGTATTACCGTCAGGCCTCCTGCATGCTGCGGGTCGTCGACGCGGACGGCGTTGTCGGCGTGCACCTGGTGACCACCCGGAACCTCAGCCGCGGCGGCCTGTCGGTGATCCACGGACGGGAGATCGCGGCAGGGTCCGCGTGCGTCCTGGCGCTGGAGACCCCCGGCGGCGGCGGGGTGCTGTGCGAGGCCTGGGTCGAGTGGTGCCGCGCGGTCGAGATCGGCCGCGGGGGCGCCGCACCCGCGTTTGAGCTGGGCCTGCGTTTCGAGAGCGAGCTCGACGTCACCCCCTTCCTTGAGCCACGCTGAGTCGGGCCGGGCCCGCCGCCCGCGCCGGGCCCTGAAAGCATCGGTCTTCGACCTTCTCGGACCGGCCGTCACGGCGGGCCCCGCGGTCTCCTTGCGCGGCGGCGCGTCCGCGGGGCCGCCTTCCGGCACCGGCAACAGATCACCCCGCATTTTTCTCCCCGGTCTTCTCTCAAGAATCGCCGCCGGCGCCGGCGATCCCGCTTAATCCGCACCACCGTCCGGTCGATACCCGTCGGTGTGCAGCCGCTCCCCCACCCCCGGGGTGCCGCGGACTGGCCTTCCCCCACTGCCCCCCGGCATCTCCCACGCAAACTCAACCGAACAAGAGGCACCGATGGAACTCGACACGATCTTGAAAACGGCCTTGGGCCTCGGCTCCTCCGACATTCACCTGGTGTCGGGCCACCCCCCGCTGGCCCGTGTCCACACCACGATGACCCCGCTGGACTACCCCGTGATCACGCCGGAGGGTGCGATGCGCATCCTCAAGGAGATGACCACGCCCGACCAGATGCGCGTCTTCGAGAAGATCCGCGATGCGGACTTCTCGTACGAGATCCCCGGCCTGGGCCGCTTCCGCGTGAACGCCCACAGCCAGCGCGGCACGGTGGGCATCTCGATGCGTGCGATCAAGACCGAGATCCCACCGCTGGCCGACCTGAACCTGCCCGACGTCATCAGCCGCCTGACCTACCTGCCCCGCGGCCTGGTGCTCGTCACCGGCGACACGGGCTCGGGCAAGTCCACCACGCTCGCGGCCATGATCGACGCGATGAACAAGCGCTACCACAAGCACATCATCACACTCGAAGACCCCGTTGAATACGCCATGATCTCCGACAAGTGCTGCATCGAGCAGCGCGAGCTGGGCCTGGACACGCCGTCGTTCGCCAGCGGCCTGCGTCACGTGCTGCGTCAGGACCCCGACATCATCCTGGTCGGCGAGATGCGTGACCTGGAAACCACCGCCGCGGCCATCACCGCCGCCGAGACGGGCCACCTGGTGTTCAGCACGCTGCACACCGTCAACGCCTCGCACACGGTGGAACGCATCATCGACATGTACCCCGCCGACCAGCAGAACCAGATCCGCTCGATGCTGGCCAACACGCTGCAGGCGGTGGTGTCGCAGACGCTGTTCCGCCGCATCGACAAGAAGGGCATGGTGCCCGCGGTCGAGACCATGTTGTGCACCCCCGCGGTGCGCAACCTCATCCGAGAGAACCGCGCCTTCGAGATCCCCAACGTGATCGAGACCAACCGCGCCCTGGGCATGAACAGCCTGGACAACGCGATCGCCGAGCTGTTCTTCAACGGGATGATCAGCCGCGAAGACGCCATCGCCCAGTCGGCCTACCCCGAGAAGCTGGAACGCGCGCTCGTCGCGTGAGCGGGCGGCGCTGCGACCGCGTGGCGGTCGGGAGAAGGTCGCGAGAAGAGAGTGACCCGCTGCGAAAAGCGGGGACAGCACCGCGGGGGTCCGCGGTGTGAAGGACCGGGAAAAGGGTTGGCTGGCGCCCAGCGGCCAGCAGCTAAAGGCTTACAAAATGCCAAATTACCAGTATCAGATCCGGACCGGCGGCGGTCAGATGACCAGCGGCCACCTCGTCGCCGAGAACGCGATCGCCGCGGCCCAGGCGCTGCGGGCCCAGGGCAACACGGTGCTCAACCTCACGCCCATCAGCGGCGGGGTGGGCGGCACCGACTGGAAAGCCAAGCTCGCGGCCCTGAACTACACATCGGGCCCCACGGCCAAAGACGTGCTGGGCTTCACCACCCAGCTGGCCGTCATGGTCCGCGCCGGCATCTCGATCCGCGCCGCCCTCGAGGGCATCGCCGACCAGACCGAAAACGTGAAGTTCAAGCAGCAGCTCTACCAGATCAAGCAGGACGTCGAGTCGGGCAAACCCTTCAGTGACGCCCTGGGCCGGCACCCCAAGCAGTTCGGCCCGCTCTACGTCAACATGGTCCGCGCCTCAGAAATGTCCGGCTCTTTCAGCCAGATGCTCGACCGCATCGCCACCTACCTGCAGCAGCAGATCGAAACCCGCTCGATGGTGGTCGGAGCGATGATCTATCCCGCCTCCATCGCCGGTGTCGCGATCTCGGTCGTGGTGTTCCTGCTCACCTTCGTGTTGCCCAAGTTCGGGGCGGTTTTCGAAGGCAAAGAGTCGGCCATGCCCGGCCCCACGATTTTCCTGATGGGCCTCTCGGCCTTCATGGTGCAGTGGTGGTGGGCCATCGCCATCGTCGCGGTGGTCATCGGCCTGACGGGTTTCTTCCTGTCTCGGACCGATGCGGGCACCTGGTGGGTCGACCGCGTCAAGCTGAAGTTCCCCATTTTTGAACGCATGTTCAACGCGTTGTACATCTCCCGCGGCCTGCACACCATGGGTGAGCTGGTCAACGCCGGGGTGCCCATGCTCGACACACTGCAGATCACCGGCGAGGTGACCGGCAACCGCGTTTATCACAAGATGTGGAAGCAGGTCTATACCTCGGTCAAGCAGGGTAAGAAGATCGCCCAGCCGCTCTACAAAGCCGGGCGGCTGCCCAAGAGCGTGATCCAGATGGTCGCCGCGGGTGAGGAATCCGGCAAGCTGGGCGAGGTGCTGGACGAAGTCTCGCAGTTCTACAGCCGCAAGCTGAAGGAAACCATCAAAACCGTCACCAGCATGATCGAGCCGGTCATGATCATCATCATGGGTGTGGTCGTCGGCTTCATCGCGATGGCGATCATCCTGCCGATCTTCAAGCTGTCGAGCCTGGTGAAGTAGGCCGCACATCACGAACTGCTCCTCTGACCGGCCCCGCCGCGCACGGATTTTCCGCTGCCCGGCGGGGCCGGTTTGCGTTCAGGGGTCCGGTATCGGTTGGATTTCAGTCCGCCCCGAAATTTCCCGATGGAACCGATGATGAACGCTTCCGCCGCCCGTCCAACTCTCCGCCTGCGCTCGCTTCGGCGTCGCCGCGTCCACCGCCAGGCCCGCCGCCGCCGCGGCTTCACCCTCATCGAGGCCGCGCTGACCGGCGTGATCGTGGGCACCGGTGTGCTGGCGATGGTCAGCGCCCAGCAGGCCTATCACATCAAAAACAACTGGGCCCTGCGCACGGGCACCGGCCAGCTGCTGGCCAACGAGCTCCGCGAGCTGATGCTCAACCTGCGTCCTTACGACCCGGCCCAGCCGCTGCACCTCGGTGCCGAGAGCAACGAGAACGGCAAGACTTCGCCCGCGTCGGATCCCGTCAACGTCAACTTCTGGGACGACATCGACGACTTTGCCGGCGTTCCGTCGGGCGGCAGCTGGACCGGGGTGACGTTCAAGCCGCCGATCAACGGCATGGGCGACGTGATCGACGGCATGGCCCAGTGGTCGCAGCATGTCCGCGTCGAGAGCGTGCTCGACAGCGAGCTGAACGTCGAGTTCGGCGCCACCGACGCTCAGGCCCTGGGCAGCACCGGGATGCTCCGGGTGACCTGCACCGTGTTCTACCAACGCGACGCGGCATCCGCCCGCCAGAACGTGACGAGCCTCAGCTGGATCGTCGCCCGCTAGCCCCACCCCCGACTTCACGACCGCCATCAACCGACGCCCGACCGATCCGGACTCTGCCATGCCGAACCGCACGCCTCAGCCCCGTTTTTCCTGTCCCGCCCGCCGCCGCGGCGTCGCCGCCATCATGGCGATGATGTTCCTGGTGATTTTCGCCAGCCTGGCCGCCGCGATGGCCGTGGTTTCTCAGGGCAACCTGCGCGTGGCCGACACCAACATGAAAATCGGTCGCTCGCTCGCCGCCGCCGAGACGGGCATGAACCTGATGGTGCGTAAGCTGGAGCAGGTGGTCAACGGCGACCCGTCCGACCCGCTGGATCGGTTCCCCGGCATCCGGACCACCGCCGGCCTGATCCAGGACGAAGCGCTCGCCACCGGTTCACCCTATTCCACCGCCGGAAATGCCTACGCCCTCTGGGGCGGCGACCCGGCACAACCCGACACCGCCGACCCGATCACGACGATCCTCGGGGCGATGATCGAAGCTCTTAAGAACGACGAGCACTACCAAGCCACCGTGGAGGATCCCAAACCCCAGCCCCGTATCGTGGCTCTGGGTCAGGACCCCTTCTACGGCCGCGCGGTGAAGCAGCTGTACATCCCCAAGATCAAGTTCGGCAAGAACTCGCCCACGTTCGAGGTGCGGATGACCCCCCACCCCCTGCCCGAAGACCTGCAGCCGTCGAGCCTGCACTACGACGACCCGTACTACGACCGCATGCCCTTCGGTTACGCGGCGCCCGGCACCCTCGACGAGATCACCAAACGTGAAATGGGGCTGGACTTCACCGTCGGCAACACGGACCCCGACCCCGAGGTGGACCCCGTCATCGGCCCGCTGGATGCGCGGTTTATCCGCGTGACGGTGACCGCGATCGACGACGCGGGCAACGCCCAGGGCGGCAGCTCCGTGGCCCGCAGCATCTCGCGCGACTTCCGGATCGACAAGCGGATCCCCTACGCGATCCTGAGCAACAGCCGCCTGATGCTGGGACGCAACGTGTCGGTCCGCGGCAACGTGGCGTCGCGTTTCGTCGACCCGGGAAAAAAGAACGGCCACCCGGTGGAGGTGCAGTCCGACTTCGAAGAGCTGCTGCCCGGACTCGACACGGACCTCGTCGCGTTCTTCGACGCCGTGGGCGATCCGGCCGTGGACGGCGACGGCGACAACCGCCTGAACATCGAGAACTCGGTGGAGGCCGCGGCCGTGCCCGGGGGTTCACCCGTTGACACCGACCTGGACCTCGACGGCTACGTCACGGAGTTTGACTACGTGCTGAAGCACTTCGACACCGACACCGACCGCGTCATTTTAAGGTCCGAGTTCATCGCGGAGGTGCTCGGTGCCGGCCGTGACGAGAAGACCGCCGAGCAGCTCTTCGATCTGCTGGACACCGCCGGCGACAACCGCCGCGAGGGCTTCAGCGACGGCGTGCTGAACGCCGACGACCTCGTCTCGAAGATCCAGGGCGAGGTGTCGGCGCTGATCGACCAGAGCGAGTGGCAGACGGGCTACGACACGTGGAAGGACCCGGCGGGATCGCCCAGCTTCAAGAGCGACCTGCAGGGGACCTTCGACCCGGGCTTCGGCAAGACCCCACTGAACCTGGGCGACAAGCGGCTGGCGGTCTACGACATCGACCAGAGGGCCTTCGACACATCGGCCTTCGCGGACCTGGCCCGGGACTACGGGCACACGCTTCCGCGTGCGGAAGACGTCCCGCTCGGTTCGATGGTGACTGAGACCTACGGCGGCAGTCACGACGACCCCGAGACCAGTGCGACCGAGGTCGCGGAGTACGAGGGGCCCGACGTCAGCACGCCTGGCGAGACGCCGTACGAGTCGCAGAACCCCTACGACCGCTATTTCCGACCAGTTTACAAGAACATGGTGTTCGATCACCTCTATATCCCCCAGGGTGTCAACCCGCGCTTTGACAACTGTGTGTTCAAGGGCGTGACGTATATCGAGGTCGAAGAGTTCAACGACGACGCCGACTTCAACCGTGCCGGCATGCAGGAGCCCGGGGCGACCTACACGCTGCCCGCGCCCAAGTGGCCGGCGTTGACCATCAGTGTCGGCGGCGGACCCAAACCCGGCACCCACGGCGACACCAAGCCGCTGGGCAACAACGTGCACTTCCACGACTGCGTGTTCCAAGGCTCGATCGCCAGCGGCACCGCCACCGGGACGCAGCCCCGGGCTTACACCCACGTGCGGCACAAGGTGACCTTCACCGGACGGACCAGTTTCGACCACGACGCCGAGACCGACCCCGTGAAACGGCGCTTCTACGAGCGAAGCTCGCTGCTGCTGCCCCACATGTCCGTCGAGGTCGGCTCGTTCGTCGACGGGTCATCGAGCGAAGAAAACGTGTCGTTGACCGGCGCGATCGTCGCGGGAGTGATCGACATGCGGGGCCAGGTCACGATCCGCGGCACGCTCATCAGCACCTTCGAGCCGATCGACGGCGTAGCGCCGGTGGAGGAGGGCAACACGCCCAACTTCAACGTGACCCTCGGCTACTTCTCGCAGGACAAGGGCGACCTGGAGTCGGGGGCCGGCACCCGGACCGAAAAGGGGCTGGGCCGCATCCGTGTGGTGTACGACCCCTCGCTGGCGCTGCCCGATGGCATCGACTCGCCCATCGAGATGAAGCCGCTGCAGGGCACCTACTTCGAGGGCTCGCGGTAGACGCGTCCCCGACGCCCTCAACCCGGCAGCCCCGACCGCCGAAGGCAACACCATGAATCTCCGACTCCGATCCAAACCGTCTCCCCGCTCCTCGCCGCGCCGCGCCCGTCGGCGCGGGCTCTCGCTGGTCGAGCTGCTGATCGCCCTGGCGATCATCTCGGCCCTGCTGACCGCGACGGGGGTGGCCCTGGACGTCTCGTTCAAGGCCTACGCGATTGCGACCCAGTCGGCGTCGACGCAGAGCTCCAGCCGGCTGCTCACCAACCGGCTGCTGACGAACATCCGCAACGCGGTCGCGCACTCTCCGGTCGAGATGAATACGCAGGACATCGCCGATGGCGCAAAGTTCCAGACGGGAAGCGACACGGTCATCCTGTCCCCGTTCATCGGATTTACGGACCGCAACGGCGACGCCATCCGGCTCACCTGGTATGACGCGGACACCCCGGTTTCGGCCGATGGATCCGTCCCCGGGCCCAACGAGCTCTGGATGCGGCGCACGCCGAGTTCGAGTGCCACCATCACCGAGCAGCCGGTGCTCAAAGGGGTGACCTCGTGCGTGTTCACCATGCAGCGGCGAAAGGACGGGGACGGCATCTACCTGCTGCGCCGCGTCACCTTCGACTTCACCGTTGAGGCCGGCGACGACTCGACCCTGCAGATCGAGGCGGGCAACGTGCCCCCGGTCCGGGTCATCGCGTCGACCAAGCCCCGCCGGATCTGACCCGGCCACGGGTGGGGGGTGGACCGCTACTTCTCGTTTGCGAGTCAGTTGCGTTTGCCCCGACGCCGCTGGTATTGGTCACTTCCCTGAGTTGATCGCGTGTTGCGGCCGGCGAGCCAGAACCCCCGGATCGGGCCGGCATCACGCACTTCTTTACGAAGGAAACCACATGAACCTGTCTGCTACCAAGAACCTGCTGTTCGCCGCCGGCCTGGCCGCTGCCTGGGCGGCCACCCCGGCCAACGCGGTCCCGCCGCCGAGCTACGAGGGCGTCCCCACCTCGCTTTTCCTGGAGGGCACGGTCCGCGATTTCCGCGCCAGCCACCCGGATTTCGAGAGCTACCCGGGCACCTACAACAAGCCCTCGCCCACCCTCGACGCCGACGGCAAGCCGATGGTCGACCTGGACTACTACAACCTGATGCGCGGCACCAGCGGCCAGTCCGTCTATTCGCCCGCGTCTTTTGCCCAGTGGTTTCGCGACGACGAAACCGGCAAGGTCAGCAAAACGCTGAAGCACACCATCGAGTTGAAGCAGGTCGGCAGCAGAGGCGTTTATCGCTTCGCCCGCGAAGGACGCAACAAGAACCAGTTCTTCCCCATCGACGGCAAGGGGTGGGGCACCACGCCCAAAGTTGAGGACGGGCAGAAGCTCCGCTGGCAGAAAGGCGGCGTGCACAACTACCACTTCACCTACGAGGTGTCGACGATCTTCACCTACACCAACCCGCACCTGCGGGATCTTGACAACGACGGCAGGAAGGGCGAGCCCTTCATCAGCAAGAGCAACCCGGGCGACGCACTGTTCTTCCAGTTCACCGGCGACGACGACGTCTTCGTCTACATCAACGGGCAGCTGGTGGTCGACCTGGGCGGCGTGCACACCTCGCAGTCTGCCGGCGTGAACGTCGACGACGAGGCCAGCCGGCTGGGGCTGGTCCACAACGGCAACTACGAGCTGAAGCTCTTTTTCGCCGAGCGCCACACCAGTGACTCGAACTTCAAGATCGAGACCACGATGCAGCTGAGCACCGACTCGTCGGCCCACTACGACTGAGCCAAGTGAACACACCTCTACCCTCCAGACGCCGCGGGCCCCGTGTCCGCGGCGTTTTTCTGCGCTTCACGAGCCGCGACCGTGAGGGAGCGGACCCGCGGCGAGAGGGTTCTTGCGACTTGCCACCGCACGAGGCAGAGGGAGCGCAGGTTTCCGGGTTGCCCGATTCGCTGCGATCGACCAGTCACGGGTCCGCTCCCTCACGGTCGCGGCTCGTGCTGTTTTAAGGCGCGGATCACCAGCGTGTCGTTCTGCCCGCCGAAGCCGAACGAGTTGCTGAGGCACACCCGCACGTCCGCGTCGCGGGCGGTCCCCGGCACGTAGTCCAGGTCCAGGCCCGCGGAGGGCGTCTTGAGGTTGGCGGTGGGGGGGATCTTCCCGTCGCGGATCGCCATCACGCAGGTGATGGCCTGCACCACCCCGGCGGCCGCGATGAGGTGGCCCATCATCGACTTGATGCTCGACACCGGCGGCACGGCCGACACGTCGCCGTCGGTGCCCGCGAAGACGGCCTTGATCGCCCGGGTCTCGATCGAGTCGTTCTCTTTGGTGGAGGTGCCGTGGGCGGCGACCCAGTCCACGTCGGCGGGTTCGACGCCCGCGGACTCAAGGGCCTGCCGCATGGCCGCCGCGCCTCCACGGCCTTCAGGGTGGATGTCGGTGATGCGGTAGGCGTCGGCGGTGCTGCCGTAGCCGGCCACTTCCGCAAGGATCGCGGCTCCGCGTGCCCGAGCATGGGCCTCGGTTTCCAGCACGATGATGCCCGCGCCCTCGCCCATGACGAAGCCGTCGCGGGTGTCGTCAAACGGCCGGCTGGCGGTCTGCGGGTCGTCGTTGCGGTTGGACAGCGCGGTGAGGCGGTTGAACCCGGTCATGCCCAGCGGGTGGATCATGGTGTGGCAGCCGCCGGTCAGCATCACGTCGGCGTCGCCGCGCCGCAGCACGGCCGCGGCCTCGCCGATGGCCTGGGTGCTGGCGGCGCAGGCGGTGAGGCAGTTGTAGGCCGGCCCCCGGGCGTCAAACTCCAACGCGAGGTGGGCGAGCGCCATGTTGGGCTCCTGCTCCAGCTCGCGGGTGGCGTCCATGGAGGCGGTGGCGTGCTGCGCCCACTTCAGGCCGTCGATCTTCTTCGCCTCCGCGTCCCAGCCCGCGAGGTTGCTCGCGACGTAGGGGTCGAAGTCCAGCGTGCCCTCGCCGGCGCCCAGATAGATGCCAAGACGGTCGGGGTCCAGGCCGTGGTAAGAATCAAGGCCCGACTGCTCCCAAGCCTGCACCGCGGCCCCCAATGCGTAGCCGGTGTTCAGCCCGATGCCCCCGTGCAGCTCGGGGTGGCGGACGACCGCCAGCGGGTCGAAGTCTTTGACCTCGGCCGAGAAGGTGGTGGGAAAGGTCGTCGCGTCGAAGTGCGTGGTGCGGTCCACGCCCGAGGCGCCCGAGGTCAGCCCGTTCCAGACGGTCTCCAGGTCGTGGCCCAGGGGGGTGATCCAGCCCATGCCGGTGATGACGATTTTGGTGTGTGGCATGGGGTTACCAGATGGTGTTGACGCCATCGAACGCACGCATAGCGCGATCGGAGGTGATGAGCGGGCAGTTATGTTCCCTTGCTGTAGCGACGATGAGGCGGTCGGCCGGATCCCGGTGCTCCCAATCCATGCCGCTGCCGCCGGCGGCCAACGCTGCTTTGCTGGTTAGCGACACCACCTGAACCAGGTCGCCTTCGATGGCCCGGCGTACCCATTCATCAAGGGGGTATTCGAGTTCCACTCTCTTGCGGGTGACCAGCAACGCGACCTCCCAAAAGCTGATCGCGCTGACATAAAGGTTGGGATCGGCACGCAGCCGCCGCATCGCCTTCGGAGAAAACTTCGAGGGATCCTCAATGAGCCACAGCCACGCACAGGTGTCCAGCAGGGTCACCGGTTGGCTTCCCATTCGTTGGGGTCGGCCGCCGGCGCCACGACGTCTCCGGTGATTTTGATGGATCCACGAAGCTTCTCGAAAGCCGCTTCGCGTCGGCGGATCCGCTCGCGGGTCTCGTCGGTGAGCGGTGGCAGATCGGGGTTGATCGCCGCTTCGTCCCCGTCGGCGTCCGGTGGGCTTGCTTCGGGTGACGCGGGCGGCGGTTGCTGCATGCGCGAGATAAGCTCGGATTCGGTCTGCTCGATCGCCCGCAGCTGATCAATCAGCCGCCGACGCGCTTCGCTCAATTGCGCGAGCCGGGTGATGAGTTCGGTGGGTTGATGGACCATGGTGACCTTCTGGACATCAAGTATAAGCCCGGGCCCGGTTCAAACCCGCCGCAACACCATCGCGGTGTTCTGGCCGCCGGTGCCGGTGGCGCACACCAGCACGGTCTCGATTTTCGCGGCCGCGGTGGCGCCGAGGCCGTCGAGCGGGGTGGGGCGGTGGGTGATCGCCGGCAGCGTTTGGGACTTAAGAATCTGCGCGGCGACCGCGAGGTCGAACCCGCCCGAACCCGCCCCCAGGTTGCCTGCCAGAGCCTTGGTGGCGACGACCGGCACCGACGCCAGGCGGTCGCCCAGCAGCGTGCGCAGGGCCGCGGCTTCGGGGCCGTCCCAGTCGGGGTGGCCCAGGCCGAAGGGGACGACCACATCGACCGCGTCCGGCTCCAACCCGGCCTCGCGGAGCGCCGCGCGGCAGGCGCTCACGATCCCGCGGCCGGCGGGGTCGGGCGTGCGGTTGCGGGTCTCGCGGTGCACGGTCTGCGACGCCCCGAAGCCCGCGACCTGCGCGTAGACGTTGGCCGGGTCGCCGCCGCGGGCACGGAAGGCGGCTTCTTCTTCCAGCGCGACAATGCCGCCGCCCTCGCCGGTCACGCCGCCCGCGGCGGATTCGTCGAAGGGCCTGATCGCCTCCGGGTCGGTCCCGCCGTACAGACGGCCGGTCATCACCTGCCGCAGGAAGGCCATGGGGTTCACATTGCTCGACGCGCCGCCGCAGAAGCACAGGTCTGCCGCGCCGCGCTGGATCACCCGCAGCGACTCGCCGATCGAAAGCCCGCCCGAGGCCTCCCCGCAGGTGATGGTGTTGCTCGGGCCGTGGGCGCCGTGCACGATCGTCACGTGGCAGGCCAGCATGTTGGGCAGGTATTTCAGCAGCCACAGCGGGGTCAGGGCGTTCATCCCCTCGCGGCCCCAGCGGTGGATGTCGAAACTCCCGTCGGGGTGCGTGCTTGCACTCAGCGCGTCGGTCAGCTCGTCGAGGTCCGCGGCGATCAGCCCCGCACCGATGTGGCAGCCGATCCGGTCCGACGCGTAGGACGCGTCTTCCGGCGCTGCGTTGGCGCAGGTGCTCAGTCCCGCGTCGCGTGCCGCCAGGTCGGCGGCGGCCACGGCCAGCTCGATATCCCGCGCCATCACTTTGGTGGCCTTGCGGTAGGTCTTGGGCACGAAGTCGCGGATCTTGAAGGTGTCAGACACCTCGGCGGCCAGGGTGGCGCCCATGGCCCCGGCGTCGAACGCCCGCACCGGAGCCACCGCCGTTTCGCCGGCGGTCAGCCGGGCCCACGTGTCGTCCAGGCCCAGCCCCAGGCCGCTGACAGGTCCGACCCCGCTGATCAATACGCTTCGTTTCGACATAGAGCGGCCAGTTTAGAGCGTGGGCGAGCGGGGCGGGGCGGGGTCATCGAAAGATCGCCAGAACGGCCCCGAACCGCCGCCCGGAAACGCGTTGCCGATCCGGTAGGCTTGAATCATGCTCACCCACCGCGTCATCCCCTGTCTCGACGTCAAGGCCGGCCGCGTGGTCAAGGGCGTGAACTTCGTTGAGCTGCGTGACGCCGGTGACCCGGTGGAAATCGCCCGCGGCTACGATGCCGCGGGCGCCGACGAGCTGGTGTTCCTGGACATCACCGCCAGCAGCGACGACCGGGACATCACTTACGGCATGGTCCGCCGCGTGGCCGAGCAGTGTTTTATGCCCTTCACCGTGGGCGGGGGCATCCGCACGGTTGACGACGTGACGCGGCTGGTGCAGGCCGGTGCCGAGAAGGTCAGCATCAACACCGCGGCCGTGTTGAATCCCGACATCGTGAATCAGACGGCGAAGCGTTTTGGACGCTGCGCCACGGTGGTGAACATCGACCCCAAGCGGGTGACGGCCGCGGACTTCGTGGAACACTTTCGCGCATCGGGGCGGCCGGTACCTCTTGATGGCGGATGGCAGATGGCGGATGGCGGATGGCTGCCCGTGGAGTCGCTGTCTGATCCATCCGCCATCCCCGATTCGCCATCCGCCTTGCTCTTCGAGGTCCACACCCACGGCGGCCGCACCCCCACCGGCATCGCGGCGCTGCCCTACGCCCGCGAGGTGGTGCAGCGTGGCGCCGGCGAGATCATCCTCACGTCGATGGACGCCGACGGGACCCAGGCCGGGTATGACCTGGAGGCGACGGGCCTGATCGCTGGTGCCGTGGACGTGCCGGTGGTCGCCTCGGGCGGGTGCGGCAGCCCCGGCCACATGATCGACGTGCTGCGGCAGACCCGGGCCGACGCGGTGCTCGCGGCCAGCATCTTCCACTACGGCACCTACTCCATCGCCGAGACCAAGCGGGCCCTCGCGGCCGCGGGGCTGCCGGTGCGGCCGGTGCCGGAGGGTCGCGTGGGGGCGTGAGCAACGCCATGGTCATCGGGCCTCAGACCCGGCCCAGAGCGCACCGACGCGGCGCGGGGGCGGGCCCGCGGATCCGCGCTGCGCTTGACGGCTCCCCGGCCACGGGTGAGCATGTCCTTCCCGCCTCGTGGTGACGCCGGCTCTCGCTGAACTCAGTTCGGTCGCGTCCCGCCGCGTTCTGCTTCCCGGCGAACCGCCCGCCTCTCCCGTTCCATCTGATCTGTACCGAGGACCTCCGTGAGCAAAACCCCCAACATGCACGACTCGGTGGTCGCCGGCGACCCCCTGGAGTTCCACGAGACCCTGGCCGACACCCCGCTGGCCAAGTACTTCAAGGCCGCGGTCAAGTTCGAGTCGTCGGACCTCATCATGCGCGGCGGTCAGGCCCCGCGGCTGCGGCTCAAGGGCGAGCTCAAGGCGCTCGACACCACCCCGCCGAGCATCGAAGACTTCAACCGCTGGATCAAAGAGGGGCTGAAAGAAGAGCAAGTCCAGGAGTTCGCCGACAAGGGCTCGATCGACATCGGCTGCGACTTCGACGTGGACGGCGCCAGCCACCGCTTCCGCGTGAATATCTTCATGACCCGCGGCCGCAGCGCCATCGCCGCCCGGCGGGTCAGCAACGAGATCCTCGACTTCGAGGCGCTGCACCTGCCCCCGGTGATGACCGAGATCGTGCAGGTGCGCCAAGGGCTGGTGCTGCTGTGCGGCGTGACGGGTTCGGGCAAGTCCACCACCATCGCGGCGATGCTGGACTGGATCAACAAAAACCGCGCCTGCCACATCCTGACCATCGAAGACCCCATCGAGTATCTCTTCGAGGACAAGAAGTCGATGATCAATCAACGCGAGGTCGGGCTGGACGTGCTCGACTTCCCGACGGCCCTCCGCGGCATGGTGCGTGAAAACCCCGACGTGGTGCTGATCGGCGAGATGCGCGACAAGGAGACGTTCGAGGCCGCGCTGCAGGCCTCCGAGACCGGCCACCTGGTGTTCGGCACCATCCACGCCTCGTCGGCCAGCCAGGCGTTCAACCGCATCTACGACCTGTTCGAGCACGAGGAGCGCGAAGGCATCCGCCAGATTCTCGCTTACCAGATGCAGGCTTTCGTTTACCAGAAGCTGCTGCCCACGCTCAAGGAAGACATGGCCCGGGTGCCGGCGGTCGAGGTGCTGCTGCAGAGCCCGCCCACGCGGAAGCTGATCGTCGACGGACGCGAAGACGAGCTGGAAAAAGTCATCAAAGACAGCCGCGAGGGCGGCATGCGGACCTACGTCGACAGCCTCGTCGAGCTGGTGGAGACCGGCTACATCCACCCGCGGGTGGCCCAGGCCAACGCCCCCAGCCCCGAGGAGATTAAGATGCGGCTGCGCGGAATCAACACCGGCTGAGCCCCGCCCGCCGCCGTTTCTGCCCGCCCCGACTCCCCGTTTGGCCGCCGCCCATTATGACTACGCCCACCCTCGCAAACTCCGTGTTCCTGATGAGCGTGGCCAAGCCCGTCATCTTCGCGCTGGTCCTGGGGGGCTGGGCGTGGGTGGTCTCCTTCCTCGACAAGGACGCGGGCTTCTACTACCTCAAGCGCGAGTCGTTCAACCTGCTGCATGTGCTGGCGGGCGTGCTGGGCTTCGGGCTCATGCTGCTGGTGCCCGTGTTCTGGGTCGGCCTGCCCATGGGCATCCTGGTGCTGGCCGCGTCGGTCGCGGGCTACGTGGTCTACCGCAACGGTCAGGTGCCCGAGGGCGAGAAGTGGAGCGCGTCGCTCGACAGCTTTCAGCAGAAGCGTGAGCAGAAGCAGGCGGCCGCGCGGCAGGCCAAGGCGACCCTGACCGTCACCGGACCCGACGGCGAGGCCCGTCCGGTCCCGATCCCCGGCGAGGACGACGCCGAGCACTACCTGCGGCTGGACCAGCTGCTGAACTTCGCACTGCCACGCAACGCCAGCCAGATCGACCTGAGCGTCGACTCTTCGGCGGCCAAGTGCCGCGTGCACATCGACGGCGTGCGCTACCCCCAGGAAGCGCCCGATCCGGCCGAGGCGATCAAGTTCATCGACTACATCAAGAGCCTGGCGGGCCTGGACGCCGAGGACCGCCGACGCAAGCAGGACGCCAGCGTCGAGATCCGCCTCGAAGACCACGGCAATCACAAGGTGCACGTGGTGTCGGCGGGATCGACCAAGGGCATGCAGGTGCAGCTGGTCATCGACCCCGCCCAGCACAGCAACATCCCGCTGAAGCACCTCGGCCTGCTTCCGGCCCAGACCGAGCCCCTCGAGGCGCTGCTGCACGAGGCGGGCAAGGCGGTGATCGTGGCGGCCCCGCCCCAGCACGGCGGCCCGACCACGCTCTACAGCCTGCTGCACGAGCACGACCCCTACACCTCCAGTCTGGCGACGCTGGAGGACGAGGTGTTGTTTGACCTGGAGGGCGTCAGCCACAACCTGATCGAGCCGGGCCAGTCGGCGGCCAAGGTCAACGAGAAGCTGGGAACCCTGCTGCGGGCCGACCCGTCCGCGCTGATGATCAGCCGCGTGCTCGACCCGCAGACCGCGAAAATCCTGGCCGAGAGCGCCCCGGAGATCCGGGTCTACGTGCCCGTCCCGCAGGACGGAACCTTCTCGGCGTTGCAGCTGTGGCTGAAGGTCGTGGGCGACCCCAAGCTGGTCGCCGAGGGCCTGGGCGCGGTCATCGCGCAGCGGCTGGTCCGCCGCCTGTGCCACACCTGCCGCGTGCCGTACACCCCCGACCCGTCGGCGCTCAAGAAGCTGAATCTGCCTGCCACCAAGGTCGGCGACCTCTTCCGTGCGTCGGGCAAGATCATGAACAAGGACAGCGAGGTGCAGTGCCACGACTGCCACGGCCTGGGCTACCGCGGCCGGGTCGGGGTGTTCGAGGTGATGGTGGTCGACAAGGCCGCCCGCAAGTACATCGCCGCCAATCAGCTCGACACCCTGCGGCTGCACCTGCGCAAGCACAAGATGCTCTACCTGCAGGAGTCGGCGCTCGCCAAAGTGGTGGACGGGACCACCGACATCAAAGAAGTCACCCGCGTGATGAGCTCGAAATGATCCTCAACATCGTCCTGATTGTTTTCGTGCTGGGCATGGCCATGATGTGGTCGACCTACGGCCTGTTTTCAGCGCTGCTGCACCTGGGGCTGGTGATCGTCGCCGGCTCGCTGGCTTTTGCGTTGTGGGAGCCGCTGGCCTACGGGGTGTTCTTCAACTTCCTGCCTTCGGCCGCCTGGGGGGTTTCGCTGCTGGGCGCGTTCGTCGGGGTGCTGCTGGGGCTGCGGCTGGTGACCGACAAGCTCGTCCGCGGGACGCTGAAGCTGCACCGGCTGGCCGACCAGGTCGGCGGCGGAGCCGCGGGCGCGCTGAGCGGTGTGCTGACCGCCGGCGTGGTGCTGCTGGGCGTGGGCTTCATGCCGCTGCCCCCCGCGATCGCCGGCTACCAGCCCTACGAGGTCCAGAGCAACGGCGTGATCGCGCTGCGTGAAGACGGCAGTCTGTGGGTCCCCGTCGACACCCTGGCGGCCGGTCTTTTCACCCGCCTGTCGGGAGGCGCGTTCTCCACCCACACCCCGCTCGCGTCCTACGTGCCGGACATCGCTCAGGCCGCGACGCTGTTTCGCCTGGGGCGGACCTACGACGAGAACCTGTCGGTGGTTTCGGCTCCCGGTTCGGTCAAGGCCGACGCCACCGCCGTGCTTGTGGGCGACCAGTTGCCCGGGATCGACGGGGGCCTGGCCCAGGGTCTGCTCGGCGCCGCGGCCGGTGGCGGGCGCCTCGTCACCGTCGTGACCACCTTCACCAAGGGCAAGAAGACCACCACTTACGACGCCGACTCGATCCTGCGTCTGCCCGCGACGAACATCCGCCTGGCCACGCGCAAGCGCGGTGAAAACGGCCAGTGGGTGGCCCCGCTGGGCTTCTCCAAACCCGGCGACGGCGGCCGCACGTTCTTCGCCCTGGCCAACAACCAGATGATGGCGTCCAGCACCTTCCCGACCCAGGAGATCGCCTGGCACTTCGTGGTGCCCGCTGACCGCGAGCCGGACTTTCTGCTGGTCCGCAACACGCGGGTGTACCTGCCCAAGGCGGCCGACACCGAGTCGGCCGACTACGCGGCGCTGATCGGCAACCCCGGCGCGGAGGGCGGCGCGGACATCGCGGTCCAGCCCCCGCGCAGCGGCAGCAGCGGGGGGCAGGCCATCGACGCGGCGCCCAGCGCGTTCTCCGACCACAAGGCGGTGTACATCGAGCAGAACAACGACCTGCCCTCCAACGTTTCGAAGAACAACGCCCAGTTTCTGACCTACAACGAGACCGCGGTGGTCTCGGGCCAGGGCATGGCTCAGAAAGGCACCGCCAGCAAAAACACCACGCTCTCCACCGTCGAGGTGAGCCCGGCCCTGCGGGCGGTCCGGGTGGAGATCGTCCCCGTCGCGGCGGCGAACGACTTCCGTGCCCTGGGGCAGAGCGCCGGCACCGCGAACATCCAGGAGATCTGGCTGTCGGACACCGGAAACCGCCACCACCGGCCCTTCGGCTGCGTGCTGCTGAAGGACGACGGGCGGCAGAAGTTCAATATCCTTAACGGTGGCGAACTGCGTAACAACGTGGACCTGCCGCTGAACGACTACGACAACGGTGACCGTCTGTACGTCTACTGGGCGGTGCCGCCCGGCGTCACCCTCAACGGGTACCACATCGGCGAGGCCGTGCAGGACTTCACCTACCTGGTCAACTAGTCGGCCATTCACCGCGTCGGCGGTCTCTGGGTTTTCGGCGGCGGCCCGCCGGCAACCCAGAGACCGCCGACGCGGTGCACGACGCGACGTCATTGGGGGCGAACCATGATCAAGCCCGAGGATCAGTACGCCGGACGCCGCGTGACCGTGATGGGGCTGGGGCGCTTCGGCGGGGGCGTGGGGGTGACGCGTTTTCTGGTGGAGCGCGGGGCCGATGTGCTTGTGACCGACACGCTGCCGGCGGACGACCTGGCGGACAGCGTGGCGCAGCTGGATGGGTACGCTGGCGTGGGCTTCCGGCTGGGGGAGCACAACGTTTCTGATTTCACGACGTGTGACCTGCTGGTCGTCAACCCGGCGGTGAAGCCGGGCAACCGCTTCGTGCGGGCGGCGCAGGCGGCGGGGGTGGAGATCACCAGCGAGATCAGGCTGCTGGTGCGGCACCTGCCGAATCGGCTGCGGACGATCGGGGTGACGGGGTCGGCGGGGAAGAGCACGGTCACGGCGATGATCGGGCACGTGCTGAATCAAAACCGCACGAGCCGCGACCGTGAGGAAGCGGACCCTTCGCTCATCGCCGCGCCGCGGTGCTGGGTCGGCGGCAACATCGGCGGCTCACTGCTCGAACGTGTCGACGAGATCGGCCTGAACGACTGGATGGTGCTGGAGCTCTCGAGTTTTATGCTCGAGGGCTTACGCGATGACAAATGGTCCCCGCACATCGCGGTGGTCACCAACGTCAGCCCGAATCACCTGGACTGGCACGGGTCGATGTCGGCTTACACCGACGCGAAGCGAACGCTCGCCACGTTTCAGAAACCGGACGACATCCTGGTTCTTGGCGACGACTCCGCCCGCGACCTGATCCGCCCGGCGGCCGGGGTGAAGGTGGCGTCGCGCACGGGCGACGTCGGCGAACTGTCGGTGCCGGGGCTGCACAACCGTCGCAACGCGGCGATCGCGGCGACCGCCGTGCGGGCGGCGATCGATGCGGAGGCCGAGGTCAGCGCCCTGGCGACCTTTCCCGGGTTGCCGCACCGCCTGCAACACGTCGCCGAGCGCGAGAAAGTGCGCTACTACAACGATTCCAAGTCCACGACGCCCGAGGCCGCGACGCTCGCGATCGAAGCGTTCAAAGCCCACACGGTGCGCATCATCCTGGGCGGCAGCGACAAGGGCAGCGACCTGGCGCCGCTGGCTCGCTTCGCCGCCGAACACTGTGTGGGCGTGTACACGATCGGCACCACCGGCGACGCGGTCGCCGACGCGGCCCAGGCGTACGAGCCGCCGACCGGCCGGCCCGAGAGCTGCGGCGCGGTGGCGTGGCCGCCGCCCACCGCGACCGTCCGCCGCTGCGGCACGCTCGACGCCGCGATGGACGCGATCGCGGCGGACGTGAAAGCGGGCGAAAACGTGGTGCTGTCGCCCGGGTGCGCGTCGTGGGACCAGTTTGTGAATTATGAGAAGCGGGGGGATGCGTTTGTGGCGCGGGTTCGATCAAAGTAGCAGGCACACTCCGTGTGCCGTCCGCGGGTGCAGGATTCGGTGGCGGGTCGGCGGGGCCCGATGGGACCCCAGGTGGATGTCGCCGGCGTCTCTCAACGCGTGCGGATCCGCCTCCGGCGGGACTTTGATCACGGGCGGGGACGCCCGTTCCACTTTCGCGCCGGGGGGCGGCGTCTGGGGTGGTTGGGAGGAGGGGCCGCAAGGGCTTGCCTGGCGTTGCCTCAGACCCCGGGCCGCCAAGCCTGAAGCGCCTCGATGCGGGCCTCGGTCTTGGGGTGGGTGCGGAAGAGGTTTTTCATCCCGCCACCCCCGCCGCCCATTCCCGCCAGCGGCTGCACAATAAACATGTGGTTCTGCGCGGGGTTCTCGTGCTGCAGCGGGATCCGCTGCGCGGTGGCTTCCAGCTTCATCAGCGCCGAAATCAGCCCGTCGGCGGTGCCGGTGATCTCCGCGGCGTCGTGGTCGGCCACGAACTCGCGGCTGCGGCTGATGGCCATCTGGATCAGGCCCGCCGCCATCGGGGCCAGAATCATAAAGCCCAGCGCCGCCAGCGGGTGCACGTCGCGGTCGCGTCCGCCGAACATGAAGATCCAACCGATTGATGAGATCGCGCCCGCGATGGTCGCCGCGACGGTGCTGGTGAGCGTGTCACGGTTCTTCACGTGCGCGAGTTCGTGGGCCATCACGCCCGCCAGCTCGTCCTCGGTCAGCAGCTGCAGCGCGCCCTGGGTGACCGCGACCGCCGCTTTTTTGGGCGAGCGGCCGGTGGCGAAGGCGTTGGGGGCCTGCTGCGGGCAGATGTAGACCCGGGGCATGGGCAGGTCGGCCCGCTCGGCCAGGTCGGCGACCAGGGTCACCAGCGGGTGGGACGGATCGGTGACTTCCTTCCCGCGCATCGACGCGAGGGCGATCTTGTCGCTGAAGAAGAAGGCGACCAGGTTGCCGGCCCCGCCGAGCAGGAAGGCGAACATCAGCCCCGTGGTGCCGCCGATCAGCTGGCCGGCGAGCAGGATGAGTCCGAACAGGCCGCCCAGCAGGACGGCGGTTTTGGTGTTGTTGACCAGGCGGTGCATGGGGGCTCCAGGGTGGGGGACGCTTCACTGTCTACGCCGCAAGCGGCGTGCCGGTTTTATCGTCGCCACGGCCCCGTCTGGGGTCTCGCCCGAGTTCGTCGCTGCCGTTTCGGCACCTTCTCCGGGGCCGGCCCTGCGGCCGGTGTCAGTCGTCTGAGCACCCGGGTGTGCCGGCCCTGCGAGTCTGAGATGCTTTGACGTCAACACCGCGACTTTCTGACACTGAACAGCTGACACAGATCGGCGTCGGTGGTCGCGGTTCAGCGGGTCGCGAGCTTCCACGCCGCCGCGACCATCAGCAGGACGAACCCCACGCGGATCCGGTGGATCGGAAGGGTATGGGTCAGGCGGGCCCCGAGTCGGCCGCCGGCCCACGCGGTGGGGGCCAGCATCAGCCCCAGCAGCAGCCCCGCGCCGGCTCCGCCGACCAAGGCGGTGTCGGCGGGCAGGTGCTGGCCCAGCGTGAGGTTTTTGTAGGCCGCGCCCAGCGGCGCGCTCACGCACATGGCCGCGGCCGAGTTGGAGATCGCGCGCCGCAGCGGCCGACGCAGAAGCTGCTGCTGCATGGGCACCGCGATCGCGCCGCCGCCGACCCCCAGCAGGCCGGCGACGACGCCCATGACCCCGCCGACGCCCGCGAACCGTCCGACGCCGCCGCGGGCGGGTTCGCCGTCTCCTTCTTCGGCGGCGGGGCGGGTGGTCGACGGCGAGGTGGCTCGCCACGCGATCCAGAGCTTGTGCAGATTGACCACAATCACCCAGACCAGCAGGCCCGCCAGCACGCGGGCCAGCATCCGGCCGCCCCCGGCCCCGCGGAAGGCCGGCAGGTTGCTTAACGCCACGCCGAGCAGGATGCCAAGCGCGGCGGCGGGCAGCATGCCGCGCAGCGCTGCGGGGTCGAGGGTGCCGGCGCGGCGGTGGCGCAGCATGGCGGGCACCGCCACCGCCACGTTCGCCAGCATCGCCGCCGCCTGAAACGCGTGCTGCTCGCCCGGTGCCGCGCCGCCGGGCGCGCCCAGCAGCCACACCAGGCCCGGGATCATGACCACGCTGCCCCCCACGCCCAGCAGCCCACCCAGCGTGCCGGCGACGAGGCCCAGCAGCGAGACCAGGCACAAGACCAGGGGCAGGGGGATCCCGTTCATCAGTCCCGGGGTTTGCGTGGTGGAGGGGGCGCCGGCGGGCGGCGTCGACGCGCGACGCACCGCCGATAAAGGATGGGGCGGGGCCGGCCCCGTGCCCTGATATGCTTCCGTCGGTCGAAGACCATCGAGCGAAGCCGTCGCGCGAAGACAGTTCCGCGGGCCAACCCTCGTCCGCCCCGCATAAGGTACCGCATGGTCGAGCCCGATCCCGCCTGGCCCAGCAGCGCCAACCTTGTCTACGTCGAGCAGATGTACGACGCGTACCTCGACGACCCCGCCGCGGTCGACCCGGCGTGGCGTGGCGTCTTCCGCGCATGGGGCATGGAGGGCGGGCGCCCCACCCGGACCACGCTGCAGCCGCGCAGCCTTTTCAACCCCGCGGGCGCGAGGGGGACGGCGAACGGCCACCGCGTCGGCGGCACGGATCCCGGCACCGCCGAGGCGCTGGTGCTGCAGCACCGCGTGGACATGCTGGTGCGGAACTACCGCGTGCGGGGTCACATCGCGGCCCACCTCAACCCGCTGGCCGAGCCCGGCGAGCTGCCGCCGGAGATGCACCCCAGTCACCACGGCCTGACCGAGGCCGACTGGGACCGCCCCTTCGCCTTCACCTCGACCGTGCCGGGCGACCGCATCCGCACCCTGCGCGAGATCGTCGACCAGTTGCAGCACACCTACTGCGGATCCATCGGCGTGCAGTTCATGCACATCGACGACCTGGAGGTCCGCCGCTGGCTGCAGCTGCGCATGGAGTCGACCGAGAACCGCGTCGAGCTGACCCGCAAGGAGCAGATCCGCATCCTCACCCGGCTCACCGACGCGGTGATCTTTGAGGAGTTCATCCAGCGTAAGTTCATCGGCGCCAAATCGTTTTCCCTCGAAGGCGGCGAGACGCTGATTCCGCTGCTGGACCTCGCGCTCGAGCGGGCTGGCGAGCAGGGCGTGCAGGAAGTGGTCATCGCCATGGCCCACCGCGGCCGGCTCAACGTCCTGGCCAACATCCTGCAGAAGAGCCCGCAGCGGATCTTCCGCGAGTTCGAAGACATCGACCCCGAGCTGTACCTGGGCGGAGGCGACGTGAAGTATCACCTGGGCTTCAGCAACCAGTGGCACACCCGCTCGGGCCAGGACATCCACCTGTCGCTGTGCTTCAACCCCTCGCACCTGGAATACGTCAACCCCGTCGCCCTCGGCCGGCTGCGGGCCAAGCAGGACCGCTCGGGCCAGGAGAGCCGTGGCGACATCGGCACGTGCTTCCTGATCCACGGCGACGCCGCCTTCGCCGGCGAGGGCATCGTTCAGGAGACGCTCAACCTTTCGCAGCTCGACGGCTACGGCACCGGCGGCACCGTGCACATCGTGGTCAACAACCAGATCGGCTTCACCACCCGTCCGCACGATGCCCGCAGCACCCGCTACGCCACCGACGTCGCCAAGATGCTGCAGGTGCCGATCTTCCACGTCAACGGCGAAGACCCCGAGGCGGTGACCCAGGTGGTCCGCGTGGCGATGGATTTCCGCAAGCAGTTCAAGCAGGACGTGGTCATCGACATGTACTGCTACCGCCGCCGCGGGCACAACGAGGGTGACGAACCCACCTACACCCAGCCCGAGATGTACGCCCGCATCAAGCAGCGGTCGACCGTCCGCGAGGGCTACCTCGAACACCTCAAGCGGCTGGGCGGCGTGAGCGACCGCGACGCCGAGCGGATCGTCGAACGCCGCACCCGGCTGCTGGAAAAAGAGCTGAGCGCGGCCAAAGACGACCAGAACACCCCGCGGAGCGAGGCCATCTCGGGCCTGTGGGAGGGCTACATCGGCGGACGCGAGAAGCACGCTCCGGATCCCGACACCGGCGTGGAGGTTGCCCGCGTGTCCGAGCTGCTGCGTCTCCAGGCCCAGACCCCCGGGGGCTTCAAGCTGCACCCCAAGCTCAAGCGGCTGCTGCGGCTGAAAGAAGAGATGGCCGACGGGAAGCGCCCGCTGGACTGGGCGGCCGCCGAGAGCCTGGCCTTCGCCACGCTGGCGACCGACGGGCACCGCATCCGCATCAGCGGCCAGGACGCGCAACGTGGCACCTTCAGCCACCGCCACGCGGTCATGCACGACTACGAAAACGGCAACATCTATACGCCGCTGAAGCACCTCTCGGACGATCAGGCCCCGGTCGATATCTTCAACTCGCCGCTGAGCGAGGCCGGCGTGCTGGGCTTTGATTACGGCTACTCGCTCGACTACCCCTGCGGCCTCACCGTGTGGGAAGCGCAGTTCGGCGACTTCGTCAACTGCGCCCAGGTCATCATCGACCAGTTCATCAGCAGCGCCGAAGACAAGTGGCGGCGGCTCAGCGGCATCGTCATGCTGCTGCCGCACGGCTTCGAGGGCCAGGGCCCCGAGCACAGCTCGGCGCGGCTCGAGCGTTTCCTCAACCAGTGCGCCGAAGACAACATGCAGGTGTGCAACCCCACCACGCCCGCGCAGCTCTTCCACCTGCTGCGGCGGCAGATTGTCCGCAAGTGGCGCAAGCCGCTGATCGTGATGACCCCCAAGAGCCTGCTGCGTCACCCCAAGTGCGTCTCGATACTCGACGAGTTCGCCCCCGGCGGCGGCGCCGACCTGGGTCGTGACGGCGTCAGCCGCTTCCGCCGCGTGCTCGACGACCCCGCCGTGGGCCCCGACGCGGCCAGACGTATCCTGCTGTGCAGCGGCAAGATTTATTACGACCTGCTGGCCCGCCGCGAGCAGCTGAAGCGCCGCGACGTCGCCATCCTGCGGCTCGAGCAGCTCTTCCCCTTCCCGGTCGATGAGCTGACCGCCGTGCTCGAGCCCTACGGCGAGGAGGCGACCATCACCTGGGTCCAGGAAGAACCGCGCAACATGGGCGCGTGGCAGTTCCTCAAGGGTGGGTACAACTACAAGCTGCTGCACCGCTGGGCGATGAACCGCGTGGCCCGGCCCACCAGCGCGAGCCCCGCGACGGGCTCAAAGGCCGCGCACGCCATCGAGCAAGAGAAGCTGATGGAGCAGGCGTTCGGAGACGAGCGGCATTAGCCTTTTTCCGGTCGGCACTGCGGGGGCGGCCTCCCGGCCTGCCTTGCGGTTGCCGGCACCGACCCCCGACATTGACCTGTCTTGTCAAAATCCAAAGTAGCCGGGGCTGGCACCATGCCGGCCCCACAACCAAGAGCCCGAACATGCCCACCGACCTCATCGTTCCCCAAGTCGGCGAATCCATCACCGAAGTCCAGATCGGCCCGTGGCATAAGCAGCCGGGTGAGGCCGTCAAGAAGGACGAGGTGCTCGTCGAGATCGAGACCGACAAGGTCACGCAGGAGCTCTACGCCCCGGCCGACGGCGTGATCGCTGCGATCGGGATGGCCGAGGGCGAGACCGCCGCCGTCGGGGCCGTGATCGGGAGCTTTGAGGCGGGCGCCCAGGGCAGCGCGCCGGTCGCCGCCGACGTGGCGCCGACCAAGAGCGGGGTGGAGCACGCCGCCGAGGCGTCGTCGGGCGGGGGTGGCGGGGGCGGCGGGGCGGTCATGCCCGCCGCTCAGCGTCTGCTGGACCAGCACGGCCTTGCGGCCGGCGACGTGGCCGCGTCGGGCCCCGGCGGGCGCCTGCTGAAAGAAGACGTGCAAGCCCACATCGAGGGCGGGGGCAAGCCGGTGTCGAACGGCGCCGCCCCCACCGCGCCGGTGGGCCGCGCGGCCGCGGCCGCCGACGGCCCGGCCGCTCCCGCGTCGTCCGGCGGCGGTGCGCGCGACCAAGAGGCCGTGCCCATGACGTCGCTTCGCAAGCGCATCGCCGCCAACCTGGTCCAGGCCCAGCAGACCGCCGCGCTGCTGACCACCTTCAACGAGCTGGACATGACCCAAGTCATGGCCACCCGCTCGCGTTACAAGGAAGCGTTCGAGAAAACCCACGGCGTAAAACTCGGCTTCATGAGCTTCTTCGTCAAGGCCGCCGTCGAAGCCCTCAAGCAGAGCCCGGCGATCAACGCAGAGATCCGCGGCACCGAGATTGTCTACAAGAACTACTACGACATCGGTATCGCCATCGGCGGCGGCAAGGGCCTGGTCGTCCCGGTGCTGCGCAACGCCGAGCGCATGAGCTTCGCCGACGTGGAGAAGACCATCGGCGAGCTCGCCGGCCGGGCCAAGAACAACAAGCTCAAGCTCGAAGAACTCACTGGCGGCAGCTTCACCATCACCAACGGCGGCATCTACGGCAGCATGATGAGCACGCCCATCGTCAACCCGCCCCAGTCCGGCGTGCTGGGCATGCACAACATCGTGCGTCGCCCCATCGCCGTCGGCACCCCGGGCAAAGACGAACGCGTCGAGATCCGCCCGATGATGTACTTGGCGCTGACCTACGACCACCGCATCGTCGACGGCCGCGAGGCGGTGACGTGTCTGAAGCGGATGGTGGATCTGCTGGAGGATCCGGCGCGGATGCTGATGGAGGTGTGATTCGGCGGAAACGCGTCGCGTGGGTGGCCGATGCGACGGCCCTGCGTCGCACCGGCCACCCCCGCGACGCGTCACAGCGGCGAATCCGACCCGGTGTGGTGGAGCAGCGCGGACGATCGTCAGGTGAGAGATGACCCGGTGAAACGCCGGGCCCGATCGAAAAACGACATCTGCCTCTCGATCCTGTGGCTCGCGGCGGGACCGGTCTCGCTGGTGAATCAGTTGGGGGCGGGCGCGCGTTTGTGGGTTCGGCTGGTACTCACGGTCTTCGTGCTGGCAAGCCTTCTGCTTGCCTGGGATGCGCTGCTGGCAAAAGACCACCGACCGCCGAACGCCGATCGAAAAGACGGGTGTCGTGATCTGGTTTCGACTCGTGGCGGTGCCTGCCGCCGTACCCGTCGTCAGCGGTCTTTCATAAGTCAACGAATCGTGGAGCGCATGGCTCCTGCCCGAGCTGGGGGGCGGTGGACGGCCCGGGCGCGGGACCCACAACCGCACGCGGCCATGCCCCCCAATCTTGCGGGGGGTGTCATTCGGCAGCGCCGTCATGCCTCGATGATTCAATACCGGGGGATTCGTCGCTGTGACCCTCCGCGGGCGGGGTGCCGCACGGGCCGGCACTTCGCCGCCCGTGCGGCACCCCGCCCGCGGAGGGTTTCCACCGAATCACCCCTCGGCCCCCGGCCCGAAGGTGATGGCGTTCTTGCCGGCCCGCTTGCTGCGGATCGCCATCGCGTCCGCGAACGCCACCAGTTCGTCCACGCTGCGGCCATCCCACGGGAAACCCGCCAACCCGCCCGACACGCTGAGGTGGCCGGCGGCCTGATCGCCCAGCTTGGGAAACTTGTGATTGGTGATGGCCTTCTGGAACCGCTCCGCGGCGGCGCGGACGTCCCCGGGGTGCTTGGAGCCTGCTTCGCGGCGCTCGCCGGCGTCCCAGAAGATGACCGCGAACTCGTCGCCGCCGATCCGGGCGACCACGTCGTGGTCGCGCACCGAGCAGCGCATCATCGCAGCGACCTCGTGCAGGATTTCGTCGCCCGCGGCGTGCCCGTACTCGTCGTTGTAGAGCTTGAAATCGTCGATATCGAAGACCAGCAGGGTGACCTGCTGGCGGCCCTCGGCCGCGCGCTCCAGCACGCGGGCCAGGAAGCGGTCGAAGTAGCGGCGGTTCCACGCGCCGGTGAGCTCGTCCTTCACGCTCAGGGTGCGCAGGTGTTCGAACTGGTCTTCAAGCGCAATCCAGCGGGCCAGCCACGCGGCCCAGGGCCCGAGTGAGTCGGTGGACGCGGGCGGCGGGGCATGCAGCACGCCGTGGTCGCGTCCCAGGTAATGCAGGGACGCGCTGGGGTGCCCGGCGGGGACGTCGTCGCCCTCGTGGGCCCACGCGATGCCATCGATGCCGGATTGCTCGGCGACCAGCCGCAGGGCGAGCGGGCCGAGGCGTCCGCCGCCCCGCAGCAGCTCTTCGACCAGGTCGGTGTCGCCCAGGGGCGGATCGGGGCGGTCGCCCGCGGCCGGGCCGGTGGGTGGGGTCGGTGTCTGGTCCGCGTCGCAAGGCTCCTGCCGGCGGATCTGCTCGTCGATCATCACGTCGTGCGGGCTGGGACGCGGCGCGGGCTCGTCTCGATCGGGGTCCGGCTTGGGCGGCCGCCCGGCGGGTCCCAGTTCGAGTCCGGTCAGGTCGCCGGGGTCGGGCAGGTCCGGGAGCCGGGCGGCGGGTGCCGTGTCGGCCAGCGCGAGGGTCACCCCCAACGCCACCCCGAGCTCGGCCGCGGTCGCGTCGGGTGGCAGAACGGCATCGAAGCCGGCGACCAGCACCTCGTGCACCTCGCTCTCGAATCCCGCTTCGCGCACCACCACCAGCCGGGCTTGCGGCGCGAGCCGCCGCAGCGACTCGGCGGTCGACCGGGCCATGCCCGCGAGGTGCCGGACCGGGCCGATGACGGCGCCCACGGGCGGGCCGGGGCGAGCCGCCTCGCCCATCGCCGAGAGGAAGCCGCCTACGAACACCACCTCGGCCTCGCGGCCCGCCGGGGCGGTCACAGGGTCCGCCAGGTGGGCGATCAGGCGGTCGGCAAGGTCGCGCTGCACCACCACCACGATCCGCATGGGGCCGCTGACGGCCGCGGGTGACGGACGGCGCGGGCCGTCGAGCTGATCGGTCTGCGTGCCACCGAGTGACGTCATCGTGGTGATCTCTCTTCTCCGCCGTTTGGCCCGCCGCTTTCTCGACCGTGCCCGCGAACGGAGCCGGTCCCCCGACCCGGGCCGATTCCCGGTCCGGGCGTTGAGTCAGTCCCGAGCAGCATCGCGAGCTCCTGCTCGGTGACCAGTGTCTGGTCGTCGTCTGCGGCCTCCACGGGCCGGTTCGGACCGGTCCGGGTGGAGCACGCGGGTTCCGCGTCGGGGCGGGGGCCGGCTTTTGAGTGCGGCTCCCACGTCGCGGCGGAGGTGGCTTCCTGCCCTTCGTACGCTGGAGGATACCACGGGTTCGCACCAGATCCAGCGTTTTCATCGGGTTTTCCCGAAGCGGCGGCAAAAACCGAGAGCGTGGCCTCCCGCCCCGGGGCCTGGGGGGCGTAGGCCCAGAACCGGACGTCTGGGTGGTACACCCCCGCGGCGACGCGCAACTCATCGGCCCGGTCCTGTCGCTCGGGCTCCACCACGACCACCGAGGCCACCCCGCCGCCGGCCAGTTCGGCCATGACCTCGGGTGCCGCGCGGGCGAGGGTTACCGCGATCCTCCGCTGGCCCAGCGCCGCGACCAGATTCGAGGGCACCGCGCCGCCGCCGACCAGCAGCACGCACCGCGCTTCGGGCGGGGGGGTGGGCGTCGGGGGGGGCATCGGGCAGACTCCGGGCGCCGGGCAGCGCGGGGCGGTCCGGCGGGGGGCGGGGGGGAAGAGGTGGGGGCACGCCGGTGATCAGCGGGCGGGCTCGAGCGGGGGGCCGCAACACGGTCGGGCGGGGGCACGTCGGGGCGGCACGTCCGGGGGGGGATGCTGACCGGCCCAGTGTACCCGCCGCGCGTAACATGGCGGCATGCCCTCCCACACCTTCGATCTGCTTGTCATCGGTGCCGGCCCCGCCGGCTACGTCTCCGCCATCCGTGCCGCCCAGCTGGGGCTGAACGTCGCCTGCGTCGACAAGGAGTCCGCCCTCGGCGGCACCTGCCTGCGCGTCGGCTGCATCCCCTCCAAGGCCCTGCTGCACAGCAGCGAGCTGTACGAGCAGACCCGGGGCCACCTCGCCGACCACGGCATCGCGGTCAAGGACGCCACCCTCGATCTCAAGAAGATGATGGCCCGCAAAGACGGCGTGGTGAAGACGCTGACCGGCGGTGTGGCCGGGCTGCTCAAGAAGAACAAGGTGAAGGTTTTTCACGGCACGGCCTGTTTCACGCAGGACAGCGGCGACGGCCGCACCGTGTCCATCGGCGACGAGACGGTGAGCGCCACCAGCGTGCTGATCGCCACCGGCTCGGTCGCCGCGTCGCTGCCGGGCGTGGACCTGAACCAGGACCGCGTCGACACCTCGACCGACGCCATCGCCTACGCCGAGGTGCCCAGGAAGCTGGTCGTGATCGGTGCCGGCGTGATCGGCCTGGAGCTGGGCAGCGTCTGGCGACGCTTGGGCAGCGAGGTCACCGTGCTGGAATACCTCGACCGCATCCTGCCGGGCATGGACACCGAGCTGGCCAAAGAAGCGCACAAAGTTTTCGCGAAACAAGGTCTGAAGTTCGAGCTGGGCAGCAAGGTTACGGGCGTTAAGTCCACCGCCAAGGGCGTGACCGTCGAACGCGACGGCGCCGATCCGGTGAAGGCCGACCGCGTGCTCGTCGCGGTCGGGCGCAAGCCCAACACCGAGGGGCTGGGGCTCGAGCACATCGGCGTGACCCCCAACGCACGCGGCCAGATCGAGGTCAGCCCGCGGTTCAAGACCTCGGCCGACGGCGTGTACGCCGTGGGCGACGTGATCCCCGGCCCCATGCTCGCCCACAAGGCCGAGGAAGAGGGCATCGCCTGCGTCGAGATGATTGCCACCGGCCACGGACACCTGGACTACCAGACCATCGCCAGCGTGGTCTACACCGACCCCGAGATCGCCAGCGTGGGCCGCAGCGAGGACGACCTCAAAAAAGAAGGCGTGGACTACAAGGTCGGCCGCTTCCCCTTCGCCGCCAACGGCCGGGCCCGGGCCATCGACGTGGCCGACGCGGGCAGCGTGAAGGTGCTGGCCGATGCGAAGACCGACCGCGTGCTGGGGGTTCACATCATCGGGCACATGGCCGGAGACCTGATCGCCGAGTGCGGCACCGCCATCGCCTACGGCGCCAGCAGCGAGGACATCGCCCGCTCGTGCCACGCCCACCCCACGCTCAGCGAGACCGTTAAAGAGGCCGCCCTGGCCGTTTCGGGGCGGGCAATCCACGTCTAGACGCCGGTGAAACGCCCCGCGTGCCTGCGGCCGGTGAAACCCGTGGCCCGCCTCGCTGACTCGACTCCCCGCGGCCGCGGCCCGGGCTCGTCCCGCCGCTTTGCGAGCAGCTGCGAATGCTCGTTCTCGGCTCAGGTGAGGCGTGTTCGCGGACTGCCGGGCCTGCGGAAGCAGTGACCGCAAGCGAAATGGCCTTCGCAAGCCCACCGGATTCAGGTGGCTGGCGAAACAGCCTTGCTGAAATTATTTACACCATCTATGGTGCCGGCAATGTGCAAGCGGTGCGATACCACCCGGCTTCCGTTTCGCGCAACCGGTACTGATCATGGCCATCAAGAGAACCATACGAGAACAGGTCACGGCCGAGCTGCGTCAGGAACTCGTCGCGGGCGGGTATTCCGCGGGCGAGGTGCTGCGTGAGGTGGAGCTGGCGACGCGCTTTGGCGTAAGCCGTGGCCCCATCCGCGACGCCTTCCTTCAGCTGTCGCAGGAGGGGTTTCTGGCCTATCAGGCCAACCGCGGGGTGACCGTGCGGCACCCCCCACACCCCGAGAACCGGGCCGTCATCCTGTCGCTTCGACGCCAGATCGAGGTTCACAACGTCCACCGCGGGCTGGCTGATCTGACTGAGGAATCCTTGCACGCGATCGAGGACGCGCTGGTGGCACTCGATCGGGCCTGCGCGGACGGCGACGTCGCGGCGATCGCCCGCGACGACATGGCCTTGCACGAGGCCATCCTGCACGGCTGCGGCGGCGACGACTTCGTCCAGCCCTGGCGGCAGCTCTGCTCGCGGATGCTGCTGGCCTACACGCGGCTCGACGATCACCGCCAGATCTTCGAGGAGCACGCGGCCATTCTCAAGGCCGTCCGCCGGCGTGACGTGGAAGGTACGCTGATTGCGCTCAGGGCCAACCTCGCCTGACACGGGATCGACACGCGGGGCCCCCTGCCGTCCCGCACGCGGCGGCTTCAACCACACTTCCTCCCTTGACCGACTATGAGCTCAACCCGGAATCTGGCAGTTGCGACGCTGATCGCTCTGGCTTGGGCGCCGTCCACCCCGGCCGCCGAGCCCGCGACCCAGCAGAACGCCAACGATGCCCACGGCGAAACGCGGTCGGTCTCCGCACGCCCCGAGGCGCCGATCACCACGCCCAGTGCACCGTTGATCGACTTCGGGGACGCGCGGTTCGCCGCGGAGGTGGGAGGCAAGGCCTGGTCCGCCACCCGGATACAACGCGACGGCCGGGCGTGGCTGGAGGTCCGCACGACGCTCGACGACCCCTATCCGGGGATGACCCTGGAGGCACCCGACGGGTCGTGGGACCTGCGCGGCCGGCGGTCCATCGCCATGGACGTGGTGAACCTGTCCGAGCACCCCATGGAGCTGGCGCTCGGGGTGCGGATGCCCGGGGGGGATCAGGACACGCAGAAACGGATCTGGTTCTCGAAGGACTTTGCGGGTAACGAGGCGGGCACCTTCGAGATCGATCTCTGCAACACGCCGTGGGTGCTGGATCCGCCGCTCGAGCTGGTGGGCATGCGGGCGGCGCCGGGGCAGAGCGCGATCGACCTTTCGCAGATCCAGAGCGTGGTCCCCTTCCTGCGCACGCCCGATCAGCCGCACCACTTCCTGATCGGGGGGCTCCGGGCCCGGGGCGTCCTGGAGGTGCTCGACTCCGCGACGTTCCTGCCCTTCTTCGACCGCTTCGGCCAGTTCAACAAGGCCGTCTGGCCCGGGAAGATCCAGTCCGAGGCGGACTTCGCCGCGCAGCTGGTCGCGGAACGCGACGACCACGCCGCCCGCCCCGGGCCCGAGGGCCGCGGCCGCTACGGCGGCTGGTCCGACGGCCCGCAGCTGGCGGCCACCGGGCACTTCCGCGTGACCCGGCGCGACGGCCAGTGGTGGCTGGTCGATCCCGACGGCCGGCTGTTCTGGTCGCACGGGGTAGATTGCGTGGACCCGCGCTTCGGCGGCACGGGGGTGAGCGGCCGGGAGCACTACTTCGCGTGGCTGCCGGCGGAAGAACCGGGAGCCGAAGACCCGCTCGCGGCCCACTACGGCGAGAGCACCTGGGCGCCGCACGGCTTCTACGCCGACCGGATCCCGTTCCGCACCTACGACTTCTACAACGCCAACCTTCAACGCAAGTTCGGCGACCACTGGGAGGCGGGCTTCGCCGACCTGGCCCACGCCCGGATCAAGAGCTGGGGCATGAACACGATCGCCAGCTGGGGCAGCACCGCGGTCTACGGCCAGAAGAAGACGGCCTACACCGCATTCGTCTGGGTCACCGGCGGGCCGGTGATCGCAGGCAACAGCGGCTACTGGGGACAGTTCCACGACGTGTTCGACCCCGCGTTCCGCGCCGCGGCGCGCCGCAGCATCGCCGAGGCCGAGACCGCCGCGAACGAGGCCACCGACCCGTGGAACATCGGCTTCTACGTCGACAACGAGATCCAGTGGGGCGGGCCGACGCGGCTGGCGCTCGACGTGCTGACCAGCCCCGCCGAGCAGGCGGCCAAGGGGGTGTTCGTCCGCGAGCTGAAGGAGAACCACCGCGGCATCGCGGCGCTCAACGCCGCGTGGGGCACCGACCACGCGTCGTGGGCCGCGCTGCTCGAAAGCACCGAGCCCCCCGACGTGCGGCGGGCCGGCCCGGACCTGCTGGGTTTCAACCGGCGGATCTACGACACTTACTACCGCACGGTGAAGGAAGAGCTGCGGGCCCACGCGCCCGACAAGCTCTACCTCGGCTCGCGCTTCGCGTGGCAGAACGACGAGGTGGTCCGCGCTTCGGCCCGCTACTGCGACGTGGTGAGCATGAACAAGTACGACGTTTCGGTGGCCGGCCTTCGGCTGCCCGACGACATCGACCGACCGCTGATCATCGGCGAGTTCCATTTCGGCGCCAGCGACCGCGGGATGTTCAGCCCCGGCCTGCGGCCGGTGGCCGACGCCGCGGGCCGCGGGGCCGCCTACGAGCACTACGTCGGGGGCGCGCTGGAGAACCCGCAGATCGTGGGCACCGGCTGGTTCCAGTACATGGACCAGGCGGCCTCGGGCCGCGGCGACGGCGAGAACTTCAACGTGGGCCTGGTGACCACCACCGACACCCCGCACGCGGAGCTGATCGAGGGCGTTCGACGCGTGGGCTACCTTATGTATCAACGCCGCGCCGACGCCGGTACCCGCCAGGACCCCGCCCCGTGAAGATCCAGTCTGTCCAAGCCCGCCTGTTCAGCGTCCCCCTGCCGTTTGTGATGGTGGACGCCAAGCACGGCGATCACCACTTCTTTCAGCTGGTGACCGCCACCGTCACGCTTGAGGACGGCAGCACCGGCACCGGCTACACCTACACCGGCGGCAAGGGCGGCCACGCCATCGCCGCGATGATCACCCACGACATCGCGCCCGCGCTGGTGGGCACCGACGGCACGGACATCGCCGCCCGCTACGACCAGCTGGAGTGGCACCTGCACTACGTCGCCCGCGGCGGCATCGCGTCCTTCGCCGTCAGCGCCGTCGACATCGCGCTGTGGGACCTCAAGGGCAAGCGCGACGACAAGCCGCTGTGGCAGATGGCCGGCGCCGCCGCAAAGACCTGCCGGGCCTACCGCGGCGGCATCGACCTGGGGCTGACCCAGGACGAGCTGCTCGACAGCGTTCGCGGCTATCTCGACTACGGCGTCAACGGCGTGAAGATCAAGGTCGGTCGCGCCGACCGCAGTGAGGACTACGCCCGCGCCGCCGCGGTGCGCAGGCTCGTTGGCGACGACATCGCCTTCATGGTCGACGCGAATTATGCGCTGACCGTGCCCGAGGCCATCGAGGCCGCGAAACGCTTCAAAGAGCAGAACGTGCTCTGGTTCGAAGAGCCCACGCTGCCCGACGACTACTTCGGCTTCGCCGAGATCGCCGACGCCACCGGCGTGCCGCTGGCCATGGGCGAGAACCTGCACACCGAGTACGAGTTCGGCCTGGCCTTCGACCACGCGAAGCTCAGCTACATCCAGCCCGACGCCAGCAACTGCTGCGGCATCACCGGCTTCCTCAAAGTCGCCGAGATGTCCCGGCAGCGGGGCGGCCACCTGCCCGTGTGCAGCCACGGCATGCAGGAACTGCACGTCAGCCTCGTCAGCGCTCAGCCCAACGCCGGCTGGATCGAGGTCCACAGCTTCCCCATCGACCAATACACCACGCGGCCCCTGGTCATCGAGAACCACCTCGCCGTCGCTCCCGACGCTCCGGGAACCGGTGTGGAGTTCGACTGGGCGAAGCTCGGGCCGTTCGAGGTCGGTTAAGCATCGCCGCGATTGAATCGAAGGCGTCGAGACCGACGCACCCGTCAGAGGTTCAACCGTCGCCGCGAGGGCGAGCCTGCGCCGCGGCGCAGCCCCGATGGGAGCCTCGCCCTTCCGAGACGCCGATCGCCTCCCGAAGATGCGCTTCCTGTCTCCTTCGCGTCGCTGCGATCGATGCGCTGCCTTTTGCGTCAGGCAGTGAACGAATGCCCGTCACGACCACCGGCTCAGCGTTGTAAACAATTAACCCAACTGATAAGATCGCGTCCGCCCCATGACCGCCCGCACCACGCAACTCTTTCACGACGACTGGCGTTTCGCCGAAACCGACGACCCCGCTGCCACGCGGCCGGCGTTCGACGACGCGGCCTGGCGCGGCGTGCCGCTCCCCCACGACTGGTCGGTCGAGCACCCCTTCGACGACAACCTCGAAGGCTGCACCGGCTACCTGCCCGGCGGTTTTGGCACCTACCGCAAAACCTTCGCCACCCCCGACACGCCCCCGGGCGGCCGCGTTTTCGTCACCTTCGACGGCGTCTACAACCGCAGCGAGGTCTGGGTCAACGGCCAACGGGTCCACGAGCACCCTTACGGCTACAGCCCTTTCCACCTGGACCTGACCGACCGCCTGAACCCCGCGGGCGAAGACAATTTGATCGCGGTGCGGGTGGACCACACGCGCTACGCCGACAGCCGGTGGTACACCGGCTCGGGCATCTACCGCGACGTCACCCTGACCACCGTCGCCCCGCTGCGCATCGCGCCCGACGGCGTGTTCGTTTCGACCCCCGACCTCACCGACGCGACTTCGAAAGTGCACGTGCGGACCGAAGTCGCCGACGCCGCCGGCGAGACCGATTTCGTGCTGCACCAGACGGTGACCGCCCCCGATGGCACCGAGGTCGCGTGCACCCGCGCCGACTTCAAGTCCGCGGCCCGCGGCATTGCCGTGCTGGAGCAGATTCTCGACGTGGTCGACCCGCAGCGCTGGTCGCCCGACGCGCCGGTGCTCTACCGGCTGCGCTCCGTCATCGAGCGCGCAGGCAAACCGATCGACGCCCTCGAAACCACGTTCGGTTTCCGAACGATCCGGTTCGACCCCGAAAAAGGCTTCTTCCTCAACGGCCAGCCGACGAAAATCAAAGGCGTCTGCCTGCACCATGACGGCGGCCTGGTCGGCGCCGCCGTGCCCGACGCCGTGTGGGAGCGGCGGCTGCGGACCCTCAAGGATGGCGGCTGCAACGCCATCCGCACCGCCCACAACCCGCCGAGCGCGAACTTCCTGGACCTGTGCGACCGCATGGGCTTCCTCGTGCAGAACGAGTTCTTCGACGAGTGGGACAACCCCAAAGACAAACGGAAGAACTGCAACGAGCAGTCGGTCGATGCGATCACCCGCGGCTACGTCGAGCACTTCCCCACGCACGCCGAGGCCGATCTGAGAGCCACGATGCGGCGCGACCGCAACCACCCCTGTGTGATCCAGTGGAGCATCGGCAACGAGATCGAGTGGACCTACCCGGGTTACTCCGAGTCCACGGGTTTTTTCGACATCGACTGGCAGGGCAACTACTTCTGGTCGCAGCCGCCGCACGACCGCGACACCATCAAACGGACCATCGCCGAAGCCGGCCCCGACCAGTGCGGTGAAACCGCGCAGAAGCTCGCCGCGTGGACGCGCGAGCTCGACACGTCGCGCCCGGTCGTCGCCAACTGCATTTTGCCCTCGGCCAGCCTCGAAACCCCCTACGGCGAGGCGCTCGACGTCGTGGGCTTCAGCTACCGCCGTGTCATGTACGACTACGCCCGGAAGCACCACCCAAACAAGGCGGTCATGGGCTGCGAGAACCTCGCGCACTACCACGAGTGGAAAGCCGTGGAAGAACGCCCCTCGATCAGCGGGCTGTTTCTGTGGACCGGCATCGACTACCTGGGCGAGTCGCACGGCGGGTGGCCCAAGAAGGCGACCAACAGCGGCCTGCTCGACACCGCCGGTTTTCCCAAGACCTCGTGGCACCACTACAAGACCCTGTGGTCCCCCGACAAGCCGCACGTCCACATCACCACGCAGACCGTCGAAAAATCGCTCTACCAAGTGGACGCCGACGGCGCCGTCGTCGAGAAAGAGCCCGGCCAGTGGGAGAACCGCGTGTGGGCCTGGCACGACGTCAACCGCCACTGGAACTACGCCGCGGGTGAGACCGTCGTTGTCGAGGTCGCCTCGGCCCTGCCCACGCTCGACCTGAAGCTCAACGGCAAGAGCCAAGGCGTGCGGCGGCTCGCCGACTTTCCCGACCGGCTTTACAAGTGGGCCGTGCCGTGGCAGCCCGGTACGCTCACGGTGGAGGGCGAGGGCGCATCCGACACCCTGCACACCGCCGGCGCCCCGGCCGAGGTCCGCGTGACCTGCGACCGCGACACGCTCGCCGCCGACGGCCGCGACGCCGCGCACCTCGAAGCCCGCCTCCACGACGCCGACGGCCACCGCGTGCGCCACGCCGAGGCGACGATCCACTTCGCGATCAACGGTCCCGCCCGCCTGCTGGGCGTGGACAACGGCGCCGCCACCAGCGTGCAGCCTTATCAAAACGAATCCCTGGTGACCCACGAGGGCCGCGCCCTGGCGATCGTCCAGGCGGCGTATGACGTTGGAGAGATTGAAGTGTCCGTATCCGGCGCCGGTTTGGCGTCGTCCGCCTCGGTGCGTGTCCAAGTCCGCTGATTGCAGGCAGCGCTTCGCTTATTCACGTAGGACGCGTAGGAACGTAGACACGTAGAAAAGGCAACAGAATGGAAATCAAAGCACACGAAACGCCACTCGCCCGGGAAGTCATTGCTGCGGCCATTGAGGTCCACAAGTTTTTAGGCGCCGGTTTCCCCGAAGCGCAGTATCAGCGTGCCATGGAGCGGGAACTGGAACTTCGCGGCATCGGCTACAAGGCTCAGCACGAGGTCCACCTGATTTTCAAGGAGGTATCCATCGGCGACGGCAAGCTAGACCTGTTCGTCGAAGACCAGCTCGTCGTCGAACTCAAAGCCGTCGAGAACCTCCATGAAGCCTACAAGACCCAGGTGCCGTCTACCTCAAATCCGCCAATCTCCCCATGGGCCTGCTTATCAACTTTCACGAAGCACGCCTTGTGGATGGCGTCCGCCGCGTCCTCAACACCTGACCACAGACCGGATTCCTCTCTCTTCTGTCTTCCTACGTGTCTACGTCCCTACGTGTCCTACGTGCGTAAGCGCAGCGCTGCCTTGAGAAACCCCATGAAACCCACCACGCTCCTCCGTATTTTCACTTTTCACCTTTCACTTTTCACTTTCGCCGCCACCGCGGCGACGGTCACCATCGACCCCGCCACCGTCCGCAACATCGGCGGCGTCGATACCTTCGACCGCGCCCAGTTCATCACCCTGCACGCCTCGCCCACCGACCCCGACACCAGCGACGCGCAGTACGACTACCTGGTCAACGAGCTGGACGTCAGCTACGGCCGCGACGGCGGCGTGCAGAGCTGGCGCATGGGCGTGACCCCCGCCGACCCCGAAAACGGCGAGATGCCCGACGTGGCCTGGATGAAGAAAGAGGGCGAGAAGGTCCGGGCCGAGCACGCCGACACCCCCCGGCACGTGCCCGCGTTCATGCGCGAGACCGTGCTCTGCACCCACCCCGAGTTCATGGTCGGCATCCCCGGCAACGACCACGCCGCCTTCGGCCCCCGCAGCGAAGAAGCCGCCGCCGAGTGGACCGCGAACTACCTCAAGCACTACTGGTCCGACGAGGACCGACCGAAGTACTACGAGATTTTCAACGAGCCGTTCGTCCACGCCAAGGACATCGGCACCACCCGCCGCCAGATGGCCGAGCAACACGTCGTCCAGGCCAAACGCATCCGCGAGCTGGTGCCCGACATCCTCATCGGCGGCTACTCCGCCGCGTGGGCCGAGGTCGAGGCCGCCGACTTCAAGCAGTGGGAAGACAACCAGCAGATGTTCATGGACGTCGCGGGCGAACACATGGACTTCTTCTCCACGCACCTCTACGACGGCATCAACGTGCAGGGCACGCACGCCGAACGCACCGGCAGCAACACCGAAGCCATCCTCGACCTCATCGACCACTACAGCTTCATCAAGTTCGGCGTCGCCAAGCCCCAGACCATCACCGAGTACGGCCGCATCATTTTCGGCGACGAAGGCAAGACCTGGCCGGCCCGCGGGAAGCGGATCGGGTTGATTTTGCGGTCGATGATCGGCATGAACCACACCTTCATGGACCACCCCGACCGCGTCATCAAGGCGATCCCCTTCATCCTGGGCGTGGGCGAGTGGACCTACGACTACGCCGGCGGCACCGAAGAAGAGCCCTACAGCTTTGTGCTGTTCCGCCGCAGCGGCGGCAAGGGTCACTACGTCACCACCGAGCTTGAGCTGTTCTACAAGTTCTGGAAGGGCATCGAGGGCCAGTGGCGGCAGCACGCCAGCGACGATCCCGACGTCCGCGTCCACGCCCTGGCCGACGGGCGCCGGCTGAACCTGGTGCTGACCAACCTCGACGACATCGCGCACGAGGTGACGCTCAAGGGCCTGGATGGCCTGGACATCAGCAAGGTCGCCCTGCGCACGCTCACCACCGCGGGCGACTTCGCCGAGCTGCGCGAGCGCACCCTGCCCGCCGTGCCCGAGACCGTTTCGCTCGACGTGGGCGCCAGCGCGGTGGTCATGATCGACACCCGTGCGGCGATCCCCGCGGAGCGGACCGTCACCGAGACCCGCACCTACGCGACCGACTACCTGCAAGCCATCGCCGCCGACGAGCCGGTCGGCTTTACCTTTGAGAACACCCCGACCGGCGACGAAGGTCACGCCACCCTGCGTCTGAGTATCGGCCGCACCCCGGGTCTGAGCCTCGCGCCCGAGGTGTCCTTCAACGGCCAGGCCATCGACTTCCCCACCGACTGGATGGGCGGCACCCAGGAGGGCCGGCCCACCTTCTACGGCATGATCGAAGTGCCCGTGCCGCTGGAGCTGGTCAAGAACACCAACCAGATCCGGCTCGCCTTCCCCGACGACGGCGGCAAGGTCGCCGCCGCGGTGCTGGTGACCTCGGTGGTCGAGTGAGGGTGGCTTCGGTGGCTTGCCAAGGCAGCGCTTCGCTTAACACGAAGGGCGCGAAGAACACGAAGGCACGAAGAAAGGCAAAAAATGAACGAGCACGACTCCCCGCTGGCTCGGGCCGTCATCGGCGCAGCGATCAAGGTCCATAAAACGCTCGGGGCGGGATTTCCGGAGATTCAGTACCAGCGGGCGATGGAGATAGAGCTGGAGCTTCGTGGCATCGGCTTCAAGGCCGAGCACGAGGTCCACTTGCTCTACGAGAAGCGATCGATCGGTGAAGGCCGCGTCGATTTGTTGGTGGAGGATCAACTCGTCGTTGAGTTGAAAGCCGTCGAAAACCTTCATTCGGCCTACAAGGGACAGGTGCTGCTCTATCTTCAATCACTGGGCCTGCCACGCGGTCTACTCATCAACTTTCAAGAGGCGCGACTGATCGACGGGGTCCGCCGCGTCTTAAACACCTGACTGGAACTACTTCTTCTTCCTCTTCTTCTTCTTCGTGCCTTCGTGTTCTTCGTGCCCTTCGTGTAAAGCGCAGCGCTCTCCGTTCATTAACCCACCCCGCCCCAGGACCTCAGCTATGAACCCCATCAAACGTACCCTTGCCGCCCTCACCCTCGCCGCCGCCGCGTTACCCGCCGCCGCGGCCGAGAAGCCCAACATCATTTTTTTGATCACCGACGACCAGGCGAACGAAGAACTGGGCTATATCGAAGGCAAAGCCCTCACCCCCAACTTCGACCGCATGGCCGCCGAGGGGGTTCGGTTCAACAAAAACTACGTCGCCAGCAGCGTGTGCTCGCCCAGCCGGTACACCTGCCTCAGCGGCCAGTTCGCCAGCCGCTGCTCCATCCCCTTCTTCACCAACCAATCCACCGAAGAAGGCGTCCGCCGCGTGCTGTGGAACACCGGCTTCGCGAGCGGCCAGCCGATCATTCCCCGGGTGCTGCAGAAGAACGGCTACCGCACCGGCTTCGTCGGCAAGTGGCACGTCAACGGCGTAGGGGTCGCGCTCAAGACGCCCAAGGGCAGTGACGCCGCCGACCCCAAGGTCGCGGCGAAGCTCAAGCAGAACTACGACGCCATCTGCGAAGGCATCAAGCACTTCGGCTTCGACTACGTCAAGGGCGCCTACCGCGGCAACCTGCACGACGACAAGCTGCTGGTCAACACCGGCATGGACCACCACAACATGGAGTGGCTGACCAAGTCGGCGATCGACTTTATCGACGAATCGGCCGGTGGTGACGAGCCGTTCTACCTCTACTTCGCCACCACGCTGACGCACGTGCCCGACGTCAACGCGTCGCTGGCCGCCGACCCGCGCATCAGCGGCGAGGGCCTGCTGGATGAGCCCATCACCGGCCTCTTGCCCCCGCGCGAGAGCATTTACGAGCGCCTCGACGCCGCCGGCATCGACCGCGACCTGGCCAAGGCCACCTGGCTGGACGACGGCGTGGGCGCAATGCTCAACCGGCTCGACGAGCTGGGCATCGCCGAGAACACCCTGGTCGTCTACATGAACGACCACGGCATGGCCAGCCGCAGCAAGGGCACCGCCTACGAGGGCGGTCTCATCACCCCGACCCTCGCGTACTGGCCCGGCACCCTGAAGCCCGCCGTGGTCGACGCCATCACCCAGAACACCGACTTCGCCCCGACCTTCTTTGAGGCCGCCGGCATCACCGCACCCGAGGACATGGTGCTCGACGGCAAGAGCTGGCTGCCGCTCGTGAAGGGCGAGGTCGAAGAAACTCACGAAAGCGCCTACAGCGAGATCGGCCTGACCCGCAGCGTGTCCACCCCCGGCTGGAAGTACATCGCCTTCCGCGTGCCGCCCAGCCTGCAGCGCACCCTCGAAGAGCGTCTGGCCGACCAGGCCGCCGAGTACAAGAAGGCCACCACCGAGTTCCCCTGGATGGCCAACCAGACCCGCTACGACCCCGAGCCGCTGGCCCGCTATCACCAGATGGGCATGGCCGCCGGCGGGCATCGGTTTGAGCGCGGCCAGCTGAACCCCGAAGCCGCCTGGTACGACAACTACTTCGACGCCGACCAGCTCTACGACCTGACCAACGACCCCGAAGAGTCCACCAACCTCGCCGCCGACCCGGCCCACGCCGAGAAGCTTGCCGAGATGAAGGGCCGGCTGCGGGCGTACCTGGAGACCATGCCCGACGCCTTCGAGGACCTGCTGGATGTGGACGCCGGGCCGATGACCGGCATCGAAGCGCCCGAGGCCGAGGCCGCGGAGTGAGCTGACCGCGTTTCGCGACGACCGTTCACGAACGGCCCGCCCCACGGCGGGCCGTTTTTTTGCGCCCGCTCTCTTCCGAACGCAGGTCAGACATACCTGCCTGACACTGGCCCGCAGGGCCGGCTTCCGGATGGTCTGGTTCCAGAGTTTTCGCCCTCCGGCCGAATGTCAGGCAGGTATGCCTGACCTACGGGAGAGGCCTCGCCGTGGGTAAGCGCCAATGGCCCTTCCGTTCGTCACCCCGCCCCAATCCCCTTGCAGAACACCACCTTGTCCACGCCGTCGGCGTAGAAATCCCGGAGCGTGGCTTCCGGGGTGAACCCGCGGTCGGCGTAGAAGCGGCGGACGCCGTCGAAGTCGTCGAGGCCGGCGGTCTCGACGAGCAACAGGCGCTCGTTCTGCTTGCGCAGGCGCTGCTCGACCTCGGCGAGCAGGGCGGTGCCGCGGCCGGTGCGCTGGTGGTCGGGGTGTACGCCGAGCAGCAGCAGGTTCCAGGTGCCGTGGGTCATGCGCTCGGGTTCGGCGAAGGCGAGGGCGATGGGGGTGTGGTTGTCGTCGAGATCGGCGAGCCAGATTGCGGTTGAGGCTTTTGCGGCGAAGTGGGCTTCTAGCATGCCGCGGAGGGCGTCGAGTTCGTCGGGTTCGAAGAGGCCCAGCGTTCCGCAGAGGGCGAGCAGGGCGGGGGTCTGGTCGGGGGTGGCGTCGTGGATCATGGTGAGGAGGTCGGGTGTTCTGGCCGGGATCGGGTCCGAGCGCGGAGGGGCGATGGATCACGCCTGCGCCAAGGCTTTGAGTTCTGTGTCGCAGATCCAATCGACGCGGGAGGCGGAGAGCATCGCTGTGGCCCAGGCGGGGGCGTCGGGCTGGGGCGGGCGGTCGCGGGCGGGGTGGTCGGAGCTGCGGTCATTGGGGTTGGGGGCGGAGCACGCGGAGGTGCTGGCGCGGCTGGTGGTGGATCCGCGGCTGCAGGAACTGCGCGGGACCGCGGGGTGGGCGACGTTGCACGTGCCGCGGGCGTTGGCGCTGGTGGCCGAGGGTGAGGCGGTGGGGCGGGCGACCGAGGCGCTGATGGCGGCGTTGCGGCAGGTGGAGGCGAACAACTGGTTTGGCGACGGGCTGGGCGAGGAGTTCGTTCAGCTGATGGAAACATTGGGGGCGGGGGCGGTCCAGCCGCTGCTGGACGCGATCGCGGGGCCGCCCCCGGACTGGTACTCGTTGTCGCATTGGATCGACGGGGTGCTGTGTCTGGCGGGGGTGTCGGGCGTTTACCACCCGCCGCGCGAGCCCGCCGAGGGGGTGGATGTCGCGGCGGTCTGCGGGCGGCTGGAAGCGTTGTTGCGGAAGGGGCTGGACCCGGCGGCCGGCGAGAAAGAGGATCGGTTGGAAGGGGTGAAGCTGAATGCCGAGCGGGTGGGCGGGCTTGCCGATCTACGCTGCCGTGCGGCGCTGCCCGAGATCGGAGAGGCGGTTCGTCGGGGGGCGGTGGACGAGTGGTCGGGCGGAGGGTTGGAGGCGATACGCGAGCGGATGCGGGGGCGCAAGCCGGCGAAGAAGCGTGGTGGGCTTTTGCAATCGATGGGGATTGACTTCCCCGAGGGTTTCCTGAATGAGCCTGGCGGTGACGCCGGGGCGTCGCGGGCGGGGGAGGCACCGGCGGGTGCGGACGAAGCTCCGCCGAAAAAGGCGAAGGTCTACAAGCAGCGGAAACAGCGGAAGAAGAAGCGGCGGTGACGGTGGGGGTTTACCGGTTCGGCTTGCGCTCGACGTAGCCGGCGGCGAGACGGAGCCGCTTCGCTTCTGCGTCTCCTTTTTTCCAGGGGTGGCGCAGCGCGTGGCGGACGATCCAGCGGCGGCTTTCGGTTCGTTCGGCGCTACGCCGGCGGCTGGCTTCGTCGAGCCAGCGATCGCTGATTTCGAAGACGCGCTGCGGGTGATCCTTCGCCACGTCGCCCAGGTGGTTGGCGACCGAGCGGCGGACGTAGAGTTCGGGGTCGTCTTTGAGTTTTTCGAGCAGGGCTAGCGCGGGGCCGGGGTCATCGACGAACATCGTGAGCCGGGTGCCCCAGGGCAGGCGGGGGCGGGTGCCCTCGCTGACCAGGCGGCGGACGTGCGGGTTGGGGTCGCGGACTCAGCACGTCGGCCAGGACCGAGCCCTTGGCGATCGATGCGGGGGCGGTGAAGCGTTCGTAAGGATGGGACATGGCGGGCGGGGCCGGACCGGTCAGCCGGGCAGGTGCAGGCGGCCGGACAGGTAGGTGACGGCGTAACCACTGAGATGCACCCGGTCGCCCCGGAGTTCGCAGAACACGGTGCCGCCGCGGGCGGAGACCTGGCGGCCGACGAGATCGGCTTTGCCCAGCCGGTCGGCCCAGTACGGGGCGAGGGTGCAGTGGGCCGAGCCAGTGACCGGGTCTTCATCGACGCCGCCGCCGGGCGCGAAGAAACGCGAGACGAAGTCGTGCGCGGGGTTGTCGGCGGGGCCGTCCGATGGCGCGGTGGCGATGACGGCGAAGGCGTCGAGTTGCGCGACGGCGGGCATGTTTGGGGCCAGCGCGCGGACGTCGTCGGCGTGGTCGAACACGGCGAGCAGGTCGCGGGCCCGGGCGGTGTGCATCGGGGTCGCGCCCGGTTTGGCGCCCAAGGCGTCGGCCAGGCCCGCGGGGGCGGGGCAGGGCCGCGCGGGGCGGGCGGGGAAGTCCATCTTTAGCCGCGGTCCGTCGCGTTCGACGACGAGGTCGCCGGCGGACTGGGTGGTGAAGCGGACGGCGGGGTGGGGCCAGTCGTGGTGCTGAAAGAGCACGTGGGCGGCGGCGAGGGTGGCGTGCCCGCACAGGTCCACCTCCTGGGTGGGGGTGAACCATCGCAGCCCGGCGGTGTCGCCGTGGACGACGACGAAGGCGGTCTCGGCGAGGTTGTTCTCGGCGGCGACGGACTGCATGCTCGCTTCGGGCAGCGCGTTGGTCAGCACGCAGACGCCGGCGGGGTTGCCGGCGAACGTCTGGTCGGTGAAGGCATCGACGACGTGATAGGGGATCATGTCCGTCATCTCGGTCTCAAACGGCTCCGCTACGGCGGGCTGATTCTACGGCCGGAACACGCGCGGCCGGAAACGGACGACCCGGGCGGGCGGGTTGTGGAACAATGGCGCGGCGCGGCCGGGTGTCCGGCGTGCAGGTCGGATTTTTTTGCGAAGCGAGGACGTCGGATGGGTGTCGGGTTCCGTGGCCAAACGAACGGGGTGCGGGCGTGGGGCGCCGCGCTGGGGGCGGCGGTTGCACTGGTGTGGGCCGGGGTCTCGGTGGCGCAGGGGCCGAGCCCCGCGGGGGTCACGGCCGAGCAGATCGAATCGCGGCTGGCGGAACTGGAGTCCGGCGCGGGGGACGCGGTGGTGGATCCGCAGGCCCGCGCGGCGGCGGACCTTTACCGAACGGCCCTGGGGCGGATGCGGGCGGCGGCGGCCAGCGAGGCTGCGATAGATCGACTGCGGCAGGAGGCTTCGTCGGTCGCCTCGGCGCTGGAGACGGCCGCGGCACAGACGGATACCGCCGCGGAGGGGCTGGCGGATCTCGTCAAGCCGCCGCCCGACGCGCCGCCGGACCGGCTGGAGTCTGTGTTAAGCCAGCGGCGCGGCGAAGCGGACGACGCGCGGACCGAATTGGCGGACGTCAATGAGCGGCTGACCGCGTCGCTGGCCCGCCGCGAGACGGCGGAGCGCGAGCGGGCCGAGCTGCGGCGCGTTACCGCGGCCGAGCCCGGCCCGGCGGCGGCCGGGGACGGCGATGCGGACCCCGCGGCGGTGGCCGAGGCCCGCCGGCTGCTGGCCGCCGCCAGCCGGTCCGCCCGGACGGCCCGGCTGGCCGAGCTGGAGCAGGAGCTGGCGGTGCTGCCCGCCCGGCGTGAGCTGCTGCGGGCGCGGCGCGAGCGGGTGTCGGCCCGGGTCGCGGCGCTCGACGCGGCGGTGGCCGGGCTGGAACACCGCCTGGACACGCGGCGTCTGGCCGCGGCCCGCGCGCAGGAGGCCGCGTCGGCGGCGACACGCGAGCGTCTGGACGGGGCCCATCCGGCGGTGGCGTCGGCCGCGGCGGACAACGGGCGCCTGGGGTTGGAGCTGCGCGAGGTGACCGAGGGGCTGGACGCCGCGGGCGGGCAGCTGGCCGCGGCGCGGGCGGCGGGCCATCGGCTGCGGACCACGCGGCAGAGCGCCGACGAGGTGCTGGCGATCGGCTCGGGTGGGCGGGCGTTTGCCCAGCTGCTGCGCGAGCTTCGCGAGCGGCTGCCCGCGGCGTCCGAGCTGGACCGCAACGCGGACCGCCACGACCGCGAGGTCGTGCAGGCGCGCCTGCGGCGTCTGCGGCTGGTCCGCGGGATGGAGTCCGGGGGCGGCGTGGATCGCGGCGACGCGCCGGCGGCGCAGGCCGCCATCACCGACGCGGATCAGGCGGCGTTGGACGGGCTGGCGGCCACCCGCCGCGGGCTGATCGATCAGCTGGTGGCGATCTACGGCGAGCAGATCGATCGCCTGGGCCGGCTCAAGGCCGAGGAGCAGGAGCTGCGCCGCGGCACGCTCGCCCTGCGCGACGAGCTGGACGAGCGGCTGACCTGGCTGCCCAGCGCGACAACGCTGGGCCCGGCGTGGGCGGGGCAGGTGGCGTCGGGCGCGGCCGCCTTCGCCGACCCCGGGCACGCGGGCGCCGTGGCATCGAGCCTGTGGCGGCGGCTGGTCTCGGCCCCGCTGCTGCCCTGCCTGCTGCTGGTGCTCGCGGTGCTGCTGCGGGCGCTGCGTTCGCGGCTGCGTTCGCGGCTGGTGCACATCAGCTCGCTGGTGGGCCGGGTGTACTCGGACCATTTTTTGCTGACGCCGCGGGCGATCCTGATCACGCTGCTGCTGGCCGCCCCCTGGCCGCTGCTGCTGGGCACGCTGGGTGGGCGGCTGGCGACCGACGCGGTCGGCACCGACTTCTCGCGTGCGGTGGGCGCCGGCGTGCTGGCGGTCGCGGCGGTCACGCTGGTGCTCTACGGGTTCGCGGTGATGTGCCGCGACCACGGGCTGTTCGGAGCGCACTTTGAGTGGAGCGAGCGGGCCCGCCGCCGGCTGGCCCGCAACCTGATGTGGCTGCTGCCGCTGGAAGCGGCGTGCGGCTTTGTGGTGGCGACCACCGCGGCGGCGGGGGTGACGGACTGGGACCACGGCCTGGGGCGGCTGGCCTTCATGGTGGGGTCGCTGGGGCTGTCGCTGTTCACCTGGCGGGTGCTCCACCCGCGCAGGGGGGTGACGGCCGAGTTTGTGCGGCACGACACGCGCGTGGGGCGTTCGCGGGCGGTGTGGTTCCCGCTGGCGGTGGCCCTGCCCGCCGCGCTGGGGGCGCTGGCGGCGGTGGGCTACTACAACACGGCGTCCGAGATCCAGAGCCGGCTGTTCACCAGCGTGTCGGTGGCGGGGCTGGGGCTGGTGGTCTACAGCGTGGCGATGCGGTGGGTGGTGGTGGCGCACCGGCGGCTGGCGATCGAGCGGGCCCGGGCCGAGCGCGACGAGCGGCGGGCCGCGGCCGCCGATCGAGCGGCCGAGCCCGCCGCTCCCAGTGGCGACGCGGTGCCCGCCGCGGCCGAGCCGCCGCGGATCGACCTGTCATCGGTCAGCGACCAGACCCGCACCGTGCTGCGGGTGGTGGTGGCCGCGGCGGTGGCGGCGTGCCTGTGGTGGGTGTGGCGCGGACTGTTCCCCGCGCTGGGCGTGCTGGACGACATCACCGTGTGGACCACGACCGCGGTCACCTCCGAGGGCGAGCGGGCGGTGCCGGTCACGGTGTGGGGCCTGCTGCGGGCGCTGCTCACGCTGGCGCTGACCTGGGTGGCGGCGAAGAACCTGCCCGGCGTGCTGGAGATCACACTGCTGCAGCGGCTGCGTCTGGACACCGGAACCCGCTACGCCGTGGTGACCGTGTGCCGGTACGTCATCATCGGCATCGGGGTCACGGCCGCCTTCGATCAGCTGGGCGTGCCGTGGTCGCGTCTGCAGTGGATTGTGGCGGCGCTGGGCGTGGGGCTGGGCTTCGGCCTGCAGGAGATCGTGGCCAACTTCGTGAGCGGGCTGATTATTTTGTTTGAGCGCCCCGTCCGCATCGGCGACACCGTGACCGTCAACGGGCTGAGCGGCACCGTCAGCCGCATCCAGATCCGGGCCACCACCATCACCGACTGGGACAACAAAGAGATCCTGGTCCCCAACAAAAGCTTCATCACCGACCAGGTGGTCAACTGGACGCTGAGCGACCCGGTCACCCGGCTGCTGCTGAAGGTCGGCGTGGCCTACGGCACCGACACCGACCGGGCCCACCGCGTGATCCTCGACGCGGCGAAGGGCAACCCCCTGGTGCTGGACCAGCCCGAGCCGGCGGTCTTCTTTATGGGCTTTGGCGACAGCTCGCTGGACTTTGAGCTGCGGGTATTCGTCAGCGAGCTGTCACGCCGGCTGCCGGTTCTGCACGGGCTGCACACCGCCATCAACCGCGCGCTCGCGGCAGAGGGCATCGACATCCCCTTCCCGCAGCGCGACGTGCACGTACGCGACCTGCCGTCGGTGCGGACGCTGCCCGGCGACGACCCGGCCGACGGGGGCACGGCGTAGGTCAGGCATACCTGCCTGACTTGGAAAGTTCGACGCCGCGGCCGTGTCAGGCAGGTATGCCTTTCAAGTCAGGCAAGTATGCCTTCCAAGTCAGGCAAGTATGCCTGACCTACGACGGCCGCGGGCGGGCTGGATGGGGTGACATACCTTTATGTGCTGCGGTATGTTAGGGCCCTTTGCCGGGCCCGCCCATGAACCCCATCGACAACATCACGCACCGGCTGATCGACGACCTGCGGGGGTCGATCCGCTCGGGCGCGCGGCTGAAAATCGCGGCGGCGTCGTTTTCGATCTACGCCTACGAGGCGCTGAAAGCCGAGCTGGAAAAGGTCGAGGCGGTCGAGTTCATCTTCACCTCGCCCACGTTTGTGACCGACGCGCCGGCGCCCGAGGCGCGGGAGTACCACATCCCCAAGGCCGAGCGGGAGCGGAGCTTCTACGGCGGGGCGTTTGAGATCGCGCTCAAGAACCAGCTGACGCAGAAGGCGGTGGCGCGGGAGTGCGCCGACTGGATCCGCCGCAAGGCGACGTTCCGCTCGAACCGCGGCAACGCCCGCATCCCCGGCTTCATCGGGGTGGCCCGGCCGTCGGGCGACCGGGTCTACCAGCCGGTCGCGGGCTTCACGACCGTTGACCTGGGCGAGCAGCCCGGCGACGACTTCTTCACGTCGATCCACCGCCACGACGTGCCCGCCGAAACCGGCCGCTACCTCCAGGCCTTCGACCAGATCTGGGCCGATCCTGACCGGCTTGAAGACGTGACCACCCGCATCGGCGACCACATCGCCCGCGTGTACCGCGAGAACAGCCCGCAGCGCATCTATTTCCTGATGCTCTACCACCTGTTCAGCGAGTTTCTGGAGGACATCACCGCCGACGTGCTGCCCGACGAGCGCACGGGGTATCTGGACAGCCTTGTGTGGAAGAAGCTCTACGCGTTCCAGCGCGACGCGGCGACGGGCATCATCAACAAGCTGGAGACCTGCAACGGCTGCATCCTGGCCGACAGCGTGGGGCTGGGCAAGACCTTCACCGCGCTGGCGGTGGTGAAGTACTACGAGCGGCGCAACAAGTCGGTGCTGGTGCTGTGTCCGAAGAAGCTGGCGGAAAACTGGACCAACTACAACGGCAACTACCGCACGAACCCCTTCCGCGACGACCGCTTCGGCTACGACGTGCTCTGCCACACCGACCTCTTGCGCGAGCGCGGCGAATCGCTGGGGATCCAGCTCGACCGCATCGCGTGGGGCAACTACGACCTGGTGGTCATCGACGAGTCGCACAACTTCCGCAACGCCGATTCGTACAAAAACAAAGAAACCCGCTACGACCGGCTGATGGAGAGCGTGATCCGCAGCGGGGTGCAGACGCGCGTGCTTATGCTCTCGGCCACGCCGGTGAACAACCGTTTTGCCGACCTGAAGAACCAGCTGGCGCTGGCCTACGAGGGCGACTCGGCCAGGCTCACCGCGCAGCTGGGCACCGGGCGCGACGTGGAAGAGGTCTTCCGCCGCGCCCAGGCGGCGTTCAACGCGTGGTCGAAGCTGCCAGCGGAAGAACGCACGGCCGAGAACATCCTCAACGCGCTGGACTTCGACTTCTTCGAGCTGCTGGACCGCGTGACCATCGCGCGTTCGCGCAAGCACATCGAGCAGTTCTACGACACCACCGAGATCGGCGGCTTCCCCGAGCGGATGCCGCCGCAGTCCAACCACTGCGGGCTGACCAGCCGCAGCGACGTCATCGGCTTCAACGAGATCTTTGCGCGGCTTTCGACGCTCACCCTGGCGGTCTACACGCCGCTGGCCTTTGTGCAGCCCAGCCGGCTGCCGGCCTACGAGGCGCTGTACGACAGCAAGCCCGACGGCGGATCGGGCACGCTCAGCCAGGCCGGGCGCGAGAAGGGTTTGCAAGCCCTGATGACGACGAACCTGCTCAAGCGGCTCGAAAGCTCGGTCCACGCGTTCCGGCTGACGCTGGAGATGCTCGAACGCCGCAACCGCGATCTGATCGCCGACCTGGACGCCTTCGAGCGCGACGGCACCGACGCGGGCGTGCTGGTGAACGGCACCGACGGGCTGGACGACGAAGACGACGGCTTCGACGCCGCGTCGCCCGGCGGTAAGGTGCGCGTGAAGCTTGCCGACATGGACGTGGTGGGCTGGCGTGACGCGCTGGTGGCCGATCGCTTCGTGGTGGAGGGCCTGCTGGCCGAGATGCGCAAGGTCACCCCCGAGCACGACCGGAAGCTGCAGCACCTCAAGACCCAGATCGACAGCAAGCTGGCCTCGCCGATCAACCCCGGCAACGCGAAGCTGCTGATCTTCACCGCCTTCGCGGACACGGCGGACTACCTCTACGAGAACCTGGCGCAGGACCACCTCGCCCGGCACGGCCGGCATACCGCGGTGGTCACCGGCTCGTCGCCGCCACGCTCGACGCTGACGCCGGGCGGGCGGGGGTCGCAGGGAAGACGCAAGGGCCACACGTTTCAAGAGCTGCTCACGCTGTTTTCGCCACGCAGCAAAGAAAAGGCGGCCCTCATGCCCGACGAGCCGGGCGAGATCGACCTGCTCATCGGCACCGACTGCATCAGCGAGGGCCAGAACCTGCAGGACTGCGACACGGTGGTGAACTACGACATCCACTGGAACCCGGTGCGGATCATCCAGCGGTTCGGCCGCATCGACCGCATCGGCTCGCCCAACGCGCGGATTCAGCTCGTGAACTACTGGCCCGACATCACGCTGGACGAGTACATCAACCTCAAGGAGCGCGTCGAAAACCGCATGGTCATCGCCGACGCGGTGGCCACCGCCGACGACAACGTGCTGCGCAGCGACCGGCCGGCCCCGGACGGCGGCGTGTCGGACGAGGTCTCGTACCGCCGCGAACAGCTCCGCCGGCTGCAGACCGAGGTGGTCGAGATGGAAGACCTGCGGACGGGCGTGAACATCACCGACCTGGGGCTCAACGACTTCCGCATGGACCTGGTGAACCACCTGGAAGAGCACCAAGAGGTCGCCACCCTGCCCGGCGGCATGCACGCCGTGGTGCCGGCCGATCCGAGCAGGGGCCTGGTGCCCGGCGCGATCTTCACCCTGCGCAATCGGCACCCCGAGCTGGATGCCAAGCCCCGGCACCGGCTGCACCCGTATTACCTGGTGCAGGTGGCCGACGACGGCACCGTGGTCTCGGCGCACACCGACGTGAAGGCGCTCCTGGACCGCGTGCGCGCGGCGTGCCGGCACGCGGACACGCCGGTGCCGGCGGTGTGCGAGCCTTTCAACCGCGACACCGACGACGGGCGTGATATGAGCCACTGCTCGCGCCTGCTCGACGCGGCGATCGCCAGCATCCTGGGGGAAGAAGAACGCCGCGACGTGGAGAGCCTGTTCGCCGACGGCGGGCAGAGCGCGGGCGGGGCCGACACGGTGCGCGGGCTGGACGACTTTGAACTGATGAGTTTTCTGGTGATCAGACAGCCCGTGATCCGCGAGCCGGGCCGGTGAGTGAGGCCGATTCCGCACCGATCGCCTGGCCCGCCTCCACCCGCCGGCCGGGCCACGTGACGCTGAACAAAGACACCGTGTGTGCCCAGGCCCGGCCCACCGCCGCGGTGCGCCGGCGTTATCTTGAGCAGGTCACCCGCACCCGCTGGACCCACAGCCTGCGGCCCGACACCGCGCGGCTGGCGGCCACGGCAGACGTTCCGCTGATCAACGTGTTCGAGCTCTACCTCGCCGGTCCGGACCTGCACCCCGGCGTGCTCACGTTTCTGGACCGCGGCATCCCCGCCCCCGCGTTCTTTGAACTGCACCACGGCGGCCGGGTGCGCACCGCCGCGGCGTACAAGCGGCCCAGCGACGCGGGCGGAGGAGGTGGCCGCGGGGCGTGGGTCACCGGCGAGCACTTCTTCACCGCGTGGGTTTCGGCCGACGCCCCGCGCGCCCCGCTGCCCGTGGCCGTGGACCTGGGCGTGCTCTACGACCGGCTGCTGCGTCGGGTGCTGCCGCTGTCCACCCGCCCCGACGAGCCCCTGCGCGACCACGCCGAGCGGGCGGGCCGGGCCGCCGTGCTTAAGCGCGAGGCCGCGAAGCTGGCCAAGCGGGTGGCGAAAGAAAAGCAGTTCAACCGCCGGGTCGAGCTGAACCGCGAATTGGCGGGCGTGCGGGAGCGGCTGAACGATCTACAGCGGAAAGACTAGCAATCTCTCGGTAAGACTAGTTCAAAACAGGTAGTCTTAGGTATACATCGATAGACTTTGCCGGCGAGTGGTCATGAACCCCATTAAAAACCCGTTTTCTCCCGGTGCCGGGTCGAAGCCGCCGGAACTGGTGGGTCGGGAGCCGGTGATTGAGGCCGCACGGGTCCTGCTGGCTCGCATCCAGGCGGGACGGTCGGAGAAGAGCATCATGCTGACCGGCCTGCGAGGCGTCGGTAAGACGGTGCTGCTGAACGAGATGCAGCACATGGCCGAGGAGGCCGGCTACCAGACGGTCTATCTGGAGGCTCACGAGGACAAGTCGCTGGCGGCCATGCTGGCCCCGCCCCTGCGGCAACTGCTTTACCGCCTGGACCGCATGGAGGGGGCGAAGGAGAAAATCCGCCGCGGTTTCGCGGTCATGCGCAGCTTCATCGGCGGCCTGCAGCTGACCATCGAAGAGATCAAGTTCGGGCTGGACATCGAGCCCGAGCGGGGCACCGCCGACAGCGGGGATATCGAATACGACCTGCCCGACCTGCTGGTGGCGATCGCCGAGGCCGCCCGCGACCGGGGCACCGCCGTCGCGCTGCTCATCGATGAATTGCAGTACCTCAAGGGCAAAGAGCTCAGCGCGCTCATCATGGCCATGCACCGGATGCAGCAGCGGCAGCTCCCGATGGTGCTCGTCGGGGCGGGCCTGCCGCTGTTGCCCCGGCTCGCGGGCGAGAGCAAGTCGTACGCCGAGCGGCTGTTCGCCTTCCCGGTCATCGGGCCGCTGGAACACGACGACGCACGTCGGGCCATCCGGGGTCCGGTGATTTCCGAGGGCGAGGCGATCGCGGCGGACGCCATCGAGGAGATCCTCCGTGTCACGCATCGCTACCCGTACTTTTTGCAGGAGTGGGGCTACCAGTCGTGGAACCTGGCCGACGCGAGTCCGATCGAGCTGACCGACGTGAAGCGGGCGACCGAAACGTCGGTGGGGCGGCTGGACGAGAACTTCTTCCGCGTACGCTTCGACCGCCTGGCCGAGGGCGAGAAGGCGATGCTGCGGGCCGCCGCCGAACTGGGCGACGGGCCCTACCGCACCGGCGACATCGCCGAGGCCATGGGGCTCAAGGTCAGCAGCCTGGGGCCGCGGCGGGCCAACCTGATCCAGAAGGGCATGGTCTACAGCCCCGCCCACGGCGAGCTGGCCTTCACGGTGCCGCTGTTCGACAAGTTTCTGCTGCGGGTGATGCCCGAGGTGTCATGATGGGAAGTCCCGCCATTGATCCATATCGGCGATACTGACGGCAGCCAAACTGCCCGGCGTCCGGTCCTTACCGCAGTCAGGACACACCCATGATCGAATCCTTCCGAGTCCAGAACTTCAAGAGCATCCGCGACGCGACGATCGACTTCGATCCGGCCGTGACGGTGCTGGTGGGGCGCAACAGCAGCGGGAAGACGAACCTGATCGATTCGTTGCGGTTTCTGCGGGATTACCTGCGGGGGCCGGAGCAGGCGTCGGATCGTAACCAGCGCGAGTTTCGGGAGTTTGTTCCGGCTCAACGCACGGGAGCAAAGCTTCAATACGACGTGACGCTTAAACTTCCGCAATTTCCGTATCCGCTTTGCTACGCATTGGTTTTGCAAATGCAGCCGCAGCGCAGTCCGGGCGTGATCGTCGTGAAAGAAGGCCTTTCCGGGGGAAGTGAGAAAAATGCTGTCTTCCTCGCCGAGAAAGATTCTGCAACGAGTGACCGCAAGGGACTCAAGATTCCGCCGCCGGGGCAGGTAAGTCGGATCGCGCCGCAGGGGCAGCTCGCGCTGCTGGGACAGCTGCCGGTCTCGCGTGAGGCGTCCGCGGTGTACGGCGTATTGACCGAAAGCCTGGGTTTGTACGATTTCCCGCTGGGCCTTCTAAAGCCAAACCATGACGACGAAAAGCGTGGCGTGGGGCGTCGCGAGGCGAATCAGCGTGGGCTTGAAGACGACGGATTCGGCCACCTCGACGTGTTCGGCGGCTTCACCCGCGACCACCGCCTTATGGCGCGGAAGGACTGGATCGCCGCGCTGCTGCACACGCTGAACCCGGCGGTCGAATCGGTCGAAGTCGATCAGCCGCGCAGGGCCTCAAAGATCGTCTTGGGCCACCGGATCGGCGGCCAACTGCTGCCCTTCGACCTCTCCCAAGAGTCCGAAGGATTCCGGCGGGTTTTCGCACACCTGCTCGCCTTGTATCAAGACCCGGCGAAGCTGCTGAACTGTTTTGAAGAGCCGGAAAACGGGGTACATCCCGGAGCCATGGAACTGCTGGCGGAGCAGTTCAAGCTCGCCGCGGAAGAGGACCGCGGGCAGGTCTTGCTGACGACCCACAGTCCGCGTCTGCTGTCGCATCTGCCGCCGTCGGGTTTGCGGGTGGTCGAGATGATCGACGGCGAAACCAAGGTGGGGCCGCTTGAAGCCGGCCAGCTTGAGGCACTGCGAGACAACCTGCTTGCTCCCGGAGAGCTGCTGGACGTGGACGAGGCCCGCCGGGCGACGGACACCAACGGGGCGGCGGGCGGTTGAGTGGACCTCGACGAATTGTGATGATGGCCGAGTCGGCCAACGACGCGGAGTGCCTGGCTTGGCATCTCGACGCGCGGCTTCAAGTCGAAGGCGGCTTCGACGCGGCCTATGTCGACAAACGGAGCCCGATCCTTCAGTGTGCGCTGCCCAAGGTGATCAGCGGTGGCACGCTCAAGTTCTGGCGGGACAAGCTGGAACTCGCGATCCGTCGTCCGGGAACCGGGGCGGTCATCCTGCTGACCGATGGCGACGGGCCCCAACGTGTCCGAGATGCTCCCGACTACGACGCCTTGAACGGCGGCAAGAACGACTACTGCCCCGCGGCGATGGCTCGCTGGCTTGCGGCGGCCGCCCGCAAGCAAGTGGGTGACCGTGACGTGTCGGTCGGGGTTGCGATCGCCTGTCGGGAATACGAAAACTGGCTGGCCGCCGGGGCGATGCAGGCAGACGACGAGCGGCTGGCCACGGTGGAAACCAGGCGGGACGGAAAGGGTTTGCTCAAAGAGGTGTTGGGCACGTCGTACACCGCCACCGTGTCGCAGGCCGCGATGACACGGGATGCGGACTGGGAGGCCATCGCGTCACGCTGCCGGTCGTTCCGCCATCTGGACACGACGATCGGTTCGCTGATTGACGCGATGCAAAGCGGAAAGCCGACCGTGCGTCCGCAGGTTGATGGATAGTGGGCCGCGGGCTTCGGCAGGCCGTTTAGCCACGGGGCAGGGTGGAGCAGATCGATCGGAAAAGTCGGAGAAGCGATATGAACAAAAAGAATCCTGACGGGTCGGCAAAAAAACTCAAGATGCACACCCCCGACTTCACCGACGCGAACGTGGCCGAGGTGGCCCGGCTGTTTCCCAACTGCGTGACCGAGGCGCGGGACGGCGACGGCGCCGTGACCCGCACGATCGACTTCGACCTGCTGCGGCAGGAGCTCAGCGGGCACGTGGTCGAGGGGCCCGCCGAGCGCTACCACCTGAACTGGCCGGGCAAGCGCGAGGCGCTCTTGGCGGCGAACGCGCCGATCGCCAAGACCCTGCGGCCGGTGCGGGACGAGAGCGTGGACTTCGACACCACCAAGAACCTGTTTATTGAGGGCGACAACCTCGACGCGCTCAAGCTGCTGCAGGAGACCTACCTGGGCAAGGTCAAGATGATCTACATCGACCCGCCGTACAACACCGGCAAGGAGTTCATCTACGACGACGACTTCGCGGAAGACAAGGACGACTACCTGATCCGCTCGGGGCAGAAGGGCGACGACGGCGAGCGGATGACCGCCAACACCGAGGCCAACGGGCGTTTTCACTCCGACTGGCTGTCGATGATGGCGTCGCGGCTGCGATTGGCGAAGTTGCTCCTTAGAGATGATGGAGTGGTCTTCGTTAGCATCGACCATAGGGAGGTTTCAAACCTTCGGCAACTCATGGATGAAATATATGGAAGAGACAACATCGTCTTTGATGTCGCAGTCGTAAATAACCTAAAAGGACGGAATGATCGCGAAGGCATAGCGACATGTCATGAGCATCTATTGATCTATAAAAAGCCCGGATACAAGCCGCTCGGCGTATCTTTGAGCGAAGACCAGAAAGCGGAATATTCGGAAGTCGATGCCAGCGGAAAGGCTTTTCAATGGCGCGACCTTCGCAAACGCGGTGGTGCAGACACTCGGAAAGTGCGACCGAAAATGTACTTTCCTGTTTATGTCGATCCAGATTCGGGGTCAGTACGACTAGAATCGGATTCAAATCATAGCCAGAAGGTCTTCCCGACAAAGTCAGATGGAAGTGAAGGATGTTGGCGGTGGGGGAAAGAGAAGGTCGCTGGGGCGGTAGATCAAATGTGGGGTCTAGAAGTGCGTGATACTGGGCGATGGAATATCTCGTATCGGATTTACTTGGAGACCGAGGATGGGCAGAGGCGTAGCACTCCCAAGTCTGTTTGGAGTGGTCCTCAATTTTCCTCGGATTCAGGCACCAAGTCTTTGGCGGCGCTGATGCCAGGCATTCCTGCTAACAAGTTCACTCCGAAAGCAGTTGGCTTGCTGCAATCCATTGTTGATCAGTCTTGTGCCGGAAATGACTTGGTAATGGATCTATTTTCGGGATCCGGGTCGTTCGTGGAAGCGGTATTTCGTCAGAACGAAATTGATTCGGCAACCCGCCACTATATCGCTGTGCAAGTCGCGGCCCCAGTTGAAATTGAACTGCCGTTGAAGTATGCATCCATTTCTTCAATCGCTGATCTTGCGAAAGAACGCATCCGCCGCGCCGGTACCAAAATCAAATCCGAAGCTGGCGACAAAGCCAAAGACCTCGACGTCGGCTTCCGCGTCCTCAAGATCGACTCCTCGAACCTCAAAGACGTTTTCTACCGCCCCGACGCGGTGACCCAGCAGTCGCTGCTGGGCGACGTGGACCACGTGAAGCCGGACCGGACGGACGAGGACCTGCTGTTTCAGGTGCTGCTGGACTGGGGGGTGGACCTGACGCTGCCGATCACCAGCGAGACAATCCAAAACCGCCGGGTGTTCTTCGTGGACGGCAACGCGCTGGCGGCCTGCTTCGACGCGGGGCTGGACGAGGACTTCGTGAAGGAGCTGGCCAAACGCGAGCCCCTGCGGGCGGTGTTCCGCGACGGGGGCTACGCGACGGACGCGGCGAAGATCAACGTGGAGCAGGTGTTCAAGCTGCTGAGCCCGGCGACGGAGGTGAAGACGGTTTGAGTGAGTTGACTCCCGATGAGCTTTTGCGGCTTTTGGCCGACCTGATCTCCTCCTGGGAGAACGAGGTCGTCGAGTTCAAACGCGCTTCGAACGACTACTCGACGGCGGACATCCGTAAGTATTTCTCTGCGCTGAGCAACGAGGTCTACCTGCGGGGTCGGGATTGTGGCTGGCTGGTATTCGGGGTGGACAACAAGAGGCGGCGGGTGGTCGGCACGGATTACCGCACGGACCGAGAACGTCTGGACGGGCTGAAACATCAGGTGCGGCAAACGACAAGCCCTCCGATGTCGTTTAAGGAGATTTACGAGGTGACGTTGGACGGGCACCGGGTGGTGATGATGCAGGTTCCGCCGGCCCCGGCGGGGATGCCGGTTTCGACAGGCGGTCATTTCTATGCCCGGGACGGGGAGAGCCTCGGTGCGTTGTCGATCGCGAAGCTGGACGAGATCCGGGGGGCGGCGGCACCGGACTGGACTGCGGTGGTGGTGGAAGGGGCGTCCGAGGCGGATCTGGACCTGGAGGCGCTCGCGGCCGCACGGCGGGCGTTTGCGGACGGGCGGGAGGCGGATCTCTCAACCGAAGAAGTGTTGGCCTGGCCGACCGCGACGTTCCTGGAGCGGGCGAAGCTGGTGCGATCGGGCGGGGTGACGCGGGCGGCCCTGCTGCTATTGGGCCGGGCGGAATCGGCGCACCTGCTTTCACCCCACCCGGCGCGGATGACGTGGAAGCTGGTGGGCGAAGAGGTGGGGTACGAGCACTTCGGCCCGCCGTTTTTACTGACGACGTCGGCGCTGTACCGGCGCATCCGCAACGTTCAGATTCGGATCCTGCCGGAGAACAGCCTGCTGGCGGTGGAGGTGGCGAAGTACGACCGGAAGGTGGTGTTGGAGGCGCTGCACAATTGCGTGGCGCACCAGGACTATGCCCGCGGCGGCAAGGTGGTGGTGACCGAGTTGCTGGACCGGGTGGTGCTGGAGAATGAAGGCGGGTTCGTGGAAGGCTTGCCGGAGGACTACGTGTCGGGCCGGGTGGTGCCGCGGCGGTACCGCAACCCGTTTCTGGCCGCGGCGATGGCGGAGCTGAAAATGATCGATCAGCTGGGCTACGGAATCCACCGAATGTTTGCGGCTCAGGCGCGGCGGTTCTTTCCCATGCCGGACGTGGATGTGTCGCAGGGGGACGCGGTGAGCACGACGGTGTACGGCCACGTGATTGACGCGGCGTACAGCCGGATGTTGATTCGAAAATCTGATCTGGATCTGGCCGACATCGTCGCGCTCGACCGGGTGCAGAAGCGGTTGGCGATCGACAGCGCTGCCGTGAAGCGGCTTCGGAAGGCGGGGCTGGTCGAAGGGCGCCAGCCTCATCTCCGTGTGGCGGCCGAGGTGGCGGAGGTGACGGGCACGCAGGTGGATTACATCCGCCATCGGGCGCAGGACGACGCGTTCTACCGCAAGCAAATCCTGGATTTCATCGACAAGTTCGGGCAGGCCACGCGGCCGGACATCAACCGTATCCTGGAAGGGATGTTGAGTCCGGCCCTGAGTTCCAAGCAAAAAGCGAACAAAATCAAGAATCTGCTCTCGTCATTGCGCCGGGGCGGGCAGATTGAAAACCATGGGACGCGGCAGGAATCGGTCTGGAAACGGGGTCGTGGGGAGGGAAGTCATCCATGATTACCCGCGAATATCCGTCCGAAAATCAGCCGATGAAAACATAAGTTTTACAAAATTAAGGGGTTGAGATTGGCGCGGGCGACCGGATTTAGAAAAGGTCTAGAAAAGGTCTAGAAAAGGCTCGTGCCGCTCGATGGGTCGGAACGCGCACGAAAAAGCCGGCAGATATAGGAGCCTCTCGGTGAGGAACACACGGCACATGGGTCCGAGTTTTGTCCAGCCGGCCGCGGGTCATCGTACCGGCGGCTGCCCCCAACCAGATGTCAGAAAACCTGTATGAAAATCCGCTTCAAAACCCAGCCGTATCAGACCGCCGCCGTGGAGGCGGTGGCGGAGTGTTTTGCCGGTCAGCCGCACGCGGGGCCGCGGCGGTATCAGATGGACCGGGGGGTGGACGCGGCGGGGGAGCAGGCGCGGCTGGCGGCGGAGCTGGGGCTGGGCAATGCGCCGCTGGCCCTGCCCGACGCGGCGCTCTTGGAGAACATCCGGCGGGTGCAGAAGGCGGCGAACCTGCCGCCATCGGGCACGCTGGCGCGGAGCACGGCGGGGCCGGTCAACCTGGACGTGGAGATGGAGACGGGCACGGGCAAGACGTACTGCTACATCAAGACGATGTTCGAGCTGCACCGACGCTGCGGGTGGAGCAAGTTTGTGGTGGTGGTGCCGAGCATCGCGATCCGCGAGGGGGTGAAGAAGAGCTTTGAGATCACGGCGGAGCACTTTCTGGAGGCCTACGGCCGGCGGGCGCGCTTCTTTGTGTACGACAGCAAGCGGCTGCACGAAATCGAGAGCTTCAGCAGCGACGCGGGGGTGAGCGTGATGATCATCAATGCACAGGCGTTTAATTCTTTCAAAGAGGGGGCGAAGAACAAGTCGGCGAAGATCATTTTCTCGCGGCGGGATGATTTTCAGTCGCGGCGGCCGATCGACGTGATCCGCAAGAACCAGCCAATTCTGATTCTGGACGAGCCGCAGAAGATGGAGGGCGCGGCGACGAAGAAGGCGTTGGCGCAGTTCGACGCGCTGGCGGTGCTGCGCTATTCGGCGACGCACAAGACCACGCACGACAAGATCCACCGGCTGGACGCGCTGGACGCGTATCAGCAGAAGCTGGTGAAGAAGATCGCGGTGCGGGGGATCAGCGTGCGCGGGCTGGCGGGCACCCACGGGTATCTGTATGTGGAGTCGATCGAGACGTCGGCGAAGCAGGCGCCCACGGCGCGGGTGGAGATGGAGAAGAAGACCCAAAGCGGGGTGAAGCGGGAGGTGCGGCGGATCAAGAAGGGCGACCGGCTGTTCGAGCTGAGTGGGGAGATGGAGCAGTACCGCGACCGCACGGTGAGCGAGATCGACGCGCGGACGCAGGCGGTGTCGTTTACCGACGGCACGACGCTGGAGGTGGGCGAGGCGAGCGGCGACGTGAACGCCGACGACCTGCGGCGGATCCAGATCCGCGAGGCGGTGGCGGCGCACCTGGAGAAGGAGCGGAGCCTGTTCGACCGTGGCATCAAGGTGCTGACGCTGTTCTTCATCGACGAGGTGGCGAAGTACCGGCGGTACGAAGGCGATGGGGGCGATGATGACGGCGAGGCCGGGGCGTACGCGGCGATGTTTGAGGCGGAGTACACGCGGCAACGAAAAGACCTGCTGGGGCTGTTTGAGCACGCCGACGACTACGCCCGGTACCTGCGGCGCGACGAGCCGGCTGCGGTGCACGCGGGGTATTTCTCGGTGGACAAGAAGAAGCGGCTGGTGGACCCCAGTGTGAGGCGCACCGGTGAGCTGGCGGGGCAGACCGACGACGTGGACGCGTACGACCTGATCATGCGCGATAAAGAACGGCTGCTGAGCCTGGACGAGCCGGTGCGCTTTGTGTTCAGCCACTCGGCGCTGCGGGAGGGCTGGGACAACCCGAACGTGTTCGTGATCTGCACGCTGAAGCACACCGACAACACGACGGTGCGGCGGCAGGAGGTGGGCCGCGGCCTGCGGCTGTGCGTGGACCAGACCGGCGAGCGGGTGGACCACCCCGCGACGGTGCACCAGACCAACGTGCTGACGGTGGTGGCGAACGAGAGCTACCGGGATTTTGTGGGCGCGCTGCAGAAGGAGATCCGCGACTCGCTGAGCGACCGGCCGCGGAAGGCGACGAAGGATTATTTCCGGGGCAAGGTGATCCCGACGGCGGACGGGCCGCTGGAGGTGACGGCGGACCTGGCGGACGCGATCGAGGTGTACCTGCTGCTGGAGAAGTACGCGGACCGCAAGACGCGGGAGATTTTGCCGGCGTATCACGAAGCCCGCGACGCGGGCACGCTGGCGGAGCTGCCCGAGGAGCTGCGGCCGTACGCCGAGGGCGTGTTTGCGCTGGTGGACAGCGTGTTCGACCCGTCGCGGCTGCCCGGGGCGGAGGACGGGCGGCGGCTGAGGCCGAATCCGCTGAACGCGAACTTCGAGAAGAAGGCGTTTCAGGAGCTGTGGAACGAGATCAACCGCAAGGCGATCTACACGGTTAATTTTGACTCGGCCGAGATGGTGGGCAAGTGCGTGCGGGCGCTGGATGTCGAGCTGAAGGTGGCGGGGCTGACCTACACGGTGGTGAAGGGCGAGCAGGCGGGGGAGCTGTCGGCCGACGCGCTGGCGCGGGGCGAGGGGTTCGTGGCGAGCGACACCAGCACGCAGCGGGAAAAAAACGCGACGACCTCGAACGTGGTGTACGACCTGCTGGGTCGTCTGGCCGGGGCGACGCGGCTGCGGAGATCCACGGTGGCGGCGATCCTGGGCGGGATCACCAAGCCCACGTTCGACCAGTACCCGGTGAACCCCGAGGCGTTCATGCGCGAGGCGTCACGGATCATCAACGAGCAGAAGGCGACGGTGATCGTGCAGCGGCTGACGTATGACCCGGTGGAGGACCGGCACGACAGCACGGTGTTTACGCAGGACCGGGCGAAGATCGACCCGGGGGCGCCGTCGGTGTTTGCGGCCGACCGCCACGTGTTCGACTACGTGTTCACCGACTCGACCACCGAGAAGAAGTTCGTGGAGCAGCTGGACATCAGCGGAGACGTGGTGGTGTACGCCAAGCTGCCCAGGGCGTTTTTCATCCCCACGCCGGTGGGCGACTACAACCCGGACTGGGCCATCGCCTTCGAGGCGGGGAACGTGAAGCACGTGTACTTTGTGGCGGAGACCAAGGGCACGATGAGCAGCCTGGAGCTGCGCGGGGTGGAGGACGCGAAGATCAGATGCGCGCGTCAGTTCTTCGCGAGGATCACCGACCAGCGGGTGCGCTACGAGCCGGTGGACGGCTACGCGAAGCTGATGGACCTGGTGCGGTAGGTCAGGCATACCTGCCTGACACGGGGCTGTGAGGTGTGAGCCCAACGCGCAGCGCGGCGTGTCAGGCAGGTATGCCTGACCTACGGGGCACGGGGTGTAGGGTGGGGGGGCGAACTGTTGATGAAGCCCGGCTTGATGTGACCTGATGCCCGACACTTCCCCCGACCGGATGCCGCCCGACGACCTGCTGACCCGGCCGGTCGCGCACACCTTTAAAAACGACGCGCGGACCACGGTGTGGCGCTGCGACGACGACGCGGGGAGCGCCTGGGTGGTCAAGCGGTTCAACGCGCCACGCTGGGCCCAGGCGTGGCGGCGGGCGCTGCGGTGCCACCCGGCGGACCGGGAGCGGCGGTGGGACCGGCAGCTTTCGGGCAATCGCGTGCCGGTGGTGCGGATCGCCGGGGGCGGGGTGGACGCGGCGGGGCGGTCGTGGCTGGTGACGCCGGACGCGGGGGCGTCGCTGCATCGGCTGCTTTCGGATGGTGCGCTGAGGGATGCGCGGCTGCGCCAGCGGCTGGCGCGGGAGGCGGGCGCGGTGACGGGGGCGGTGCTGGCGTCGCGGGCGTTTAACCGGGACCACCGGGCGCCGAACCTGGTGGCCGGCGACGCGTCGCGTGAGCCGATGCGGCTGATCGACTACGGCGGGTGCCGCAGCGCCCGGGGGGCGCCGCTGCTGGCCGCGGCGCTGCCGATGCTGACGCAGCTGGACGCGTCGGTGGCTCGGGCGGCGGGGCTGGCGGACGACCCGGTGCCGGTCAGCCGAACGGACCGGCTGCGGTTCTTCCGCGCACTGATCGCGGCGTGGCCCGGCCCGCCCGACGGGCTGCAGCACCTGCCGCGGCACCCGGAGTTTTCGATGTAGCCGTTCAGGCGTTGGCGTGCGTCGCGCGGGCCTGGTCGTACGCGGCGATCAGCTGGGTGTAGTTGGCGTCTTCGGTGAAGCGCTCTTCAAACGCGCTCCGCGCGGCGGGCCGCAGGGCGGCGCCGGGGTGCGGGTCGGCCAGCAGCTCGGTCAGCTTGTGGTGCAGGGCGTCGTCGCCGTCGAACCTGTAGGTCCAGCCCGTGACGCCGTCGGCGATCAGCACGCCGGGCGAGCCGTGGTCGGGGGCCAGCACGGGGGTGCCGGCGGCGAAGGCCTCGACGACGACGCGGCCGAAGCTCTCGTAGACCGGCGAGGGGACGATGGCGAGGGCGGCGCCTTGCAGCAGGCCGTGGATGGCGTCGGGTTTCTGCGGGCCCAGCAGGTCGATGCGCCGCGCGGGGTCGGCCGCCGCGGCCTCGGCGGCGTCGCGCAGCGGCCCGTCGCCGACGATACGCAGGCGCAGGGTGCCGGGCAGGCCGCGCCAGGCGGCGAGCAGCCGGTCCAGCCCCTTGTCGGGCATGAGCCTGCCGACGAACAGCGCGTAGCCGCCGTCGCCGGGGCCCGCGGCCGGCGTGCCGCGGACGAAGTGGGGCTTGACCACGACGCGGTCGGCGGGGAAGCCGCCGGCGACGTGGCGGTCGCGGACGAGCTCGGTGGGGGCCAGGAAGAGCGCGACGTCAAGCCGCCAGGTGCCGCGGGCCTTGTGCACCAGCCGGCGGGCGGCGGTGGCGGCGCTGGCCCCGCGGCTGCCGCGGTAGCAGGCGTGGCGGATGGCGGCTTTGCTGAGCGGGTCGTGCAGGCAGTCCTCGCACACGCGCCCGTCGCGGAAAAACAGGCCGTTGGCGCAGAGGTTGCGGAAGTTGTGCAGGGTGTGCACCACCGCCGCGCCGGCGCGGGTGGCGGCGGGGTAGACCGAAGGCGAGGTCCAGGGGAAGTCGTTGTGGATGTGGACCACGTCGGGTTTGAACGCGCCGATCCGCTCGCGCAGGGCGCGGGCGGTGGTGCGGTTCCAGACGGTGGCGGCGGCGGCCCGCAGGTTTCCGATCTGCGTCAGCGGCTCGTTGCTGAGGTCCAGGCACTCGACGGCGTGGCCGCGGACGCGCAGCATCTCCGCTTCTTCTTCAAAGACACGGTCTTCACCGCCCGGCTGCAGGTACCGGGTGTGCAGGCTTAGGACGCGCAGGAGTGGCAACGACTCTTTTCCGGGGCCCGGATGGCGGGCCGCGTTCTCGTTTGACGGGAAGGGGGGGGGCAAACCGGGGGTTGCAGGCGGTGGGCGGGGCAAGTGTTGCCGCACGTTCGACCCGACGCGAGTTTTTTTATACCGCGGCGACGGGCGGGGCCTGCACGTGCGGAAGCGTGATGTTCTCGCCAAACTTGCCGGGTGCGAAGAAGTGGATCTTGCTGATGTCCAGGTGGATCTTCAGCGGGGTGCCCTCGGCCAGCTCCTCGGCCTTGACCCGGGCGGTGGCCACGTCGCCGCCGGCGTTGCTCAGGAACACGTCCATGGTATTGCCCAGCAGCTCGATCACGTCGACGGTCATGTCCAGGGTCTGCTCGTCGTTCTGGGCGAAGGCGCCCGGACGCATGAACATGCCCTCGGGCCGCAGGCCCATGACCACGTCCTGGCCGGCCTGGCCGGCGGCGAGCTCGGCGTGATGACCGGTGAGTCTGACCTTCACGCCGTGGTCGTTGGTGAACCACAGCCCGCCGTCCTGCTGCGACAGCCGCCCGTCGATGAAGTTCATCGGTGGCGTGCCCAGGAAGGCGGCGACGAAGCGGTTGACCGGCCGCTCGTACACGGTCAGCGGCGTGTCGCACTGCTGGATCAGGCCCTCGCTCATGATGCACACCCGGTCGCCCAGGGTCATCGCCTCTTCCTGGTCGTGGGTGACGTAGATGGTGGTGGTGGCCAGCCGCTTGTGCAGCCGCTTGAGCTCGGCGCGGGTCTCGACGCGCAGCTTGGCGTCGAGGTTCGACAGCGGCTCGTCGAAGAGGAAGACCGACGGGTCGCGCACGATCGCGCGGCCCAGGGCGACGCGCTGGCGCTGGCCGCCGGAGAGCGCCTTGGGCTTGCGGTCCAGCAGCGGGGTGATGCCCAGGATTTCGGCGGCGTCGCGGACCCGCTGGTCGATCTCCGCCTTGGGAGTCTTACGCAGCTTCAGGCCGAAGGCCATGTTTTTGTACACCGTCATGTGCGGGTACAGGGCGTAGTTCTGGAACACCATCGCGATGTCGCGGTCTTTGGGCGGCACGTCGTTGACGATCCGCGGGCCGATGCTGATGGTGCCGTCGCTGATTTCTTCCAGCCCCGCGGTCATCCGCAGGGTCGTGGACTTGCCGCAGCCCGAGGGTCCGACCAGCACCATGAACTCGCCGTCGGCGATGTCGAGGTTGATCCCCTTCACCGCGGTCACGTTGCCGGGGTAGACCTTGACGACGTCGCGGATGAGCACTTGTGCCATGAACGGGGTTCCTTCGGTGGAGAATCGGGAACCCTGAGTCTAGCGTTTTCGGGCCCCGTGGCGGCGGTGGCGGGGCGTGGGCGGGAGGGGGAATCCGATACCCGGGGCCGGGGGTGCCTTCAGCGGAGGGCCGCCGCGTTGGGCTGGATCCGGCCGGACCGCTCGTCGTAGAACCAGACGGCGGGGCGGTGGGTTGGTCCAGCGGCGGTGGCGGCCGCCGGGCCCGGGATCGGGAACGCGGCGACCCGCGGCGTTTCCGCGGCCGTGGTGGAGCCGGGGGCGGGGTGGGGGATGCCCTGCAGGTACGGGCCCTGCCCGTCGGCGGACCCGGTCAACGCGGCTTCGAAGCCTTTCAGCGGTGGGTAGGCCCCGGCGTGGTCCGCCGCGTAGAGCTCGATCGCGTTGCGCAGCACGGCCAGATCGCCGCGTACCGAGGCCCCGGGGTCGCCGGTTTCGGCGCGGCCCAGCCGGGGGACGGCGACGAGGGCGATCGCCGCCAGCAGCACCAGGACGACGGCCAGTTCGACCATGGCGAACCCGCCGCGGGTGGCGGTGGAGTGGCGGCGTCTCGGGTGGGGCGGGGCAAGGGCTTTCATGGGTCGGGAAGGGCGTGGGGCCACCCGGTCTATCGGCGACGGGGGTGATCGGCCGCGCGTCGGCGCACTCCTGGCGGCCGCCTTATCGGCGGCGTCCCGCCCGCTGCGCGACCCCGCGCAGCAGCCGGGCGTGGGCGACGAGTCCCGCCGCGCCGACGAGCCAGCCCAGCGGGCCCGGGGGTCCCGCGCCCAGCAGCAGCGCCGCCGCCGCGGCGCTGACGCCCAGAAGCGGAAGCAGGCACGCGGCCACCGCCGCCCGCCGTTCGTGGGCGGGCCGGTCCGGGGCGTGGGGCGGGGCGTCGCACGGCGACACGCCCGGGGTCGAGGTGGGCGGAAGGAAGGGGCTGAACATGGTCCGCGTTTGGTATCGGCCGGCGCGGCGTCGGGCCGGCACGGGTCCGGAAATCCGCGCGTCCGCGGTCGGCTATCCTCTCTGACATGACGAGCGTTCCACCTTCCGCCGCCGCGGCTGCCCCCGGCCCGGTGCTGCTGGCCCTGGCCGGCAGCCTCCGCCGCGACTCGTTCAACAAAGCGCTCACGCGTCGGGCCGCCGCGGCGGCCGAAGCGGTCGGGGCCCGGGTGACGGTGCTGGAGTTGAACGACCTGGACCTGCCGCTGATGAACGAGGACCTGGAGCCCGACGACGTGCCGGCGGGCGCCACCCGGTTGAAAGCGGCGATGCGGGCCGCCGACGGCTTTCTGATCGCGTGCCCCGAGTACAACGCTTCGGTCAGTTCGCCGCTTAAGAACGCGCTGGACTGGGCCAGCCGCCCGGCCGAGGGTGAGCCGCCGCGCGTGGCTTTCGCCGGCAAGGTGGCCGCCGTCATGTCCGCCACGCCCTCGGGCCTGGGCGGGGTACGCGGGCTGGACCACCTGCGGGCGATCCTGACCAACCTTCAGACGGTGGTGCTGCCCCAGCAGGTCACCGTGTCGGCCGCCCACGAGAAGATCAAGGACGGCGTGGTGGAGCCGGCGGTGGCGGCGAAGGTCGACGTGCTGGCCCGCGCGCTGGTGACGTTTTTGGGGCGGTCGTAGGTCAGGCCTACCTGCCTGACGGTGCGGGGTTGTACGGCTCTACAGACCTCCGCGTTCCCGGCCGGCGGCCGGGTGTCAGGCAGGTATGCCTTCCAAGTCAGGCAGATATGCCTGACCTACGATTGAGGCATGACGACTCCCACCCTCTCTCCGGATGCGCTGGCGGCGGGCGTTTCGAACCTCGACCACTGGTCGCTGCGCGACGGCGCCCTGGCCCGCGACTTCTCGTTCGACGGCTTCCCCGCCGCGATGGCCTTCATGGTCCGCGTGGGCTTCGCAGCCGAGGCGGCGGGGCACCACCCCGACTGGACCAACGTCTACAACAAGGTCAGCATCCGGCTGAACACCCACGACGCCGGCGGGGCGGTGACGCAGAAGGACCTGGAGCTCGCGGCCGCGATCGACCTCGTCGCGTGAATCCGCGGTTGGCGGCGGCGGCGATTTGTCCGGGGCAAGCGGGCCGGCCGATAGACCGGCCATGGAACTGCTTGCCCGTCTCACCACCACCCCCGGCGTCCCCGGGCGCGAAGGCCGCGTCCGCGACCTGATCCTTCAGGAAATCGACGGCCTGTTTGACGACGTCAGTGTCGATCCGCTGGGCTCGGTCATCGCAGTGCGGAAGCCGACCACAAACCCGTCGGGCGGCACGGAAGACCCGACGCCCACGCGCGTCATGCTCGCCGCGCACATGGACCAGATCGGCTTCCTGGTCCGCCACGTCGGCAGCGACGGCTTCCTGCGGGTGCACAACGTCGGCGGCTTCGACCCGCGCAACCTCTTCGCGCGGCTGGTGAACGTGGCGACAGACGACGGCGACCTGCCGGGCGTGCTGAACCCCGGGGGCAAGCCCGTGCACCTGGCCAACGCCGAAGAGCGCAAGAAGGTCCCCGAGATCACCGACCTGCTGGTGGACCTGGGCCTGCCCGCCGACGAGGTTCAGGCGAAGGTCAAGATCGGCGACATGGTCACGCTCGCTCAGCCCTTCACCCGGGTGGGCCAGACCGCCGTGGGCCAGTGTCTGGACAACCGCGTGGCCTGCTGGCTGGTCATCGAATCGCTGCGGCAGATGGTGGCCGCCGACACGAAGCACGCCTGTGAGATCCACGCCGTGTTCACCGTGCAGGAAGAGGTCGGCCTGCGTGGCGCGCTCACCAGCGCACACACCGTGCGGCCCGACATCGGCATCGGCATCGACACCACCCTGTGCGTGGACACCCCCGGCAGCCCCGAAGACCAGCGCTGCACCGAGCAGGGCGGCGGCGCTGCACTCACGGTCATGGACGGCGCCAGCATCGGCGACCCGCGCCTGCTGGCCGACTTCGAACGCGTGGCCCGGGCCAAAGGCATCAAGACCCAGCGCAGCATCCTGCGCGCCGGCGGCACCGACACCGCCGGCATCCAGCGGGCCGGCGGCGGCGTGCGGGCCTTCACGCTCAGCGTGCCCACCCGCTACATCCACACGGTCACCGAGATGGTGCACCTGGACGATCTGCACGCGTGCCGCGATCTGCTGGCGGCCTGGCTGGAGGACGTGGATTGACCAAGGGCGCCCGGGCGTCACGCGTGGACCCGCAGAGCCGGGTCCGCGGGTGCCTCCCCGTCCGCGGCGGCCTCCGGGGGGCCGACCGCGGCCGACGATTTCAACCAGTTTCTGGCCCCGAAAAAGACCGTATCCGGACGCGTCGATACCGGGTAGACTGTTCGTCCGGACTCGCAAGAGATCCAGTCCGGGGTGTAGCTCAGCTTGGTAGAGTGCCTGCTTTGGGAGCAGGATGTCGTCGGTTCAAGTCCGGCCACCCCGATTCAACGAACGACCGCCCTCCGGGGCGGTTTTTTATTGGCCGGGCGGCGTGGCGGCGGTCGGGCGTCATTCGGGGGCGATGTCTCTCTGCCGGGGGCGTGGCATTCGCTGTCGCGGCGGCCACGCGTTGGACGAGAAGGGGGTATCCGAGAACGCTTTCGTCTTGAGGCGGGGCCGCGTCGGGATCTCGATGGTCGGCCGTCACCTGAGAGACGCTCACCGCATCTTCTGCAAACGGAACGCGGATGACCACCCGCTGCGTGGTCAGCGGCTTCTTGACTCACTCAACACTCACTCAACACTCACTCTACGCTGCGAGCCCGCCATGCCCACTTACGTCTACGAACACGTGCTGCCGGACGGCTCGGGCGGCGAGAGCTTTGAGTTGATGCAGCGGATGTCCGAGCCCGCCCTGACCCGGCACCCCGCGACGGGCGGTCCGGTCCGCCGGATGATTCAGGCGCCGCACCTGGGCGGGATGTGGTCAGAGTCCAGCCGCCGCTCGATGATGAGCGACCGCAAGCTCGCCGAGCAGGGCTTTACGAAGTACGTGAAGACCGACACGGGAAGCTACGAGAAGACCACCGGCCAGGGGCCGCGCCGGCTCTCGGCCTGAGGGTGGAGCGACGACGAGCCGGATGGCTGCGCGGCCCTCGGCGGGGACCCTTTCGCGTGCGGTGCGGCGCGTCAGCAAGGCCGGGTTTCCGGGGCGAGCCGGCGTCCCCCGGCCTGCGTCAGGGCGTTGGGGTCAGCGCGCCGCGGATCTGACGGGCGGCGTCCGAGGTCGGCGCCAGCGCAAGCGCTTCCCGCAGGAGCACGCGGGCGTCCGCGGCCCTGCCCTCGGTGATCATCAGCTGCGCCCGGAACGCGGTCAGTGTCTGGCGTTGTTCGGCAGACAGACCGGGCAGGGCGGCTTCGAGCTGGGCCAGCCGTCGGCGGGCGTCGGGGTAGGCGCCGACGTCGATGAGCGGGTACACGTCGCCCTGGATCACCTCGTCGATCACCTTCTCGGCCAGCCGCGGCGCGTAGGTGTCGCGCAGGCCCGCGGCGTTGTCGGCGTCCAGGGTCACGACCTCTTCGGCGAGCGCGCGGTAGTCGCGTACGGCGTAAGGGCCGACGGCCCGCAGCGCGGCGTCGAGGTGGCGGGCGCGGTCCGGTCCGGTGCTGGCGTCGGCCGCGGCCAACGCGGTGTCGCGGGTTGCGCGTGCCTCCCGCGCGGCGGCGAGCGTGGTTGCGTCAAGGGTCCCGTCCAGCCGCGCGTAGGGCCGGCCCATGCCGTCGACCGCGACGACCGAGGGGATGGCCTCCACGGCGAATCGGTTGGCCCAGGCGATGAACCACCGGGCCTCGTCGGGCCGTTCGAAGCTGCGCTCGGGGTAGCGCAGGCGGCAGCGCGCAAAAGACGCGTCGACTGCGGCGACGGGCGTCGGCGTGGCGTCGTCCTCGCGGGTGAACCAGATCAACGCGTCGCCCCCGTCGGAGGCCGCTTGCATGATGGCGTCGGTGGGATCGGACAGGCAGGGGGCCGGCGGCTCTGAGGGCGTCGGCGTGGCCGCGTCGCCCGACGCCGCGAGCGTCGAGGCGATCCATAGAAAAGAAAACGATTTCAGCAAGGGCATGGCCGTGGGGTCCGCGGGGGCAGAGGAATGGAAGGGCGGGTCGATCCGTCTCCTTCAATGCAAAGACGATGCCGGGGCGACTGGCCGCGGCCCGTCATCCACCGCCGTCGCGTAATACGCGGCGTCGAGGGCTTGGACGTGCTCTGCGCGCGTTGGGGATCGATGCTCCCGGGGCGGGCCACGCCGCCGCCTGCCGGATTCGTGCGCGAGCGCTTCTGAAACGCGCGATTGCGCGGCGCGCGGATGAGAGCGGCGGGCTCGCGGGCGGCACCCGTCACGCCGTTGCATCGGCGACTGACCGCCCGCGGCCCCGATTCGCGTCTACTTTGCTTTTTGTACCGGCGACTTCGGCCAACTGGCACGGCGATTGCCAAGGGTGTTGCGACCGACACGACCCCGCGAACTCTGCTGCGACCGACGACGGCTCCCGTCGGAACCCTCGCCGCAGATCCCTCTGCGGGCGAATGCCGGTCGGGCTCCAACCAGTTTGTCCTGGGCTCCAGGACACCTCCTGTCAGTCTGTCGCCCCGCGCGTTGCGGGGTGCCGTCGAGACGTGCGGGTGTCGTGTGGAGTGCGGGACACCACGTACGACGTGCTTAACGGCCCCGCGGGGCCGGCGGGCGGTCCCCTTGGCTCCTCCACCTCATCCGGAACGGAACACCCCGATGGAAACCCTGATCAAGATCGACACGAAAGCCGCCCCTCAATCGCAGGACGTGCTGCACAACCGCTGGCACCCGGACATCCCCATGGTGGCCACCGTGAAGCCCGGCGATGAGTTCCGCGTCGAGTGCGTGGACTGGACCGGCGGTCAGATCTCTGACGACGACAGCGCGACCGACATCAAAACCGTCGACCTTTCGCAGGTGCACTACCTGAGTGGTCCCATCGGCGTCGAAGGCGCCGAGCCCGGCGACCTGCTGGTGGTCGACATCCTGGACGTGGGCGTGCTGCCCGAGAGCCAGTGGGGCTTTACCGGCATCTTCGCCAAGGAAAACGGCGGCGGCTTCCTGGACGAGCACTACCCCGACGCCCGCAAGGCGTGCTGGAACTTCAGCGGTGTGTACGCCAACTCGCGGCACATCCCCGGCGTGGAGTTCGCCGGCATCATGCACCCGGGCCTGATCGGCTGCCTGCCCAGCCAGGACCTGCTGGACACCTGGAACAAACGCGAGAAGGCGCTGCACAGCACCGACCCCGACCGCGTGCCCACCCTCGCCTGCCTGCCGCAGGCCGACACCGCGCACATGGGCCGCCTGAAGGGCGACGCCCGCGACAAGGCCGCGGCCGAGGGCGCCCGCACCGTGCCGCCACGCGAGCACGGCGGCAACTGCGACATCAAAGACCTCACCCGCGGGTCGAAGGTCTACTTCCCGGTGTATGTCAAGGGCGGGGGCCTGTCGATGGGCGACATCCACTTCAGCCAGGGCGACGGCGAAATCACCTTCTGCGGCGCCATCGAGATGGCCGGCTACCTGGACATCCGGGTGAACGTCATCAAGGGCGGCATGGAGAAATACGCCGTGCTGAATCCGATCTTCGAGACCTCGACGATCAAGCCGACCTACAGCAACTACCTGATGTTCGAAGGCATCAGCGTAGACGAGAAGGGCGAGCAGCACTTCCTCGACGCGACCGTGGCCTACCGCCAGGCCTGTCTGAACGCCATCAACTACATGAAACTGTTTGGCTACACCGGCGAGCAGGCCTACGCCATCCTCGGCACCGCGCCGGTGGAGGGACGCATCAGCGGCATCGTCGACGTGCCCAACGCCTGCGCCACGCTGGCGATCCCGACCGAGATCTTCAACTTCGACATCAAGCCGGGCATGGACGGGCCGGCGAAGGCGATCACCGGAGCGGCGGATCTGGCGAAGGCTGACTGACCCGAGCGCACCGGCGGGTCAGCCGCCGGTAGCGCCCCTGACCCGAAACCCAGACTTTGAACCCCGAACCCTTTTTTAAACCATGCCCCTTTACGAATACCAGTGCACCGATCACGGCGCGTTCGATGCCTTCCGGCCCTTCGCCGAATCCGACGCGTCCGAGGCCTGCCCCGACTGCGGGGCGTCGTCGCCAAGGAAGTTTTCGGTGCCGCGCACGCGGCAGATGGCGGCCAGCACCATGACCGCCATGTCGCGTAACGAACAGAGCGCCCACTCCCCCCGCGTCTGCGGGTCGGGCTGCGGGCACGCACACGCCGGGAATACCCCTTCCGCCAGACCCCGGCGTCAGGCTTACACGGGTTCCCGCCCGTGGGTCATCGAACACGCCTGACCGATTTTTGGACTCCCCCTGCTTTTCTTCCTCCCGCACTTCTGGAGAACCTTATGACCCCCGTCTCGTCCCCGTCCCTCTCCCCGTTCCGCCGCGCCGCCCGCGCGGTCCTCACCACGGCCACGCTGCTTGCGGCGGCGACCGCGACCGCTCAGGTCAAAGACGCCGACTTCGATGCCGGTCACGTCAATCCGATGCTCGACAAGTACCCGACCGACAAGGTGAACACCACCGGTCTGATGGTCGAGGACAACTTCGTCACCGTCGGCCAGCTGCACTCGGTCACCGGCACCATGGCCATCTCCGAGACCGGCTCGGTCGAGGCCGAACGCCTGGCCATCAGCCAGATCAACAAGGAGGGCGGCGTGCTGGGCCGCCAGATCAAGGTCATCTTCGAAGATGGTGCCAGCGACTGGCCCACCTTTGCCGAGAAGGCCAAGAAGCTGCTGGTCAGCGACAAGGTCGCCGCGGTCTTCGGCTGCTGGACGTCCGCCTCGCGCAAGGCCGTGCTGCCGGTCTTTGAAAAAGAAAACGGCATGCTGTACTACCCGACTTTCTACGAAGGCCTGGAAGCCAGCAAAAACGTGATCTACACCGGCCAGGAAGCCACCCAGCAGATCATCTGGGGCCTGGACTGGGCCCACACCGAGAAGGACGCCAAGTCGTTCTTCCTGATCGGGTCGGACTACATCTGGCCGCGGACCAGCAACAAGATCGCCCGCATCCACATCGAACGCTTCCTCAAGGGATGCAAGGTCGTGGGCGAGGAGTACTACCCGCTGGGCCACACCAACTTTGGCTCGCTCATCAACAAGGTGAAGCTCAAGAAGCCCGACTGCATCTACTCGGTGGTCGTCGGGGGCAGCAACGTGTCGTGGTACAAGCAGCTCAACGCGGCCGGCATCACCGGCGCGTCCCTGGCCAAGAAGGGGCAGATCCTGCTGACCATCTCGACCACCGAGGACGAGCTGCTGGGTATCGGCGGGGAGAACGCCGAAGGCTTCTACGCCTGCATGAAGTACTTCCAGAGCCTGGACAACGAGAACAACAAGAAGTTTGTCGCGGCTTTCAAGGAGCGTTACGGCGACGACTCGGTGATCGGCGACGTGACCCAGGCGGCCTACCTCGGCCCCTGGCTGTGGAAGCTGACCGCCGAGAAGGCCGGCAGCTTCGACGTGGACGCCATCTCGGCGGCCTCGGGCGGCATTGAGTTCGACGGCGCGCCCGAGGGCTACGTCCGCATCCACGACACGAACAACCACCTGTGGTCCAAGGCCCGCCTGGGCGAGATGACCAGCGACGGCCAGTTCGTGGTGCTCGCCGAGTCGGACGAGCTGATCGAGCCCAATCCTTTCCCCGAAGGCTACAAGTGAGTCGAGTGAGTGGGGAAGTACGAAGCGTGACGTTTCGTTCAATTGAACACTCACTTGCGGGGTCCTGACGGACTCCACCCACAACTTGCCGAAGCCGGGATCGGGGAGGAGCCCCCTCGATTCCGGAACACGCTTGATCTCCGCCCCGGTCGCCCCGGGTCGGGGGTCTTTGGAAAACCGCGGCCGACGCGGTGCCGTACGCGGTCTGCGCCGCGAGATGGTTTTCGTCCTTTAAGTTCATCTGCCAAGGCCACCCGCCATGACCACCACGCTTGCGTTTCTCAGCATGTTCGAGGGCTACACCGGCGAAGAGATCCGCGCCATCTTCGTGATGCAGAGCTTCTCGGGGCTCAGCCTGTTCGCGGTGTTTTTGCTCATGGCCCTGGGCCTGGCGATCATTTTTGGGCAGATGGGGGTCATCAACATGGCCCACGGCGAGTTCCTGACCATCGGGGCCTATACCACGGTGTTCTTGTCAGACCTCGTCGAGAAGAGCTTCCCCGCGGCCCTGCCCTGGTACTTCCCGGTCGCGGTCGTCGCGGCGTTCTTTGTCGCGGGGGCGGTGGGCTTCCTGGTGGAGGTGGGCATGATCCGTTTCCTCTACAAGCGGCCGCTCGACACGCTGCTGGCGACGTTCGGCCTGAGCATGATTCTGCAGCAGGTCTTCCGCCTGATCTTTGGCGCTCGCGAGGACAGCGCCGTGATGCCCGACTGGCTGATGGGTTCGTGGTCGATCACCGAGATGACCGAGATCCCGATCAACGGCATGTTTCTGCTGGGCACGGCCATCGGGGTGACCGCGATGGTCTACCTGCTGATGTACCGCTCGCGGTGGGGCTTGCGGGTGCGGGCCACGGTGCAGAACCGCGAGATGGCGGGAGCGGTGGGCATCAACACCAAGATGACCGACCGCTGGACCTTCGCCCTGGGCTGCGGCATCGCGGGCGTCGCGGGGGCGGCCTTTACCACCATCGGTTCGGTTTCGCCCTCGGCCGGCCAGTTGTACATCGTGGACACCTTCCTGGTGGTGGTCTTCGGCGGGGCGGGCAGCCTCATCGGCACCATCGTGTCGGCCTTCACCATCGCGCAGTCGCAGTCGATCCTCGAGTTCTTCCTGGACGGGGTGCTGGCGAAGGTCTTCATCTTGCTCACCATCGTCGGCATCCTGATGATCCGGCCCCAGGGGCTGGTGGTCAGCAAGATCCGCCGCTGATCCGACGCGTCCGCCGCACGGCACAGTTCACCGAACCCCTTCTTTCGCATAAGGCTCCGTTTTGAAGAACGCGATTTACAACAAGGCCCTGGGCGGAAAGTCCGGCACGATCGGGCTTGCCGTGCTGGCCGTCATCCTGCTGGCGGTGTTCCCGCTGGCGATGGACACCTTCCGGCTGAACCTGGTCGGCAAGTACCTCAGCCTCGCGTTCGTCGCGGTTGGCCTGGTGCTGTGCTGGGGCTACGGCGGCATCTTGAGCCTGGGCCAGGGCATGTTCTGGGGGCTCGGCGGCTACTGCCTCGCGGCTTTTCTGAAGCTGGAAGCCGCCCGCAACATCGCGGCCGAGGCGGGCAGCGACCAGATCAACGCGCTGACCACCGTGGGCCTGCCCGACTTCATGGACTGGAACCAGATCACCGAACTGCCGTGGTTCTGGTACCCGTTCAAGAGCCTGCCGCTGACCCTGATCCTGGTTTTCGCGGTGCCCACGATCCTGGCGTACATCATCGGTGTGGCCATGTTCAAGCGGCGGGTGAGCGGGGTGTACTTCGCGATCATCACCCAGGCGCTGTGCTGGACGATGGAGCTGCTGTTTGTGACCCGCCAAGGCTGGACCGGCGGCATCAACGGCATCACCGACCTGCGGACTGTCTGGGGCTGGGATATTCAAGACCCGGGAAACCAGCGGGTGCTCTACTTTGTGACGTCGGTGCTGCTGCTGGGCTGCGTGGTGGTCGGCCGGCTGATCCTGGGCTCGAAGCTCGGGAAGCTGCTGGTGGCGCTGCGCGACACCGAGGACCGGGTGCGTTTCTCCGGCTACGACGTGGCCAACTTCAAGACGTTCATCTTCTGCGTGGCCGCGGCCATGTCGGCCCTGGGCGGGGCGATGTACGTGCTGAACGTCGGCTTCATGTCGCCCAAGCTGGTCACCATCGAGCCGTCGATCTACATGGTCATCTTCTGCGCGGTGGGCGGGCGGATGTCGCTGCTGGGCGCGGTGTACGGCACGCTGGCGGTCAGCTTCGGCCGCACGTACTTCAGCGAGTCGTTCCCCGACCTGTGGCTGTTCCTGATGGGCGGGGTGTTCATCCTGGTGACGATGGTCTTCCCGCTGGGTCTCGCCGGTCTGGTGGATCGGCTGATCGGGCTGGGCCGCCGCCGCCCCTCGCCCACCGCGGGGGCCCGGACCCGCAAGCCGCCTGTCGCCGGGCCGGTGACGTCGCCGCCGGGCTGAGTCGTTGTCTTTGCCGAAAACCAATCGCGCCCTCCACGCTCCCGTTCCTCCCTCCGCGTTGAAACTCCGTCATGTCGCTTCCCACCGATTTTGCTCTTGCGGTTGAAGACCTCACCGTGTCGTTCGACGGATTCAAAGCCGTGGACAGCGTCTCGCTGTACGTCGACCCGGGCGAGCTGCGGGTCGTGATCGGCCCCAACGGCGCCGGCAAGACCACGCTTCTGGACCTGATCTGCGGCAAGACCCGCCCCTCGGGCGGCAGCATCCAGTTCCGCAACCGCGAGCTGGTGGGCATGGCCGAGCAGAAGATCGTGCGGAGCGGCGTGGGACGCAAGTTCCAGACGCCCAGCGTGTACCCCAAGCTTTCGGTATTCGAAAATCTGGAGGTGTCGGTGCCCAAGGGGCGTGGGGTGTGGGGCTCGCTGTTCTTCAGCTGCAACGGCGCGGTGCGTGAGCGCATCCTCGAGATCGCCCGCGACATCTTCCTGGAAGACGAGCTGGAAACCCAGGCCGAGCTGCTGAGTCACGGCCAAAAGCAGTGGCTGGAGATCGGCATGCTGCTGATTGCCGACCCCGAGCTGATCCTGCTGGACGAGCCGGTGGCGGGCATGAGCGTGAACGAACGCGAGCAGACTGCCGAGCTGCTGAAGCGCATTGCGAGGGGCCGGTCGGTCGTGGTCATCGAGCACGACATGAACTTCGTGCGGGAGATCGCGGACAAGGTGACGGTGATGCACCAGGGCAAGGTGCTGGCCGAGGGGTCGATGGACAAGGTGGAGAACGACCCGAAGGTGATTGAGGTCTATCTGGGGCACTGAGACATTCCGCCCTGCGGCCTGACGGACGGCGCAGCGGCTTTGGGGAGGGCGAACCTTCCGGTGAGCCGCGTCCCCTGCGATACCGGCTCACCGACTTTGTTGGAGCTCGGCCGGTCGGCCGAATGATTCGCCCTCCCGAAAGACCAAGACAGAAGCCAGACCAAGGAACAGCCATGCTGAACGTGAACAACCTGTCGGTCGCCTACGGCGAATCCACCGTGATCCCGGACCTGTCTTTCGACGTGAAGAAGGGAGAGACGGTGGCGATCATGGGCCGCAACGGCATGGGCAAGACCACGCTGATGAAGAGCCTGGTCGGCGTGCTCAGATCGAGATCGGGCACGATCGACGTCGACGGCAGCGAGGTGGCCGGCATGGACAGCCACAAGCGGGTGGCCCGGGGCATCGCGTTCGTGCCGCAGGGGCGGCAGGTGTTCAGCACACTGACGGTCGAGGAAAACATCCGCACCGGGCAGGAGACGGTCAAGGACCGCCGGAAGGTGCCGGACAACATCTATGCGCTGTTTCCGGTGCTGCACGAGATGCGGCGGCGCAAGGCCGGCAACCTCTCGGGCGGTCAGCAGCAGCAGCTGGCGATCGCCCGGGCGCTGGTGAGTGAGCCCAAGGTGCTGCTGCTGGACGAGCCGACCGAGGGCATCCAGCCCAGCATCATCAAGGACATCGCGCGGACACTGAACGACATCAAGAAGGTGTACGATCTCTCGATTGTGGTCAGCGAGCAGGTTCTGAGCTTCACCCTGGACATCGCCGACCGGCTGTTCGTGATCGAGTCAGGCAGGCTGATCCACGAAGACGACCGGGCGTCGGTGGACGAGGCCAAGATCGCCAGGTACCTGTCGGTTTAGGCCCCGTGGTTCCCTCCCTTCGGCCACGGAGTCACCCGTCACCCGGCGGTTGGGGGGCGCCGCCGGCTTTCCGCACCACGCAACGACCCCACGGAAGACCACCATGAAGGCCGAACTTTTTCTGGACGCCGGGGCCGAACTGGCCGAGGGCCCGGTGTGGCACGACGAGACGTTGTGGTGGGTGGACATCCCAGCCGGCACGCTGAACCGCGGCGGGCCCGACGGCGGCGGACACGAGAAGAAGAAGGTGGCGGGTCTGCTGGGCGCCGCGGTCCCGACCCGCGGCGGCCGCTGGCTGCTGGCCGATGAAGACGGGTTGAGCCTGCTGGACTGGGCGGCGGGTGACGTCGAACGGGTGAGTGATGTGATCTCGCACGAGCCGTCGTTGCGGTTCAACGACGGCAAGACCGACCCGACGGGCGCGTTCTGGGGCGGGACGCTGTCGCTGGACGGCACCCGCGAGGCCGGCGCGTTTTACCGCTTCGCGGGGGGCGGTTCGGCCGTGAAGCAGTTCAACGCGGTGACGTGCAGCAACGGGTTGGACTTTTCCGACGATCAGCAGACGCTGTACTTCGTGGACACGGGGGCCAAGAAGCTGGAATGCTTCGACGCGGATCTCGCGGCCGGCACGCTGGCCAGCCGCCGCACGCTGGTGGACATTCCCGAGGCCCACGGCAACCCGGACGGGCTGACGCTGGACGCCGAGGGCAACGTGTGGCTGGCGCTGTGGGGCGGGCGGGCGGTGCGTTGTTACGACGGGCGGACGGGGGACGAGCTCGCGAGGGTCGAGGTGCCCGCGGAGAAGGTGACCAGCTGCTGCTTCGGGGGCGACGACCTCCAGACGCTATACATCACGACGGCGGCCTTCGGCGACCCGGCGGGCGGCAAGCTCTACGCCTGCCGGCCCGGGGTGGCGGGGCGTGCGGTGAACCTCTTCGACGACGCGGCGTGGGGGTGACCCCGGTGGCCCTGCGGTCAATCACCGTCGGGCCGCTCGCCGACCAGTTCACTGAAGTCGGTCCGCATCCCGCCGGATTCGCGGCCGGGGGCGTAGGTGTGCACGGCGCCGGGGGTCTGGAAGTCGGCCAGGGCGACGCGACGCGGCACGCCGAAACCCAGGTCGATCAGCCACTCGCGGAGGGCGTGGTTGCAGTTGTGCAGGATCCAGTAGGGACGCGGGGCTTTGGCAAAGGACATCCCCTCGTGAGCGACGGAGCCGGTGCGGGCCACCGCGGCGGCGAAGTCCGCGTCCAGCGTCTCGGTGAGCCGGTCGAGCCGCCGCGCGTCGACCCGGTAGCGGCTGAGTTTCCAGCAGCGATCGAGGGATTCGCGCAGCGACGCGTCCGACCCGCCTTGCCACGGCACCTCGGCGCGGCCGAGCGCACCGCGGCTGGGCAGCGCGACGGCTTTGAACTTGTTCCACCCGGTGCGCTCGCCCAAGGCGAGCATGTCCCAGTCGGCGTAGGTGTACTCCACGGCTCGGCCATCGCGGGGGACCACCAGTCCGGTGTGGTAGTAGTCGTAGTGCGCGAGGTAGACGACGGCGCTCGGCCCGAGACCGGCCCCGGGGGCGTGCGGGGCGGTGACGACGGGCTGGCTTCGGCACCCGGCGAAGCAGGCCGTGACGGAAACGAGGACAACCCGGAGGAGAAGCGGCATCACCAGAGGATAGGACCGCCCCGGGAAAGGCGGGCTTACGCGGTCCCCGACGCCACGCCCAGGGCGTCGATCCGCCGCTGCAGCTCGTCGATCTGTCGCTTGAGGGCGGCCCGCTCGCCCAGGCCCAGGGCGGGCGCGGCCAACGCGGCACGCAGGTCGTTCACCCGAGTGCGCAGCTCGGCGGCCCGGAGCGGGCGGGCGACTTCGCGCTCCCAGGCCTCGGGGTCCGACGCGGTGGGGTTGGAGACGGTGAAGGGGGTGTGCGCGGGGGTGGAATCAGAGTTCATCTTTGAACCGTGGCCCGCTCGCGGGCCGCACGCGAGCCAGAGGCCGTCCCGCGGTCTGGTCACGGGGCGGCGCAGTGGATCTGGGCAGGATGGGTAAACCCACCGACCCCGACGGGGCGCGTCGGGGGGGGCAGGAACACGACGCACTCGCCGGTGAGCAGGAACTCGATGCGGACCTCCCGGAACGCGGCGTGGGGCAGCGCGAGTGCGAGGTCCCCGCCGACGCGGTGTCAGCGGGCCTCGGTGATGCGCCGATCCAGGTCGAATGCCGCGCTGATGAGCGCGAGATGCGTAAAGGCCTGCGGAAAGTTGCCCAGCAGCTCGCCTTCGCGGCCGATCTCTTCACTGAACAGGCCCAGGTGGTTGGCGTAGCCCATGATCTTTTCGAGCACGTAGCGGGCACGGTCCAGGTCGCCGCCGCGGGCCAGGCACTCGGCGTACCAGAAGCTGCACATGGTGAAGGTGCCTTCCTCGCCGCTCAGCCCGTCGCTTGCCGCGCTGTCGATTTTGTAGCGGTAGACCATGCTGTCCTCGACCAGCTCACGGTCGATGGCTTCCATGGTGCTGACCCAGCGCGGGTCGCTGGGGCCGATGAAGCGGACCATGGGCATGAGCAGGCTGCTGGCGTCCACGGCGTCGGATCCCTTGTGCTGCACGAAGGCCTTGATCTTGTCGTTCCAGAAGTGCTCGTAGATGTCTTCGTAGATTGCGTCGCGCACCTCCATCCAGCGTTTGCGCGGGGCGGGGAAGCTGCGCCGGTCGGCCAGCCGGATGCCGCGGTCCAGCGCCACCCAGCACATCAGCCGCGAGTAGAGAAACTCCTGCGGCTCGCCGCGGACCTCCCAGATGCCCTCGTCGGGCCGCTGCCAGTTGTTGCAGACCCAGTCGATCATGCGGACCAGGTTCTGCCAGAAGTCGTAGCTGATCGGCTGGCCGTGCTTGTTGTAGATGTAGACCGAGTCCATCAATTCGCCGTAGATGTCCAGCTGCAGCTGGTCGTAGGCGCCGTTGCCAATGCGGACCGGCTTGCTGTCGCGGTAGCCCGCCAGGTGCTCCAGTTCGGTTTCGGGCAGCTCGTGATGGCCGTCGAGGGCGTACATGATCTGCAGCTGGCCGTCCTTGCTGAGCTCGCCGGTGCGGTCTTCGATCCACTTCATGAACGCGGCGGCCTCTTCGGTGTATCCCAACCGCATCAGGGCGTAGATGGTGAAGCTGGCGTCACGGATCCAGGTGTAGCGGTAGTCCCAGTTTCGCTCGCCGCCCAGGTCTTCGGGCAGGCCGAAGGTGGGCGCGGCGACGAGCGAGCCGTGCCGCTGGCTGACCAGCATCTTGAGGGTGAGTGCCGATCGCTTGACCATCTCGCGCCAGCGGCCCTTGTAGGTGCTGCGGCGGACCCACCGGTGCCAGTAGGTCATGGTTTCTTTAAACGCCTCGGACACGTAATCGGGCGCGGCGGCCTCGCTGTCGTCGCCCTCGCTGGCGCGCTCCATGATGACGGCCATGGTCTCGCCCGCGGACAGGGTGAACTCGGCGATCGCCGAGCCGTCTTCGATCTTGACGGGCGCCTCCAGGCGCAGGCGGACGGCGGTCCCGTCGGGGCCCTTGCTGGTGAACACCACGCCGTCGGGCTTGGTGTCGATGGTGTGGCCGGCCCGCGCGTAGTCGAAGGCCGGGCTGAAGCACATGCGGAAGGTCAGCTCGCCGCGGACGCACTTGGCCCGCCTCACCAGCCGGTGGGCGTGGAAGGTGACCGTGCGGTCGTCGACGGGCATGAAGTCCGACACCTCGCCCACGCCGTCCTTCGAGAGGAAGCGTGACAGCAGGATGTTGGTGTCCGGCAGGTAGACCTGCTTGGTCCGCATGCCGGTGAGGGTGGGGGCGATCTTGAAGTGTCCGCCTTTGTCGTCGTCCAGCATGCGTCCGAAGAGGCTGGGCGAGTCGAAGTCCGGGAAGCACATGAAGTCGATCGACGCTTCGCGGCTGACCAGGGCGACGGTGTTCAGGTCGCCGACGACGCCGTAGTTCTCGATGGGCTGGTAGGGCATGGCGAGAGGGTAGCAAGCGCGCTGCCGCGGACGCCCGGCGGGGCCGCACAACGCACCGACGCCGGTCGTCACGGCCCGGGGCGGCGTGCCCCCGCAGCCGCGCGGCGCAGCGCCAACCCATCGACCGCAAACGCCCCGCGGCGGCGTGGGGGCCCGGGTGATCAGCGCCGTGGGGCTTCGACCACGGCGCGGAGCACTTCGAGGTAGCGGGCGGTGATCCGCGGCCACGCGAAGTCCGCGGCGCGGGCGCGGCTGAACCGGTCGATGTCCGCCGCCCGGCCGGCGGGCAGGGCGGCGGCTTCGGCGATGGCGTGCGCCAGCGCGTCGGGGTCCCGCGGCGGCACGCGCCAGGCGTTGACGCCCTGCACGCACATGTCGTCGAAGGCCCCCAGCGTGGTGCACACCACCGGGCGGCCCGTGGCGAGGTATTCCAGCCCCACGACGGGGTGGCCCTCTTCGACCGAGGGCATGAGTCCGAAGCGGCAGTGACGCAGCAGCCATCGCTTGTCGGCGCCCGTACGCACGCCCAGGAAGCGGACCCGGTCGGACAGGCCGTGCCGTGCGGCCAGGGCCCGCCACTCGGCCTCCCGTTCGCCGCGGCCCACGAGGTAGAGCGCGAGGTGGCCGGCGTCCGCCGCGGCGGGCGGGCGGGCGAGCGCCGCGATCGCATCGCCGAAGCCTTTGGCGGACCGCAGGTTGCCCAGGGCCAGCACGAACGGCCGCTCGGGGTCCACGTCCGCGGGTGGGTCGGCGGGGCGGTTGAGGTCGTCCGCATCGACGCCGTTGGGGATGCGGACCGTCGGCCGGTCGTGGCCGCGGATCTCCTTGATGAGCGTTTCAATCGCGGCGCTGATGGCGACGCAGGCGTCGGCCCGCCGGTAGGCCTCTTCGGTGCGGCGAAACACGTGCGGGCGGGCCCGGTCTTCGCCCCGGGGGTGCAGGTCGCCGCCGTGCGAGACCAGCACCGTGGGCACGCCCGTCTCGGCCGAGAGGCGGACGGCGGCCACCCCGGTCGGGCGGCCGTAGTTCACCAGAAACACGTCGAAACGCTCGCGGGCGTGCAGCCGCCGCAGGTGCTTGATCACGCGTTCGGGTCGCCAGTGGGGCCGGTGCATCTTGGGGTACCAGGTCACCGGGTGGGGCACGTCGAGCGGGGCGGGGCGACCACGCGTCAGGACGTGGACGTCGTGCCCGCTTTCGTGCAGCCCGCGGGACAGCCGCGCGCTGACCACTTCAGCGCCGCCGAGATCCGGCAGAAACACGGGGGTGAAGTAGCAGATGCGCACCGCGGCAGCGTAGCGGGACCGGTTGCCGCCGCTTGCGTTGGCCTGTCCTGACACCTTTGCCGGGCCCGGCGGCGCGTTTGGCGCGGCCTTTGGCCTTGCGGAAGTGATCGACGACTTGGTCGGCCGTGAGGGGGGGCGGCCTCGCCGTCGGGCAGGTGGTGGGCGTAGTTCTGGGCCTGCTTGTGGGCGGCGAGCATGGCGGTGTTCCACCGGGCGGTGCCGCGGCGGGCGGTGCCCTGACGTTTTTTCCGCGGGGTGGTGAGCGCATCGGGGTCGGCCTTGGCGGTGTTGTCGCTGCCCTGCTTGGCTTCGACGATCGCGTGTCGCTTGGTTTCGGCCCGGTGGGCCGACGACAGCCGGGACGGCTATCCCACTGGATGAGAGGGGAGCGGGCGTGCGGGGGTGGGTGGAGTTGGGTGATGCCCGCGTTGCACCACGCGATGGATCTGCCTCCGGCAGGACTTTGATAACGGGCGGGACGCCGGTTCCACTTTCGCGGCGGGGGCCGGTGCCGAGGGCCGGGGCGGGCTCAGAGCGGCTGCGCGACGGTTGTCGGGTGGGGCCCGTGATGCCGGCGTCAGCTGGATATAGCCGGGTGGGATTCGCCGTGCGGCCTCTGGCCGCGGGCGGCGCCCCTTCGGGGCGTCGAACCCACGTGGGTTTCGCTGCGCGAAACGTGGGCTCAGAGCGGCTGCGCGACGGTTGTCGGGTGAGGCCCGTGATGCCGGCGTCAGCTGGAAATAGCCGGGTGGGATTCGCCGTGCGGCCTCTGGCCGCGGGCGGCGCCCCTTCGGGGCGTCGAACCCACGTGGGTTTCGCTGCGCGAAACGTGGGCTCAGAGCGGCTGCGTAACGGTTGTCGGGTGGGGCCCGTGATGCCGGCGTCAACTGGATATAGCCGGGTGGGATTCGCCGTGCGGCCTCTGGCCGCGGGCGGCGCCCCTGCGGGGCGTCGAACCCACGTGGGTTTCGCTACGCGAAACGTGGGCTCGATTCCCACCCTGGGTGAGATTCCAGGGGAGCCGCAGCCGGTCTTAAACTTGAGTCGCGGGCAAGGGCTGGAAGCGGAGAGGGTGGGATTCGAACCCACGGTACGCGCGAAGCGCACACTGGTTTTCGAAACCAGCTCCTTCAGCCGCTCGGACACCTCTCCAAAGGGTCGGCGGGCGGCAGAACCGCCCGTGGCCGGGCCCGGTACTATAAACGGATCCTCGCCGCGGGCAAACACGCCCAAAGCGCCGGTTTTCGTCCCTCCCGCACCCGCACCCGCACCCACACCCGTAACCAGGCTCCGCCCCGTGACCGCAACGTCCGACCCGACCGACAACCTTGACCACGCGTCCGTCCGCGCGGGCGACCGCGTGACGGTGACCCAGCAGATCCAGAACAAGGGCTGGACGGTGTCGGTGACCGGCACGGTCGAGGCGGTCGAGCAGCGCAAGACCGGGTCGTGGTTCGCTCACGCCAAGGACGACCGGCTGTGGCTGGACCGGCTGGTGCTGAAGAAGGACGACGGCGAGATCGTCAACTGCAACCTCGACGCGTACTCGCGGGTGGAGGCGGCGCCGAAAGTCATCCCGTCAGAACGTGATGCGTGATCCGTGATGCGTTCTGCTGCAGCTCGGTGGACCCGCACGCCGCTCATTGTTGGTATGTCCGTCTGAATGCCTTGCCGCATCACGGATCACCCCTCACGGATCACGTTCTTCCCATGCCCGGACCCGCCTACACCACCCGACCCCTGGACGACCGCGGGCTGCCCGAGGGCTATCCGCTGCAGGCCGGCTGGGAGGTGACGCCGCGGGAGGTCAAGGCGTTGATCGACGCGGGGCGGATTGGCGAGGGCGGCGATGTGCTGCTGCTGGACGTGCGCACACCCGCAGAAATGGCGGCGGCGGCGATCGACGGGGCCACGGCGGTGCCGCTGGCCGAGATCCGCGCTCAGCTTCCGGAACTGGAGGCCCACGCCGACGGACCGGTGATCGTGACCTGCCACCACGGGGGGCGGTCGCTGCAGGTGACGGCGTTTCTGCGTGAGCAGGGTTTTGATGACGCGAAGTCGATGGCGGGGGGGATCGACGTGTGGGCGCGGGACATTGATACGTCGGTGCCGAGGTATTGAGCATGCAGCAGGCCTTACCCGACGCGCTGAACACCGACTGGCCCGCCCGGCACGGCGACGCGCTCCGCGGGCGCCGCGCGCTGGTCACCGGCGGGGCGGGCTTCATTGGTTCGCACCTGGCCGGGGCGCTGCTGGAACTGGGCGCTTGGGTGGTGGTGCTCGACGACCTGTCAGGGTCCGACGGGACGAACCTGGAGCCGCTGCGCAGGTTGGCGGACAGGCGGGCGAGGGACCGGCTGCGGGTGGTGGAGGACTCGATCCTGAACCGCGATGCGCTGGCCGATGCGGCCGACGGGGCCGAGCTGGTCTTCCACCAGGCGGCGCTGGGCAGCGTGCCGCGCAGCGTGGAGCGGCCGCGCGATTATCACGAGGTTAACGTCACCGGAACGCTGAACGTGTTGGAAGCGGCCCGCGCCGCAGGGGCCCGGCGGGTGGTGTTCGCCGCCAGCAGCTCGGCCTACGGCGGTGCGGAAACGCTGCCCAAGGTCGAGACGCTGGCCCCGCAGCCGCTGAGCCCGTACGCGGCGACCAAGGTGGCGGGCGAGGCGATGATGCGGGCCTGGGCCCACAGCTATCGGGACGGCGGGGCGGACAAGCCGCCGGGCGGAGGGACCGACACGGCCTGCCTGCGTTACTTCAACATTTTCGGCTCGCGGCAGAACGCGAACAGCGCGTACGCCGCGGTGATCGCGGCGTTTGCCAAGGCGTTGCTGGCCGGCGAGGCCCCCGTGATCTACGGCGACGGTTCACAGTCACGCGACTTCACACACGTTCACAACGCGGTGCACGCCAACCTGCTGGCGGCGGCGCACGACGGCCCGCTGCGGGGCGGGGTGTTCAACGTGGCCTGTGGGCAGCGGGTGACGGTCACCGAGCTGGCCGAACGGATGGCCGCGGCCCTGGGCCGTCCGGAGCTCACGCCGCGCTGCCTCCCCGCCCGCGCGGGCGATGTGATGCACTCGGTCGCGGGGCTGGGCCACGCCCGCGCGGGGCTGGGGTACGAGCCCATCGTTGGTTTTGCCGAGGGGCTGGCCGCGACGGTCGGCTGGTACGCACAGCAGCACGCCGCCGCCGCGGTCTGAATTCGACGGTATCCGCTCACCGAGTCGCTCACCATGGCCCACGCCCCCACCGAAACCCCCACCGCCCGCGGCTTCGAGCCACCCCGCAACACCCAGTTCAGCGTGTTCCTGGACAACCGGGTGGGGAGGCTGCTGGACCTGCTGGGGTGCTTCGAAAACCAGGCGGTCACCCTGGCGGGGCTGAGCGTGGTCGAGAGCGCGGACCACGCGGTGGTGCGGCTGCTGACCTCGCGGGCCGAGCTGACGCGGCGGATCCTGAACCGCTGCGACCACGCAAGCAGCGAGGTGGAGGTGACCGCGGTGGAGCTGAAGGACGACCACTCGCTGGTGACGGTGTGTGAGTGCCTGTTGGGGGCGGAGCTGAATATTCACTACGCCTACCCGCTGCTCGTGCGGCCGCGGGGCCGGCCGGTGGTGGCGATCCACACCGACGACTACATCCTCGCGGGGCAGCTGCTGATGCGGCGGCGTTTCGGGGTGCTGGCCGAGAACGACCTGGGCGAAAACGCTTCGGGGACCCACCCCGGAGGAGATTGATCGCCGCACACGCCCCGCCCGGGGCGTCGCCGCGCGACCCCCTCCGTCACGCGGAGCGTGGCGTCACGCGGCGGCGGCGCCGTCCGGCTCGGGGCGGGCGGCGGGCCGCGAGGCGAGGACGTCCTGCGGGCCTCTCAGCTCGTAGTCGATGCCGCGCCAGGTCAACCGGCGGCTGCTGAGCGCGCTGAGCAGCAGCACAAAGTTCACGGCGGTGACCAGGGTGGTGCAGTAGCGGTCGACCGCGAGGGTGCGGCGCAGGTGGTGGGCCATGGTGGGACCGAAGGCTGCGCTGACCGCCCGCCGACGCAGCGTGGCGCGGTAAAGATTGGCCGTGAACACAAACACGAGTGCCAGCGCGGCACAGGCGGCCACCCCGGGGTAGCCGGTCGACGCGGCGGCGATGCCGCCGATCCAAGCGCTGAGGACCGCGAACAGGTAGCCGGCGGTCAACGCGAGTGCTTTGGCGTAGAGGATTGGGTCGTGTACGCGGGTGATGAGGTACTGCCGGCGGCCAAACTCGGTCAGGCCCCGCAGCGTGAGGTCGATGCCCGACGGCACCAGGCAGTGATGCACGAAGTGCACCCGTCGCCCGTGCTCGCGGCACAGCCGGGTCACCTGATAGTCGTCGGACAGCGCGCCGCGGAGGCGGTCGGCCAGCCCGGCCTCACGCACGAGGCCGGCCCGCATCGCCATCGACCCGCCCCAGGCCTGGGTGAGCGAGCCGTGGCCGATGAAGGTGGCCACGGCGCTGTTGATGACGCTGGCGAAGACGCTGCCCCAGCGCGGGCGCTGGGCCCGCAGCTGGGGGATCAGCCAGCGGTAGCCCGTGGACACGCCGTTCTTCTCATCCACCAGCGGGCCGACCAGCTGCCCCAGCCAGCGGGCGTGGGGTACCGCGTCCGAGTCGGCGAAGACCACGACGTCGGCGTCGGCCAGCGGCCGCGGCTGCCGTTCCAGGTGTTCGAACGCGGCCAGCTGGTTGTGTACCTTCTGCCCGGTGTCGTCCGGGGCCAGGCCGGCCACCACGATCTCGACGGCGGGGCCGACGGGGAACTCCGCAAGCGTCTCGCGCAGCGTCACGCGGGCGGGGTCGTCTTCGCTCTCGACCACCGCGACCAGTCGGTAGTGCGGGTAGTCCAGCGTGAGCAGGGCGCGGATCCCGCGCTTCAGGTCGTGGTCGAATCCCTTGAAAGGAACGATGAGGGTGACCGGGGGGCGGTACGCCTCGAACCGGTCGTGGACCGGCAGCTGGATGCGCCGCACGAACTTGCCGACCTGGATGACCACGAGCGCCGCCTGCACGCACCAGGCGAGCCAGAGGATCAGCAGCGGGTTCCAGAGGAGCAGGCGGAGCATGGATCAGTTTCAGATTTGTGATTTCAGATTTCAGATCGAAAAGCCACCGTGGCCACACTCGGTTTTCGCGGTTTCAAATCTGAAATCTGAAATCTGCGATCTGAAATAGCTCACGTCTGCGTGAGAGGCCGCCCGGTCATCTCCGCGGGCACGGGCAGGCCCAGCATGGCCAGCGCGGTGGGAGCGCAGTCGGCGAGACTGCCGCCGGCACGCAGCGGCGTGTCGTGGTCCAGGTCGGGGTCGACCAGAATGCATTCCACGTCATAAAGCGTGTGGGCGGTGTGCGGGGCGTTGGTCTGGGGGTCGAACATCTGCTCGGCGTTGCCGTGGTCGGCGGTGACGATGAGTTTGCCGCCGGCTTCGAGCACCGCGTCGACCACGTCGCCGGTACAGGCGTCGACGGTCTCGACCGCGGCGATGGCGGCATTGAGGTTGCCGGTGTGGCCGACCATGTCGCCGTTGGCGAAGTTGAGCAGGATGAAGTCGGGGCACGCCCTGGACTTCACTGCTTCCAGCACGACGTCGCGCAGCTGCTCGGCGCTCATCTGCGGCTGCAGGTCGTAGGTGGCAACCTTGGGGCTCTGTGCCATCTGCCGGGCTTCGTATGGGAAGGGCTCCTCTCGGTAGTCGTTGGCGAAGAAGGTGACGTGGGGAAACTTCTCGGTCTCGGCAACGCGCAGCTGGCTCAGCCCGTGCTTGGCCAGGGTTTCGCCCAGGATCTCGGGCATCTTGCCGGTCTTGGTGAAGGCGACGTGGATGCCGGGGAAGCCGGCGAAACTCGCGTCGTAGCCGGTCATGCACACGAAGACCAGCCCGAGCTCGGGGCCGCGGTCAAAGCCTTTTTCGCCCGAGTCGGGCGAGGCGGGCACGTTGCCGTAAAAGTCGGGCTGCATGAAGGACCGGACGATCTCGCGGGGCCGGTCGCCGCGGTAGTTGTAAAAAATCACGCTGTCGCCGCCGCTGATGCGGTGGGCGCGGCAGCCGCCGATCGTGCGGGCGGTGACGAACTCGTCGCCCTTCTGCGTGTCGCTGACGGGGTTGGCGTAGGCGTCGGCCAGCGCGTCGGCGGCGTGGTCGAAGTCCGGCACGTCGTCGCCGCCGATCCCGACGCCGGCGGTCAGCAGGCGGTAGGCGGCTTCGACGCGCTCCCACCGGTTGTCGCGGTCCATCGCGAAGTAGCGGCCGATCAGCGACACCACGCGGCCGCACCCCAGCTCTTCGAGCTTGTCTTCGACCTCCTTCAGGAACCGCTCGCCGGTATACGGGCCGGTGTCGCGGCCGTCGGTGAACAGGTGCACGCACACGCGGTGGCCCGGCAGGCCCGCCCGCTTGGCGGCCGAAACGCAGGCGTAGAGGTGGTCAAGACGGCCGTGCACGCCGGCGTCGGACATGATGCCCATGAGGTGCAGCTGCTTGCCGCTGTGCTTCGCCTTGGTGATGGCGTCGGTGATCGCGGCGTTGTCGTAGAACGACCCGTCCTCGACGGCCACGGTGATACGCACCGACTCTTGATAGACCACGCGGCCGGCGCCGATGTTCTGGTGTCCCACCTCGCTGTTGCCCATGGTGCCGTCGGGCAGGCCCACGGCGCGGCCCGAGGTCTTGATGAGTGCGTGGGGGTAGCGCTCTTTGAGCGCGTCGCAACGCGGGGTCTTCGCCAGCTTGATCGCGTCGAAGTCGTGGTGCTCGGGGTGGGGGTTGTGGCCCCAGCCGTCGCGGACGATCAGGACGACGGGGCGGGGTGGGGGGGGCTCGGACATGCTTGGTGGTGCCTTAGGTTGCGAGGGACCGGCATTTTAGAGGTTGTTCGCCCCGAAAGCGCAAAGCGGGCCAATTTCGTGCGGCCGTGCGGCCGCAGTGGGAAAAATGAGAATCAGACGCAAGCGGTAGTGTTCGCTCTCGGGGTGGTACCGCGATGCCGATTTGCGCTTTGCGCTTTCCACTTTGCGCTCTCGCCAGCGTTAAGCTGGCCCGATGGATCTCGACCAACCCGCCGCCTGCGCCGCCTGCGGCTACGACCTGACGGGGGTGGGCTGGGAGGGCCGGTGCCCGGAGTGCGGCGGTTTCTACGACAAGAGCAACGCGCGGGGAATCGTGCGGGGCGGAGGCGGGCCGCTGACGCCCCACGAGCGCGGCGACCGGGTGGTCGCGATGGTCAAGGTGGGGGGCTACGCCGCGCTGGGCTTCGCCGGCCTGCTGTGGGGCGGGATCGCGTCGCTCAGCTCGCCGATGCCGGCGCGGCCGCTGGCGCTGGGGATTTTCGCGGGCGCGGCGTTCGCGTTCGCGGCGTACGCGACCTGGTTCATCGACCGACGCGACGACCCGTGACGGCGGGGCCGGGCGGGGTCGATCAGTAGAGCTCGCGTTTCTCGACCGGCTCGATGCCCGGCGGCGGGGGGGCGGGCGGCGTGGCCGCCCGGTCGCGGCGGCGCCGGGTCCAGCCGGCCCTGGGTTCGGTGCCGGCCCGGATGCGGACGAGGTTGCCGCGGTGACGCCAGATCACCAGCGCGGCGAGCAGGGCGGTGAGGGCGGTGAAGACGGCCGTGGGGCCGGGGCCCAGGCCCACGCGCAGCGCGTTGCCCAGGGTGAGGACCGGCAGGCCGGCGGCGGCGGCGGCGCTGGCCAAGCCGACGTAGCCGCTGATCCGGGCCACCGCGTACCACAGCACAAAGGCGAGGGCGGCGGGCAGCGTGACGACGGGACACAGGCCCAGCGTGGCGCCCAGGCCCGTGGCGACGCCCTTGCCCCCTCTGAAGCCCAGCCACGGGCTGAAGACGTGGCCGGCGACGGCCGCGACGGCAAGCAGGACCCACTGCACGGACAACGCGGTGTCGAGCAGGACGGGGTGGCCGCCCCGGAGTGTGATCACCCGCCAGGGGGTGTTTTGCGTGTAAAGCACCGCGGCGAAGCCCAGCACCGGCAGCAGCCCCTTCAGCACGTCGAGCACAAAACAGAGCAGCCCCCACCGCTTGCCCACCGCGCGGCCCAGGTTGGTGGCCCCGGGGTTGCCGCTGCCGTGCCGGCGGATGTCCACGCCCCTGGCGTATCCAATCAGCACCGCGAAGGGGATCGACCCCGCGAGAAACGCGCCGCACAGCCAGAGAATCCAGGGGGTCGTGGGCATGGGGGGGGAAGGGCCTCGCTTGGCGGCCATGCTAACAGTCCGTTGCCCTTCCCATCCGGGTCGAGTGCGAGGGGTCGGTGTGAATCAGATCGCCGCTCGCGGGGCGGCGGACCGAGCCCCTGCCGTCGCTGCGGGCAGGTGAGGCAACGACGTGAGCGGCGGCTCTTGGTGATGTGACCGCCGCTTGCTTGCGTGCGCGGTATTTCAACGGACCGCTGACGCGGGGCTCGACGCCCCCGCGCGTCAGGCATAAGATCAGGGCATGAAGCACGCCCCGCCCCGCCATCCGTTTCACCGTCGGGTCTGCCGCGTGGCCCGGGCCCTGCCCCTGCCGCGACTTCTGCCGCTGTTGGCTCTGCTGACGGTCGCCGGCCCCGCCGCGGCCCAGCAGGTGACCGACGCCAAGAAAGACAACAGCCTGGGCGGCGTGATGCTGTCGCTGCTGATGCTGGTTGGCGTGGCGATCGCCAGCTTCATGAGCCCGCGCCGCGGCCCGCAGGACTGATCCGCCGCAGGACAACCCGACCGCGCCACGCCGACCGCGTGCCCGATTCACACCTCCCCACGGGACCCCGATATGACCCACCGCTCTCTCGCCGTACTGATCGTTCTGAACGCAGCGCTGCTGCTGGCCCTGGCCGGCGTGGTGCTCTCGCCCCGGCCGGCCCACGCACAGTTCGGCTCTTCGGTGGCGAAATACACCATGATCGCCGGGGGCGTCACCGGTCGCAGCGGGCAGGACGCGGTTTATATCGTCGACACCACGAGCTCGAAGGTGGCGCCGGTGTTCTACAACGCCAGCAGCAAGAAGATCGAGTACTTCAATGGCCGGGTGATCCTCGACGACATCAAGCGGCTGAGCGAGGGCCGCTGAGCCCCGACCCCTGCCGCACCTCTCCCTGCCCCCTCACTCTCCGAACGGCGAACCCCGATGAACCGAATCCATACCGCTTGCTGTGCCCTGACCGCCTCCGCCCTGGTACTGGCCGGCCTGCTGGCCATCTGCGTGGGGCAGCGTACCGCCGCCAACGAAGCGGACGCCTCGATGGTCATCGCCGGCGACGATCTCACGCTGATGACCGCCCAGACCAGAAGCGGGGAAGAGTCGTTCTTTGTGCTGGATAACGCCTCGGCGTCGCTGATCGTCTACCGCCTCGATGTCTCGCGTGACACCCTGGAACCGGCCGCGGGGCTGAACCTCGACGAGATTTTCAACAGCGGCAACAACGGCGACGGCCGGGGTCGCCGCGGCAACCGCCGCTGAGTCGGGAGGGCAACCCCGGTTCGACCTGCGGCGGCCGCAGATCAATCGTCGGTCGCGTCGGTCGCGTCGGCCGCGTCGGCCGGGTGCCGACACGGAGCGGGTCAGGCAAGACCAGAGGGATCCGCCGTCGGCGGGGCTTTGCCGGCGGCCGCGGGGCCGTGGTGCACGGGCCGGAGCGCCGGTCCGCGGGGTATGTCACCGGACGGTCAGCCCTTCGCCGGCCTCAGTTCGGCCATCGACTTGATCGCGACGCCCTCGCGGGTGAGGCATGATCGTTCTGTCGGGTCGGCCCGGCCGTCTTCTTCGGGCAGCGTGCCAAGCAGCGTGTCCACGGCGTGGTCGCCCACCAGCTCGAACCCGCCGTCCGCGATGAGGGCGTAGGTGCGCCGGCGCTCGGCCCCGCGGCCGTTCAGGTAGCCATCCAAGAACAGCGAGTTGGCGGGCAGCAGGCCCAGGGCTTCGAGGCCACGCAGGTGGTACTCGCGGCCGGCGGCGATGCGCACGTCGGCCGACGGGTTGGCGAAGCGAAACAGGCAGAGGATCCGCAGGCAGTAGGCCGGGGTCAGGCCGTGGGGCGTGTCGAGCACGTTGCCCTCGAAGGGCAGCAGGAAGTTCACGGGGATCGATTCGGCTTCCAGTTCGGCCAGCGTGAGGGCGAGCTCGACCAGCTCGGCCGGCGACTCGCCCATGCCCGCGATCAGCCCCGAGCAGGTCTGCAGGCCGGCCTTCTTAGCGCTCAGCAGCGTGCGCAGCCGGTCGTCGTAGGTGTGCGTGGTGCAGATGTCGCCGTAGCGGGCGCGGCTGGTGTTGAGGTTGTGATTCAGCCGGTCGAGGCCGGCGAGCTTGAGCACCTCGGCCTTCTCGTCGTCCAGCAGACCGGCCGACACGCACACTTCAAGCGACGGGTACTTCTGCTTGACGGCGCGGACGTAGCCGGCGAGCTGCTCGGTGCGCTTTTCGGTCGGGCCGCGGCCGCTGAAGACCATGCAGTAGCGGTGGGCCCCCGCGTCGTAGGCGCGGCCCGCCTCGTCCAGCACCTCCTGCTCGTGCTTGATCGGGTAGGGCTCGATGTCGGCGTCGCTGGTCTTGGCCTGCGTGCAGTACGAGCAGTCTTCGGGGCAGCGGCCGTTCTGCGCGTTGTTAAGGATGTGCACCTGCACGCCGCGGCCGAAGTGGTGGTGGCGCACGCGGTAGGCGGCGTGGGCGAGGGCGAAGGCGTCGAGGGTGGGGTCGGTCAGCACGCGCAGGCCGTCGTCGGCGTCCAGCGGACGGCCCGCGAGGGCGGCAGCGGCGAGACCGTCGGCGAACGGGCCGCCGGGCAGGGAGGGGGGCGGGGTCTCAGGCATGTCGCCAAGGTACCGGCTGGGGGCGGGCCGCACGCGGCCGCCGGTCAACCAAGGGCCTGCGGGGGGGGCCGGGATGGTTCGCATGGGGCTTGATGAAGCGGGTCTTCGTTCTGCCCCGGTCCGTCCGACCACTCGGTCACGCGGTCAGCCGGCCAAGTCCTCCCACGAGGTACCTCTTGCTCGCCGTGTTTCTGGTGCGGGTGGCCGCGGGCGTCGGCACCGTGCTGACCGAGCCGGACAGGTCGAGCGGCGTGCCGGTCGGCGTGGAGATCTGGTCCGTCAGCGGGGTTTCGCCGCGCAGCGGGCACAGGAGGTCGGCGACGATCCGCGGGTCTCGGTGGGCCTCTTGGTGCTGCGGGCCAGGGGCGGGGTCGGCCATCGCCGCAGGCTACCCCGCTTCCTCCAGCAGCTTCTTGACGGCCCGCTCTTCGGCGCCGAGTCCGCGGCGTCACGCCCCGTGGCCTGCAGGTGGCCGTGGGCCAGCGGGCAGATCCACACGTCTTCGTAGGCCGGCGGCACCGCGAGCGCGGTGATCCGCGACCGCTCGTCGGGGTCACGCAGCAGCGAGCCGTCGGCGTGGTAATAGCTGAAGCCCCGGCCCCGCCGTCGTCGGGTCAGGCCGGGGTCGCGGTCGCAGGTGCGGGCCAGCCTCATCGGTCCGCGGTCGCGTGCAGCAGGTCGCGGACAAAGCCGGCGCCGGCGTGGTCGGGGTGGTTCTTCACCCAGTCCACGAACAGCCCGCGGGCGCGGCCACGCCGTACCGGGCCGGTGACCTTCAGCGTGCGGCCGGGGTCGTGCACGCGGGTCGATCCTCCGTTGGGCGGCGCCTCCAGCCCGAAGACCACGTGAGACACCTTGAGTTCCAGGCAGGCGCCCCAGCACATCACGCACGGCTCCAGCGTGCTGACCAGGGTGAGGCCCCCGGGCGTCGGGTAGCCGGGCTGGGCCGAGGCGGCCAGGGCCACCATCTCGGCGTGCCGGGTGATGTCGCCGGTCGAGCGCCGCTGGTTCCAGCCGCGGGCGACCACGTGGCCGTCGGCGTCGTACAGCAGGCACGCGATGGGGGCCTCGCCGCAGAACACCGCCTCTTCGGCGAGGTCGCAGGCGTGGTCCATCAGGGTGTCGGGGGCGGGGGTCGGCACGTCACCGATGCTAAGCGGGTCCGGCGGCCGATCCCCGTAGCCGACGTGAAAAAACGCTCAAAGCCCGCAACCGCCTGCGGACGGCGGATTGGCAGTAACCTCCCGCCATGCCGTCCGATCCGTCCAGCCCCCACCCCGAATCCATCCGCATCGGCACCCTGGTCGATGGCCTGAACGACGCCGCGAACTGGATCGGCCAGATCCTGCCCCTCGGCTTCGAGTCGTTCCAGATCAGCTTCTGGCAGAACACGGGCAACGTCGATCTGGAGCGGCTGGCCGGCGAGCTCGACGCTGCGCTATCCGGGTCCGCCGCGGTGGTCAGCTCGCTGGCGGTCTTCGGCAACCCGCTGGAGCACGACGACGAGGCCGAGCGCACGCGGCAGGCGTGGCGTGACCTGATCGACGCCGCGCCGCGTTTCGGCGCCGGGCTGGTGGCGGGCTTCGCCGGGCGGCTGAACGACGAGCCGATCCACGCGAGCATGCCGCGCTTCGCCGAGGTGTTCACGCCGCTGGCGAAGCGGGCGGCGGACCACGGCGTGCGGCTGGCCTTCGAAAACTGCGACATGGGCGGGAACTGGGGCCGCGGCCACTGGAACATCGCCCACGACCCGCTCGCGTGGGAGATGATGTTCAACGCGCTGGACGCGAAAACCGGCGAGAACGTGGGCCTGGAGTGGGAGCCCTGCCACCAGATGGTCAGCCTGATCGAGCCGGTCGCCCAGCTGAAGAAGCTTCTGCCCACGGGCAAGGTCTTCCACGTGCACGGCAAGGACGCGACGATCCACTGGGACCGCGTGCGTGATCACGGCATCCACACGTTCCGCGGCAACGACGGCCAGCCCGAGTACGGCGTGCACCCGGTGCCGCCGTACATCGAGCACCGCACCCCGGGCTTCGGCGACACGGACTGGGCGCAGGTGTTTGACGCGCTGCGGCGGCACGGTTACGAGGGCTTTGTCGATATCGAGGGCTACCACGACCCGGTTTACGTCAACGACCTGGAGATGACCGGGCAGGTGCACGCGCTGAACTACCTGAAGCGGTGCCGCGGGGGCGACTTCGTCCCCAATCCCGCTCCGCGGTAAGTGGCTCGGGTGGGGCGGGCTTCCAGCCTGCCGATCGGAGGCGCGGGTTGATCTCGCCCCTGCGGGGTGATGGCGGGCTGGAAGCCCGCCCCACCGAAGCAGCCGGCGGGCGCGCGGCGGGCTCGGGTGCGATAAGATCACCGTTCGCGAACGATCAGGACCCACACCTTCAAGGTTTTTCGATGCCCACCGCCCAGATATTTGCGCGCCGCGACGGCGCGACGACGCCGATCCGACTGGTCGTGATGCTGGTGGCCGCCGCCGCGCTGGGCCTGACCCTGTGGGCCTCGCCCGCGGGCTGGGCCCAAACCAGCGCGCCTGCCGCCGCTTCCGAGACCGCTGCGCCCACGCCCACGCCCGCACCCGAGGCGGCCCCCGCCGAGGCATCGCCGTTACGTCCGGCGGTGGCCACGGGGTCGCCGGCGGCCGCCGCCGGTGACCCCGTGGCCGCCGGTGGAATGACGAACCTCTACAAGCTGCGCGAGATGTTCATGTTCTCGCCGGTGATCAACGGGATCATCGCGGGCCTCAGCGTGCTGGCGCTGATGCTCTTCCTGTGGTTCCTGCTCACCATTAACGTGCGGGCGGTCGCACCCGCGGGCTTCGTGAACGAGGTCACCAACCTGGTGCTGGCACACCGTTACGACGCCGCGGCCGACGCGTGCCGCCGCAGCAAGCGTGTCTTCATCGCCCCGGTGGTGCTGCGCAGCGTGACCAACGCGGGCAAGAGCCAGTCGATCATCATGAGCATGATCGACGCCGAGGGCCGGCGGCTGAGCGACATCATCTGGAACCGCATCAGCTACCTGGCGGACATCAGCAACGTCGCCCCCATGCTCGGCCTGCTGGGCACGGTCATGGGCATGATCACCGCCTTCTTCGGGCTGGACAAGGAGAGCGGCAGCATCAACTCCAGCGTGCTGAGCCAGGGGGTGGGCCAGGCGATGACCACGACCATGTTCGGCCTGATCGTGGGCATCTCGGCGCTGGTCTTCTATTCAATTATCAAGAGCCGCGCGACCAAGTGCCTGGCCGAGGCCGAGGCCGCGGTGCACTCGATCGCCGACCGGATCCGGAACGCGGAAGACGATGATTCGTATGACGACGACGAGCCGCGCGGGCGGGCGATGTCGAAGCTGCTTTGAAGAAAGAAGGGTTTAAGGTCTGGGGTTCAGGGTTCAGGCCCCGCGGTCGACCGCAAAACTGGACCCACACCCGCGTCAAAGATGTCCCCGTCCTAAACCCCAACCCCTAAACCCTAAACCCTTCCCGAAATGTCCTTCGCCACCCAAACCCGAGAACGCTCCGCCCCCGTGCTCCCGCTGGCGGGCATGGTGGACGTGCTGTTTTTGCTCTTGATCTTCTTTATGACCGCCTCGGTGTTCCGCGACGCCGAGCTGGCGGTCGAGGTGGCGTTGCCCGACTCGCAGAGCGCCGTGAGCGAGGTGGGGCCGGGCACGCAGGTGGTCATCACCGTGGATGCGGAGGACCGCGTGTTCCTGGGCGAACGCGAGGTATCGCTGGACCGGCTGCCGGGCCTGCTGGGTGAGCTGGCCACCGTGGTGGAGAAGGATTCCGTCGTGGTCCGCGGCGACCAGGGGGCGAGCTACGGCGTGCCGTTCGCCGTCCTTGATATGGTCAAGTTGGCGGGGTTGGGTGACGTTTCGCTGGCGACGGTGCGGGAGGCGGAGTGATGAGAATCCAAAGCGCAAAACGCAAAGCGCAGAGCGCAAATCGGAACTTCGCCGCCGTCGCCGCGGGTAAGTCGGGCCGCTTGCGTCTGATTTGCGCTTTTCACTTTGCGCTTTGCGCTCTGGCGGCGTCGGCCGGCGCCTCGCCGGCAAGCGACGACTTCCTCTTCGCCTACAAGCTGATGCAACGCGGCGACCTGGTTGAGGCCGGCACGGCCTTCGACACGTTTCTCGAAAAGTTTCCCAGCGACGACGCGCGGGGCGACGCGCTGTACTTCCGCGCGGCGCTGCACCGCAAGGCGGGCGAGCAGGAGGCCGCGGCGGACGTGCTGACGGCGATCACGCCGCGCACGGCGCCGCGTCGGGTGCCGGCCTACGTGGTCGCGCTGCTGCGCGGGCAGGTGCTGACCGACCTGGGCCGCTACGACGACGCGGTGGCCGAGCTGGAGAAGATTGATCCTGCGCGGCTGCCCCAAGACGCGGTGGCCTCGACGCACCTGCTCAAGGGCCTGGCCTACCGCGGGGCGGGCAACTTCGAGGCGGCGGCGGCCGCGCTCGACCGGGCCGCGACGCTGGAGACGCCGCTGCGCCCACGGGCGCTGCTGGAGGGGGCGCGGGCCCTGGCCGGCGGCGGCGACACGCCCGCGGCACTGGGGGTGCTGCGGTCGCTGTTAGACCTGGACGACGACGGGACCCGGGCCGAGGCGGCGCGCTACGCCGGCGACCTGAGCTACGCGGCGGGCGACACCGAGGCGGCGGCGGGCTTCTACACCCGCGTGATCGAACGCGACCAGAGCTCGCCGCAGTTCGGCCCCGCGGTGGTGGGGCGCATGTGGGCCGATCTGGCGGCGGGCAACAACGTGGCGGTGGTCAGCGCGCACCAGCAGCTGGCGGATGGGCTGGGCGCCGAACCGGCGGCCGCGGCGCACTACGTGGCGGCATCGGCCTACCAGGGGTTGAACCAGCACGCCCGCGCGGCCGAGCTGCTCACGGGCTACACCGCGGGGGGCGACAAGCAGCCGCTGCAGTCGCTGGCGCTCTACAAGCTGGCGGTCAGCCAGTTTGAGCTGTCGCGCTACGACGACATGGCGACCACGGTGGCCCACCTGGAGCGGGCCTTTCCCGAGAGCGAGCAGCAGATCGACGCGTCGTTTCTGCTGGCGTCGGCCGATGCCAAACGCGGCGACGCGGCGTCGGGGGTGGCCCGGCTCAACGCCTTTGTGGAGGCCGGCCCGGGCAGCCCCTATCACCTGCAGGCCCTGCTGCGGCGCGCGGCGCTGTACGAGTCCGAGGGCGCCGACGGCGCGGCCCGCGACGACCTCAAGGCGTGGCTGGCGGCGTCGGGCAAGCCGCTGAACGAGGCGTCGGGCCCGGCCCTGCGCCTGATCGCCCTGCACCACCGGCTGGGTGACTACGACGCGGCGGCCGAGCTGGCCGGCGCGCTGCTGGAGGCCAACCCCGCCGCCGCGGCCGAGCAGGAGGCGCTCTTCCGCCGCGGCGAGGCGCTCACCCGGGCGGGGCAGCACCGCGAGGCTCTGGCGACCTACGAGCGGCTGCAGGACGACCACCCGATCAACCCGCACCGCGAGGCGGTCGAGCTGCGCCGCGGGCTGCTGCTGGGCAAGCTGGGGCGGGTCGACGACGCGCTGGCGACACTCAACGCGTCGGCCGAAAATGAGCGGCTGCCCGTGGAGCAACGCTCCGCGGCGCTGCGGGTGATCGCCGCCCAGCACCGCGACGCAGGGCGTCCGGACGCCGCCGCCGCCGCGCTGGAACGCGTCGAGGCATTGTCGGGGCTGGCGGCCCTTGACGACGCGGACCTGCTGTGGCTGGCCGGCCACCAGGTGGACCGGGGCGAAGCCGACACGGCGTTGCGCACGCTTGCGGTGCTCGCCGAGCCGGATCGCGCGTCCCACGGCGAGGGCGGGGGAGCCATAGAGTCGCGGTTGCTGTATACGGCCGGCCGCGCCCAACTGGCCCTGGGCGACCTGGACGCGGCGCACCGCAGCTTTTTCGGGGTGGTGGCGCTGGGGCGGGGCTACGACATCGAGGCCCGGCTGGAACTGGGCCGGGTGGCCGCGGCCCGCGGCGACCTGGACGCGGCGCTGGTCGAGTTGTCGGACCTGACCCGCAGCGACGACGCGGCCACCGCCGCCCGCGCCCTCTACGAGACCGGCCGCGTGCACCGGCAGCGCGCCGAGCGTCTGGCCGCGGACGGCGACGCGGCAGGCGCCGCGCGGGCCCTGGCCGACGCGCGGTCGCCGATGAAGCGGATGGTCGTGCTGTACCTCACCGTCAAAGCCGTGCAGCCGCTGCCCCAGGCGGGGCTGATCGAACTGGCCGAGATCGCCGACGAGCTCGGCGATGCGGACGCGGCGGCCCGCGAGCGCGACGAGCTGACGCGGCGCTTCGATGACACGCCGCACGGCCGCTACGCCGCAGCGCTGCAGGCGTGGCACGAACGCGACCGGCCCGACGACGCGCTGGCGGCGCTCACGCGTCTGCGGAACGCCGGCCCGCTGCCCGCAGACCTGAGCCCGCGGGTGGACGCGGCGATTGCGCGGCTGGAGGCGCTGCGGCGGTGAGCCGACGCCCCCGCCGAAAGCGTGTTCGGGCCTTCCGCCCCAGCCTTTTGGCGGTGGGGCCGCTGATGCTCATGATCGGCGCCGTGGCGAGTGTGGGCGTGCACGCGGTGCTGGGCGTGGCGGTGCGCGACCTCCCGATCGGCCGCATCGCCGCCGACGCCTTCGAACGCGACCGGGCGCCGGTGCGGGTGAAACGGGCGGCCTTCGACAAGCTGCGCGACGCGGCGGGGGAGGCAGAACAGGCGGCCAACGATGCGGCGGCCGCAGCGCCCGCCTCGACCGACACGCTGACCGACCGCCTGCTGGACGCGGTCAACGCCGCGCCCGCCGCGACCGAAACCCCCTTCGAGACTGATCTGGAGCTGCGCTCGGTGCCCGAGCCGCTACCGCGGTTTGACGAACCGCCGGTGGCCGCGGCCGACCTCGCTCTGGACTCCCTGCTGGCGGACTTCATCGACGAGCCGCCGGCGATGGATGTCGTGTCCCCGCCGACGGGCGATCCCGCGGGTGCAGCCACCGCGCGGGGGGCAGACGGGCGGGCGTCCGATCTGCTGGCGGCGCTGACCACGGCCAATGCGGCCGGCGACGCGGGCGGGCCGCTGACGCGCGGCGGGCCCGCGGGGGCGCTGGCCGCGGCGTCGGGCGTCGTGGGCGGGCCCGGCTCGACCGGCGGCGGCTCCGGCGGCACCGGCACCGGCCGGGGCGGGTCCGGCGGCGGCACCGGCGACCTGCCGGGCATGGACTTCCTGAGCTTCGGCGGCGCCGCGCCCGCGGTGGCGGACTTCGAGCCGCCCCAGCGGCTGGACGACGACTTCGCCTACGCCGTGGCCCGCGTCGACGAGCGCGGCGGGGGCGCGGGGATCGAGCCCGGCGGCCACTTCCGCGTGCGGATCAGCGGCAGGCGCTCGCTGCGCAAGCTGGCGACCATGCCCAAGGACGTGGTGTTCATGGTCGACACCTCGCGCAGCATCGACCAGGACACCATCGATGCCATCACCGACGGCATCGCGAACGGCCTGGGCGCGATGAACCCCGACGACCGCTTCAACATCGTGCTGTTCAGCGACCAGGTGCGTTTCTTTCAGCGTGATCCCACGCCCGTGACCCCCGACAGCCTGCGGCTGGCCCGCAAGTGGCTGGGCGGCGTGCGCTCGCGCGGCTACACCGACGTGAACCAGGCCCTGCGGCAGCTGCTCCGCCGCGACCTGCCCGAGGGCCGAGTGTACGAGCTGATCATGATCAGCGACGGCAAGCCGACCCTCGGCGTGCTCGACACCCGCGAGCTGATCAATCTGATCACGCGGGAGAATGATCTGAACGCCAGCATCTACTGCGTGGGCGTGGGCCGCGGGCAGGACAACCGGCTGCTGGACTTCCTGGCCTACCGCAACAAGGGTTTTTCGATCGGCGTGCCCAACCGCCGGAACATCGCGAGCGAGATCACCGCGCTGATGAGCCGGCTGCGCTTCCCGATCATCACCGACGTCGAGGTGCGTTTCGCCGGGTCGGGCATGAGCGAGGTGTACCCGCTGCGCCTGCCCAATGTGCACCAGGGCGAGCAGTTCGAGGTCTACGGCCGCTACGTCCAGCCCGGTCCCTTCACGATGCAGATCACCGGCCGCAGCGCCGGCCGCCCGGTCGATCTAACCTTCAGTTCCGACTTGAACGACGCCGCGGGCGGCAACGCCGAGGTCGCACGCGGCTGGGCCTTCTGGAAGCTGCACCACCTGTACAGCGAGATCATCCGCGTGGGGCCCAAGACCGAGCTGGTGCGGATGGTGCAGGGGCTGCGCGATGCATACGGGTTGGAGACGCTGTACTAGCGAGCGTAGCAGGCACGCGCCGCGTGCCGTGGCTCTCGACCTCAGCTTTGCTCAACCCAGGCAGGCAGCTCAACGCCGCGGCGGACGGCACGCGGAGCGTGCCTGCTACGCTCGGGCGTATGCGGATCCTGCTCCAACGCGTGACCGAGGCCTCGGTGTCGGTCGATGGCGCGACCGTCGGTTCGATCGGCCACGGCTACCTGCTGCTGGTTGGGGTCGGGCCCGACGACACCGACGTGACCGCGGCGGCGGTGGCGGCCAAGATAGTGAATCTGCGGCTGTTCCCCGACGAGGCGGGGCGCTTCGACCGGTCGCTGCTCGACGTGGGCGGCGCGGCGCTGCTGGTGAGTCAGTTCACGCTGTTCGCCGACACCCGCAAGGGGCGGCGGCCAAGTTTTGTGGGGGCCGCGCGGCCCGAGGTGGCGAAGCCGGTGTGCGAGGCGTTTGCGGAGGCGTTGCGCGAGGCCGGAGTGTCGTGCGTGGAGACCGGGCGGTTCGGTGCGGACATGCGGGTGAGTCTGGTGAACGACGGGCCGGTGACGGTGTGGTTGGATGAAGGGTCTGGGGTTTAGGGTTTCGGGTTTAGGAAGAGCGCTGACGCGAAGGGTGGGGTGCTATGCGACGCGCTGGATTCCCGCCTGCGCGGGAATGACGAAGGCGGCGTGTAGCCCAACGTATCGAAATGCCTCCGCGGCCGGCTTGTGCGGGCGCAGCCCGCTCGGCCGACGGGTGGGCATCCGGGCTGGAGCCCGGACTACGAAAATCAGGCCGCCGCCGCTCGCACGGAGGTCGATCCGCGCTAGCGGTTGAGGCTCTTGAAGAAGCGCCCCCACACCGGGTTCAGGAAGCCGCCGTCAAAACTCGCGGCGACGAACTTGGCTTTGCCGGTGATCTGGCTGAGTTCCACGGCGCCGAAGAAGCGGCCGTCGGCGGAGTTGTCGCGGTTGTCGCCGATCATGAGGTACTCGCCCTCGGGCACGGTGAAGGGTCCGAAGGAGAGCGCCCAGGGCTCGGGCTCGCGATTCTTCATCTCGTCCAGCACGCGGATGTCGTGGTTGCGGATGTAGCGGACCTCGCGTTCGTCGCCCAGCAGGGTTTCGATGAGCGCATCGCCGTCCCAGCGGTACTCGGCGGTTTCACCGTTGATCGTCAATGCGCTGTAGCGGTAGGGCTGCCCATCGTGGTCGATCGTGCCGGGCCTCATCTGGACCACGTCGCCGCCCACGGCCACCACACGCTTGATCATCCGGGTGCCGCCGTCGTGCTGGGCGGCCAGATCGCTGGCCCGCTGCTCGTCGGCCCCGCGCCGGCGGTATTCGGCGTACAGCTGCTCCTCGGTGGAAGGTTTCCAGAACGTCACGATGTCGTTGCGGTCCGGCGACGACCAGTAGAACCCCGGCAGGAAGTCCAGCGGGTTGGTGAGTTCGACGCCTGCGAAGGGGATGGAGATCCTGGGGCCGTTGAACGGTGGATTCAGGCCGTACGACAGCTTGTTGACCACGATGCGGTCGCCCACCGCGATGGTGTGCCGCATGCTGCCGGTGGGCACGTCGTTCCAGTCCAGCAGCGACGAGCGCAGGGCGGTGACCACGAGGATGACCACCAGGAAGGGGCGGATCCAGCCCTTCCACAGGCCCTGCTTCTCGTCTTCCTTCTTCGGCTTAAGCGGGCGCGGGCCAGACGGCGCGGGGGACGCCGCCAGCGGGGCGGGCGGCGGTGCGGGTTCGGCGGGCGTCTCGCTCATGGGCGACAGGTTAGCAGCCTGTTGAAATACCCCGCGTGCCTGCGGCCGGCGCAAACGACCGCTCACTTTGTGGCCTCACCTCCCCGCCGCTACGGCTGGGGCCTGGTTCGTCGCCTCGCGAGCGGGCGTTTTCGCTCGCCCTCGGCTTACGCGGGGTATTCCAACAGACTGTTGGGGGATGCGGTCGGGAAGCTGGGTTGGGGGACGCCGGAATGCCCGCGGCGTTGGCTTCAGGGTCCGACTCCCTTTTGTCGCTTTGGACAAAAGGGAGTCGGACCCGTCTGGCGCGTCACCCTGCGGCATTCGCCCGGCGAGCCGCGTTGCCTGCGACGCGTGGCTCGACGGAGTCTCGCCCTCCCGTGACCCCGGCCCTGCGGGCCGGGGTCATTCCGCGAACATCGCCTCGACGAAGGCGGGCGGATCAAACGGCTGCACGTCGTCGGGCGTCTCGCCCAGGCCGACGAACTTCACCGGCACGGCGATGGCCTCGCGGATGGCGATGACGATGCCGCCGCGGGCGCTGCCGTCGAGCTTGGTGAGAAAGATGCCCGTGACGTCGATGGCCTCGCTGAAGACCTTCGCCTGGTTCACGCCGTTCTGGCCGGTGGTGGCGTCGATCACGAGGATGACTTCGTGCGGGGCGCCGGGGATCTGCTTCTCGGTGACGCGGCGGATCTTGGCGAGCTGGTCCATCAGCGGCTTCTGCGTCTGCAGCCGGCCGGCGGTGTCGATGATGAGCACGTCGACCTGCCGCGCGACCGCGGCGGCGGCGGCGTCAAAGGCGACGGCGGCCGGGTCGCCGCCCTGCTGGCCTTTGATGACATCGACGCCCAGGCGGCCCGACCAGACTTCCAGCTGCTCGACGGCGGCGGCGCGGAAGGTGTCGCAGGCGGCCAGCAACACGCTCTTGTCCTGGTCGCGCAGCGTCTTGCACAGCTTGGCGATGCTGGTGGTCTTGCCGGCGCCGTTGATGCCGGCGACCAGGATGACCGTCGGGCCCGAGCCTTCCGGGGCGAAGTTCAGCCCGCGGTCTTCTTCGGGGTAGTAGGCGGTGAGCTGGTCCTTGAGAAAGAGCAGCGCCGCGTCGCCGTCGGCGATCTCGCCGCGCTCCCAGCCGGCCTGGATGTCCTTGCGCAGCTCGATCGCGGTCTTGACGCCGATGTCGGCCTCGATCATCGCGCGTTCGAGGTCGTGCAGCAGCTCGGCGTTGAGCTGCTTGCCCGTGAGGATGGTGCGCAGCGTCTTGACCGAGCCCTCGCGGGTCTTGCCCAGGGCGCCGGTGAGTTTCTGGAAGGCTTTCTTGAACAGCGCCATGATGGCTTTTTACTTTTCGGTTTCGGGCGTGGGCACTTCAGGCCGCTGGGTTTCGGGGGTAGAAGACCGGTGCCCGACGACGAAAACGGTGACCAAGCCGATGAGGGTGGCGCCGCCGATGGCGCTGCCTGCCGTTGCTCCGGCGGCGGTACCCGTGACCACGGCAACCAAGCCGCCAACGATGAGCCCCAGTGCGCCAAGTCCCAGCCCGAAGAGCTGCCCGCGGCCCCGGTACCTGGCATCTTCGCGTGCGTTAACGATCTCCGCATCGACGCCCCGGTTTTCGATCGCCTGGCGGTGGGCAGACTGCTGCTCAACCTGGACGAGAAGTCGCTCGGTGATACCCGGAGCAACCCGCTCGTATTGCTCCAAGAGATCGGGGTGCGGAAGAAGTCCGCGGAACTCCGAGTAGGCCACCGTTACCATGCCCGATGGCGGGTCGGTCGAATCGGGTTTGACGTGAACGCGGTTGAGGTCCGGATCGGCGGATAGGTCGCCCGGCGGATCAGGTTTTTCGTCGGAAGCGTTCATCGGCACTCGTCTTCTCAAGTTGGCTGCGCCAAGCTTCGCGGTGTCGTTCCGCGACGATTCCCCAGTCGTGGGTCAGGGCGGCAGCGTCAGACTTGAGATAGTTTTCGAAACAAACGCCTCGCGCGGGGGGAGGCGAGAGCACCAGCACGGAACCCAGGCCGTTCAGAAAATGTGTTGCTTTACGGTTCAGCATCGATATCAACTATACGCCATCGACACGGCACGGTTCAGGCCGTTTGACTCCAGACGGGTTTGGATAGGTCATCATGAAGACCCGCGAGCGGGACGGGCGGTTCCTCATAAGTCTATTATTAAAACGATTTTACGATATATGCCGCGGGCCGGATGGGGTTATCTCCGCCGAGTTTTCGTGTTTATCGGGGGTGCTTCGGCGCCCTGGCCGTCTACTCGCTATCGAAGTCGTCTTCGGACCAGCCGTCGTCGTCGAGGTCTTCGTTAAGCAGTTCGTCGACGACGTCGGCCTCGGTGTCGTCTTCCTCGTCCACCAGCCAGCCATCGTCATCGAGGGCGGGCTTGGACTTGGACTTGGGCTCGGCGGCGGGCCTGGCCGTGGCCTTGCGGGTCGGCTTGGGCGTGGGTTTGGCGGCCGCTTTCGGCTTGGGCCCGGGCTTCTTTTTCTTTTTCGGGGCGGCGGCGGGAGCCTCGTCGGCCGTCGCATCGTCCAGCCAGCCATCGGCGTCGACCGGGGCCAGGTCGGGCAGGTGAAGGGTTTCGGTGTTCTTCAGCACCTTGTCCAGCACGCCGTTGACGAAGCTGGGCGCGTTGGGGTTGCTGTAAAGCTTGGCCAGCTGCACGGCCTCGTTGATGGCCACCTTGCCCGGGGCGTGGCCGCGGCGCATCTCGTGCCAGGCCAGCCGCAGGATGGCGCGGTCGACCGGAGGCTGGCGGTGGATGGGCCAGTCGGGGGTGAGGGCCGAGGTCTCGGCGTCGGCGTGCTGGCGGTCGGCCCAGGCGGCGAGGGCGAGCTTCAGAGCCTGCTGCCGGGTGGCAAGGTCGTCGTTGCGCTTGTCCAGCCCGTCGAAGACCTCCTGGGGGTCGTCGGTGCCGCTCACGTCGATCGAGAACAGGATCTGCATCGCCAGGCGGCGGACGTGGGGGCGGGACATGGGCGGGCTTCGGTGGCGGGGGTTTGGGGGTTGGGGCGCGCGGGGCGGAGAGTTTACGCGGGGTGCGAGAGGGGGGGCGTTGTAGGTGTTAGGTGTTAGGTCTTAGGTGTTAGGAAGAGCGCTGACGCGGGTGCCGAGCCTTTTGGGTAGGCGAGCCTTCCGGTGAGCCAGCGTTCCCTTTGACGCCGGCTCACCGGAAGGTTCGCCCTCCCGAAGGCCGTGGTGCTCCGCTTGCGTCCGGCTAACACCTAAGACCTAAAACCTAACACCTCGCCGGGAGCGCTCTACCGCGTTGCCGACCCCGGCGTCGCCGCGTCGCCCGCGTCAATCCGCGCCAGCAGGTTCGCCATCTCCACCGCCGTCATCACCGCCGACCGCCCGGCGTTGCCCAGCTTCGCGCCGGCGCGGTGGATGGCCTGCTCGAGGGTGTCGCAGGTGAGCACGCCGAAGATGCAGGGCACGCCGGTCTTGATCGCGGCGTCTTTGATGCCTTTGGCGGTCTGCTCGACGACGGCGTCGTAGTGGTCGGTTTCGCCGCGGATCACGCAGCCCAGGCAGACGACCGCGGCGTAGTCACCGCTCTCGGCGAGCTTGAGCGCGGTGACGGGCAGCTCGAAGCCGCCGGGCACGCGGGCGACGGTGAGGTGGTCGTCGCTCCCGCCCAGCTGGGCCCAGGTGGCCCGGGCGCCCCGCAGCAGCTCTTCGGTGATGAACTCGTTGAAGCGGCCCACGGCGAGGGCGAGGCGGTGGTCGCCGGGGGTGAGTTGTCCGGTGAGGTCCTGCATGTCGGAAAGTGCGAAGTTCGAAGCGGGAAGTTCGAAGTGGTGCCGATGGTCACGCGGGGCGCCCAAGGCCACGCGGGCAACTAGACTCTAAGTTTTTACTTCGCACTTCGCACTTCCAACTTCGAACTTTCACAATGCCCCTGATCGACCTGCCGCTGGACGAACTGCACGCCTATGCCGGACGCAACCCGCGGCCGGACGACTTCGACGCGTACTGGGACGCGGCGCTCGGCGAGATGCGGGCGGTCGACGCGGGATTGGCGCTGGACCCTGCTGACTTTGCCACGCCCTTCGCGCGGTGCCACGACCTGACCTTCACCGGGGTGGGCGGGGCACGGGTGTACGCGAAGCACCTGACGCCGGTGGGCGACGCCCCGGCGGGCGGGCGTCCGGCGGTGCTGTTCTTCCACGGCTACGGGCACCACGCGGTGGACTGGACGTTTTACTTCCCCTACGTGCTGGCGGGCTGCGTGGTGGTGGCGATGGACTGCCGCGGGCAGGGGGGCCACAGTGAGGACGTGGGCGGGGTGCGCGGGCCGACCAAGAGCGGGCACATCATCCGCGGGCTGGAAGACGGGCCGGAGAAGCTGCTGTTCCGCAGTATTTTTCTGGACACGGCGCAGCTGGCGGGGCTGGTGATGACGATGGACGGGGTGGACCCGGCGCGGGTGATGGCCCAGGGCGGCTCGCAGGGCGGCGGGCTGACGCTGGCCTGCGCCGCGCTCGAGCCGCGGGTGGCGAAGATTGCGCCGGTGTTTCCCTTTCTGTGCGACTACCGGCGGGTGTGGGAGATGGACCTGGCCGAGCGGGCGTACGCGGAGCTGCGCGAGTATTTCCGCCACCGCGACCCGCGGCACGAGCGGGTGGACGAGTGGTTCCGCCGGCTGGGCTACATCGACAACCAGCACTTGGCGCCGCGGATCCGGGCCGAGACGCTGATGGCCACGGGGCTGATGGACGCCGTGTGCCCGCCGTCGACGCAGTTCGCGGCGTACAACCGGATCACGGCCCCGAAGGACCTGGTGGTGTACCCAGACTACGGCCACGAGCGGCTGCCGGGGTGGGACGACCGGGCATTCACCTTCTTGACGGAAACTGAGCCGGCCGGGGTGTGAAGCGGCGTCGGTCAGATCAGACCGGCCGGCCGATCTTGCTGACGGTGACGCGCGAACGCGCGGCGCCGCACGTGGGGCACTCGCTGGCGTCGAAGTCTTCGTACCGCTGGTTGCAGTGAAGGCACACGGCCGAGGGCTTGCGCTCGGTGGTGATGAGGCGGTACAGGGTGCGGCTGCCGTACCCCACGCCAGCGATCGACAGACCGACAACGGCGATCCAGATCAGGGGCAGGCGCAGCACGAAGGCGTCATTGCCATCGCGCGACCAGAACCCGTCGGGCGTGAACGCCTGCCGGGGCGGCCCGCTGCGCAGGTTCAGCCCGGGGGTGAGCGCACGGCCGCCGGGGTCCGGCACGTTCATCCGGAACGACGCCTCGTCCTCGGCGCCGTAGCGTGCGACGCTCAGCTGCCCGCCCTCCACGCCGACCACCTGGTGCTGCACGCTGAGGCTGGACGCGGCGCCAGCGCTAGGGTCCGCCGCGTCGTCGGCCGGCGTGGGCGGAGGCGGCTCGATCCGCTCGGCCACCCGGACGAGCGCGAGGTGCCGCTGACTGCTGACGGGAAACAGCACCGCCGCGGTCACGCCGACCACGAGGCCGACGAGAAAAAGCAGGCTGAGCAGCGAGCGGAGCAGGGATTTCATGGGGGGAAGTACGAAGTAAAAAGTGTCGCGGTTGAGCGTTGAGCGGGTGGGGTGCGAGATGGAGACCGTGTCGTTCAGCTCGGAGGCAGAGCGGGTTGGCGACTTCGAACTCCGTGCTTCAAGCTTTCAAGAGATCCGCCACGGTCTCGCGCTCGCTCACCAGCTCGTCATTGGTGACCTTGACCATGCCGGCGCCGAAGTCGTCGATCGGCAGGCCCTGCACCACCTCGCAGCTGCCTGGCGTGGTGGTCTTGACCGGCAGGCCGGCCCACACGTCGGGGTGGAAGCCGTAGGCGCCGTTGCTCTTGACCGCGACCGAGTGCACGGCGCCGGGGGTGTTCAGGTCGCGTACGTGGTCGATGAGCGCGTTGCCGGCGCTGGCGGCCGAAGAAAGGCCGCGGGCGGCGATGATCGCGGCGCCGCGCTTGCCCACGGTGGGGCAGAACGCTTCTTTCAGCCACGCGTCGTCATCGATCACTTCGGGGGCGGGCCGCCCGTTGATCGCGGCCAGGTGGAAGGCGGGGAACATCGTGGGGCTGTGGTTGCCGAAGATGTACACGTCGCTGACGTCGGTCGTGGACACGCCGGCCTTCTGGGCGAGCTGGCTGGTGGCGCGGTTCTGGTCCAGGCGCACCATGGCGGTCCAGCGGTCGGCGGTGATCCGCCTGCACTGGCTGGCGCCGATCATGCAGTTGGTGTTGGCGGGGTTGCCCACGACCGCGACGCGGCAGTCGTCGGCGGCGTGCTCGTCGATGGCCTTGCCCTGGCCCACGAAGATCTTGCCGTTGTCTTTCAGCAGGTCGGCACGCTCCATGCCGGGGCCCCGCGGCTTGCTGCCCACCAGCAGCGCCCAGTTGGCGTCTTTGAAGCCGACCGCGGGGTCGCTGCTCATCTCGATGCCGTGCAGCAGCGGGAAGGCGCAGTCGTCCAGCTCCATGGCCACGCCGCCCAGGGCCTGCATGGCTTTCTCGACCGGGATCTCCAGCAGCTGCAGAATGACGGGCTGGTCCTTGCCGAACATCTCGCCCGCGGCGATGCGGAACAGAAGGCTGTAGCAGATCTGGCCGGCGGCTCCGGTGACGGCGACGCGGAGGGGGGCGGGGGTGCTGGATGACATCTTGAGGGTCCTGGTCGGGGTCGGAGCGGGAGGCCGGGCGCATCGGGACGGGAGAGGCGTGGGAGCCCCGCGCCGAGCGATCGAACCCGATGGTATCTCGCATCGGTGCGGGCCGGCGCGCGAATTAGCCCCGCCAACCGGTCGGGCGGGGCGGGGTCAAGGGCGGGGTGTGGGGGTGGTAAGCCGCGGGAAGGCGGGAGCCGGGGGGGCCGGAGCGCGGCCGCCGCGGCGATGAAACTAGACTGGGCGGTTCGCCCGGGCCGGGCGTCGAGACGGCGCGGGAGCGCGAACGATCAGCACAAGGCCAGGTAGGTGAGCAGGGTCAGCACCAGGATGCGCTTCCGCATGGACACGTACGGGACATTGAGGCGGATGAGGTCGGACATGTGGGGGCTCCGGAGGGGGTGCTCCAAAGGTGCCCCGTGGCGGCCTGGCCCGCGAACTTGTCGGCCTGAAAATCTTTAAAAAGTTTCATAAAAATGACTTACGTAAATATCAATGGTCTGGCGGTGGGGTTCGGGTGGTGCGGGTTGTGGTCGGGCGCCCACACCCGGCTCGCCGGAGCGGTGGGCGCGGTGCTGCTGGTGTGGTCGGCGGCCGCGGCCCCCGCGGTGGCGCAGGGCGGCGCGCAGGCAGGCTGGCCGCCGGTGGGCGAGGGCCACGCCCGCAGCGCCCACCGGCTGGTGGAGCAGTGGGTGCAGCGCGGCGGCGTGCCGGGCGAGCGTGCGGGCGCGATCCGCGTGACGGACCTGGTCGGCGTGCGGGTGACCCTGCGGGCGGCCGGCATCTCGCTGGGCGACGGCACGGCCTTCCGGCCCGACCTGAACCCGGCGCTGCTGGCGGCTCCGGTCGCGGTGGGGGGCGAGCCGCTGGCCGCGGCCGACCTGGTGAGCCTGCTGGAGCGGGCCACCAGCGCGGCCTTCGACGACGTGATGAAGCGGCTGGAAGACCGCGGTCTGGAGGCCCGCGTGCGGGCCGCGGCCGGCGGTGGCGATAACGGGGGCCCGCCCAGCCGCGAGCAGATCGGCGCGGGGCTGGAGGTCGACCTGCAGATCGCCCGCCGCGGTCAGCGGGTGGTGGTGCGCGGCGACGACCCGGCGGGTGCGGTGTTCGCGCGCTTCGCCCCGGGTTTCCACGGCCTGCTGGTCACGGCCGACCCCGAGCGGCCCGCGGCGACGTGGCCGGCCACGGCGCTGGCGCTCAATCTCTCGCCCGGCCGGCAGGTCATGCGGCTGCTGCAGGCCGCGGGTCAAGACGCGACCGACCCCGAGCCGCTGGGCCGGCCCGACGGCGTGCCGCTGTACCGCTTCGACGTGCTGCACGTGGTGCGCCCCCGCGCGGCGATGGCGCCGGTGGTGCTGGTGCGCGGCGGCCAGCTGCTGCCCGGACGCTTTGTGGGCCAGCAGATGCTGGCGGGCATGGGCGAGCGGATGGCCCGCCACCTGCTGGCCCGATTCATCGGCGGGCAGCGGGTACGCGGCAGTTACCACCCGGCGGGTGATCGCTTCGACCCCGAACTGGCGGACGAGCAGGAGGCCGTGCTGGCTTCGCTGGCGCTCATGCGCTACGCCCGGAACACGCGGCGGGGCGGACACCCCGACCCGCTGCTGGGGCGCTTCGAGGACGCGGCCGCGGGGGTGGTCAACCGCGTGGCGGGGCGGCTGCTGGCCCCCGACGACCTGGAAGACCCGGTGACCGCGGGGCTCGCGCTGCTGACCATGCTCGACGCTCCGGCGGCGGCGTTTGAGCCGGCCCTGCGCGACCGCCTGGCGGCGCAGCTGGCCGAGCCCGACTCCGAGCCCGACGCGGCGGAGCCGCGGCCGCCGGCCTCGGAAGCGCTGGTGGCCGCGGCCCTGGCCGGGCGTTACGCCCAGAGCCGCGAGGCCGCGTTGGGTGCCCGGGTGGCCGAGCGGCTTGCGGCGCAGTGGGAACGCGGCGGCGGCGGGTTCGACGTGTTCGCGCTGCCCTGGGCCCTCGAAGCGCACCTGGTGGCCAGCGGCCCGCTGATCGAGGACGGGCTGCTGGACCCCGCGGTCGCCGAGTCGCGGGCCGCCGGGCTCGCGGCCTTGCTGGATCTGGTGGAGCGCCGGCAGGTGATCGAACGCCCGGCGCTGGGGCCCGACGACGTGACCGGCGGCATCGTGCTGCGAGCCGCGCCCGAGGGCAGCCCGCCGGCCCCGACGTGGCACACCGCGCACGTGGTGCGCTTCCTGGCCCTGGCCCTGCGCGACGCCCACCTCGTGCCCGCCATCCGCCGCCCCGGGGTGATGGTCACCGCCTCGGCGGCCTCGCGGTTCCTGGCGCAGCTGATGATCGACGAGCCCAACTGCTTTGCGATTCCCAACCCCGACCAGGCGTTGGGCGGCATTCGGCTGGCGCTCTACGACAACACGCTGGACGTGGCGCCGACCGCGGTGACGCTGCTGGCCGTGACCGAGCTGAGCGCCACGCTGCACGCGCTGGAGGGCGGGGAGGCGGCGCCCGCGGCGGACGCCCCGAACCCGCCGGGCGGGTAGGCACTCCCGACGGGCCCGGCCTCAACCGGCCTTTTCGAGCGCGTTGACCTTCTCCAGCCGACGCTTGTGGCGGGCCTCGCCGCTGAACTCTGCTGCGACGAAGGCCCGGACCAGGTCTTCGGCCAGCTGCGGGCCGATGATGCGCGAGCCCAGGCACAGCACGTTCATCGCGTCGTGCTCGACGCCCTGATGGGCGCTGTACACGTCGTGGCAGACCGACGCCCGCACGCCCGTCTGCTTGTTGGCGGCGATGCAGGCGCCCACGCCCGATCCGCACAGCAGCACGCCCTTGTCGACCTGCCCGTGCTGCAGGGCCTGGCCGATGTAGCGGGCGAAATCGGGGTAGTCGTCGTCCTGGTCGTAGGCGTGGGCCCCCAGGTCCACCACCTCGTGGCCCATCGACGAGACGACCTGCATGAGGGCGTCCTTGAGCGGGTAGCCGCCGTGGTCACAGGCGATGGCGATCTTCATGGGGCGGGTCCGGGGGGCAGGTCCGAGATCAGGTCCGCGATCAGGTCCGCAAGCGGGTCCGCAAGCGGGTCCGAAAGAGGAGCGGCGCCGGCATCATCGGGGCTGGGGTGAAGGCTTGTCAAAACCCACCCGCCCGCCTACCGACGCGTTGACGCCGCGCCCGCGCCCGCCGCCGTGCCCATAAAGCGCGGCAGAAACGTCAGCAGCCCCGCCAGCGTCTGCACGCTGCCGAGCATGTGGTTCACCAGAATGTCCAGGGTGTTCTCGCTTTCGTGGATCGCGTCGCGCTGGCAGGTCGCGAAGTAGCGCTGCTCCACCCGGCGCCAGCCGGTCCACAGGTCGCGCACGATCGACGCGGTCTCCGGGGCGTCCAGCACCGGGCTCAGCACCACCCGTCCCGAGGTCATCCGGCCCAGCGGGGGCTGCAGGGCCTTCATAAAGGCGGCGTACTCGGTACGCCACGCCGACTCGGGGTGGGTGCAGGCCTGGTGAAAGGCGTGCAGCGGCGAACGCTCGGTCCCCTGGGCCAGGAAGGTGCGGTAGTCCACCTTGCCCAGGTGCCGCTTGGCCGCGGCCAGCGCCGTCAGGCGGTTGGGGTGGGCCGACGCGCGGGCGCCGTGCAGCAGCCAGGTCAGGTGGCGCTCCAGCCGGCCCAGGGCCTGGTGGGTCTGCTCGGCCGCGCCGCGCGGCAGCTCGCGCGGGCCCGCGGGGGCGCGCTGCAGGTCGGCGGGCACCGCCGCCCGCAGGCCCCCGAAGCCGATCACCGCCACGGTGATGTTGTCCGGCCCGCCGGCCCCGTTGGCCGCGTCCACCAGCGCGGCGCAGGCCGCGCGGGGCTCGGGGTGCGCCCGCAGCAGGTCGCCGATGCCCGCGTCGGGCACCGGGTCGGTCAGCCCGTCGCTGCAGATCAGCAGGCGGTCGCCGTCTTCCAGCGGCACGTGGCCCACCTCGGGCACCAAGGCCTCGGGCTTGCCCAGGTACTGCATCAGCAGCCGCTTCTCGCCGATGTCGACCAGGTCGCCGGTGTCGGGCTGGGTCTTGAACATCGAACGGGCGTAGGTGTGGTCCGCGGTCAGCGGGAACAGCTCGTCGTGTCGCAGCAGATACAAGCGCGAGTCGCCCGCGTGCAGGTGGTACAGCGTGCGGCCGTCGATCAGCGCCGCCGCCAGCGTGCAGCCCATGCCCTCCAGCGTGGGAATCGCCTGGCTGTGGGCGTACATCGAGGCGTTCATCTCCACCGCGGTTTCGGAAAGCGCCTCCTGGATCGTGTCGGCGTTGACCGCCTCGGCCCGGCGGAGCCGGCGGCGGAACACCCGGGGCAGGGCCCGCGCAATAATCTGCGAGGCCGCCTCGCCCGACGGGCGTCCGCCCACGCCGTCGCACACCACGAACACCCCGGTCTGGGGGTCCATCGCCACCGCATCTTCGTTGGCCAGCCGACGGCGGCCCACGTCGGTCTGCGCGGCGAACTCCAGGTTGGCGATCCGGCTCTTCATGCGCGGGCCATGATAGATGGACGGGGGTTCGCAGGGCTGCGACCCCCCGGGGGGCGTGGCCCGCGGTCGCCCGTCCTGACCCGCCGGCAATGCGGCACGCCGTCCCACCCCGCTGAAACCGAATGAAGCCCGGTTTCAGGGCCGGTCGGTCGGTCCGGCACGGAGCCCCTTGCACGCCCGGCAGAGGTCGACGCCCGCGGGGTGGTCTTTGCCGCAGGGGCAGACCCGCGCGTCACCGGCCCGCGCATCACCGGCCCGCGCGTCACCGGCCCACGCGTCACCGGCCCGCGCGTCACCGGCCCACGTGTCACCGACCCACGCGTCACCGGCCCATGCCCCGGCCGCGCGCGTCCTCGGGCACCGCCGTACCGGGTTCAACTTCTGCGTTCCCGCTGCCGGTCCAGCTGCCGGGCCATCTCGGCCAGCACCCGCACGTTGCCCACCGTGTCCGCCCGGGTAACCGGCAGCGGCCCGCCCGAGCGCGCCGCCCGGGCAAACGCGTCGGCCTCCAGCGCAAACAGCGGGGCGTCCGCGTCCACCGCCACCGTCCGCGGCCCCGGCGGCCCGCCCCCGCCCGCGGCCAGGTCCTGCTTCGGCGGCGTCTGCCCACCCACCACGTACGCCGCGCCTCGCTGCGGGGGCTTCCACGGCACCGGCACCTGGATCCAGCCGTCTTCGCCGCCCAGGTGCAGCGTGTTGTCCGCCTGCACGCTCATGCCGAAGGTCAGGCTCGCCGTCACGCCGTGGGGGAAGTTCAGCAGCCCCGCGGCCACGTCGTCGACTCCCGTGTCGTGGAAGTGCCCCGCCGCGTGCACCGCTTCCGGTTCGCACCCCGCCAGCAGCCGCGCCACGCTCACGCAGTAGCTGCCGATGTCCCACAGCCCGCCGCCGCCGATCGCTGGGTCGAACCGCACGTTGCCGCCGATGCGCGACGTGCGGTAACAGAAGCTCGCCCGCACCAGCCGCAGCCGGCCGATCACCCCGCCGCGCACCGCGTCCACCACCGCGTGGGTCAGCGGGTGGCAGCGGTACATGAAGGCCTCCATGATGCGCAGCCCCGCCGCGTCCGCGGTGTCAAAGAGGTCCTCGGCCCCCGCCACGTTCAGGGTGAACGGTTTCTCGCAAAGAACATGAAAGCCCGCGGCGAGCGCGCGCTTGCTCCACCCGTGGTGCTCGTGATTGGGCAGCGCCACGTAGACCGCGTCCAGCGTGTCGTCGGCCAGCAGCTCCGCGTATCCGCCAAAGCAACGGGCCGGGTCGACACCGAAGCGATCGCCGAAGTCCCGCGCCCTGTCCGCCGAACGCGACGCCACCGCGGCGACCACCGAGTCTTGCGCGTCGGCCAGGTCGGACGCAAACTGGCCGGCGATGTTGCCGCAGCCCAGGATTCCGTAGCGGAAGGGGGGGGGTGGCATGGGCGTCAGTTTAAGCGCGGGACGGTACGCTGTGGTCATGGTCAAGCCCGCCTTTGTCGCTGCTCTGATGCTCACTTTCTGCGCCGCCGCCCAGCCCGCCGCCCAGCCCGCTGCCCAGCCCGCCGCGTCGCCGGTGCCGCCGCTGCACGACGCGGTAGAAGTCGTCGCCGACGGCTTTCGGTTCACCGAAGGCCCGGCCGTGGGCCCCGACGGGGCGGTGTACTTCACCGACATGCCGCCCCGCCGGATCATGCGGTTCGATCCGGTCGCCGGCGAGACGGCGACGTTTCGTGAGGACAGCGGCGGGGCGAACGGATTGTTCTTTTTTGGCGGCGACCTCTACGCCTGCGAAGGCGACCTTCAGCGGGTCGCCGTCTACCGCGGCCTGCGCCACGCCGGGGAGGACGCGGCCGGTTTCGCGGCCGTGTCCGGCGCGGTCGTGGCCGAAACCCACGGCGTGCCCTTCAACAAGCCCAACGACCTGGCCGTCGACGCCGCGGGCGGCGTGGTCTTCAGCGACCCCGACTACGGCAACCGCGACGGCCCCAAGCCGCCGTTCGAAGGCGTCTACTACGCCGCCGCCGACGGCACCCTCACCGTCGTGGCCGACGACTCCGTGCGGCCCAACGGCGTGGCGATCCACCCCGACGGCTCGCGGCTGTACGTCCACGACAACGGCGCCGACCTGATCTACGTCTGGGACATCCCCGCCCCGGGCCGTTTCGAAAACCGCCGCGTGTTCGCCGACGTCAGCGACCTTGGCGCCGGCGGGGCAGGCGGCGACGACCAGGCCGGCCTCGACGGCCTCTGCATCGACAACGCAGGCCGCGTGTACTCCGCGTTGTTCCGCGCCGAAGCCGTCGTGGTGCACGACGCCGGGGGCCACCGCCTGCAAGTGGTGCCCACCGGGCCGCAGACGACCAACTGCGTGATCGGGCCGGCGGGGGAGTACCTCTACCTCACCGCCGACAAGAGCCTGAAACGGATCCGCCTGGCCCGCTGACGCGGAGGGCGACTCGGCGCCGGATCCGCGTTTCGCAACGCCGAAACGCGGGCCCGCCTTCTCGACCGCCGCGGGCTCCGCCCGCCACAAGCCTGCGGCCCCCGTCGCCTCACCGCGTCAGGGGCTCGGACGTCCCGTCCGTGATCGGTCCGCAGGACCGAAACCGCCGCGGGCCAGCGCCGCACACGCGTTGGGCCCGACGATCACTTTCGCCCGTTGCCTCGGCCGCACAAGGCCCCGGCTCACCGGAAGGTTCGCCCTCCCGTGATCCGCGGCCTCTGGCCGCGGATCACTTCCGCCCGTAGTCCGCGGGGATCTCGCCCCACCGCGGCGTGTCCCACTTCACCACCCTGGCGGGGGACGTGTTCGCCTTCAGCCAGTCGAGCGCATCTTCTACAAGCCGGCGCGCCTCGGGGCCCGCGCGGTCGTCCTCCAAAAACACGCTGCGGATCACCTTCTTCCGCGCCCACGCCATCGCCGTGACGCTGTCGCAGAACACCGTCCACGCCGCGCCCGCTTCGGCCGCCAGCCGCAGCGCCGTCGCCAGCGCCAGAAACTCCCCCAGGTTCCCGTTCGCATCAGCAAACGGCCCGAAGGCGAAAGCCTCCTCCCCGTCGCGTCCGCCGCCCACGCCGGTCGCGTCGCCCAGCCACACCCCCCGGCACTCCATCGTCCACCGCGTCGTGTCGCACGCCGCGTCCACACACAGCGCAGGGCCGGTCGGGTAGTCCACCGGCCTCGCAGGCGCCGGCTTCCCCGCTGGCCGGTCTTCTTTCGCCTTCCCCCCTGCGTAATCCACGTGCGCCCCCGCGTCGTCGATGAAGGCCGCCTCCGCCGCCGCGCGGCTCGGAAACGCCTTGAACTTCGCCCCCGCGAACCCCGCCGTCTGCTTCGCGCAGTCGTCCCACGTGTCGAACACCCCGACCTCCCGGCCCGACCACACGACGTAAAACTTGGGTCGCTTTTTCTTGGCCATGCTGTCCCTATCCTTTCGCCCGCACCAGGCACGTTAGCCGATGGTCTGTCGATGGCCGCCGATCTCAAGAAAATAGCCCGCATCTACCGCCTGCTCACCCTCGTCCAGGGCCGCAGCGCCGGACCGGGCTGGAGCCAGCCGGCGCTCGCCGAAGAACTCGACGTCAGCGCCAAGACCCTGCGGGGGTACGTTAAAGAACTGCGTACCGCCGGTATCCCGCTCGTGCTCGACGCCGATCGTATTTACCGCACCGAGCCCTCGCACTTTCTGCCGCCGATTGACTTCACCGCCGAAGAGGCGTTGTCTCTGCTCCTGCTCTGCGAAGCCCCCGGAAGCGACGTGCCCGGCCCCGACCACCCGCAGGCGATCCGGGCCGCCCACAAGCTGCGGGCCCACCTGCCCGCCCCGATCCGCGACCTCATCGACACCGCACTCCCGCAGGTCAGCGTCGCCCACGCGTGTACCGAACCCGCCGCCGCCGCCGACCTCTGGAGCAACGCGTTCAACGCCATCGCCGCCGGCCGCAAAATGCACGCCCGCTACGCGAAGAAGCGAGGCGACCCCGCACTCGCCCTCGACGCAGCCACGGAGTCGTTCACGCTCTGCCCCTTCGCGCTGACGTTTCAGCGCCGCGCGTGGTACCTCATTGCCCGCACCGAAGGCCGCGCAGAGTACGGCCGCGAGGACGGCCTGCGTACCTTCCGCCTCACCCGCTTCGAAGCGCTGCGCGCCACCGACGAGCGCTACGTCCTGCCCGCCGACTTCTCGCTTCATGACTATTTCGACGGCGCGTGGCGGATGATTCCCGGCAACGGCCGCCAGCGCGTCGTGCTCACCTTTGACGCCGACCGCGCCGACACCGTCGATGAGGTCTGGTGGCACCAGAGCCAGGAGACCGAGCGCCGGCCCGGGGGCCGCCTCCGCGTCACCTTCCAAGTCAACGGCCTCACCGAGATCGATGCCTGGATCCTGGGCTATGGCAGCCACGTCGTCGTCGAAGAGCCCGCCGAGTTGCGCGAGCGGGTCGTGGGTGCGCTCAAAGCCGCCGCCGCGCGCTACGACTCCGGCGAGGACGCATAGAGGCTCGAATCCAGGAACCGGATATTTCCCGGGTGCAGGTCCAGCATCCAGATGCCGTGCTGTCGGCCGAAGTGTTCGTACAGCCTCAGCACCACCGGCCACTGATGCGGATAGAACTTGGTCTCCCACTGGGCCCACGCGTCCCGCAGCCGGTCCAGGTCATCCGCCCACACCTCTTGCGGCGGCGTGTCCAACTCGATCTTGCCGAAGTCCAGCACGAACGGCGGCTCCACGCGGGAAATTTCAATGATGCCGAGGGGTTCATTGCCGTACCGCAGCACCGGGACGTTGAAGCCCAAGACGCTGAAGACGCCGGCCGTCTTCAGCCGGCGGTATGCCTCAAGCTCCTTGGAATACGTTGCGGTCCTGGTAAAAACCTTGATATAACTGGTGTTATCCGTCTGGTAAACATGCCCGTCCTGCCCTTCGGGTGCAGCCAGCTCCCCGAGGTTTATCCTTCGCTCTTCGCAATACTTCCGCGCGCGAACGTCCGCCGCGGCACTGAAGCTCGTCATGCCCCAACCGTCACTGCTCAACGAGTTTCCCCGCACACGTCTCTGGATTGAATCCGGCGGACGTGAGTATGCACTCGCTCAGACCTGTGGCGACTGGGTGATCCCCGAAGAGGGTGTCGTGCTTCCCCAAGGTCCGGCGGTCATGGTGTCGGTCGTGGGTGAAACACGGCATGAGTGGACGCTTGAGGTGGACGAGTCGGCAGGTGGCGGCAGCCCCACCGTTCCGATTACGAACTTGCAGACACGGGCTGTCGATGCGTCTCGGCTCGCGGGATAGTTTCGGGCAAGGCCGGGAGCGGGAGTTGAACCCGTTTTACAAACCAATCGAGGGTTGGAGGGGCCTAGCCGGCCTCCCTGGCTGGAAACAGTCGCACCGTGGCGCGGCTGTCTCATGCGCAACGTATCGCGACTCGGGCTCAACGTCTTCTCACAAGGCATAACGATTTCCGCAGCGAACCATGCGCCGTCCGCGTGGCCTCATTGAAGCTGAGATGACGTAGGTCATCCACCGTTATTCGTTGCCTTTCCGCGCTCGCCAGAGCGCGGCCTCATTGAAGATGCGTGGAAAATAATTTTCACCCCCGCGAACCCCCGTCCTTCCGCGGCCCGTCTCTGATCGCGTGCATCATGCTTCTGGTTCCCGCCGCCGCACGGACGCGTCGGCCCAACTTCAGCCACCAGCGGGAACTGGCGGCGTTTGACGGCACGGACCCGCCACGGCAGACTATCCTAACAAAATCCGATTCGGATTCCCGCCCCGCCCGCACCCTCCCGATTGGAGCCGGCAGAGCGACGCCCGCCGCTGGGCGTGGTGCATCGCCCGGGCCAACCGCATGGCCCGCGAAGCGGCGGGGCGGGGGAGGCCGCTGACCGCGACCGAGCGGCGGCGGCGGGTGATGCGGAAGTGGATTCAGCCTGATATTTTCGCGATGACGCAACACGCCACAAGCCGAATGCTCTACGCCCATACCCACGATGCGGGCCGTGAGCACTGGGAGCCGCTGACCGGCCATCTCCGCGACGTTGCCGAGCGAGCCGCTGCGTTCGCCGCGCCTTTTGGCGCGGCCGAACTCGCCCGCCTTGCCGGTTGGTGGCACGACCTGGGCAAAGCCAGCGACGCGTTTCAGAACGACGTGTTGGGCGCAGGTCTCGATGAGTCCGATTCCGAAGCGGGGGGTGCCGAGGACCGCCCACGTCGCCGCGTCGATCACTCCACCGCTGGGGCCCGCCACGCGGTGCTGGCACTGGGGCCCAGGCTCGGCCACCTGCTGGCCTACGGCATCGCCGGCCATCACGGACGCCTGCCGAACGCCTGCGAGGTCAACGCCGAGTCGTCGCTGCAAACCCGACTCGATCCGCGGGCCCGCACCATCGCCGAGGTGACTCCGCCCGAAGGAGTTCCGATGCAGGGCGACCCGGCCGCCGTCGCCCCAACGACGCTGCGATTCGCGGCCGACACGCCGACTCAGGCTTTCCAGTGCGCCACGCTCACGCGGATGCTCTATTCCGCCTTAGTCGATGCCGACCGGCTCGAAACCGAACGCTTCTGCGACCCGGAACGCTCGCGCGTACGGCCGCACGGCGGCCCCGCCATGTCGGAGCTGCTCAGCACACTTAACGCCCACCTGATCGAACTCACCGCCGGTCGAGCGAATGACCCTTCGCCGGTCGATCGGCAGCGGGCCGGCGTGCTCGCCGCCTGCCGAGAGGCCGCCGCCGACAAGCCAGGCATTTTTTCCCTCACCGTGCCCACCGGCGGCGGCAAAACGCTTGCGTCCATGGCCTTTGCCCTAGAGCACGCCGTTCGGCACGGCCACCAACGCGTCGTCTTCGCGCTGCCCTACACCAGCATCATCGAGCAGACCGCGGTCACCTACACCGGCATCTTCGGCGCCGACGTCGTGCTGGAGCATCACAGCAACCTCAGTGCAGCAAAGCGAGCCAAGCGGAGTCTGACGGCCGAGATGGCCGCGGAGAACTTCGACGCCCCCGTTATCGTTACCACCAATGTTCAACTGTTCGAATCGCTGTTCTCCGCCCACGGTTCCACCTGCCGCAAGCTGCACCGGCTGGCCCGCAGCATCATCGTGCTCGACGAAGCCCAGTCCATCCCGCCGCAGCTGCTCAAGCCCACGCTCGCGATGTTGCAAGAGTTGGTCAACAACTACGGCTGCACCATCGTGCTCTGCACCGCCACCCAGCCCGCCGTGGTGCGGCGTGAAGGCTTCCCCGTAGGCCTCGACAAGGTTCAGGAAATCATCCCGGATCCGGCGGGCCTTTACGAGGCGATGCGGCGGGTCAGAGTTCAATCCCTTGGGAAACTCGATGACGACGCCCTCGCCGACCGGCTTGCGTCGCACGAGCAGGTGCTCTGCATCGTCAACACCCGCAAGCACGCCGCCGAGATCACGCGGCGGCTCGCCGATCACGGCGGCGTCATTCACCTAAGCGCCGCCATGTGCCCCGAGCACCGCAGCCACCTCGTGGCCCGGATTAAGGGTTCGCTCCGAGCCGGCCAGCCGCTTCGCGTGGTCAGCACCCAGGTGATTGAGGCCGGAGTAGACGTGGACTTCCCCGCCGTGTACCGGGCACTGGCCGGCTTCGACTCCATCGCCCAAGCCGCCGGCCGCTGCAACCGCGAAGGCCGCCGCGAACAGGGCGACGTGTTCCTTTTTGAAACCGATCACCGTCCCGCGCCCTCGCTTAAGCCCCACGTCCACGCCGCCGCCGAACTGCTCGACCGCCACCCCGACCCGCTTGCGCTCGACGCCATCGCCGCCTATTTCGAACTCGTCTATTGGAAACGCCAGCACGAAGGCGAAAAGCCCTGGGATCACCGCGACGTCATGGGCTGTTTTCAGTCGCCCATCCATCACCAGTTCCGCGACGCCGACGAGCGTTTTCGCTGGATCGAAAGCGACACCACCCCCGTGATGGTTCCATACGGCCCCGTCGGCCAAGACCTCGTGGACCGACTCATCGCCGGCGAAGAACCCGACTGGCAGCAGATGCGGGCCGCCCAGCGGTACAGCGTGTCGGTCTACCCGCCGCAGCTACAGACGCTGCTTGACCAGACCACCGTCGCGCCCGTGTGCGAAGGGCGGTTCTTGGTCATGACCAATCCCAAGGCCTACGACGACATACTGGGGTTGCGGATGGATGTCGCCGGGTGGGACGCGGCGTCATTGACTGGGTTATAAATGTTTGGTAAATGTATGCATCCCCGTGAACAGAGTAATCACCGATGAGCATTCAACTAAAAGTCTGGGGCGACTGGGCTTGTTTCACCCGCCCCGAGATGAAAGTCGAGCGGGTCAGCTACGACGTCATCACCCCCTCCGCCGCCCGCGGCGTGCTCGAAGCCATCTACTGGAAGCCCGAGATCCGCTGGGTCGTGGACCGTCTGCGGGTGCTGCGGCCGGTGAAGTTCAACAGCCTCCGCCGCAACGAGGTAGGCGGTAAAGCCTCCGCCGCCACCGCGAAGTCCGCCATGCGGGCCGGCACCGGCAACCTGGGCATCTACGTCGAAGACGACCGCCAGCAGCGCGCCGCAACCCTGCTGCGTGACGTGGCGTACGTCATCGAAGCCCACTTCGACATCGTCTCGGGGCCCAAGAACGCCGGCAAACACCTCGACCAGTTCAACCGCCGCGCCCGCAAGGGCCAGTGCTTCCACCGGCCTTATCTCGGCTGCCGCGAGTTCCCCGCCGACTTCGCCCTGGTCTCAGAACTCTCGCCCGAAGAACTCGTCATCGACCCGCAGCTCATCGACGGCCGCGACCAGCAACTGGGCTACATGCTGCACGACATCGACTACGCCAACAACAACGAAGCCCGCTTTTTCCGGGCCGTCATGCGCGACGGCGTGATCGACGTGCCGCCGTTCGGCGCGCAGGGGGTGGTGTCATGATTCTGGAAGCGCTGGTTTCGCATTACGACCGGCTCGCCGACGATCCCGATGGCGGCATCGCTCCTTACGGATTCAGTCGCCAAAAGGTCAGCTTCTGCGTGGTGGTGAACCCCGACGGAACGCTCCACGCCATCGAGCCCCTGATCGACGAAAGCTCGGGAAAACCGCGTCCCGTGGAACTGGTCGTGCCGGGGCAGGCCAAGCCGTCGGGAAGCGGCATCAACCCCGGGCTCTTGTGGGATAACCCCGCCTACGCCCTGGGGTTTGTGCCCGAAGGCACCGAGGCGAAGAAGGCTCAGCGGGCGATCAAGTGCTTTGAAGCCTTCCGTGAGCGCCACGTCGCGCTGCAAAAAGAGCTGGCCGATGACGGTCTGTCGGCGGTGTGCGAGTTTCTCAAGAGCTGGGATCCGGCGGCGCTCCCCGAGGGCTTGGACACCCAGCCTATGTCGGGCACCGGTTTCGGGGTGTTCCGCATCCGGGGCGCCAGCAGCTTTCTGCACGAGAGCAAGGCGGTGCAGTCGTACTGGCGATTGCAGCTGAACGCCGAGACAAGCGACGTCAACGCGACAGCGTCGGACGCCGGCCAATGCCTGGTCACCGGCGAGCGCGGGCCTCTGGCCCGGTTGCACGAGCCCAAGATCAAAGGCGTGTCTGGAGCGCAGAGCGCCGGAGCAACGCTCGTCTCCTTCAACGACAAAGCGTATGAGTCCTACGGCAAGGAGCAGGGTGTCAACGCCCCGGTGTCCGAATCCGCCGCCTTCAAATACGCCACCGCCCTGAATCAGCTGCTTGCAAACCGATCCCATCGCATCCAACTTGGCGATACCACCTGCGTGTTCTGGACCGAGCGTGCGCCCGCATCGGGCCCCGACCCCGCCGACGCGCTCGCCGACACCCTCGGCTTCTGGACCGATCCGAAAGCGTCGCCCGAAACCGAAGAAGTAGAAGTAGGCGGAGCCTTGCGTGAGTTCCTTGGCCGCTATCGGCAGGGCCGATCAGCACCCAACGCGGGAGATCTGGAAGACGCCAGCATCCGGTTTTATGTTCTCGGCCTTGCGCCCAACGCCGCGCGGATCAGTATTCGGTTCTGGCTTCCCTGCACCGTCGTGCAGCTTGCCGAATGCATAGACAATCATGTGAATGCGGTTGAATTGGCCGGGGGCCGCGACGGCCGCGCCACACCAACCGTGCGAGATTTGTTGCGTGAGACCGGGCGCGAAGCGAAGGACATCCCGCCGGTACTTGCCGGCGAGGTCGCTCGCGCTGTACTGACCGGCGGGAACTACCCCCGGCTGATGGCCGTTTCCATTATGAGGCGCATCGTTGCCGACCGCACCATCAATCACCCCCGTGTTTCGGCCCTCAAAGCCTGGCTGATCCGCAACCACGAAATGGAGATCTCCGTGGCCCTTGATCCCGATCGCACCGACCCGGCCTACCTTCTGGGCCGCTTGTTTGCCGCATACGAAAAAGTCCAGCAGGACGCTTCGGGCGGGAATCTGAACCGCACCATCCGCGACAGTTATCTGTCCGCCGCGTCCGCGACACCCGGCAGCGTGTTTCCGCGGATCTACCGCCTGAACCAGCACCACTTCAACAAGCTGCGTCGGGAAAAACGCGGTCTGGCGGTGGTCCGCGAAAAACTGATCGGCGAGATCTGCGCCGGTCTCGACGAGTTCCCCAAGCACCTCGGTTTGGCCGACCAGGGCCTGTTCGCCATCGGCTATTACCACCAGAACCAAGACTTTTACACCCCCCGCGCGGAAGTGATTGAAGCTGACGCCACCACCGGAGCCTGAACGCATGTCTCAACCCATCACCCACCGCTACGACTTTGTCTACTTTTTCGATGTCACCGATGGCAACCCCAACGGCGACCCGGATGCCGGAAACCTGCCGCGCCTGGACCCCGAAACCGGCCAGGGGCTGGTGACCGATGTCTGCCTCAAGCGCAAGGTGCGCAACTTCGTCAGCCTTGTCCATGAAGGCAAGCCGCCTTACGAGATCTACGTCAAGGAAAAAGCGGTGCTGAACCTCCAGCACGCCCGGGCCTACGAATCGCTTGAGATCCCCACGGACGACAAGAAACGCAAAGCCGAACTCAAGAAGTCCAAGGGCAACAAGGCGGCCCAAGACGCCGAAATCACAAAATGGATGTGCAAAAACTTCTTTGATATCCGCACCTTCGGGGCCGTCATGACCACCGGCGTGAACGCCGGCCAGGTTCGAGGCCCGATCCAGCTTGGTATTTCTCGAAGCATCGATCCGATCTTCTCGGCCGAGCACGCCGTCACCCGGTGTGCCGTCACCACCGAGAAAGAAGCCGAAGCCCAGGACGGCGACAACCGCACCATGGGCCGCAAGTTCACCGTCCCCTACGCCCTCTACCGCGTACACGGCTACATCAACGCCAGCCTCGCCGGTCAGACCGGCTTTACCGAAGACGACCTGGATCTCTTCAAGCGGGCTCTCGATCAGATGTTCGAGCACGACCGTTCCGCTGCTCGCGGCAGCATGGCCCCGCGCGGCTGCATCGCCTTCAAGCACGACCATCGCTTGGGCAATGCCCGTGCCGATCAGCTTTTCGGCCGCGTCGCTGCGGAACGCAAAGGTGATGACGGCCTCCCGCCCCGAGGCTTCGCCGACTACGACCTCGTCGTGGACGAAGCGAAGCTCCCCGAGGGTGTGACCGTCGAACATTGGGTAACCGCCTGAGTTGGCGGTGCCGTCCCTCTACTCTGATTCCGATCTCCTGCCGATCAGCGCTCTCCAGCACCTGATCTACTGTGGGCGACAGTGCGCGCTGATTCACAACGAGCAGCAGTGGGCTGAGAACCGGCTGACGGTGGAAGGCCAGAACCTTCACGAGAAGGCGCACGACGCCAAGTCGGGCGAGTCGCGACCGGGTATCCGCATTACCCGATCGCTGCCGCTGAGATCGTTTCGGCTGGGCCTGATCGGGGTGGCCGACGTGGTTGAGTTCCGCGTCGAGGCGGATGACCCCGACGCCGATCCGCGGGCGGGCCTTCCACTGCCGGTGGAATACAAGCGCGGCAAGCCGAAGAAACACGACGCCGACCGCGTGCAACTCTGTGCCCAGGCCCTGTGTTTGGAAGAGATGCTGGCGCGGCCCGTGACGGAAGGGCGGCTGTTTTATGGCAAGACCCGCCGGCGGGACGACGTGGTGTTCGATGACGCTCTGCGGCAACGCACCGAAGAAGTGGCCGTGCGGCTTCGCGAACTCATCGACAGCCGGCAGACTCCGCCCGCGCGGTATGAAAAAGCCAAGTGCGAACGATGCTCGTTGATCGGGTTGTGCATGCCGAAACAGATCGGCTCGGCCGTGACCGCAAGCGAGCGCTTCAGCCAGACGTTGCGGACTTCGCTCGCCGGCGAAGGAGACGACGCATGAAGCGCCACCTCAACACGCTGTTCGTCCAGACTCAAGGGGCCTACCTCAAGAAAGACGGCGAGGCCGTCGCGGTGCAGATCGAGAAGAAGACCGCCTTGCGGGTGCCGTTGCACCAACTCGACAGCATCGCCACTTTTGGCCGGGTGTCGGCCAGCCCGTTTTTGCAAGGGGCTTGCGCCGAGGCAGGCGTGTCGTTCAGCATGCTCACCCGCAACGGGCGGTTTCTCGCCGCCGTGAACGGCTTCACCGCCGGGAACGTCCTGCTCCGCCGCGAGCAATACCGCCGGGCCGACGATCTTGCCGCCACCCTCGCCGTCGCCCGCCCGGTGGTGGCCGCAAAAATCGCGAATTGCCGCACCGTCCTGCTCCGCGGCGCCCGCGATCGCCCGGCCGAAGCCGCGGCGGCCCTCAAGAAAGCCACCGTCCGCATGGCCGGAGACGCCGAGAACGCCATGAACGCCCCATCGCTGGATGTCCTGCGCGGCATCGAAGGTGAATCGGCGTTCGCCTACTTCAGCGCCTTCAACCACCTGCGGGCCGCCGGCACCGACGCCTTTATGTTCACCCAGCGTTCACGCAGGCCGCCGCTTGATCCCGTCAACGCCCTGTTGTCGTTCATCTACACGCTGCTCGCTCACGACTGCCGCTCGGCCTGCGAATCGGTCGGCCTCGACGCACAGGTCGGTTTTCTCCACCGCGACCGCCCGGGTCGGCCTTCGCTGGCCCTGGACCTGATGGAAGCGATGCGACCGGTTCTCGGCGACCGCCTCGCGCTGTCCTTGGTCAACCGCAAGCAGCTTAAAGCCAACCACTTCGTCGCCAAAGAATCCGGCGGATTCACCCTCACCGAATCGGGAAGAAAAACCGTTCTGACTGCCTACCAAGAGCGGAAGAAGGATGAACTTATGCACCCCTTCATCGGAGAGGTCGCCGAGCTGGGGCTCTTCCCTCACCTTCAAGCCCGGTTGCTTGCCCGTCACCTGCGCGGCGACCACGACCTGTATCCCGAGTTCATCTGGCGTTAAAGCCAAGCCCCCGCGAGCCGCACCATGATGGTCCTCATCACCTACGACGTCGCCACCTCTGAAGAGGGCGGCACCAAACGCCTGCGTCAAGCCGCCAAAGCCTGTCTCGACTACGGCCAGCGTGTTCAAAACTCCGTTTTCGAGTGTCAGATCGACCCGGCCCAGTGGGCCGCCCTCAAGCACCGGTTGGAAGGCATCATCGACCCGAAGTTCGACAGCCTCCGCTACTATTTCTTGGGCAAGCATTGGGAGCGTCGCGTCGAACACGTCGGCGCTAAGCCTGCCCCTGATCTGAACGGTCCACTGATCATTTAACTGCCCACACTCGTTGCAACCACGAGTTCCAGCGACGCGAACGCCTAGCGCGCAGAGCGGTCTCGGGCGGTTCGCGGTCGATAGAAATCGCCCATTGACAAGTGAATAGATGCTCGATCACTAGTTCCCACAGTGCGAACATAGATCAACTATGAAGGTTCGCGAAACCGGCTCGACAAGTCGGTTTTTTGAAAAAACTTAGAATGATGGCGTCGCCCGCTTCACGCGGGCGTGGATTGAAACGCGTGGCGTTGCGGGTCGATGGCACGAACGACGCGTCGCCCGCTTCACGCGGGCGTGGATTGAAACGATCTTCGGATGGTCGCCGGCGACCATGCGAGGTGTCGCCCGCTTCACGCGGGCGTGGATTGAAACCCGCTTGCCCTGTTTTCCAGCTGCCATGCCATGGTCGCCCGCTTCACGCGGGCGTGGATTGAAACGGTCGCCGCGGGGCGGTCAGATGGGGGGTGCTCGGTCGCCCGCTTCACGCGGGCGTGGATTGAAACGACGACGCGGCGGGCGGCGCGGGAGGTGCCGGGTGTCGCCCGCTTCACGCGGGCGTGGATTGAAACATGGGTCGCATTGGTAACGGAGCGGAAGAACGACGTCGCCCGCTTCACGCGGGCGTGGATTGAAACACCGTGTACCACACGCCGGCCGCGGGTGACCCGCCGTCGCCCGCTTCACGCGGGCGTGGATTGAAACCGTTGCCACGGCGACCAATCGTCGCCCGGTAGGGGTCGCCCGCTTCACGCGGGCGTGGATTGAAACTGAACTGGCTCGGCGCTCTCGGGCGTCGGGCTGGCGTCGCCCGCTTCACGCGGGCGTGGATTGAAACCTCGTAGCATTTCCGCGTTCGCGTGGCGTTGCGGGTCGCCCGCTTCACGCGGGCGTGGATTGAAACTTAATTCGGATAGAGCCTGCGTCGGCGTCGGCCGTCGCCCGCTTCACGCGGGCGTGGATTGAAACAATGTCGCCGTAGAAGGTGTAGAGCGATGGGAAAGTCGCCCGCTTCACGCGGGCGTGGATTGAAACTTCGACTTCTCCCGCAGGCTGTCCAGCGCCGCCTGTCGCCCGCTTCACGCGGGCGTGGATTGAAACTGCGATGCGTTGATGGGGCTGCCCAAGGACACGTGGTCGCCCGCTTCACGCGGGCGTGGATTGAAACTCCACGTCACTCACCGCGTTGGCCGGGGGCATCGTGTCGCCCGCTTCACGCGGGCGTGGATTGAAACTGCGCCACCCGGTACACATCGTTCTGCGCCGTCACGTCGCCCGCTTCACGCGGGCGTGGATTGAAACTGGGGCGGCGGGCGGAGAACCTGACAGTCATGCGTCGCCCGCTTCACGCGGGCGTGGATTGAAACACCTGGGGTGACCTCTTTGCCGCCGACGATGATGTCGCCCGCTTCACGCGGGCGTGGATTGAAACCCCGACCACTACGCGCAGCTGGAAGCCCGTGGGGGTCGCCCGCTTCACGCGGGCGTGGATTGAAACAGGCTGAACGCACGGGGTCACCTAGAGCGTTGCTGGTCGCCCGCTTCACGCGGGCGTGGATTGAAACACCTCGGTGGTCTCGGTCGTCGTCATCGTGGCGGGTCGCCCGCTTCACGCGGGCGTGGATTGAAACAGCCGTAGACGCCACCACTTCCGGCGGGGTTCTGGTCGCCCGCTTCACGCGGGCGTGGATTGAAACCTGTGCTGGGGGTGGGGCGTGGCTCGCTCGCTGCGGTCGCCCGCTTCACGCGGGCGTGGATTGAAACAGTGTTGGCCGCATCGCCAACATCAACATCGCCGGTCGCCCGCTTCACGCGGGCGTGGATTGAAACATCGGGATCGACATCAGCCTGCCGCGCCGTCCGCGTCGCCCGCTTCACGCGGGCGTGGATTGAAACTATCGTGTCAAGTCTCTTTTTAAGAAAAAAAGTCGTCGCCCGCTTCACGCGGGCGTGGATTGAAACTTCCACCACCGCGCCACCAGCGTCTGCACCGGCTGTCGCCCGCTTCACGCGGGCGTGGATTGAAACGAGGTGGCGCGATGACGCTGAGCACGACGGCCACGTCGCCCGCTTCATGCGGGCGTGGATTGAAACAGATAGGGTCTCGGTGGCTTCGGTCATCGGTCTGGTCGCCCGCTTCACGCGGGCGTGGATTGAAACTTCGGGCGAAGATGCGAACACGGTGATACCCCGCGTCGCCCGCTTCACGCGGGCGTGGATTGAAACGGCGAGCGAGCGTCGATAGACGACCAGGTCGCCGGTCGCCCGCTTCACGCGGGCGTGGATTGAAACATCGCCGCGGCGGGCCCCACCGGCACCAGCGGCGTCGCCCGCTTCACGCGGGCGTGGATTGAAACAGCCGCAGCTCGGCCATCGAGGCCAGACCCGCGTGTCGCCCGCTTCACGCGGGCGTGGATTGAAACCTGACGGCGAAGGCGGCCGCCGACCAGCGGCACGTCGCCCGCTTCACGCGGGCGTGGATTGAAACCCCGAAGCCGAGCTGGTGGCGGTGCAGTACGACCGTCGCCCGCTTCACGCGGGCGTGGATTGAAACTGCCCGCCCGAGGTCATCCGACCCGGCGACGTGCGTCGCCCGCTTCACGCGGGCGTGGATTGAAACTCCAGCACCTTCCCGATCCTGCAGCGTGCGCTCAGGTCGCCCGCTTCACGCGGGCGTGGATTGAAACTTTGACTTCGGCGACGGGGTCACCGATCCGAAGGCGTCGCCCGCTTCACGCGGGCGTGGATTGAAACACCCCCACGGTCACCAGCGGGGCCAGGGCGGCGCGTCGCCCGCTTCACGCGGGCGTGGATTGAAACGGCTCACGTCCACCACGGTGCGCACGCTGATGTCGTCGCCCGCTTCACGCGGGCGTGGATTGAAACAGACTCATCGCGGGGCCCCCGACATGTCGGGGCCGTCGCCCGCTTCACGCGGGCGTGGATTGAAACATCGGAGGCGGACGGTCGGTGGTCGCTGTAGCATGTCGCCCGCTTCACGCGGGCGTGGATTGAAACTGGGAATGCGCCAGCCGGCATGACGGCCTCGACGTGTCGCCCGCTTCACGCGGGCGTGGATTGAAACGATTTCACCGGCGGCGTGCTCACCCCCGACACCACGTCGCCCGCTTCACGCGGGCGTGGATTGAAACACCGAGGTGCTCAGCGTCGCCTCGGTGGGCCGTTGTCGCCCGCTTCACGCGGGCGTGGATTGAAACAGTGGCTGGAGTCGTATGCCTTGCCGGGGTTGTGTCGCCCGCTTCACGCGGGCGTGGATTGAAACACCGTGTACCACACGCCGGCCGCGGGTTCCCCGCGTCGCCCGCTTCACGCGGGCGTGGATTGAAACGCCACGTACTTCGAAACGTAGAACGCCATCCGATGTCGCCCGCTTCACGCGGGCGTGGATTGAAACACATTCCGCACCAGCAGCCGCTCGGGCTTGTCGGGTCGCCCGCTTCACGCGGGCGTGGATTGAAACGACGCCGTCCGCCAGGCCACCGGCATGCACCGCGTCGCCCGCTTCACGCGGGCGTGGATTGAAACGCCGCCGCGCTGGGCGACGTGGTGGCCGAGCGTGTCGCCCGCTTCACGCGGGCGTGGATTGAAACTGCTCCTGGATCCAATCCTCGAGGTCTTCGACGTGTCGCCCGCTTCACGCGGGCGTGGATTGAAACATTGGCGCGTTGATCGACCACCCGCCGAAGTACCTGTCGCCCGCTTCACGCGGGCGTGGATTGAAACAATACTCATCGTGCCGCCTTCTCCGCGATCTTGCGTCGCCCGCTTCACGCGGGCGTGGATTGAAACAGCTACACGCGTCACAAGACCTACGCGAACAAGGGTCGCCCGCTTCACGCGGGCGTGGATTGAAACCACCAGCGTCTCGACGACCCAGGGGGTGGCGGGGGTCGCCCGCTTCACGCGGGCGTGGATTGAAACTGCGGAGCGAGCTGGGCCAGCCGCGGCGTTGCCCGTCGCCCGCTTCACGCGGGCGTGGATTGAAACGTTTGCCCGAGCTGGACCGACGTGCTGCTGGCCGTCGCCCGCTTCACGCGGGCGTGGATTGAAACAGGCTATGCACGCGAGAGAACCGCTGGCTTTGGTCGCCCGCTTCACGCGGGCGTGGATTGAAACTGCAGGAACTCGGCGTTCTTCTTGGGGTCGGCCAGTCGCCCGCTTCACGCGGGCGTGGATTGAAACCAAGGTTCGCGTCGGCGATCTGACTCCAGAGGTTAGTCGCCCGCTTCACGCGGGCGTGGATTGAAACAAAGAACGGTACCAAGAACGGTACCAAGAACGGTGTCGCCCGCTTCACGCGGGCGTGGATTGAAACTACGACGCGGCCAACGACCGGATGACCACCACGTGTCGCCCGCTTCACGCGGGCGTGGATTGAAACACCCTGGTGCTGGCCGAACACCAGCACCACGACCGTCGCCCGCTTCACGCGGGCGTGGATTGAAACATCGACGAGTCGGGGGACCTGATCATCGTGGCGGCGTCGCCCGCTTCACGCGGGCGTGGATTGAAACCTCGACCTCGGGCGACTGCTTGGGCGGGTCGTGAGGTCGCCCGCTTCACGCGGGCGTGGATTGAAACGACAACATCACCTTCGACATGAGCGACGGGGGCACGTCGCCCGCTTCACGCGGGCGTGGATTGAAACCTAACCGGTTTAGTGCCCATCGGGCCCCAGGGTGTCGCCCGCTTCACGCGGGCGTGGATTGAAACGAATTGTCGGGGCCCCGTAGTCGCACGCCCGCAGGTCGCCCGCTTCACGCGGGCGTGGATTGAAACGCATCACGCTGGACGCGGACACGCAGGTCGCGTTGTCGCCCGCTTCACGCGGGCGTGGATTGAAACCCCGGCGCGTTCAGCAGCGACACCCAAGTCACCCGTCGCCCGCTTCACGCGGGCGTGGATTGAAACCAGCCGCGCACGCCGGGGTTGATCCCGGCGCCGGGTCGCCCGCTTCACGCGGGCGTGGATTGAAACAGAATCACCCCGCTCTGCATCGTGCGCACCGGGCGTCGCCCGCTTCACGCGGGCGTGGATTGAAACCCCGACGCAAGCCGCCAGCCCGCGGCGGGGAAGTGTCGCCCGCTTCACGCGGGCGTGGATTGAAACATCTTCTCTTCCTTCTCGGCCCGCTTGACCTCGGTCGCCCGCTTCACGCGGGCGTGGATTGAAACCGCGTGCGCGACGCAGCCACCGGCGCGGTCCTCGCGTCGCCCGCTTCACGCGGGCGTGGATTGAAACTCCCACGTCGCCTTCTTCGCGCTCTTGGTCTTCGTCGCCCGCTTCACGCGGGCGTGGATTGAAACTTCTGGTGTTGGTTCCATGGCGGTCATTCAGGCTGTCGCCCGCTTCACGCGGGCGTGGATTGAAACAGCAGCAGGTCAGAGGGTGGTGGTGAATTGGCCGTCGCCCGCTTCACGCGGGCGTGGATTGAAACAGCTTGTCGCCGCTGTCGGCGAAGGCCTTCACCGGTCGCCCGCTTCACGCGGGCGTGGATTGAAACACGAAGTTTTGGGCCGCCTCGGTACATCAGTCGTCGTCGCCCGCTTCACGCGGGCGTGGATTGAAACCTGTTCTTCTTCAGTTCGAACCGCGCGTCACTCACCACCGCCGCGTCGCCCGCTTCACGCGGGCGTGGATTGAAACCACTTCGGGGAAGACCGGGTCATCGCCCGGCTCGCGTCGCCCGCTTCACGCGGGCGTGGATTGAAACCACTTCGGGGAAGACCGGGTCATCGCCCGGCTCGCGTCGCCCGCTTCACGCGGGCGTGGATCGAAACATCAACGAAGGCGGGTTTTTGAACTACGCCACCGGTCGCCCGCTTCGCGCGGGCGTGGATTGAAACCTGGTCGCCGGGCGGCGGGCTGCCGCCGGCGCCGGTCGCCCGCTTCACGCGGGCGTGGATTGAAACAGCGGCCCCACCTTTTGATCGGCGGAGCGAATCCGTCGCTCTACGCCTTTTACGAACTTTCCGCGTTCTTCGGAACGCGGCCTCATTGAAGCCCGCCCGGTCCGCAATGGACCGGGCACACTGCGGCGGCGGATCGGGCGGTCGTGCAGGCGGCGTAGCGGGTGCCGATCAGGGGGGCCGTGGGGTCGGGCGACTGATTCGTTTTCGCCCGGGGAGGCCCGGAGGGTGGTGTTCCGCTTCGTCAAGACTGCACGGCCGTTCGACCCGCCGCGGGCGGGGGAATCGACCAGGCTGGACGTCAGTCGGCGCGTTCGATCTCGCTCTTGCTTTTGAGCACCCGGTCGCCGTCGTCCTGCTCGATGAGGTAGGCGGGGTCCTGGTCGCTGGCGTCGCGGGTGACGTCGTTGCCTTGACAGCTGCGGGTGACTTTTTTGTGGAAGATCTCGGTGACTTTGCCGGTGGCTTCGTGGCTGCCGTGCTTCCACTTGACTTGGGTACCGGTGCGGATGGCCATGGCTGCTCCTGCGGGGAAAACAGCAGGATGGCGGACGCCGATGAGGGCGGCGTGTCGTGCGGATGAAGTTTTCTGGAGGCCGCCTTTGGCTTCGGCTACGCCTGTTTTTCGTTCTTTTCGAACACGTCCCAGACGGACCAGCCGGCGATGCCGGGGATGACTTTGCCAAAGACCCAGGCGAAGGCGGGCAGGATGACCAGGTCGTCGAGCCAGCCGAGGCCGATGATGAAGTCGGGCACGAGGTCGATGGGGCTGAGGATGTAGGCGCCGCTGGACACCACGAAGCCGAGCTTCGCCCACCACGGGGTGCCCTTGTTGGTGAGCACACGCCAGAAGAGGGCGATCTTGGCGGTGGGGCCGATTTTGCGCAGGAGTCCCATGGGCGGCAGCATAGGTGCCCGGGGTTCGGGCGCGGGGCGAGGTGGGGGGCTGGGCGTCTGCATTCCCGTCTGCGCGGGGATGACGGGCGGAGCCGGGTCGTCGGTCGTGTCTGCCTCCGGCGCCCGTCGCGCGCTCAGTTTTTTGGCCCCAGCCCCAGCCCCGGCCCCGGTCCCAGCCCCAGCCCCGGCGCGTGGCCCCGCGGCGCGCCTCGATGCCACGTGGGGATCGTGCTGTGGCGTGCGTGGCGGAGCGGGGTGCGGGCGGGCCGCCGCCCGCACCCCGCTCCGCCACGCACGGTTCCGCCGAGCACTACGCCTGCCCGACGAGGCGGTACTTGCGGCCGAGGTTGATGATCTTTTCGAGCAGCTTTTCGTAGCCCAACCCGCCGTGCTCGGCGCTCTCGGCGAAGTCTTCGCCAAACATAATCTGCGGGTTGGGGTTGGCTTCGAGCAGGTAGGCCTTGCCGTCGGCGGCGATGCGGAAGTCCATGCGGCAGTACCCGCTGAGCTGCAACGCGCGGTAGGTGCGTTTGGCGAGCTTGGGCAGGTCGGCGGCGAGGGTGCCGGGCAGAGCTTTGGCCGGGCCGGTGGTGAGGCCGATTTTCTTCTGGTAACGCTCGTCCCACTTGACCTTGCTGGTGGCGATCTTGGGCGCGCCGTCGCGGAGCTTGTCGAAGAAGACTTCCCAGGGGGGCAGGGTGCTGAGGCGGTCGTTGCCGATGACGCCGACGTAGAGCTCGCGGCCGGGGATGAAGGTCTCGACGAGCGCGTCGGTGGTCAGCTGGCGGTGGATGAAGCGGACGCGTTCTTCGAGCTTCTCGTCGTCGTGGACGATGCTGGCCTGGGCGATGCCGGCGCTGCCTTCTTCGGTGAGGCTCTTGACGATCAGCGGGTAGTCGAGGCGTTTGGGTTTGCGGATGCGGGCTCGGGGTCCCGACAGCCGGCCAGAGAGGGGGAAGACGTGGAACTTTGGCGCGGGGATGCGGTGGTAGCGCACGATCATCTTGGCGATGGCTTTGTTGCGCGCGAGCATGAGGCCGCGGGGGTTGCAGCCGGTGTAGGGCAGGCGGATCATTTCGAGGTAGCTGACGACGTGGGCGTCGAACACGCCCATGCCGCCGAACTCTTCGAGCAGGTTGAAGGCGACGTCGGGCTGGAACTCTTCGACGGCACGCTTGAGGACGGCGAGGTCGCTGCCGACGCCCACGGGCAGCACGTCGTGGCCGGCGTTGCCGAGGGTGGCGAAGACGTCGAACTCGGTTTTGAAGGGGGCGACCTGCGCGTCGGACAGGCCCTCGATGGTCTCGGGGGGGACGAGGTCTTCGTGGACGAGGAGGAGGATGCGCAAGGGAGGCGTTCGCGGGCCGAGTGGGTCGCCGGACGGGCGGGTTCGAAACCCGTCCCTATATCGCGGCGGCATTGCCGCCGTGGTCGGGGCGGTGCGTCATGATGGAGTCATCGGGCGGGGGGTGGGCGACGCGGGAGAGGTTGGCGGGTTATGGGACGCACCCTGCGGGCGAAAGTGAAAAGCGCAAAGTGAAAAGTGAAAATCCGGACGCAAGCGGTCAGCGGCTGCGCCCCGAAGAGGCGGGGTTTGCGGAGAGCTCGGACTTGGGGCGCCTGGATTCCCGCCGGCGCGGGAATGACGGGGGAGGTGTTGGGCTGAGCGAGGGCTCCGTCCGGAGCGGAAAGTCGCCGTGGCACGCAGTCCCCTCGGGTGGGCGGGGCGGATCGGCCGCCGATCCGCCCCGCCCGCCCGAGGGGATTCCGTTACGCGAAGTTTTCACAAGGCCACCGGCCGGTGGCCGGCGTGGAGGTAGTTCATGGTCTGCACGGTGACCATCATGCGGGCGTCGGCCTCGGCTTGAACCGGGTCGATGGCGAGGCGGAGCTTGAGTTCTTTGCTGCGGTCGATCATGTCGCCCAGCACCTGGTCGATGGTGTAGGCGTAGGCGCCGGTCCAGCGGCTGACGTCGCGGCGGAGCGCGGGGCGGATCTTGCGCAGGAAGGCGGCGGCGCTGGGAGGGGCAGTGCCAGCATGGTCGGCAGACTTCGGGTCGGCGGAGAAGAGCTTGAGCAGGTCGGCGTCGTAGAAGTCGGGGAACTCGTCGGCGTAGAGCAGTTTTTTTTCGCGGTAGTGCTCGCGCAGGGTGGTGCGGTTGCCCGTGAGCGCTTCGGGGGTACGCCGGCTGCGGACCGGCGGGGCGGAACGCTGCGCGGCGAGCTCGGACATGAGGCGGTCGACGTACTCGAGTTTGCGCAGCGCGGGCCAGCCGCGGTAGCGGGCCCGCCAGGCCTTGCGCGATCCGAGCCAGACGGCGAAGGTCTCGGCAAAGTCTTCGGCGGGGTGGGCCTGGGCGTACCAGCCGGGCAGGTGGGTGACGTAGCGGCGCGAGCCGGGGCGGGGTTTGTAGGTGTCGGGGTAGGGGTCGCCGTAGCGGCCGAAGAGCTCGCGGTACGGCTTGCGGCGGTGCAGGCGGTAGGCGGTGTCGAAGCAGTGGCCAGCCTCGTGCCGCAAAATGCGCAGGCAGGCGGCGGGGGTGCCGCCCTCGACCGCGAGCATCTGGCTGCGCTCGAGCCGGGTGAGGCGGGGGTGGGCGAGAAAAAACGGCAGGGCGATGCCGGGGATGCCGTCGGGGCTGAACCACTCGGTGCTGACCCAGACGTGGGGCCGCAGCCGGGTGAGGCCGCGGGCGGCGAGTTCGGCGTAAAGCTGGTCGACGCGGGTGCGGAGCGAGCCGTCGACGGCGAGTTTCAGGTCGCAGAAGCGCCGGTCCAGCAGGGCCGCGTCGTCGAGCCGGGACCAGGCGGGGGAGGGGGGCACGGGGGTTGAGTTTAAGGGTGGGGGTGGCTCGGGGCGGGGGCGGCGAACCGCAGGTGGTGCGTCGTGATCCGTGGTGCGTGATCCGTGATGCGAGCCTGGCGGGTGGCGCGGCGGTGGTTGGGGAGGGCGAGGCGACGACCGGGCCGCGCGGGCCACGGGACGCACGGTGGTGTCCGGGTCGCACCACGCGGAGGATCTGCCCCTGGCAGGACTTTGATCACGGGCCGGACGCCCGTTTCACTTTCGCGCCACGGGCCGGAGGTCAAGGGTGATTGAATTGATCGCTTCACGCTTCACGCTTCACGCTTCACGCATCATGCCTCACGCTTCACGGCCGCGGCCACCCGCGCGGCCAATCCGGGGTCGCCCAGGTCGTTCTTGCCAAAGCCTTTGATCGCGCCGGCCTGCTCGGCGGCGGCCTGGGATTCGGGGAAGTTGGACACGAGCAGCATGCACGGCGCGTCGTCGCCGGCGTGCTGGGCGATGAGTTCGATGCCGTCTTTAGCATTGAAGCGGCCGTCCAGGGCGCGGTTGACCAGCCACAGAGCGCGGGGGTGGGCGACGTCGGTCAGGCGGTCGTGTGTCTGGATGCCGACGACCTGGGCGTCGGGGGCGATCTGCCGGGCCAGGTGGCCGAGCGGGCCGCTGTCGAACCCGCAGTGACCAACGAGCACGACGTGGGTGAGGGGTGTGGGCATGGTGGGGCTCGGGGCGTCGGGGCTCAGGCGTCCGGCGCGGCGGGGGGCGTGGTGCCCGGATCGTGCTGCGTGCGGCGCAGGCGGCGGGCCTTGCGGAAGGAGTGGAAGCCCAGGGCCACGTAGCCGAGGCAGATGATGGACGTGGTCTCGAAGCTGAACATTTTAAGGGCGCTGTCGTTCTCCATGAGCACGACCACGACCTTGTAGGCGCAGTAGAGGCCCAGCACCAGGGCGAGCAGCAGGGCGCCGTGGATGAAGTGCGGCCGCAGCCTGGCGTGGAAGAGGGCGACGCCGCCGAGCACCAGGAAGAGCCCGCCGCAAAAGGCGGGGATGAGGGCGGTCTTCTCGCCGTCGCTGAGCATGAACGAGAGGATGCCCACGCCGTTGAGCAGCACGCCGGCGAGGAGGGTGAGCAGCGGGGTGGTGGCGTTTTTCATGGGCGGCAGGGGGTGGGCTGGCCTGGGGCCGGACGTCGCGGTTGGGGGGCGCGGTGGAGGGGGCGCGATCGGGGGTCTTCATCGGGGAGCGCAGGGTGGCCTCGCAGTGTAGATCGGCCGGGCCATTCAAGGCTCGCGGGCGCGCACCCGCACGAGCGCGGACACGCGGTCGGAGGGCAGGCCGCGGTGGCGGGAGCCGCGCAGGATCGTGTCGAGGCGGGCCCGCGAGGGCAACGGCGGCGGCCGGGTCGAGTGTCGAGCCGCAGGCCAGGCACGGCCGGTGGGGGGGGCGTGGGCGGCGGCGTGGGCGGCGGCGTGGCGGGGTGTGCCGATCGGGCGGGGCGCGTTGACGAACCGGCGCGGGGCACGGGGCGTACGGCGGAGGGGCGGTCGGCCCCGTTATAGTGTTCGGCCCGGAACTTTTTCCGGCCTGATGCCTTCCCCTTAGGAGACCCGGTTTTGCAGAACATAAACCCCACCTGTGCGGCGGCCCTGACGGCCCTGCTGATGTCCGCCGGCCCCGCGCTGGCCCCCGCCGATGCCGAGCCGGCCGTGGCGGAGGCGGTTGAAGAGGTCGCCGATGGGGCGGCCCAAGCCGTGGCTGATGCGGCGGACCGTGCCGCCGCCGCGGCGACCGAGACCGCCGCCGCGGCCGTCGATGCCGCCTCAGACGCGGTCGACGCGGTGATGCCCGAAGCCGGGGCGGCGGACGACGCCGGGGACGCCGCTGCGACCGACGACGGCTTTGCGAGCGACGCCGAACGGGTGAGCTACGCGATCGGCGTGGACATCGGCCGCAGTTTCAAAAGTCAGGAGATCGAGATCGACATGGACCTGCTGCAGGAGGCCCTGGGCGCGGCCTACGCGGGCGACGAGCTGCGGCAGACCGACGAACAGAGCATGGCGGCGCTGCGGACCTTCCAGCAGTCGATGATGGAGCGGCAGCAGGCGCAGGCGTCGTCGGCGGGACAGGAGAACCGCGAGGCGGGTGCGGCCTTCCTGGCCGAGAATGCCGACCGCGAGGGCGTGGTGACCACCGATTCGGGCCTGCAGTACGAGATTCTGGAAGAGGGCGACGGCGAGACGGCCGGCCCCGACGACACCGTGCGGCTTCATTACACCGGCACGCTGATCGACGGCGAGACGTTCGACAGCTCGGCCGACCGCGGCCCGGCCAGCTTCCCGGTGACCGGCGTGATCCCCGGCTTTTCCGAGGGCCTGCAGCTGCTGCCGGTCGGCACCAAGGCGAAGCTTTACATCCCCTCGCAGCTGGCCTACGGCGACAGCCCCCAGGGCCCCGGCGGCCCGGGCAGCACGCTGATCTTCGATGTCGAGATGCTGGGGATCGAGTCGTCTCCCGAAGCGCCATCCCTGGCCGAGCAGATCGAGCAGGCCGAAGCTCAGCTGGCCGACGACCTGGAGATGGTCCGCGAGCAGGGTGAGCAGCAGATCGCCGAGCTGAAGGCACAGCTGGAGTCCAGCGGCGGGTCGTCCGCGACGGTGGGCGACGGCGACGCGGCCCAGGAGAAGTCGAAAGAGCCGATGTACGACTGAGCGCGACCGCCGCCGCCGAGCGCGGGCGTCGCCGCCGGTCGCGCCCGTGACCCCCGTTGCCACCCGCCGCGGCCCCTCCCGGGCCGCGGTTTTTTTTTACGCCAGGTCCCGTCGCAGAGCACAGGCCTGTCGGGGAGCGGGGCCGGCTTCCCGCCCGACCCGACCCGGCGTTGCGGCGACGACGCCCGCCCCGCCCCCGGGCCCGGCGTGGAGCGGTCCAGACGGGCCGGGGCGACCGGCCTGCGGGTCGACGCGACCCCGCCACCGGCCCGACGTAAACTGAGCGCATGAGAGAACTGACCTTGCCCGCACCGCTGGTGCTGCTGCCCGGCCTGGCCGCCGACGCGCGGCTGTTTGCGCGTCAGCGCGCGGCGCTGGGGCCGCGGCTGATCACCCCCGAGTGGCCCGCGCTGCCGCCCGATCCGGCCCGGCGTGAGACGCTGCGCAGCTTCGCGAGGCGGTGGGCCGGGGCGCTGCACCTCAATTGCGTGCGGGAGATGGACCCGGCCACGCCCTGGGTGCTGGGTGGCGCGTCGATGGGCGGCATGCTGGCGCTGGAGATGCTGCCGCACCTGCCGCGCAAGCCCGCGGCGGTGTTGCTGCTGGGCTCGGCGGTCGGGGGCGGCGCGGTGTCGCGGCCGGCCCGGCTGGGCGCGGCGCTGGCAGACTGGGTGAAACGCCCGGGCGTGCTGCGGCTCGTGCTGCGCGGGCTGCTGCTTCCTTCGACGTTCTACGATGGGCAGGACGATGACGGCCGCAGGCTGCTGGGGCAGATGGCGGCCGACGCCGACCCGGCGCGGCTTCAGTGGGGCGTGGGCGCGTGCGTGGACTGGCCCGGCCCGTCGGAGGCGGCCCGGGAGGTGATGGCCGGCGGCGTGCCCGTGCGACACCTGCGGGGGGGCTTGGACCGGATCATCGGCCCCGGGGCGGGAGGGTGCGGACGCACGCCCGCCGACGCGATCGAGCCGGAGGTGATCGACGACGCGGGGCACTTTCTGAACCTCAGTCACCGGCAGACGGTCAACCGCTGGCTGTTCGCCCAGGTGATGCGGGCCTGCGGGATCGACGAGTCGGGCGAGCCGCGGGTGGAAGACCCCGACCGCGGCTGGGCCCGGCGTCCGGAGGTGGCGGCGCGGTTCTAGGCACGAGCACGACCCTGCCTCCCGGCTTGAGGCGGGCTTGCGGCCTGCCGTGGGGACGCGGCCCGAAAACGACCCGTGTTGCCGCCTCGCGTCGATGGCAGGCTGGGAGCCCGCCCCACCCAGACGGGGTCGGGAGGTTGATTCGTGGCGTGGTCGGGTTAAGCGGCCAAATGTCTTATCCGCCCCGCGTCACGACCACCCGCGTGGTCGTGTCAGTCGTGCGGCATCTGGTCCGACGCGGGGTCGGTCCCGACGGCGGGGTCCGCGTGGTCGATCGAGACGCCCCCGTCGTAGAGGTGCTCGGGGGGCACGCCGACCCCGGGCGTCGGCCGCGGCGGCGGGGCGGCGACGACCCGCGACCGGCGGCCGGGGCCGAAGGGGTCGGGGCCGGCGAACGTGTCGTTGACGAGGATCTCGCCGGTGCCCCCGCGCCGGAGGTCGACGAAGCCCGGGCCGGCGTGCCGCGGGTCAAAGACGATCTGCCCGGCGACGTTGATGTAGCCAAAGGCGTCGGGCCGCTGGTTCCAGCCGGCGTTCACCCGGGCCCGCCCGCGGAAGAAGGGCTCGGCTTCAGAGAACTGGGGCTCGATGGCGACCCGCCCCGACACGTCGATGTAGCCCCAGCGCTCGCCGTCGCGCACCATCGCCAGAGACTCGTCGAAGTCGTCGGCCTCGTCCCAGCGGGGCTCGATCGCGACGCGGCCCGCGGGGTTGACGTAGCCCCATTTTTCGCCGCGCCGCACCGCGGCGTAGCCGTTCACGAAGGGGCGGGCCTCGTCCCACTGCGGCTCGATCGCGAGCTGAAAAGCGCGGTTGATGAAGCCCCACGTCCCGTCCACGCGCACCGGGGCCAGGTTGTCGCCGAAGTCGCCCACGGCCTCCACGCGGCCGGTGCGGTCGAGCCAGACCAGACGGCCGGACTTGTCGACGCAGCCCCAGAGCCGGGCGGGGCCCGCCGCGGGGTCGTCGTCGGCCGCGCCGGCGCGTACCCCGGCGTCGATCAGCTCGTCGAGCCGCGTGCCCGAGAGGCGCTCGAGCGCCCGCGCGGTGGCGGTGCCCGCCGCGGGCACGCCGACGGCCACCACGCCCAGGCCCTGGTGCAGCGAGCGGGCCACCGCGAAGACCGGCGGCACGACCGGCTCCATGGACGCGTCGAGGTAGCCGCAGCCCGCGGCGGTGCGCACCGCCGCGAAGCCCTCACGGAAGCGGCGGGCGTCCTCCAGCTCGGGCCGCAGGGCCTCGTCGCCCGCGACATTCAAGAAGCCCGCCTTCCCGTTGCGGCGGAACACGGCGTAGCCGCCGGAGAAACGGTCGACTTTCTCGTAGCGCGGGTCCACCCGCCAGCGTCCCAGGCCGTCGACCACGCCGAACCGCCCCCCGAGCGCGGCGGGCGCCTGGCCGTCGACCATCACGCCGATCCAGTCCAGGTCCGGCTCGGTGTTCAGGTTTCCCTTCTCGTCGATCAGGCCCCACCACCCGTTGACGTCCACGGGCCACTGCCGGGTCTGCGTGGTGGTCGGCACCAGCTTGAGGCGACGCGGCGCGGCGTCGGCCGGCGGGGCCGCGCCGGCCCCGAGCGTCAGGCCCAGAAGCAGCGCCACGATCGGCGGCAGGGGGCGGGGACGCATGACGGTGCTCCGGGGGGGTGGTAACGGGGGCGGTAACGGGGGCGGTGTGCCAACGATGGCGTTGAGGTTCCCGCCGTCGGGCGGCGGCGCGGCCGCGTTATCGTATGCCCGCCCGACTCCTGCCCGACCCGCCATGTCTGCCGATCCCTCCCCCACGCCGCCGCCCGCCGACGGCGCCGACACGCTGTCGGTCGCCCCGGGCCGCACGCTGCCCGCCGCGGCCCTGCGGTTCGTGTACTCGCGCGCGTCGGGCCCCGGCGGCCAGAACGTGAACAAGGTCAACACCCGGGCGACGCTGACGGTGGACTTCGCCGACCTGGAAGCCGTCCTGCCGCGGCACGCCCTCGAGCGGCTGCCGCGCGTCGCCTCGCACTACGTGGCCGCCGGTCCGGACCGGCTGGTGATCCACGCGGGCGATTCGCGCAGCCAGCGGGCCAACCGCAAGGCCTGCCTGGACCGGCTGCGTCGCGTGCTGCTGATGGCGCTGCACCGCCCGCCGGTGCGCCGGGCCACGCGGCCCTCGCGGCGGGCGGTGCAGCGCCGGCTGACGGCGAAGAAGCAGCGGGGGGAGATCAAGAAGTCGCGGGGGCGGCCGGGGGCTTCGGGGGACGGGTAGCGGAGGGGAGTTGGCGGGGCTTTAGACGGGGGCGAGTAGGTGTTAGGTGCTAGGTCTTAGGTGTTAGGAAGAGCGCTGACGCGGTCGGGTGCGGCGCTGGGTGATGCGATTGGGTGGAAGACATCTGAATGCCATGCGACACCGGCTCGCCGGAGGGTGTTCCGCCCCCGGAAACCTGTCCGTTTGGCGTGATCGGTGAACCCGCTTGCGTCTTCCTAAGACCTAACACCTAAAACCTAACACCTCGTCGGAGCCGCTCTACCGCTCGCCGACCCCTTCGCGCTCCGCGTCCGCTGTATCCGCCGCGACCGAAGGCGGCGCGTCGTGATTCAGCCCGCCCCCGCAGCGGTCGCAGAAACGGGCCCGGGGGCGGTGGCCCTCCTTCATGCAGTGCGGGCACGTCTCGGTGCTCGACCGGTCGCGGGCGCCCACGGCGATCTCGGCGCTGATGATGCCGGTGGGCACGATGATCAGGCTGTAGCCGAAGACCATCATGAGCGCGGCCACGAACTTGCCCGGCACGGTGATCGGGCTGATGTCGCCGTAGCCGACCGTGGTCATGGTCACGATCGCCCAGTAGATGCCGTTGGGGATGTCGGGGAAGCCGGGGTTCACTTCGCCCTCGATCAGGTGCATGACCGCGCCCATGATCGTCACGCTGATGAGCACCGTGGCCAGGAAGACGATGATCTTCTCGCGGCTGTCGCGCAGGCCGGTCACCAGCGCTTCGGCCTCGCCGATGAACCGAGCCAGTTTGAACACGCGAAACACCCTCAGCAGCCGCAGGGCACGGATGACCAGCAGCTCGTGGGTATTGGGGATCAGCAGGCTGGCGTAAGTGGGGATGATCGCCAGCAGGTCGACGGCGCCGTAGAAGCTCATCGCGTACTTGCGGGGGCGGGCCACGCACACCAGACGCAGCACGTACTCCGCGGTAAAAAGCAGGGTAAAACCCCACTCGATGGCGAGCAGCAGGCGTCCGTGGCTCGCCCGGATAGACGGCACGCTCTCCAGCACCACGGCGACCACGCTGGCGACGATGGCGATCAGCAGCACGACGTCGAACAGCTTGCCCACGGGCGTTTCGGCCTCGAAGATCACGTCGTGCAGGCTGCGCTGCCAGGGGCGCAGCCCGGGATGGAGGTCTCGCTTTCGGGCCATGATGTGCAGGATATCGGCCGCCGGCGGGCGGCCCGGCCACGGCCACGGCTCGGGATGCAAACTTGGCGCTCCGCATCGCGCAGGAGGGGCTTTTTACGGTTTCCGGCGGGTCTGGTAACGTGAAGCCCAGTTTTACACGCCGTCCGCCGTTTCCCCGAAACGTCGGCCCCTGCCCGGCCCCGCTCCCGTACCAAGGAAAGAACGATGCCCAATCTGAATGCCGTGCTCGGCGAAGAAATCCGCCGACTGGCTCGCAAAGAGATCAAGATTCAGACCAAGTCGCTGTCCGACGCGGTGTCGCGTTACCGCACCGACATCGCGGCCCTCAAGAAGCAGAACCGGGACCTGGAGCGGCGGCTCAACCAGGTGGCCAACGGCCGCGCGTCAGCGGCGCGCTCGACCGAGGTCGACGAAGACGCCCCACGTCCGCGCTTCAGCCCGGCGTGGGTCAAGAAGCACCGCGACAAGCTGGGCCTGAGTGCGGCCGACTACGGCGCGCTCGTGGGCGTGGCGGGGCTGACCATCTACAACTGGGAGAAGGGCGAGTCCACACCGCGGACCAAGCAGCTGCTGGCCTGGGGCGAGGTGCGCACGCTGGGCAAGCGTGAGGCGATCAAGCGGCTGGAGGCGATGGAAGAAGAAGCGTGAGTGGCGTGACCGCCGCCCGGCGTTGACCACCGAGGCCACCTCACCAACGGTCTACGGGCCATCGACCAAGAAGCCCGCGGCCGAGAGGCCGCGGGCTTTGTTTGTGAACACGCTGGTTCGCCGCCGCGGTTCAGCTGTCCTTGAGCACGAAGGTCAGCTTCAGGTTCACGCGGTACTCGGTGATCTTGCCGTCTTCGACGATCACCTGCTGGTTCTGCACCCAGGCCCCCTTGACGTTCTTGAGCGTCTTGTTGGCGCGCTTGATGCCCTGCTTGACCGCGTCGTCGAAGCCCTTTTCGGAGGAGGAGATGATTTCAGTGACTTTGGCGACGGACATGATGGCTCCGGGTTCGGGTGGGTGGGGAGGTCGTGCGGTCAGACGCCGCGCTGCTCACGCAGTGCTTTGCGCTCGGCTTTGCCTTGGAGCAGGTCGGTGGCCACGGCCTCCAGGGCGGTCAGCCGCTCGACGGTGTCCTGCCCCTGCTTGATCTTGTCGTCGGGCAGCGGGTCGCGGACACGCAGTTTGACCAGCTTGGCCTCCATGCGGGCCCGCTCTTCGCGCAGGGAAACGATCTTGGCGGCGAGCTTGACCATGTTCATGGTCCTGATCTTCGCGAGCGACGGCGACGGCTCGCCGAGCAGCACCGGCAGATCGGGCTGACGCCCGCCGCCGCCACGCCGCGCACCGCCGGGCCGGGGTCCGCCGTAGCCCCCGCCCCGCGGGCTGTTGGAATAGCGACCGCCTCCGCGGCTCGAGTTTGAACGTCGTGGGTTCATGCGTTCAGTGTAGCAGCGGCCCCCGATCCGACGGCCCGGAGAGGCCTTCGGCGCGGGGGCGGGCGCCGGCCCGGGAATAACCCGCGACGCGCAGCGGCTGCACGCCCGGCTCGCGTGGCCGCGGACTGAAGTTCTCGGACGCGCCGCCCGCCCCGCCCCCTGCCCCGGAGCTCTGGCCATGACCTCACCCCGCCCCGTATCGCCGCGTCGCCCCGCTGCATCGCTCGCCCGCGCTCGGAAGCGTTACCGAACCCGCCTCGGAGTCCTGGTGATGCTCGCCGCCTGTGCCGGGTTCGCCTGCAGCGGCCCGCTCCAGGCCTCCGTCGAGCTGCCCGCCCCCACGATTGATCTGGCCGCCGCGACGCCCCCCGAGGGCGAGGCGGCGCGGGCCCAGGTCGTGCTGGCGGGCGGCTGCTTCTGGTGCACCGAGGCGGTGTTCGAGCAGCTCCGCGGCGTGACCGAGGTGGTGTCGGGCTACGCCGGGGGGCCGGAGTCCGACGCGGAGTACCAGAAGGTCAGCGCCGGCCTGACCGACCACGCCGAGGTGATCCGCGTGGTCTACGACCCGTCGGTGGTCAGCTACGGCACGCTGCTGCGGGTGTTTTTCAGCGTGGCCCACGACCCCACTCAGGTGGACCGCCAGGGCAGCGACATCGGCCGCCAGTACCGCTCGGCGGTGTTTTTCGCCGACCTGGAGCAGAAACAAGTGGCCGCGGCGTACATCGCGCAGCTGGACGCGGAGGGGATCTTCGAACGGCCGATCGCGACGCGGCTGGAACCGCTGGCGGCGTTCTTCGCTGCCGAGCAATACCACCAGGACTACGCGGCGCTCCACCCCAGCCAGGGCTACGTCGCGGGCGTGGCGCTGCCCAAGGTGGCCAAGCTGCGTCGGCAGTTCCCCCAGCTGCTGAAGCCCGCCCCCGCCGAGTAGCGGGGCGGGGGCGTACCATGCGCGCCCCGTCCCTTCCCGGAGCCCGCGCCTTGCGTTGCCCTGCCTCTTCATCGCGGCGAACCGCCGCCCACCGCGGCGCCGTGGCCGTGCTGTCCCTCGCGTCGTTGACCCTGCCCGGCTGCGGCGTCGAGATGGCGGTGCTGGGCGCCGCGGCGTCGGCGGCCTCGACGGGTTCGGCGGTCTATCGGCGGGGCAAGCTCGACGCCTCGTGGATGGCGTCGTTCGAGCGAGTCGTCTCGTCGGCCGAGCTGGCGACCAGCGAGTTGGGGCTGGAGCTGCTCTCGTCGGTCGGCGACAGCGTGGCGGGCACCTGGACAATCGCGGCCCGCAACGCCGCGGGTGAAAAGTTCGTGGTGCGGGTTCAGCGCAAAGCGCCCCGGCTGGTGGAGTTTCAAATCGACATCGGCTGGTTCGGCCGCGAGTCGACCGCCCGGCTGCTGCTCAAGCGCATGGCCCTGGCGATCGGTCTCGATGAAGACCGCAACGGCGTGCTGTGAGGCCGCGACAGACGCGGCCCGCGCCGCGGCCGGGTGTTCTACACTCCGCGCATGCCCGGACCGCCCGCCCCGGCCCCTGCCCCGCCGCCCCCCGGCCCGCCGCGTCGGACCGCGGGGGTCGACCCGGTTTACTGGCTGCGCGTGGTGGGTCGGCTCGAAGCGATCTCGTGGCTCGTCTTGCTGGGCGTGGCCATGCCGCTGAAATACGCGGCGGGCCGGCCCGCCGCGGTGTCGGTGATCGGGATGCTGCACGGCCTGCTGTTCCTGGCGTTCGTGGCGGTGTGGCTGCTCTGCCTGCGGCGGCTGCCGGCCCGCTGGGCGTTGCTGTCGCTGACCGCGACGGTCGTGCCCGCCGGGCCGTTCTGGACCGACCCGAAGCTGCGGCGCTTTGAACGCGGGCCCGGGTCGTCCGGCGGCGGGGCCGCGGTATAGTCACACGCCGCATGCCCAAGCCCCACCACGAGCACGAAGCCCGCGCCATCCGCTTGATGCTGGCCGACCCCGAACAGCGTGCGGTCAACGACCTGGTGGTCCGGCAGTTCGGCACGCTGCAGTCGCGTGCGGGCTACGTGCTGACCTTCTGCGGGGTCGTCATCACCACCACCGGTTTTTCGGGCCGGCTGATCGCGGGCACCAATGCGCTGGCCCAGGCGTGCATCATCGCCGGGGTGACGCTGGTGCTCGCCGCGGCCTGGCTGGTGCTCGTGGCGGTGCTGAGGGTGAAGTGGACCACCCAGACCCTCGGCCCCAGCGACGCCGCGCTGGCCTGGGTGCTGGCCCGGCGCGACCGGCGCAACGCCGTGCTGCGGGCCGCAACCCTGGTGGCGATGGCGGGCATGAGCTTCTACGTCGTGGCCATCGCGATCATGCTTGCCTACCCCGACGCGGACGCGATCCGCTGACGGGGCCAGGTGGGTCGGGGCCTACACTCGGGCGATGAAGACGCCGGCACGGAGATCGATCGGGGGGGCGGCACCAAGGGCGGTGCTGCTGCTGGCGTTGTGGACGTCGGCGGCGTGCGCCGGACGCACGCCGCCGCGCACCGGGAGCGCCGAGAACACGGCCCCCGATGCCGGAACCGTGCTGGGCGGCGAGACCAGCGACGTGGCGTTGACCCCGCTGCAGATCCGCGACCGCCTGCGCTCGTTCGCCGACTACTACCGCGACAAGGTGGCCGCGGTGTGCGATCGCGTTGCCACCGGGGCCGACGATCCGGTCCGCGCGCGGCGGGCCCGGCAGATGAAGATCGACGCGGCGACGGCGATGTACGACATCGTGGTTGACCCCGCGCCCAGCACCGCGATGATCAACGCGCTGGTGATGGTCAGCCTGCAGGTCAACACCGCCGAACGCCACGGCCCGCCGCTGTTCGGGGCCGCGGGCGGGCCGCAGATCCTGGCGGTCGCCAAAGAAATCCAGGAAGAGGCCTTCGGCCTTGCCGCGCAGGTCATGACCCAGGACCAGCGGCAGCAGCTGCTGGATCTGGTCAACGGCTGGTCCGAGCAGAACCCCGACGAGGTGAACATCTGGTACGTGCGGCTCAATGACCTGCCGGGCGTGCAGGGCCAGGTGTCGGTGCTGGGAATGGTCGACTCGCTGACCGATCTGCCGGGCAAGTTTCTGGGCAAGTTCATCCCCGGGGTGAGCGCCGCGGGCGAGTCGGTGAGCGAGGCCACCCTACTGGCCGAACGCATGAGCTGGCTGGCCCCGCGGCTGATGATCCTGGGCCAGTGGCGGGCCGAGATGCTGGTGTACCAGTCGCTGGAAGCCCCGCAGCTGACCGAGGGCCTGGCGGTGGCGCAGCGGGTCACCGGCGTGGTGGAATCGCTGCCCGACACGCTCAACGCGCAGCGTGAGGCGTTCTTCAGCGACCTGGAAACGCACGACCAGACCGTCATCGGGCTGCTGGACCGCACCGACTCCATCACCCAGCACACCGCGACGATGCTGGAGAAGGTCGACACCGTCGTCGCCCGCGTGCAGACGATGATCGCCGCCGCGGCGATCGCCAACGCCGGGCAGCCGAAGAGCGACGTGCCCGCGCGGCCCTTCGACATCACCGAGTACACCGCCGCGATCGCCGAGCTGGACGACACCGTGCAGAACGCCACCCGCCTGCTCGACGGCGTGGAGAGCGCCACGCAGGAGGACCGGCTGGCCGCCAAGCTGGACGTGGTGAAGTCCGACGTGTCGGGCCTCATCTGGCAGGCCGGCGGCGTGCTGGGCGGCGCCGTCGCGCTGGCGGGGCTGCTGATCGTGCTGGCCGTCAAGCTGATCCCGCGGCGGGGTTAATTTCAGATTTTTGATTTCAGATTTCAGATTGGGGACCTGCCGAGAGCCAACCCCGTGGTTTGCGTCCCGGCGTCAGGTCTGGTCTTCTGCCTTTAAATCTGAAATCTGAAATCTGCGATCTGAAATGGATGCCGATGCTGCTCGACCAACCCGACACGCTGAAGACGAGGTTTGACTCCGCCCGGCCCTACGCCGAGTTCCTTGCGTCGGCCGCCGCCGCGGGGGCGCCGGTGGCCAACTGGCCCGAGCGACATGCCCAGTGCGCGCTGCGTCCCGACCAGGCGGCGGTGGTGGGCGGTTTTGTCCGCAAGATGCACGTGCTGTGCCTGACCGGGTCGTGGTGCGGAGACTGCGCGCTGCAGGGCGCCGCGATGCAGCGGGTGGCCGAGGCCAACCCCGAGGCCATCGACCTGCGTTTCTTGCTGCGCGACGATTCCCAGGCCGAACTCGCGGTGCGGGCGCCCGTCAACGGCGGGCTCCGGGTGCCCTTCACCTGGTGGCTGGCCGAAGACTTTGCCCCGGTGCACGCCTTCGGCGACCGCACCCTGAGCCGGTACCGGAGCATGGCCCGCAAGGCCCTGGGCGACGCGGTGGTGGTGCCTTCGCCCCCGCCCGCCGACCCGGTGCTGGCGGTGCGCGACGAGGTGCTGGCGATGTTCGAGCGGGTGCACCTGCTGCTGCGCACCAGCGGGCGGCTGCGACAGGCGCACGGCGACTGACGCCGCGTGCCGCGACGCGGCTCGGCGCCCCGATCGCGTTCTGCCGGGCCAGAACGCGACCGGACCTTCTCGACCGCGACCGGCTGCGCCGGGGGGAGGCTCGCCGCCGGGACCGCGTGTCGCAAAGCCGAAACGCGCACCCGCCTTCTCAACCGCCGCGGGCTGCGTCCGCCTCGCGTGACGTGGCTTCGGTTGTCTTTCGCAGGGTGGGTCAAGGGCGGCCGGACGCCGAAAGCCCCGCGAAGTCGGTCAACGGTGGGTCCGCCGAGCCTTGACCCACCCTACGAATCCGCCGGCAGGCACGTGCGCACATAGGCGTTGAGCTTTTCGGGTTCCACGGCGTCGGCGAGGCCAAGGCGTTCGGCCTGGGCGATCGCTTGCGGGCCGTCCCACCCCAGGTGCTTCGCGGCGGCGATCAGCACCATGGCGCCCGCCCGCTGGCCCAGACGGCAGTGCACGGCGACCGGACCCTGCTCGCGCGCGGCGGCCAGCACCTTCTCGAAGCCCTCGGCCAGCGGCGCATCGGCGGTCTTCATCGATACCGGCAGGTGCGCGTAGTCCATGCCCAGCCGGTGGCACAGGTCGCCCTCGGCCTCGATCGAGAGCGGCCGCGGGCCCGCGGCGGGGTCGTCAAACTCCCCGGCGTGCCGCAGGTTGACCACGGTGCGGATCCCGTCGGCAGCCAGGCGGCGCAGGTCGGCGGTGGTGGGCTGGGGCATGACCCAGACGCCGTCGGTGACTTCGTGGGGATCTTTCATCGTGGGAGCGTCCGGATAACGTGCGGGATGAGGAGAAGGGCGCGGCGGCCCCGGGGCGGCGCCCCACTGTAAACCCCGCTGGCGCTCCCGGAGCGGCGGTCGGAAGCATTATCGGTGCGTTTTCGGCGGTTGGCGCCGCCGTTGGAGCGTCGTTCACGGTCGGCACGATGAACGGAGGTCTGCGGGCCGCCGAGCCTGCCTCCCCGTCCCGTGCCCGCACCCCCTCCCGGAACCCGCTTATGTCCCGCTCCCGCAACGCCGTGCTCGAACGATTCTTCACCGCCCTGATCAGCGGCGACCGCCCCGGCGTCCGCGACGTGATGGACGAGCTCTTCGAGGCCCAGGTGCCCGCCGAGCGGATCGTCGACCACCTGATCTGGCCCGCCCTGGAGCAGATCCAGCAGCGCACCCGGGCCGATCAGTTGAGCCGGCTGAGCCAGCAGTTCGCCACCCGGCTGCTGCGGTCGACCGCCGACCAGCTGCAGCCGCGCTACGAAGCGCAGGCCGGCCGCGACCTGCGGGCGCTGGTGACCACCGGCACCGACGACGCCGAGGAGCTGGCCGGCCAGCTGGCCACCGACCTGCTCGAAGCCGACGGCTACACCGTGCAGTACGCCGGCGGCGGCGTGGCCAACGACGAGCTGGTGGCCCAGATCGGCGCCTCAAACATCGACCGCCTGGTCGTATTCGGCTCCACCCCCGACACCGTGCCGGCCACGCGTCAGCTGATCGATCGCCTGCACGCGGTGGGCGTGTGCCCGCACCTGCAGATCGTGGTGGGCGGCGGCGTCTTCAACCGGGCCGAGGGCCTGGCCGAAGAGATCGGCGCCGACCTGTGGGCCGCCGATCCCGTGGCGCTCGTCACGGTCATGGCCGAGAACAGCCAGCGCCGCATGACCGCCGACCAGCGCACGGTGGGGCGGCGCCGGCCCGCGGCCAAGAAGGCGGCCTGAGCCGCGGGGCGGCTCGGCGCCACCCGCGTGCGTCCGCAGAGCCGGACGCCCGCGGGTGCCTTCTCGACCGCCGCGGGCGTTGCCCGCCTCCGCGGTGCGAGTTGAGCGGAGGGCGCCAGTTTCGAGCAAAAACGCGTTGCCGCGGCACCTGAACCCAGGACCACCCGCGGCGCCGGCTCCAGGGTCCGACTCGCTTTTCTCGCTTTGGAGAAAAGCGAGCCGGACTGTCCTGTAGAAAAGCCGTCGGTGGCTCAACGAGCCGCGTTCGCAAAGAAGCGTCCCGCGGTGGAAAGCCGGTTTCAGAGGCGCGTATGGCCGGGGGACAACTCCCTTACGGTCGCGGTTCGTTCAGCAAAATGTCTCTTCTGCAGGGGCAGAGTCGGACCCGTTTAGCGCGCACCCCGCGGCTGAACCCCACGGCGCAGCCGACGCGGCCGCCGAGTGGCAATCCGTGGCGGAGCCCGGACGACATAAAGAGGCCCGGCGAACCTCGCGAGAAGGCCGCCTGCCACCGCGTCAGCTGTTCTCGAACGTGCCCTCGTCCATCACCTGCCGCTCGACGCTGTACCGCGTGATGTAGTTCCAGTTCCAGCTGTCGTCGTACTTGTGGGCCACGCCCCACGACAGGCCGGCGGGACGTTTGGATTCCGGCGTGTCGTCGTCGCGGCAGATGCCCAGGGCCTCGGGGGCGCCCTTGATGTGCGCGACGATCTCGAAGTTGATGCCGTCTTCGGCACGCTGGATCGTGTTCTTCTCCGGGCCGTCGGTGGTCAGCAGCGCGATCATCGCGCCGTCGTGCTCCCACACCGCGACCTCGTGGCCGCTGTTGGTGATGGGGTTGTATTCGCTCTTGACGTACGGCCCCAGGATGTCGTCGGCGATGGCCACACCCCACTTGATCTCGCGGCCGCCCATGTTCATGCCCTCGCCCATCGTTTCGCCCTTGTAATAAAGGAAAAACTTGTCTTTAAAGAACATCAGGCAGGGGTCGTGGGTTTTGTGACTGTCGAAGCTGCCCTTTTTCTCCACGTGAAATCGGTTGTCCTGATCGCCCTTCCACACGCCGTCCTGCGAGGGGCTGACGATCGGCGCAGCGCTGCGGGTCCACGGCCCGCAGGGGCTGTCCGAGTGCGCGATCGCGATGTGTTCTTTGGCTCGATTCGTGTAGGGGTACTGCACCACCTGGTACACGAGGTAGTAGCGGCCTTTGTGTGCCAGCACCTCGGGCGTAAAGCAGGCGCGGTCGTCGTAGCTGCCCTCGGGGCCGGGCTGGATGGCGGGGCCTTCTTCTTTCCAGGTCCAGCCGTCGGTGCTGGTGGCGTGCCACACCTCGGTCTTGTCCCAGGGGAAGACCTTGGCGTCGGGGTCGCCGGTGCCGAAGCCTTTGGTTTCGCCGGTGCCGCGGGTGTACCAGCAGTGGTACACGCCGTCGACGCGGATGACCGCGGTGGGGTCGCGGCGGATCACGCCCTCTTCGTAGGCGAAGTCGCCCTTGAGCGGCTCTTCTTTGAATTGGATGAAGTACTCGGGGCCACGCTGGTCGTAGCCGCGCTCGATTGCGCGCTGCGAGGCCAGAGAGAGCTTGCGGCCGGTCGGAGCAGGGGAGTTGGACATGGGGTTCGCACGCGGAGAGGGCTTAAAGGACGGTCCGGGGGCCGGGCCGGGGGCGGGAGGCGATTGTTAACAGATCATACGGTGTGGCCGGGCGGCGGGGCGCTCCGCCTCGGGCCGGCGGGCGCCGACGAACCCGCGCGATAGGGTAGAGGCGGGGCACGCGCGGCGTGCCCCGCCGCGGCCGGACCGGCGGCGGGAACGAATCGAAAAACAGCCGCGCGCATCACGCCCCCCGGGGCCGGGCGCGCGGCACGACCGCAGGGCGATGCATTGAGCGAGACCGAACTGATCGGGCAGTACGACGTGACCCCCGAACTTCTGGAGGGCCTTTTCAAGCGCGGCTTCTTCAGCACCCGCATCGATGACGACGGGGACCTCATCGTGGAGTCCGAGGGGCCGAAGGTGGTGGTGACCATCCAGGAGAAGCGCAAGCTCATCCGCTACGTCATCGTCTACGGCATGAACGAGTTCGGTCCGCTGGACCAGAAGCTGGGCTTTGTGAACCGGATGAACGATGAGGTGATCTTCGCCCGCTTCAGCGTGCCCGAGCAGCGGCCGGGCATGCTGATTTGCGACTACTTCCTGCCCTACGAAGAGGGCGTGACCGCGTTTCAGATCGTGACCGCGCTGCGGCTGTTCGCCCGCGTGGTGGTCGGGGCGATCCACGCCTGCGACGAAGACGACCTGGTGCAGTAACGGCCGGTGGCGGTCACCCGCGCCGGCGGCGGCCGGCCAGCCCCGCCGCAGCGGCGAGCAGCAGCAACGCGCTCGCGGGCTCGGGGATCGCGCGGTAGCTCAGGCCCACGTCGTTGCCCGTGCCGGCGAAGTTCGTGACGTCAAACGTGTAGAGCGTGCCGCCGAACGCGGCGGTGACGGCGGCCCCGTTGGCGAAGGTGCCGGTCACCGCGTCGGCGCCGTCGTTGTGGATGACAACGTAAGTCTCGCCGTCGGCGGGGGCGCTCAGCAGGTTCAGGCTCAGCACGCCCAGCAGATCGACCGTGCCGGCCACGTCAATCAGGTCGCCGGTGCCGGCGCCCGGGTCCAGGTCCAGCGTGACGCCGCCGCCCGCGAGGGTCAGGCCGCCCGCGCTGAAGGTGCCCACGCCCGCGGCGGCGGCGCTGTCGCCGGGCCGCAGGTCGGCCCCGGTGTTGATCCGCAGCGTGCCGCTGATCTCGCCTGCCCCGGCCACCACGCCATCGTCGACGACCAGGCCGCTGATTGGGTTGAGGTTGTCGAACACCGCGGTGCCGGCGCCGTCTTTGGTCAGCGTGAAGTCGCTGTAAAAGCGGCCCTGGTCGCCGCCGAAGGTCAGCGAGGTGCCGGCCTCGGTGTTCACCGTGGCGTCGGCCCGCAGCGCGATGCGCTCGGTCAGGGTGTGGTCGCCACGGACGACCTGGATCGCGCCCGCGTTGTTGAACCCCGCGCCGCTGACGTGCAGGTGCTCACCAGAGGTGAACCCGGTGGCGCCCAGCTGCAGCGTGGCGCCGTCGGCCACGGTGGTTCGGGCGGCGGTCGTGAAGCCCCCGGTGCCCAGCGCCTCGGCCCGGCGGACGACCAGCGTGCCGTCGGCCACCACCAGCTGGCCGGTGAAGCCGGTGCTGGCGCCGTTGAGCAGCAGGTCGGCGCTGCCGGTCTTGGTGACGGTGGTGCCGCCGATCAGCGGGGCCATCACGGCGCCGAAGGTCTGGGCGTCGATGAAGGCGCCTGCACCCACCGGACGCAGTGCGCCGCCGCTGTCCTGCAGCTGGAAGGGCCCGCTGCCCGCCTGGGTGGGCGCGAAGCGGATGCCCGAGAAGGCCAGGCCAGTGCCCACCTGAACGATCGAGGCACCGGTGCTGGGCGTGCCGAACACGGCGACGGGCGCCACGTCGTTCTCCCACGTGTAGTTGAAGCCCGCGGCGGTGAAGTTGGGTCGCTGCGTGTCCCACGTTCCGTTGCCGGTCTGCACGCCCGCGGTCTGAAAAGCGCCGTCCCAGAACAGCTCGGTGGGGGCGGCCTGGGGGGTGAAGATGTCCCCGGTCTGCTCGATGATCCAGTCGTAGCGGGCGGCGACGTCGGCCTCGGTGAAGCCCACGCCCCCCTGGGCCCCGGTGGTCACGCCGGCCACGAACCACTGGTTGTTGTGCTGGAGCATGAGCGGGCCGCCCGAGTCGCCGGGCGCGGTCGAGACCTCGAAGGGCGTCGAGTTCGCGCTCGTGTTGCTGTGGTTGAACACCAGGCCCGGGCCGATGCTGAAGCCCGAGCCGCTGCCGCCGCCGATGTTCTGCTTGCTATTGATCACGTTGCTGCCGGCCCGCACCGCCTGACCGCCGGGCCCGCGGCCGGTCTGCGAGTCGGCGAGGCTGCTGAACTGGCCCCAGCCCACCTTCCAGACCAGCTGGTTCAAGGGGTCGTGCCCGGGGTTGGGGGCGATGAACGTGGTCGAGGCGGGCAGCTGCGCGTTGGCGTCGAGCCGGATCAGGGACACGTCGCTGTCCGAGGTGTTGATCGTGGTGCCGGCGTAAGAGGTCCCGTCGAGCACGAAGGTGGCGCGGTTGCCGTTGCCCAGGAAGTGGCGGGCCGAGAGCACCCAGCCCGGGGCGATCGCCACGCCGCTGGCCGCGCTGCCGCCACGGATCACCCGCCCGGTGCCGGTGAACTGGCCCTGCTTCGCCAGGTCCAGCACGGTGCCGTCGGTGATGTCGTTTCGCCACACGATCGCCGAGGCGGGGGTCCCGATCGTCCCCGCGAGCGTCGCCGCCAGCAGCGCGGCGGTCGAGCACGGCAGCCAGCGCGAGCCCGCGGGGGCGTGGTGGCGGGTGGCGGGGGGGCGATGGGCGTGGGGGCGATGGGCAGAGGTTGACAAGAGGCTTTCTCGCGTGGGGTCGGGCGTGGCGGGGCCTCATGGGCTAGCCCAATAACTGGTTCGGGTGGCCGCAGGGTGGTCCGGCACCAACCTGATGATAGGGCAATCCCTGCCTCAATCCAGTATATTCCTAAAAATGCGAGCAAATGGCGCCCCTCACGTCGACGGCGTTGGCCTCAAGGGATAGACCATGACAGCACGTTCCGGGCCCCGTCGGCCCCGTCTTCCCCTGCCCCGGCCCCTGCGCGTCGCTCGGCCCGCCCTGTGCCCGCGCGGCGTGCCCGCGGGCATCGTGCCCGTCGGGGCCGGCGACGACGACCCGCAGGCGGTCGAAGCGGTGGCGGGTGGGTGGGGTGCACGATGCAATGTCGGCGCTGCACGAGCGGCACGACGACCTGTGGAAATAAAGCAGCCTGATGGACCGCACGGACGGCGGCGCCCCCGGGCGCACCCGACGGGCCGCCGGCAGGTGGGGTATTTCAACAGACGGCTAACACGACCACGCGGGTTGTCGTGACACGGGGCTGATCAGGCATTTGCAGCGCAAGGTTCGGTGATTCGAACGAGCCGCGACCGTGAGGGCTGATCATTACGTACTTCTCTCCGGCGGCCCCGCCTCGCCGCGGGCCAAGCGGTAGCCCGCCGTGAGCATGTCCAGCTTCTGACGCCCACGCCAGATCGTCAGCCACCCCGGCACCCCGTCGCCC